>Ga0233431_1006606_pt1 | contig 10350 bp, 8 predicted proteins | sample SI_118_April2016_FD_179867 | JGI IMG/M metagenome (GOLD analysis project Ga0233431, IMG submission 179867) | Seawater microbial communities from Saanich Inlet, British Columbia, Canada - SI_118_April2016_200_MG | ecosystem: Environmental > Aquatic > Marine > Inlet | place: Canada: British...
GAGGGTCCTCCCGGCACGGAGGCGGAGGCCGTTCTTCGGCAGGGGATGGATATCTCACAAAATCCTTGTCCCGTAGTCGTGGCATGACGGCGCTCGGCAACCGCAGAGAATTAGCATGCATTCACACACTTGTCATCCGAGAAACATTGAATTTTCTATTTTGCTCATTGTCCAGCACCACTACATCTTGTGGTCGAGTCCTTTTCAGATTGTTAATTCAAAAGTCACGTTTTCCTATATTATGGTTAACTTTTAACCCACCCCGGAATAATTCAAGGTTACATCTTCCAGTCCTAACCCTGTCGGTCACGCCCATCCCTTTCACCCCACCCCTTACTATGGTATTCGTTTCTCTAAAACCCCCTGTTTAAACCCCAACGAGGGCCAGTAGAGGGCGACAGGGGCTCGTCCAACCCCATTCATCCGGGCACCACGGGTGGGTATTTTTGCTGGTTCAAAAACAATAGCAAAATCACATTGCCAGCACACTGTCTCCCATTAATCTCCAGAACCATCATCAGTGACGAAAACAACCCATATACGGCCACTTTAAAGACAGAAATCCTCCGACGCATACTTGGGGTAGGGTCAAGGGGGCATGCTGGTCTAAATGGCTCCTATATGAGGTTCCCGGTATCGGGATAGGCTTGTGGAAAAATGAATGCTTTTCCTCAGAAACCGGATGGGGTGGGTCGTCGGATTGGCGATTGGTTCCATGGGTATGGATACCTTATTGACCATATCCAACCCCCTACCTCCAGGCACCGTCTTTCCAAATCAGCATCATCTCCAGAAAATCGCCATATACGAATGGTTTCCGACACGATCCCGACATTCCCCTGCCTATGACATTCGTCAGGTCCATGTTTCCCATTGGTTGGATGGATGACCTGTATGAGATTGCCATGGAAGCCGACAAGGTTTTGACTTTCTAAAAACAAGGCCTTTTATTTTGACATTTCGCTAACTCACCATCACCAGGCTCTCAGGTCTTAGGAGAGAGTGATTTTAGGCCTACCTCTAAATACCTTAAAATTCAGCCGTGGCACGGAGCCCGAAGATCCAGCCGTCCGGGCTGTCGCCCACCTTCATGGAGTCTTTCATGTACTGCACATCTCCCGTAATAGCGAAGATGTCGTTCAGGGCAAAGCGTCCGTAGATTTCGAATACGTCGGTTTTGTCCACATCCAGGTTGCCGCCCCTCAGGTGGGCATAACCGATTCCGATGTTGTCGTAGTCGCGACCCCAGAGATTGCCGCTGATGTTCAACCCCCCTGAATAAATATCCTTATAATTAATGGCCGCTTCGTCATCCTGCCAGCCGAACCGGATCCAGGCACCCAAGATCTCCCCGAGTTGCTGGTCAAAGGAGATCAAGGCGGAACTCAACCGCTGTTTTTTTGTGCCGGCCACATTGCTGAAATCACTGCTGGTGGTATCCACAATCAAGCGGTAATTTCCTTCACCCAGACCAAAGTCCACGGTGTAGCCGAATTGCATTCCATAGAAGTTGTATGGCTCTTCAAACTGACCTTCTTCACCATTGGTCCCTAAGGCCATGGCCACGCCCTTCACGGAAAAACCGGCGATCTCCCACTCCACAGCCCCACCGATGTCATAGGACGGCAGAAAAGCGCTGGGTCCGTTTACGAGCGCCGCATTCATGAACTGGGTGTACTCATCATTGGCAAAGGCATTTTCATCCATGTAGTCTGTGGCGTCAATAATCCCGCCCGTGAGCCCCAGGGAGTGGTCTTCGCTGAAGCTGAACGTATGTTTATACCAGGCCGTGAGCAGATAGTCGCGGTTTCTGCCGTTGATTTCCTTGTAGTCATCCTGTACATTTCCACCCCACGGGGCAATCACAAAGGGAGACCGGCCTTCTCCATCTAAGCCGTTTCCCGCCCCAAACCCGAACTTGGCAAAGAGCTCGTCCGAGTCCGTGGGGGTGAAACTGATCTCGGGCTCAATAAGGAGAATACCTCTCCCCTGATTTTCAAACCCGGGGGCATCGCTGATACTCTGATATTGACCTATCCCGGCGATGATGCCCCCTATGGAGAATTTATCATTGATTTCGTAACCCAATCCATTGCCTGCCATCAGAAAAATGCCAAGGATTGCCAGCAAGCAACCCAAAGCAACCTTCTTCATCACTCTCATACCTCCTTATATGTTTTCAGTTGATTTTTGCTGATTATGAGAAGACCCCTTCTCATATTTTTTCCCTTTCCCTGATTTCGCATTGAGTACTTGCCGGTCCGCATGAACACCCGCACCCGCAACTATTATTTCCTTTAGGTTTTTTACAAAAGACCTGATGGTGCAAAACAAAGCAACGGCCACTATCAGAATCACAATCATCATTTCCATTTCGCCTATCTCCCTGTGAACAGATCAATTTACTAATAATGATCCGATTTGAAAGACTGCCGCTGATAGGCAAAATGCCAGCGCGGTATTAAAGATTATTGAGAAGGTGCCCCATTTCCATGACCCCGCTTCCCTTGAAATGCATGCTACGGTATCTCGAAGCACGTGTCAGCATCTTATTACTTTCAAAGGGTTAGGGCAATTCGCAACATAATGCACGTATTGGTGAATCTATGACCTTGAACCAAGCCTCTAGATTAGAATGGAAATCATGGTAGACTTGATATTGTGTCTACCGTAATGAAAGCAAATCCCTTCAAAACGTAATCTAAACCATGAAGACGCGAATTATTTCTGTTGTTGTGAAGGATGCCTGATCCCTTTATCGCTGCTGTTTCGCAACAATTGGCCAAGCAGCAATCAATCACCCCCCATAATCAATAACAACAGGCGCCGCGGCATTATCTCCACAATCAAAGACTTTTTTATCGGATTGCGAACCTCCGTGATAAGCGACTCGCACTGTGCACCATTGCGGAAAAACAGATGCTAATCGTACCTCAAAGCGCGACCCGCGATGTTTACGGGCGCCCGGCGTCTTCGGGAGGATTTTAGGAAAATAAGAAACACTGACTTTCTCAAGGACATCTCCAGCAGGGCTGACGACCGCCACATCAATATGCCCCAAACCTGAAATTGAAGGGTTCCGACGATAAACTTTTCCGGCGATTTCACATCCGTCAGCATCTTGGTCGATAGTTACGTCAGAAATGTAAACAGCTGAGGAATGGATACATTCAATGAAAAAACTCCCAACCTTCATGGGATTAAAATGGTCTGATACACATCCTGACAAAAGAACGCCAGCCATTGCAAGACCTGAAACCAACAAAACCCCTAAATATTTTCCTCTCACCATATTCACATCTCCCTTTGATACAATTTGAAATTTCTCTATAACAGATGGGCACATCTTTGTAAACGATTTGCCCGGCACTCTTTCCCCTACGGATTTTCCTCTTTTTCCCGGGCCTGCGACAACGTTTCATGCAGACGTCTTTGCCACTCGAAATCCCGTTGAAAACGACGATTCAGCTTCTTCCTGTAGGCCCTGGTGGAGACACCTGCGAGTTTCGCCCTGTTTTTCAGGTAATCTTCGGAGCATTGGTGATAGGTGAGGTGAGGTGATAAGAATTTCCTTTTTCAGACGGGAACTAAACCGAAGTGCCAACTGTGTGTCAAGAAAAGAATGACCACAACATCTGGGCCTAAGAGAGAATTGCGGTTGAGAGGTTTTTCTGGGAAGTGGCTTGAGGAGCGACCATGACTTCAAGTGGTGGACATTCTTGGAAATTGATGGGATTTAGGCGTAAACCGGACAAACCACTCCGTAAAGTCCCATGGCCGGTTCTGAAGAAATCATGAGGCATAGGCCTGAACGGGGTAATCCGGATCGAAGTAGAGATAATCCTCACACAAAGGAACCCGAGAATCTGAATATTCTGTATGGATGTCTGGTGACGACCTTATCTGAAAGTGGTTGATCATTTCCTATTCACGGAATTTGAAAAGAGCAACCCGAATATTTTGTAGTTGCCTCAAATCAGCATCGGCCAGGACCGATGACTACCTATATTAACCTTAAATTTCAAAATCTTCCAAGAAATTTAAGACTACGTTTCCCAGTCTTGCATAATGCCGGGGGATGTGCGATGCTAACTTAATGCACGAAAACATGACTTTGAACACCTTTGGAAAACACACAATACGTGGGAATCGTCCCTGAATTGACACCAAATCACATCTCGCCTATACTCCGTCCCATCAAAAGCAGATGACCTATCGTTTTTTCTGGCAAATTGACATTCTTTAAACGTTGGAGGGCATCCATCAATGCAGTGCCCAAAGTGCCAAACTGAAAATCCAGAAGACTCCAAGTTTTGCAGGAAGTGTGGCTCGTCGACGGAGGCGGACATATCCTGTCCGAATTGCGATTCAACTCACCCGCCCGATAGCAATTTTTGCAATAAATGTGGCCATGACTTAAAGACGTCCAAAAAAACCACTCCTGAACCTGCTTCAGAGCCAACGCATCCTTTCCAGAAGCCTCCAGACAACAAGACTTTCCCCTCTGCAAGAGAACGTGAAGGTGCACGTAAACATGTCACAGTTCTTTTCTCAGATCTTTCCGGATATACGGCGATGTCAGAGAGGCTTGATCCCGAAGAAGTCAAAGAAATCATGAACCGGATCTTTGGTGAAATTGCACAGGTGGTTGCCAGATATGGTGGTTTCATCGATAAATTCATAGGCGATGCGGTTATGGTTATCTTTGGTGTTCCAAAGTCTCATGAAGACGATCCGGTAAGGGCTATCCGGGTTGCTAAAGAGATACACAATCTGGTCGATGTCATAAGTCCTGAACTTGAAGAGAAGGTTGGACAACCCTTATCTATGCATTCAGGAATCAATACAGGTCTTGTTGTGACAGGTGAAGTGAATCTGGAGGAAGGGACACAGGGTGTCACGGGAGATACCATTAATGTGGCATCAAGGCTTGAAGGTCTATCTAAAGCGGGTGAAATCCTCGTAGGCGCAGAAACCTACCGCTGTGCCGAGGGGTACTTTGAATTTGAGAAGTTAGAACCCACCGAGGTCAAAGGTAAAACAGAACCGATCCAAGTCTTTAAAGTCTTATCCTCAAAAGAAAGACCTGACAGACTCCACCGACTCTCCGGTTTCAGGGCAGATCTGATCGGCAGGAAGGCTGAGATGACCCAACTGAATGAGGCTTTGAAAAAGCTAAAGGAAGGGAAAGGGTCGATCATTTCCATTTGTGGTGATGCGGGGACTGGAAAAAGTAGGCTTGTTGAGGACTTTAAGTCCACTTTAGATCCTATAGAGATCCAATGGTTGGAGGGACATGCTTATGCCTATACTCAGAACATTCCCTATTTTCCTATGGTCGATCTCCTGAATCAAACCTTTCAGATCAAAGAAACAGACCCTCCAACAAAGGTAAGGGAAAAAATTGAATCAGGGGTTGAAAGTCTGATTGATAAAAAAGAAGAAATTGTTCCCTATATAGGCAGTCTGTATTCCCTTACCTATACTGAAGTGGATAACATCAGTGCCGAAACCTTGAAGTCCCGTCTACAGGATTCTCTCCAAATGGTTATTTCATCTCTGGTACAAAGGTCTCCGAGTGTCTTCTTTCTGGAAGACCTTCACTGGGCTGATCCTTCCTTTTTGGAGTTGTTACGTCGTTGTCTGTTAGAACTTGAAAACCCTGCTATTGTCCTCTGTGCTTATAGACCCCCCTTCAGTCTGTTCTCAAGTCATCAATTGCCCAGTATTGATGAGAATTACCAGGAGATTTTGATCCAGGATCTTTCACCCTCTGAAATACAGGAAATGTTGGAATCTCTGCTCAAAACCGATACCGTTCCTTATGACTTAAAGAGGGTTGTTCAGGAGAAGGCAGAAGGAAATCCTTTCTATCTTGAAGAACTTGCAAATTCTCTAATTGATTCCAGAGCACTCGTCCGTGACAGTGGTTCATGGAAGTTAACAAAACACCTCGACGAATTAAATATATCATCAACGGTCAACGGTATTATTTCAAGTAGACTTGACAGTTTGGAAAATGAGGCAAAACAAATTCTTCAGGAAGCTTCTGTAATCGGGCGAGCCTTTCTTTTTGAGATTCTCAGAAGAGTCACTGTGCTTAATCAAGACGTTGACCGATCTATCAGAGGTCTGGAACAGCTTGACCTCATCAGAACCAGGACTTTTGAGCCGGATTTGGAGTATATATTCAAGCACGCCTTGACCCAAGAGGTGGTCTATAACGGTCTTCTCAAGAAAGAACGCCAGCAAATGCATGAAAGAATAGGACTCGTGATGGAGGAGCTTTTCCATGAGAGACTTCCTGAATTCTATGAGACACTGGCGTTTCATTTTAAGGAGAGTAACTCGATCCATAAGGCCATCGATTACCTATTGAAGTCAGGTGAAAAAAGCTTCAAGAAATCAGCTGTAGAAGAATCTCACCGTTACTTCAAAGATGCCTTTGACCTTCTCACAGAAAAATCCATGAGAACAAGGGAAGAAGATCATTTATTGATAAATTTACTCATCAAATGGCAACCTCTCTTTACTTACGGTGCCAATTATCAAAGGTTGAGAGATCTATTCAGGGATCACCTACATATAGCTGAATCTCTGGATGATAAGGAACAGCTTGGCATGTTCTACGCCTGCTTAGGGTATGCACTGGGCATGGTGGGCAAGCCAAAAGATGGGTACCAATGTCTTCTCGATGCTCTAAGGTTGTGTGAGGAAGTAATAAATCGAAAATATATTGTTTTCTCTTGTGCGTGGCTTAACGGTACTTGTTCGTATTTGGGTCTCCTTGATGAGGCAAGTGACTTTGGAAAAAGGGGGCAGGAAATATCCATGCGACTAGAATGGGACCCAATCCTCTTTCTTGAAACCTCTACTCATTCGATGACGAGCAACTGGTTCAGAGGTGATATCAAAGAGATCGAAAGAATTGCAAATGTTTGTCAAGACAAAGGGAGAAGATACTCCGACCTCCGCGTTAAGAGTGTTGGTTATTGGTTCCTTGGGACATCCCGTTTCCTGGCAGGTGATTTCCCTTCTGCTATAAAACCATTCCATCAATCAACCAATACCACAAAAGACCCTATTGTGTCATACCTGAACAGGATACAGATTGGTTGGAGTTACCTATTAAATGACCAGTTATCAAAAGCCGAAGGTGTACTTGAGGAGTTAATGAGTTTGAGTAAGGGTCTTAATGGTTGGATGGTTATGAAAAAAACGACCGAATTATTTTTGGGTATTATTTTGATGTCTAAAGGAGATTTGGCTAAAGGGAAGAGGTTCGTGAATGATGGAGGTCGATTTTTTCTTGAGAATGAGTATAGATATCATTATTCTGAATATGAGTATCTGTTAGGAATGTTTTACTTCCAGATGGTTCAAAGGGCGGGTCCAAAGGGTCTCTCGTTAGTGGTGAAGAACATCGGGTTTCTTCTCAAGAATGTTCCTTTTGCCTCCAAGAAGGCTGAAGATCATTTCAACAAGGCTATTGAGGTCTCCAAGGAGATAGGAGCTAAATTGGTTCTGGCACGGTCTTATCTGTATCTGGGACTTTTACACAAAGCGAAGAAGAGAACACCCCTTGCCAAAGAATGTATCTCCGAGGCTGTCCAGTTATTTGAAAAATGTCACGCAGACGTGTACTTGAAACAGGCAAAAGAGGCTTTGGCAACTCTGTAGGAGGTGACGCCTTTTTTCCATAGTTTGTGTTCTTAAATAGATCACATGAAAGTGAACCTTTCCTATATTATAGTTGAATTTTGGCCCACCCCCAAAACATACAACTACCAACTCAAACCTTGAATAAAATCCAAAAAGCAAATGACTGGCTATGAATATATAACGGTCTTTTCATTCCCCAATTTTCACGGTTCTTTATGAATAGGAATACCCAAAATCCTCCCTATTCTTATCAAGGTGGGTAGATCAACCTTTTTGATCATTTCAAGAATCTTTGCCCTCAATTTGCTGTCCCTCTCTTTCTCATCTGACATCACACAACCTCCCAATATGCATTCGCCATTATGTTCATACCATTATTGAATGACCAATGTGCTTATCTTATCATGGGCCATTTGAGGCTAATTAAAATGGAAATTGCTATGCATAATATTATGCTGATTATGATCAGGACTAACTTAAGAAACGATCTCTTTCCTGTCTTTCCATCTTTTATTTCTTTTCCTTCCATATTACCTCTCCTATACAGCTATATCAGATCGATAGCAACCTCACAAATCCGATCAATCAACCTCCCTATCCGCCCATCATCAATAATTCTCATAGGCCGAAATCAATTCCTTCTTGACCCTATCCCTCAGCGTTTTTGGTTCCAAAACAATTGCATCACTCCCGAATTGTAGAACCCATGGAACAAACTCATCCATATTCTTAAGATGAACTTCCATTGTGAAATCTCCATCCTTTACCTTTGAAAATCTCTGTGTCGGATGCCAGCGCCTGGTGGTTATATATTCCCATAGGACTTCCTTGAAAGAGATCAAGATTTTGAAGGTTCCCGTATCGCCTGTCTGATAAATTCCAAATGATCCATCTGTCATTTTATCCGGATCAAAATTGACAGGATATTTGAATGGCTCATTCTTGTTTATGGCCTCTTTTATCCTTTCAATTGAGAATGTCCGGCCTGCGAGCTACATCTTCTATTGAAATATCCAAATTCTCTGCTGCGGTAACAATATCGTGATAGATGTCAGGATCAAACGATACTATTTTGAATCTTCTTTTCTTAATACTATCCTCCAAAAATTAAACCTTATTAGGAGAGCAAAAGAAATATCTTCTGCCCCCCAATAATCAATTCAATCAGTTTTAAATAAGGGACCCTATCTTATCCACCTCCAGCTCAATGATAGAACGACGAAAAGATTTACGGTTATCAGAACCTCTAAATATTTCAACAAAGTCATCTGGAGCAACGGACAAATTCTCTTCAATATCATCATCCCAAGAAATAGCAAAAGGCCCATGCAAGATCGCTTCAAGGTTCTTTAGTGACCATTGCCTTCCAAACCTGATTGCGTTATGAAGTGATTCCACAGACATCCCGGTTGCATCAGCAATTTTTTTTATCTTACCGATGTTTACTTTTGTCTTGTACATGGAACGAATAGAATTCCCTATGCGCCAATAGCTGATAATCTTGGTTGATAGTGATACCTCGTAATCAAGCTGTATGTGATCGATCAGCTCCTTGACGGTCTTCGCCTTTTTGCCCACTATGAGAAACTTGGCTTCCTCACTTTCCTCTGATGTCTGATTGCTAATGGCTCTTTGATCTCGTGTTCGACAGTCAGGTTTAAAGGTTTTATCCAGGCCCATCCCAGTGTCAGCAATGTCAAGATTATCATTAATCGGTTTTGCTATATTTGTGTTCATGGTCAATCACTCCTTTCTACCATAATTGTCTCATCAATAGTCTTCGTACGTTTCCTCCTTTACGATTATTGGACTGTTATAAACTTCTTCAATCTCTTCCTTATCATCCAACATGAATGACAGTAATTTACGAGCAACATCTTCAATTGACATATCAGAATTTCGCGCCGTGCTCACAATATCGTAATAAACATCAGGCTCAAAGGAAAGTACCCTATGATCCCCCTCTTTTCATTTTTAATTACATTTTCCTCCTTTAACTGAAATAAATTCAAGAGGGTAAAAGAAGTATCTCCTACCCCCCATTAATCTTCTCGCAATTCCTATCCTGCCAATAGAGTCTGCGCCTCTTCAAGACATTGTAGCATATCAGTCTTAGAAGTCCCCTCTTCAAGCCTTTTCTTCATTCCATCCACTTCCCCCTTCATTGCTTCAATAATCCAATCCTTATCTTTAATGCGGGCATTCAATTCTTCAATTTGGATATCTTGCACTCCAATTAATTTGTCCTTCTCCTGTATCTCCCTTTTAGCATCTTCGAGGAAATCATTCAGCACGTCGATTTCCTCTGAATTATCAATAGGAGGGATCTCAACATCATGGATGTCAGCAGTATGCACTGGTTCCGGTTCTCGTCCATCTGGATTTTGAGGACCTACAATATTTGATTGAATACTTTCAGCCCTATTATTATCTTCATTTGTTTCGTTTGATCCTTCCAATATACCTTCATCTGAGGTTTGAGTTTCTTCATCTCGGTCCCTTGCCGGCCTATTATTTCTCGCATTTAACTTCTTGAAATTACTAATGGCATCATGAAATGTTTTGGGACTCTCAGCCTCCTTATATGTTTCAATAAGATCATCTGGAGCAACAGATAAATTATTCGCAATGTGGTTCCAGGAAATTGCAAAATGACCTTGTAAAAGCACTTCAAGATGTTCTTGAGAA
>Ga0233431_1006611_pt1 | contig 10341 bp, 6 predicted proteins | sample SI_118_April2016_FD_179867 | JGI IMG/M metagenome (GOLD analysis project Ga0233431, IMG submission 179867) | Seawater microbial communities from Saanich Inlet, British Columbia, Canada - SI_118_April2016_200_MG | ecosystem: Environmental > Aquatic > Marine > Inlet | place: Canada: British...
GAGGGGTTTGTAAGATGCGGGGGGCTTTCAACCTCGTACCCAGGCTCTGCCTCGGAACGAGAAGGAAATGAAGCATTCGACGTTTTGGGTGATGTAAGGCAATCACAAGGTTTTGGTGGCGTGAATTTTTTGGGATATTCTCAATATATGTCAATCATGCCAGACTTGAGATACCAAATCGATATGTCAGGTTTACCCAGTTACCCGATTTGAATATATCACAGACTTTTGACCCGCCAATATATGGGTATATGTCAAAATAGTCCCAGAAAAATGTGAAGGATACATCTTCCAGCCTTGCATGAAATTGGCCGGATATGCCATGCTGGGCTAATGCACGTTAGGTTCTTACGGATTTCTTCTTCCACCTTTCTTTCCGGCCTTAAATTCCTTCCTCTTAAAAATTCCTTTCTGACTCCTGAACTCATTAAGGTCGTCTTTGATCTCATCCATTTTGCTATAAATATCTCTTAAAACACCCAGCGACTTCTTTTCCAGTCCAACAATCTGACTTCTTTTATCAGATATTTGTAAAAAAGTGGCGTGAATAACCGGCAGGTCCATTTTGGCAACCTTATCAATATTCTCTATAAAAAAGTCCTCCATTCTTAGAGTCATTTTACGCATCACCCTAACGCGATTCAACCGGTTTCGAAACGCATTAAACTTATCTTTTATGCCTTGCGTCATAAATTCTATTTTATTTACAGTTCTCGCTGCATCATTTGATCTATTTTCACTTTTGAAAGTCTTCAGATTTTCAATCTCTTCATTTATTGACGTTGCTTGTCTGTTTAGATCATCGTAAAATACCCTGATTCCGTCTAACTGCCTGGAAAATCCGGCACTAATTTTATCTGTTATCATGGGAAGTCTATTGAGAAAAATCCCTTGTTGTTTTTTTCTCCATTGGCCCCAATTTCTTTCAGGTTTAGGCACAGCATTTTCTAAAGAAGACGGCTCTTCTTCATACACAACTTTTATCATTTTTCCCTTTGGCACAGTTACCTTTTGCCCTTCAGTTTCGATTTCAATCTCACCATCATCCACAACGAACAAAGTAGTTGCATCTATGGCTACAATTGTCTGGAATTCTGTTCCCCTGACACCCGTAACAATAGACGGCGTCCATAGGACGAAAGGCCCTTTCCTGTTCTTTTTTAACTTAGATAATAATTCACCAATAACAAGCTGGATATCAGTCCTCTTTGAATCTTCTTCAGCAACAATAGGTTCATTAATGGTAATCTGGGAATTTTGTCCAAGTTTGAAAGACCCCTCATCAGCGAGTTCATATTTCACCCACCCGAGTTTACCTGTAACAAATTGATCTCCAGGGAGAATCATATATCCCAATTTAGGTTCAACCTTTTTTCCTTTAATGGTTGTGATAGAAAAAGGGCGTCTAAAATCTTCAATTTCCCCAATAAAGGTGCTTTGGGCTATCGCAAGATTGTTGTAGTGGGCAAACATGAAAAGACATAAAGCGGAAATAATAATCATCTTTAACATTTTATAACCTCAAAGAGAGGAACTGCTCTACCCGCGGTTCTGCAATAGCCATTCTGAGCATTATAGAGATTTCCCTGTGATAGGAATTTGCATTTCTGCAAATAACTATACCGAAATGCTCTTTGTGCGTCAAAAAAAAGAAGCTACAATCTTAGGTTTTGACATACCACCCCGAAGCGCATTATACAATATTTTCCAAAACAATCTGAGCAAAGGATATAACCATGAACAAATCTGACCTAATGAATCGCCTCGCCGAAGAAAAGGGATTTTCCCTCTCAACCGCTAAAGAGATTATTGATATGTTTTTTGATGACATGACCAAAACACTCATCAAGGGGGACCGGGTTGAGATACGAGGCTTCGGTACTTTCAAGGTGAAGGCATACAAGGGTTGTACCGGCAGGAACCCGAAAACCGGTGTAAAGACTGAGGTGAAAGCTAAGAGATTACCGTTTTTCAAGGTCGGCAAAGAACTTCGGGAGCGGGTTGACATCAAGTAATCCTGCAAGGGAACTCAAGAATTTATACATTCATCTCTGTAACCCTTACCAATCATTTCGAACTTATCCTTTATGCCTTTTATAGGCTATTTGGGTTTACGAATACGTACATCCCCTCACAATAAAAACCCCGATCAACCTTTTTCTAAATCTTCATTTGCTATGGTGATGGTGATTGAACCATCAGCTAAAGGGATATCCGAAAAAAAAGATTGTGAAAAAGTCTTGACAAAACGACAGTTAACTGTTTCATTAGCTCCATGGAAGAGAAATTGCTCACTATTCAAGATCTCTGTGAACTTACTGGATATTCAAGAAGAACAGTAAGATACTACGTTCAAGAGGGGTTGCTGGACCCGCCTGCTGGCAGAGGTCGAGGAGGTTTTTATTCTGACAGCCATCTGGAGAGGCTTTTAAAAATAAAGGCTCTTCAAGATAAAGGGCTGAGGAATGCAGCAATCCTTGAGGTTCTCAAAAAAGGCGGTGAAATTGAACCCCCTGCCGCAAGGGAAGTGTGGATAAAATATCCCATAGATCAAGGGATTGAGATCCACATCAGTCGGGATATTGAGGAAAGGGAGAGAAAAAAGGTGGCTGAAATTGTAAGGCTGGCAAAATCTATTATTACGCCTGGAGGAAATAGCAATGTATGAAATATATGGACTTATATCTTCAGATTCGGAGGTTATCCCTTTAAAAGGCGTCAAAATCGAAGGGGATATTTTTGGCTGCGGCGCTAAGGTCCAAGTGTTTCAATTGTTCAGGAATCAAGAACTGGAACCAGTGGAAGCCGTATACAAATTCCCATTGCCGGAGGGCGCAGCAATATGTGGCTTCAAGATCCATATCGACGGAAGAGAGATCCACGGCGAGTTGGAAGAAAGAGACAAAGCATTCGAAATATATGACGACGCTCTTTCTAAAGGGGACGGCGGGTACCTGCTGGATCAGGAGAAGCCGAATATCTTTACCCTTTCCGTTGGCAGTCTCAGCGCGGGTTCCGAAGTACTGGTAGCCATAGAATTTGTGACACTGCTTGACACTCAAGGCTCAAGAATCCGGTTTTTCTTGCCTACAACCATATCTCCAAGATACATCCCGGACGGGATGCCTGAGGATGATGGGCTACCGGTAGATGCCAAGATCCATCCTCCCTATGCGAAAGAGGTTCCCTACGGCCTTTCGATCTTTCTGAATGTCCACGATAGCGAATTTCTGGCATCCATCGAATCACCCAGTCACCATGTAAAAATTGATATGAAAAGCAATCCTTTGCATGTGAGTTTATCATCTGACTCCGTGAAAATGGACAGAGACTTTATTCTTAATATGGAGTACGCGAAGGAGTTTATCAGCAGGGCGTATCACCACCGGTTGGATGGCAACTCTTTTATTCAGCTTGACCTGATGTTGGAGGGTGATGACCGGAATTCTGAACAATTACAAAAGCAGAAAATGACAAATGAAAATAAGGAAATTATCTTCGTGGTGGATTGCTCGGGTTCAATGGCGGGCGACTCCATCCGAGAGGCAAAAAAGGCCTTAGAGGTGTGCCTGAGAGCCATTTACAAGGGGACCAAATTTAACATTTACCGGTTCGGTTCAACCCATGAATCTCTTTTTGATAAACCGGCTGTTTTTACAGACAAAAGTTTAGAGAAAGGCCTTACATATCTCAGGGGTATGGATGCTAACCTCGGAGGCACAAATATACGTGCCCCCCTTCAAAGGATATATGCTAGGCGTGGCGAGCCAGGAGATCTCCAAAGAGACATTATCCTTCTAACGGATGGCGAGGTGGCAAATGAGGAAGAGATTTTTCAGATTGTCGGCAGGGGCGACCATTCTGCAAGACTTTTTTCACTGGGTATTGGTGCCGGGTGTAATGAATACTTTATCAAAGGCCTTTCAAGAGTGGGCAGAGGTCAATCAGAATTCATCTATCCCGGAGAAAGAATTGAACCAAAGGTTTTAAAAATATTTGGAAAAGTAATGGGTGAGAGCCTTACAAATCCTGTAATTTCGTGGGGTCGGGAAAGGGCGGTACAGGCTCCAGCTGTGCCTGTAATTTTCTTTGGGAACCCCTTAACAGTATTTGCAAAATGCAAAGATGGGCACTTCCCGAATGACCAGGTCATTGTGAAGGGAAACGTGAAGGGAAAGGAGTATGTGTGGACACTTGATGTCAAACATTCTCAGAATGCCAAGCTGCCTGTTCCCGTCCTTTGGGCAAGGGAAAGGATCAGGGATCTGGAGGAAGATAGAGATGAACGAAAAGGGTCAAAACAAACAGAGCGGAAAAAAGAAGGAAACTGCAATAACGAACTTCTTATGCTGTCAAAGAGATATGGCCTTCTTTCCCGGATCACTGCTTTTGTAGCTATTGAAGAAAGAGAAGAGATGAATAAGGAAACGGACGAACTTGTTCTCAGAAAAATACCTGTACCATTGACAGTGGGCTGGCATGGGGCTGGCAGCGTGTTTGGGGTCCAAATTGTGAGCGGGGACTCTCTAAACTACAGCAATGCAGTCTGCTGCCGGAATGTTTCCCCTGACGATGGTGTAGAGTGTTGCTACCCCATAGACATTCCTATTGATAAAGAGCACCTACTGGACCACCTATGGGATGATGAGGCAGAAGACGCCCTTGATGGTTCCTCCTTCTCAAAGTCAACACAATTTCGAGAAACTGATAAGGTTACTGATGCGACTGGTTTTATTCCTAAAACGACAACCACAACCCAGAAATTCTTTCATAAATCATTTAAACATCCCAGGTTGAAGGAAAAGGCCTATGAAGGACGCCGAACCGACATCCTTATGACTATTCTTTCCGACCAAAGAGCTGATGGGGGAATGGAATTTGATGAAGAGATCGCAAGCTTTCTGAGCATCGAACTTGATGAAATTAAAAGAATCGCTGAGGATATTGAAGTGGATGTAGATGTGGACAAATTTCTCCTTCTCTCTACAGCCCTTCTGTTAGGATTGCTTGATATTCATTTTGCCGACCTGTCAGCGAGTTGGAAAGGAGTGGTAAAGAAAAGCAGAGACTGGTATGATTTTATAGAAAGAGAAGGGAATCCCAAAATTAGCAAGAAAGGTCTTACAAAATGGACTAAAAAGTATGTAAAAAATAGAATGTTAAACAAATGATACTTATCGGCCATAGATGAGGAAATTTTATTGTTTGTCGTATTTCAGTATCGACAGAAACGATTTAGTGCGCTCTTAATGGAAATTGGGTCCGGTAAAATGGGGTTCGTTATAATCCGGCATCCTTCTAATCAGAAATTCAATTTGTTACTTGAAAATCCGTAGGTGCTGTTCGATAGTTATCTTCAGGAACACTAAAAAGACATCTAAGCAGCCATGCCATAATTGAGTAGGGTAATTTCTTTCGGGGCGGCATGGATAAAGGAAGCGTGGAATGGAAACCAGATTCATAACAATGGTCTCTGGCGTGCTCATAGGTTTTGTTGTAGGCTTGAGGATATGCGGCATTGCCAGGGCAAAAAACATTCAAGATTACCATCAAGAGGGTATCAAGGCGTACAGGGCCGCCCACTATGGGGAAGCGATAAGTGCTTGGAAGGGAGGTTGAGCCTAGCCGAACAACAAAGGCATGAAAAGGCACAGAGCGTTTTCCTTACTAACATCGGTGTGGTCTATAGGAATCTTGGCCAGTACAACAAAGCGCTTTTATTCTATCAAAAGGCATTGGCTATAGACCGAAAGCTTGGAGACATGAAAGGTGAGGGAGTTACGCTCGGAAACATTGGATCGGTCTATCGGAATCTGGGCCAGTACGACAAAGCGCTTGCCTTCTTCAAAAAGCCATGGACATAAACGCGAAAATTGGGACGTGAAAGGCGAAGGGAATGCTCTTACGAATATCGGTGTAGTCTACATAAATTTTGGTCAGTACAAGAAGGCCCTGGAATACTTTCAAAAAGCCATAACCAGAGACCGACATATCAACAATATCAAGGGAGAGGGGATTTCTCTCGGAAACATCGGCTTGGTTTACAGAAATCTCGGCCAGTATGAGAAAACGCTCCAGTACTACCAAAAAGCCCTGAACATAAATGGTAGCGTTTTTATGAAAAGGGGCATTACGTCACTTTTACCACTGTGCATAACGGATCGAAATAATAAAAATGTGTCGATGTACGCAGACTGAACAATTCATAGTGAATACTGTCGGAAGTTCAGACTGTTAGAGTTGTTCCCCCTTGAAAAGGCCCTAAACTCATCATGAGTCTATTTCGATGACACATGACCTAAAAAAAGAGTGAAACAACTGCCACAATGTCCTTTTTCATAAAAACGCTTCCATATGATGAAATAACGCAATATTTTGCACATTGTGATAGAACTTTAATTAAAAGTAGCAAAGATAAGCCCCACTTTTTGATGGTATTCTCAATCTGGCGAAATGAAGTTTCACCCGCAATTTTCAGTTCATTCTTTATGCAAAATAGAAAAACCAAACCACTCAAAGCTGTGATTTGTAGACGCTGCTTCGTAATAACCTATTCAAATTTCGTTAAACCACGCATCTACCCTTCCATATGTGCCGCTCATCGCACTAAGGAGACGTAAGTGCAATTGAAAATATGGAGACGTTCGATGAAACCCAACTTGAGAATGATAGCCATGGTCTTATTTGGTGCGATGGGAATATCCGTTGGAATGACAGACATTGTTGGGGCGAAGGATTTGGTGCAATACTTTCAGGAAGGAACTAAGGCGTATAATAGAGCAAGCTACGAAGACGCGATAAAAGCTTGGGAAAAAGGCGTAAATCTGGCCAAAAAAGTGGCACCTCCAAAGGTCCAGGGGATGTTTTTGGGCAACATCGGTGCAGCTTACTCCAACTTATGTAAGTACCATGAAGCTCTGAGTTATTATAAGCAAGCGTTGGTCATGGATAGAATGAGCGGATATTTGAAGGGAGAGGGAAGAGACCTAACAAACATCGGCTCCGTATATTTTGATTTAGGGCGATACGAAAAGGCATTGGAATACCATAAGCAGGCGTTGGCTATCGAAAAAGAGATAGGAGATTTAAGAGGCGAGGGAGAAAGTCTTGCTAACGTTGCCGATGTTTATTCTGTTAAAGGCCAATACGAAAGAGCATTGGAATATTATGAAATGGCGGTGGACATCCAAAAAAAGACAGGGAATATACCAGGACAAGGATCAACACTTGGGAACATTGGCGTAGTTTACGGAAATCTCGGCCAGTATGAGAAAGCGCTCCAGTACTACCAAAAAGCCCTATCCATACATAAAAAAATGGGGGACTTAAAAGGTGAGGCGGGTGGCATTGGAAACATCGGCGTAGTTTATTGGAACCTAGGCCAGTACGAAAAGGCTCTGGAAAATCACCAGAAAGCACTGACCATCCACAGGAAAATCGGGGATGTAAAGGGTGCAGCGGGAAGCATCCATAACATTGGTTTAGTTTACGAAAACATGGGTAAATATAAAAAATCTTTAGACTATTATAAAAAATCTTTAGCGGTACATAAGAAGATCGGAGATATAAGGGGCCAAGGATCGGATTTTTCCAGCATCGCCACCGTCTATTCCATTATAGGCCAGAACGAAAAAGCTCTGGAAAATTACCAGAAAGCACTGACCATCCACAGGAAAATCGGGGATGTAAAGGGTGCAGCGGGAAGCATCCATAACATTGGTTTGGTTTACAAAAACATGGGTAAAGATGAAAAAACTTTAGAGTATTATAAACGAGCTTTAGCTGTTTGCAGGGACATAGGTGCGCTTGATGGCGAGGGGGACATCCTTTTGAACATGGGTTCTTTCTATTTAAATAAGGGTGATGACAATAGGGCATTGCAGCATTTCAAGGAAGCCTTGGCAATACATAAGGAGATCGGAGACATAAAGAGCCAGGGAGGAGGTCTTTCTAACATCGCCATCGTCTATTCGGCTAAAGGCCAGAACAGCGCGGCACTAAAATGTTACATGCAAGCGCTATCCATATTCAAGGAGATAGGAGAAGTAAGGGGGGAATGGACTGTCCTCAACAACATTGGACGCACTATGCTCTCTGAAGGTAGACCACTCCAAGCTCAAATTCACCTTGAATCAGCTGCGATAGTATGGGAGTCTATCCGCGGGCAGCTCGAATCAGAGATGGATCGTACAGGGTTTCAGTCTACGCTCTCAAGTGTTTACGGTACCTTGGCAACCGCACATTTAGCCCAAGGTAATCACCCGGGCGCCTTTGAAGCTGTTGAACGCGGTCGTGCCAAGTCCTTTTTGGACCTCTTAGGCACCCGTGCGGCAGGTAGTCGGAGGAGCAAAAAGAAGACCGATTACATTGCGAAAATGGAATGGCAGTTGGCAGGCCTTCGTGAGAGGAATTTGGAACTTTCAACAACCCCAGTAGGCAAAAAAACACGGTCTGCACGTAAAGCCTTAAATCAGCAAATCTCGGCACTTGACAAGCAGCGACTGGAATTGGTTGACCAACTCCGAAGGACCGATCCGGAGTTGGGCTCCATTATTGTCGTTGACCCGCCCAGCCTGAAAGAAATCCAATCCCTACTCCCGAGCGATACAGCCTTGGTGGAGTATTTTCACCCCGGTAAACACACCGTCTCAGGCAAAAAGCAGAATAAGCTCTGGATCTTCGCTGTCCATGACAAAGGACTCCATTTCAAGGCCGTGGATGTCTCAAAAGCTGATCTGGAGAAGGCATTGGAGGAATACGCTAAACTCGCGGCCGACGGATCATCTAATCCCAAAGCCGTTGCGTCTGCAGGGGCCAAACTTCATAAGTGGTTGATAGAACCTGTTGAGCCCATCTCCCAACTCATAAACGCCAACACACTCGTCATCGTCCCTTGGGGTCCCATGTTCAAAATCCCCTTTGCTGCTTTAGCGTCGAAAGGGAGCAAGCCTCTGGGTACAAATAAGAATGTTGTTATGGCACCCTCGGCAGGCGTTTACCGCTATCTGGTTAAAAAGCGTTCATCGGGAAGAAATAACATATTGTCGATCGGCAACCCGAAGACTGCCATGGCGCCCCTTCCGGGCGCTGAAAAAGAGGCGCGGGAAATTGCCGGTCTGTTTGATAAATCAGCAATCTACACCAGAAGCAAGGCAACCGAAGGCCTGATCAAGAAAGACTATGCGAAGCTTGGCCGTCCGAACGTAGTCCATCTTGCCTGTCACGGCATATTTAACGAGAGGGCTCCACAGTTGTCCTACCTGGCTTTAACACCAGACCAGAAGAACGACGGTAAGTTGGAAATGCACGAACTCTTTGATCTGGATTGGAGAGGGGTGTCACTTGTGACCATGTCAGCCTGCTCATCGGGAAAAGGCAAGCTGGGGGCCGGGGATGACCTTGTGGGTCTCACACGTGGTTTTATGTTTGCCGGAGCACCTTCGATCTTATGTTCTCTGTGGGACGTGGACGACGAGGCCACCCGTACTCTGATGGTCAGTTTTTACAAGAATTACCTGAGCGGGATGTCCAAGCCCGAGGCCTTGCGTAAGGCCCAGATGGCGATGATGAACAACAAAAAATGGTCGCATCCTTACTACTGGAGCGCGTTCGTGTTGTTCGGGGATTGGGAATGATTATGGACTATACAGGATCGCTTTTAAATGGGCGCAAAAAGGCTTTTTCGCACAAGGTCATTTCTGCGTTGGTGGTGGTTACTCTCCTGTTTGCTTTCAAGGTTTCTGTTGCACCCGCTGATGAAAAAGGTATCAGCGTAAGACAAGAAAATCAGAATATGCCCGGTTTTGAGGCGCCAACGGATTCAACGACCGAAGGCCGAAGAATTTTGCGGGCGGTGATCATCGGTATCAACCGTTTCCAGGATAGCAAGATTCGCGAATTGAATTATTGTCGCTCAGACGCTGATGCACTGGCGGCCCTTGTCTCAGACCAGCGCTACACACCCTTTGATCGCGTAGAGGTAACAACGCTCCTTGACCGTGACGCAACAAAGGAAAAGGTCCGCGCAGCTCTTGAGGATCTGGGGCGCGCGTCTGACCTTCAGGATACAGTGATCGTCTATTTCTCCTCCCACGGCATTCAACAGGGCCAGGGAGAGGCCTATTGGGTACTTCATGACTCACATGTGGACATGGGAGCATATAAAAGTAACCGGCTCCGGGTGGACCCTGAAACGGCCCTGGAGCAATCGGAAATCACCCGGTTGCTCAACGGCATCCGTGCCAAGAGACTATTGGTACTTGTTGATTCCTGCTTCAGTGCTGCCACGGTCATCAGCTACCCCAGGGGTAAGAACTTCAGATCACGCAAAGTAAAAAATCC
>Ga0233431_1006612_pt1 | contig 10340 bp, 7 predicted proteins | sample SI_118_April2016_FD_179867 | JGI IMG/M metagenome (GOLD analysis project Ga0233431, IMG submission 179867) | Seawater microbial communities from Saanich Inlet, British Columbia, Canada - SI_118_April2016_200_MG | ecosystem: Environmental > Aquatic > Marine > Inlet | place: Canada: British...
ATCCTGTGGATTACCTTCAGCTTCTTCACAATAAATCCGTACTAAAAGGTCGATTTCCTGCTCAAAACATCATTAATCAACTCTGCTGCCTTTTAGCTGAGTTCTTTGACATTGAAACAACCCCCTGGATGGAAAAAACATGCGATTTCACTCAGGAATGGGAGAAAATTAGCCCCCCGAAACAAGAAGCAATTCTTCCCCTCATCGATATTATTCGCCATGTTTATGATGCTTCTCCATTTAAAGGATATCCGCTTTTAAATCCTGGTATTGTTTTGTTTGAGCGACCCGATCGTATGGTCAATAAAAACCTATTCCCAGTTTTGATTAGTGTATTGGATCAACTTCTACCCAATGTTCAATTTATTTTACGTGTTTCCAATGAAACAATAAAACACTTTCCAAATTCACTTAAGGAACAGTATCTTCCAATCCCCAACACCATCAAGAAACCTCTTCCGAAAGCGGCTATTATTCTTGACTCAAATACTGTTGGTTTGCTTGATGTTGACAGCCGCATTCCAAACTTGGCGTTAATGAAGCTCAGTCAGCATTTCAAAAATCAAGGGAAAAAAATCAGATTGATTCGAAAAAGCAACAGTTTTCAGGGAACTAATACTGTATTTGCAAGTTGTGTTTTTAATTCAGCAACCACTAAAAAGAAAATCGCCAGTTTAAAAAAACATCATGGTGAGAGAATTGTTTTTGGTGGTTCCGGATATAATATAGAAAATCGTTTGGAAGACAAAATTGAACACTTGGAGGCCGATTATTCTCTCTATCCTGAGCTTTCAGACCGGGCAATTGGTTTTTTAACAAGGGGGTGTCCGAATAAATGCTCCTTTTGCATTGTCCCGCAAAAGGAAGGAAAGGTAAAACAAGTCAGTAGTTTAGATGCATTACTGCAAAGTAAACTCAATAAACTAATATTGTTGGATGATAATATTTTGGCTCATCCAAAGGTTAATGATTTATTGGAAGAGATGGTAAAAAAGAACCTGCAGGTGAACTTCAACCAGACTCTGGATATTCGAAGAATTGATGTCGATAAAGCAAAATTGCTCAAGCAAATTAAGTGTTCAAATATCCGGTTTAGCCGAAGCAATTACTATTTCAGTCTTAATGATAATAAACATCTTGAGCAAATAGAACGCAATTATCGCCTCTTTGATTTCAAACCTTCCGATAATGTGGCATTTATCTGTATGTATGGTTACAACACCAATCTAAAACAAGATTTAGAGCGATTTCGTTTTTTAAGAACACTTCCGGGAGCTTATGTATTCTCTCAACGGTACCAGCCTATTTTGGGAAAACATGAGATCGTCATCAACGATTATTTTGATCACAATGCCGACGAAGCCATAGATGAGCTGATTCGGATTATTTACAAGCAAAACATGAAAAGTATGGAAGTCTATTATCGGTGGCTCAGTCGGCAATATGCAAAGGTGTTTGGAAAACTACATAAAGGCTTGGTGGATACTATTTTCAGATATAATTACAAGGTACAAAAAGGGAAATACATTGCCACTTTGGCAGGGCTTAATAAATAGGCCAATGTTCACTTCTCATTTCCATCTCTTTATTGTTCGCTGACAGAAAAAAAATATGGGGACATGGTGTGCCAAGAACGGATCTTAAACTAATCATTCTCCTTGGTTTGCTTAGATTGGTTAGATATTGAGGTTCGGCGCTGCACAAAAGATGAGGGTTTGTTGGCCCCTCGGAATCGGCTTACGGAAGCAGGTTCCAAACCACCTTGTGCTGCTGTAGTAAAGAGCTATGGTAGTGAGCGACAAGGAAAAGGCATGGAAAACATGTCAGGTAAGAATTAAGAAGGCGAACGAAAGTAAACTGTTCGATGAGATGTCGAGAGCATATAAAATGACGCCAAAACTGGAGAATCCGTGTCCTTTCCAGGATCAGTTCAGGAGATATCCGTTTACTGCCTGTTCGGTGTCCGGCATAAAGGCAGCGCGAGCTTAATTCAGGCTTTTGTGTGGAACTTGGGAACCTGCATTTTGGTGTTAAGGGAGCGATTCAAGTGGGAAAAACCCATTAGAATTTGAGTACCAATACTAGATGTAGGGGCGGACCGCTTTCGTAGTAGTGATGAAGCTTCTGTAATGGAGGTGGAGCGAAGGGAGTGGATTGTACAGTTTTATTTCTTAGTCAACCAGTAATGGAAGGAACTTTTCAGCAAGATAGCCTTATTTCACACCATGGGAGATCTTCCTGAACCGGAGTTAACCCATAGGTTTTTCTGAAGAAGCTTTAACAAGATATTCCTGAAAAAAACGCTCAATGATAGTGATTTCCTTTTTCATGAAATGAGTGATTATCAATCTTGAGACGATTTTCCGTATATACCACTACTTTTTTATTGAGTTTTGGACAGCAATGTCCGGTTAGTATTTTGCAAAACGCTTTCGTTTTTTTCTTTTTACGTTTTTTGGTTCCGATTTGAATATTGGTTCTTGATTCATTGATAATTTTGTACCGAAGCTCTCTAACATGCAATTGGATTGATGATCGTGTTTTGAGGTTATTGGACTGGTCCGATTACCGTGTGCCAGGGACACCTTGTCCTTACTTTTCTGTTTTGTTTTTTAAAGATTTGCGGGGAGTATAGACAGTCAATTGGACTAGAGGAAAATTAAATACGAAAGTATCACCAACTTTATTGATTGAATCCTTATGAAATAGGGGCTAAGAGCAAGAAGATTATTTTAACTTCGAAAAAGCGATTTCCTATCATTCTAATTTAACTTACGCATTGGTTGCATTCATTTCACAATACTTTTGACGTAAATAATTGATCGTTTTAGCCTATAAATTATTATGAAAACAGTAAAACCATCGACTACAGTATTTTAATCGACCATTGGAAATAAGTAATCACTATGAAGAAAAATCAACACCTCGATATTGCAATTATAGGCGCCGGTTTATCAGGTTTAGCCGCTGCCCATTTTATTAAAAAAATACATCCTGATTATCATATTCAGATATTTGAAAAATCAAAGCGAGTCGGTGGTGCTATTCAAACGCATACTCAGGATGGATTTATCGCTGAAGCGGGTCCCCACGGTTATTTGGATAATGTAGATGAAAGCAGAGAATTATTAAACGATTTAAATATCAATCAGCATATTCGCAAAGCATCATTAAATAACTTTATCCGATATTTATGTTTAAACGGGCGATTATTCCCGATTCCACAGCATCCGCTTAAAATCATCAAAAGTGATATTATGCCTTTTTGGTCGAAGGTGCGTGTTTTGGGAGATTTCATTAAGAAACCTGTTGAATCTGAACAAACCATTGCCGATTGGGCACAACATCGATTTGGTAAAGCAATATTACCATTTATCGATGCAGTCATTACCGGTACTTTTGCCGGAGATATCAATAAATTGAGTATCGATGCCGTTTACCCCGGTATTAAAAAACTTGAAAAAGAATACGGGTCTGTGATCAAAGGATTCTTTAAATCAAAGAAAACCCGAAAGAAAAAAGGATTGCCTGCTATGACCAATTTCAAGCAGGGAATGTCATTTTTTATCGAAAAAATGGCTGAGCAACATTCCATCCAATTAGAAACAACAGTATTAGCGATTAAACCTGATCAAGATTCATGGAAGATCACCAGTGACAAGCAGATATTTAAGGCCAGTAATATTATCGTCGCCACCAATATCAACCAGGCGCTTAATTTGTTAAACCCTGTTGAAAAATCACCTTTTTTAAAAGTCCCTGAATCCCGAATCGCCAATGTTGTCCTCGGCTTTGAAGCATCAGGTATCGATATTCCACCTGGTTTTGGATATCTGGCTCCACAAAAAGAAAATCGATTTGCCTTAGGTGCCATGTTTTCTACACATATGTTTCCAGAACGTGCGCCTGAAGGCCATGTTATGCTTGAAGTAATGGTTGGTGGCCGCCATCATCCTGATTACATGGAACTGGTTGACGAAGATTTAATCGAAAAATGTATGATTGACCTGACATCCCTCATGAATATCAGCCAAAATCCAGTTTTTACGCATGTAATTAAAACCAAAGAAGCCTTCCCTCAATTGGAAATCGGTCATTTAAAAATCCAGGCTTATCAGAAAAATATAGCGGCAAAATATCCAGGCTTATTTATTACTGGATTTGGCTGGAATGGTATCGGAATGAATGAGATGATTAAAGAAGCTAAAACAGTTGCTGATCAATTTTCTACCAAAAACGAGAGATCAGCCAACCCTGAACAAGTGAAAGGAATTTATTTTTAGTTATAGTGTCATTTGTTTTTTTGAAGCCAGCCATTGAATAGCCATTATTGTTTTTGAATCCTTAATTTCACCTTTTCTTAACCGATCTATCAACTCCGGAATGGGAACTTCGTGAATTCTGATATCTTCATTTTCGACTTCTAACCCACCTCCTTTTTCCATTTTATCAGTATCACTAACCTGTCCATAGAAAATACTAACACTTTCATTAGATATCCCAATACTGGCATAAAAAGTATATAAGTGTTCCAGCTGCTTAACCCGGTAACCCGATTCTTCAAGTGTTTCCCGATAGGCGGCCTCAATGGGTGTTTCTCCCGGATCTACCAATCCTGCGATGATTTCCCAAACCCAGGCTTTATGAATCGCTCTGGAGGCAACGGCAAATCTAAATTGTTCAACAATAATAACAGAATTATTTGAAACATTTTCTAATAATACTGCTGAAGCTTCCGGACGTTCTAAATTATATCGTTTAACTGCATTTCTTCCTTGTTGGTCAAATCGATCGTATTCAACCTGCAATTCATCAACTTTAATAAAACCATCCAGAATTCGTTTCTGGTCTTTTATCTCAAATTCCATTTTTATATTTCACCAATTTGTTTTTTTATAGACATACTTTCTTCATAGCTGAGTTTAGAACCCTCTGCGTCTCCCTGATCATATTGTAATTTTCCCAAATGATCATATATTTCCAATTGCCCCTGATGATCATTAAGCATTTTCTTGATGGACAAATGATTTTGATAAGTTTGAATCAACCTGGGCCAATCTTCCATTTGTCGATAAGCTTGCTCAATTTCTTTATATATTCCGTCCATTCTTATTTGATTTCCAGTTTGTCGATGTTCATTTAAAGCCGTGAACATAAACTGAATCGCATGTTTTTGTTGAATGGACAGTGAAAAATTATCGATTATTTCATCCAGAACACTTAAATATTCATCATCTGATGGTTTACAGAATCTTTTAAAATAGTCCTGATAACTTTCAGCCGCAGTTTGATACCTTAGCAAGGAAAACTCGCAATCCGCTTTTAATTTTGCAAGATCCTTGTTATGTGAAGCTTTAGTATTATACTTATAATTGGATTGAAACCAACGCATAATACTGGATAAAGCATCCTCAAAATTCCCATCCCGGTAGGCTTTTTCAGCACTATTAAAAATCATTTCAGCTTCATTTTCCAATACCTTAAAATCCTTATTAAAATCTTTACTACTCAATACTTCATTAGAAACCAGCGGTGGTTTTATTTTTAAAACCTTCTCTTTGCCCTTCTTTTTTGTTTTTTTACCTTTTTGTTTAGGTTTTTCATTTTCAGAATCTTTTATATCGTCGAAAATCGATTCAATATTCTCAGATGTGTCTTTTATATTTTTGATTTTACTGTCTTTTTTTAATCGATTGGTCTTTGGTTTTAATTTTCCGGATTCCAATGTTTCTTTCAAATGTTCAGCAGATTTAGATAGATTAGATTTTGCAACTCCTTTCTTGCTTTTGGATGAGAGTGATAATACAACATCTTCACCCTCAATAGTGCTGTCTTTTCTATCTTTTTGTGAGTCTTTTAGATTATTCTGGAATTTGGAAAAAACATCAGGATCAATGGTAGTTTCTGGTTTATTGTTTGATTTGGTTTTCTTTTTTCTGGTTTTCTTTTTGACCGGAGCACTTTTAATAGTAGAAATCATATTGGCAATTTTTTCACCATCCAAAGTCGCTTCCTTCTTTTTAACAGTCAGTTTAGAAGATATAAAAAGAATTTGAGCCACTAGCAACACTGCCAAAACATCTATCATCAATGCTGCTTTCCAATCGTCAATTACCCAGAAAATGCCACTTAAAAAACAAAGGACAATAAAAATCTGAAACAGGTTTTTTAATTTGTTCATATCCCTTATTATAAAATCATGATTTTAACTCAGATTTATCCTGAGCTTTGAAAGATAAATCAACCAATTTATCATTGGATTCCCTTAGTCTTCTGGCCAACATTTTTGAAAAATTTCGATAGAGTTTAGCCGTCAACCTGGAATAATTTTGATTAATAGATACTTTAAACAAGGTGTCGTGAGATATGGTAAACAACAGCGTTTTTGTAACAGCTGTCGCTGAAGCAGATCGGGCACGACGATCAATTAAACCAATTTCTCCAAAACACTCTCCCGCATTTAATTTAGCCAAAATCGTATCCTGATCGATTCCATTTTTTTTACCCATTCTCCGATGAATTTTAACTTCGCCCTTAAGGATAATATACATCGTATCACCTTCTTCAAACTCTTTGAAAATCGCAGCGTCTTCAAGATATTGCTCTGTTTTCATTAGTTTAAGAAAAGCAATCAATTCATCATCAGTGAAATCATCAAAAAACTGGATTGAACTTTTCAATCGGTCAATCAAATCTTTATTGAGTGTTACCATATAAAAGCTTTGTAAATATTTCAGTTATCCATAATATTCATTATTGATACTTTTAAAAAGTGTATCCACTTCCTGCTAATCTGTCATCTATTTGGGCAACTAATTCAAGGTCTGTTCCGAATCTTTATTATCGATTAAAATTTTAACTTTTCCAGGAATCCAATAAAATGGATTCAATAAACAAAGTATCAGCATTGTCGCTAACTAACCTACTTTCACTGTCAATTGAATTTTTTTTCATTCCAGAAGGAAAACCTACGTATTCCCTTTTGCCTTATCGGAAAAAGCCAATTGAGGCAATAGCCAGTATAATTTTCCCTATAATGTCTGAGTAGGAAAACAATATTTCATTTTTGGGTTTGACTATGTCAGGTGTTTGGATAAAATAAATTTTGGACAAAACATTATTAAACAAACGACACTATAAAACATGGACGTAAAAATATCATTTGAAGGTGGGTTAAAAATTAACGCCCATGCCAATGAGTTCATTTTAAAAACAGATCAATCCATAGCAGGTGGCGGCGAGGCATCTGCACCTGAACCCTTTACACTATTTCTAGGGGCGATAGGTACCTGTGCAGGATATTACGCACTAAAATTTTGTCAAACCCGTGACATATCTATGGAAGGCATTGAAATTAAGTTATCAGATGATTTTAATATGGAAAAAAAAAGGGCTGAAAATATAAAAATTACTTTCAATTTACCTAATAGTTTTCCTAAGAAATATCATCAGGCTTTGATAAAATCAGTCAATCTATGCTCCGTTAAAAACACTATCAATTTTGGACCAAACATCGACATTAGTATTATATAAATTATGAATCAAAATTTTCTGTTTTCTTTAATTGATGTGATCAATGCCCTATTTAATTTGTTAATCATACTAATTATAGTTAGAGCACTCATGTCATGGTTTCGACCGGACCCTTATAACCCTATAGTTCGGTTTATTAATCGAATAACTTCCAAAATATTAGATCCCATTCAGAGAATTATTCCTCCTATTGCAGGATTAGATCTATCACCGATCATTGCTATCTTTCTAATTCAGATTGTACAACGGTTGCTGATCGGAAATATTGAAGCCTATTTAATGCAGTATTAATAGCAGATAGGGTTTTTATTCTTTTTTTCGAAGAATTACCCGATTGTAGTCAGGTTGGACAGATTCAACTAAAGCCTCAAATTCCGGTGTAGCCTGAATATTTGGAAGATCTGCTTCAATAAATAACTGAAGCTCTGTCAGATTAATCAGAGCTTTTCTATTTTTCAGATAGCGAATAAACTGAGCGGAATAAGTTTTATCTCTATTTTGCGCAATATATTTTATTTTCCAGTGCTCCAGCAGACTTCTTTCCAAAATAGTATATTCACGCTGGATTTCCTCCCCTCTTTTAGCCCACAATAATAGTTCATCTTCGTCAAAACCTTCCTCTTGACTGGATAAATGGGTTAAAATTACATTTTGATTCACCAAATCCACGAACCGTCTAATGGGAGACGTTGCCTGAGCATAACAAGCTAACCCCAGAGCTGAATGGCCATCTGCTGTCAACCCAATATGCGCCGGTTGAATCTGTATATCCTTTAAGGTCGGCTTAACGCCTTCTTCCAGGTTTTTACAAACGGAATAAGGGGGTTGATTTCGATACAAACAAAGCAAATCATTTACAGAACAATAATGGGCAGCCAGATAATTGGTATAAATGGCCAATTCCTCAATAATCAGTGACGCCGGCGTATTTTCACGGACTGTATTGATATTAATATGGTCCGGATCGGAAATATCGAGTTTAACCTCCAGTCGATCTATATCTAGGCAGCCATTTTCAATTCGTTTATTTTTTAAATCAATACAAAAATCCAACAAATGTGACCAAAAAGAATCAGATTGATTCAATAAACGATCAATTTCTAAGTACGAGTAGTTTTGGTTAACATTGATTATTGATCGATAAATGCTGGTTGACTCAATTTCGTTTGAGGAATTAATTTTAATTTCGTAGGTGATTACAGATCGATCCTGCCCCTGAGACAGTGAAAAAAAAGACTCAGATAATGATGGCACAAACATCGGATAAACATCTTTTATGGTATAAACAGATGAAATTCGACTAGATACTATCTCAAACAACTCGTGGGATTTATGAATAAATGAAGCAACATCAGCGATATGAATTCTCAATAGCGTTAAATCACCTAGAACTTCCCAACTTAAAGCATCATCAAAATCTTTTGTCTCTTCATTATCAACGGTAAATGTCTCTAAATACCTTTGATCTTTGGTTTCAGTTTTAAAACGATTCTTCCAGATATCCCCTGATTTTATTTTCTCTGAAATCTCCAATTCCCGCGCCCCAAATTCCAAGACAATTGATGCTCGAACCAGTATCAATTTTCCCCAGGATATTGGATGATCTGTTAGTTTCAGGCAATTGATAATCGAACGTTCCGCCACACTCTGATCATTCAAATTACAACGAAACATTTCACTAAAATATTGCTTTTCTTCAGATCGCTGCCAATGAATCAGAAAATTGAGGAGCCTTAATTGAAATTTCTGCCAGAGTTCTGAATCTTCCGATGAAACTTCAGGTGTACTACCGTTGATTAAGAGGTCAGCCCAGTTTTGTTCTGTTATCTTTTGAGTTTTCTTTTCTTGTTCTTTCTGGGTTTGTTCTTCCAGCTTTTCAATATCTTCTGGGCTTCTGGCAAAAAAATCACTTTTCTTTTGTTGATATAGTAAGGTGTTATTTTTAATTTCTAAGAGGAGGGCTACCCGGTGCCAACCGTTTTCCGGGTCATCCAAAAAATCTGAGGCTAAATCTTCAATGGAATAAGCATGATTGATTTCACACAATTCATGAATCGTTGAAATATCTAATTGTTGTCGCTGTTTCTCAACCAAATTAATCTGTTTTAACAGATATTCATTAGCCTCTACAACATCTGTCTGATCAGCACCATTCCAAATGTATTCGGTCTGTTTCGGAGAACAGTTAAACTCTTTACCTTGTGTTGGTACTACAACCAGCTTATTCTTCCGAATTTCCTGAATCCAACCAAATTGCAGCTTACTATTCTTATAAAAAAGACAGTATTGATGACTCATAACATTAAATATACAAAACCAATAAAATCATCATTATCCTGAAATCTTTTTTTGAAGAAACTGATACCAGTTAGGCCTTGCAAATAAAGCTTTATCAATACCATACATGGTCGCTTTATCGATGGCTAAAACTTCTTTTAATACCTGTGTAGATTTAATATTGCCTTCAACAATGATAGATTTTTCTGTAAACTTAGAGACCCATTCCAATAATGTTTCTTCACTATCAAAAAATTTATTCATAACATGAATCGTAATCGGATGAAACATATCAACACCAGCATCTTCTAGTATTTTAATCATAGATTTTAGATGTTTAGCATTGAATCCATCTTCCAGCTTATCATGAATGGAAAAGAAATAACCCACCATTAGGCGATTTTTTATTCTCTCTTTCATGGCTTTCACCAGCATTGTGGCTAACCTTAAACGATTTTCCAGTTTCCCACCGAAACGATCTTCTCTGTTATTATGTCGAGGGTGCAAACATTGATCTAATAGTTGTTGCT
>Ga0233431_1006618_pt1 | contig 10333 bp, 8 predicted proteins | sample SI_118_April2016_FD_179867 | JGI IMG/M metagenome (GOLD analysis project Ga0233431, IMG submission 179867) | Seawater microbial communities from Saanich Inlet, British Columbia, Canada - SI_118_April2016_200_MG | ecosystem: Environmental > Aquatic > Marine > Inlet | place: Canada: British...
CCGTTGCGGACAGTGAGTACCACGAAACAGCCCGGATTGTGGTCATCAAACCTCGACCGGTGGAGCAGGTCGGCAACATTGCCATGGTGTGTGCCGGCACCTCCGACATCCCGGTGATTGAAGAGGCTGCCATTACCGCGGAGGTACTCGGTAACCACGTCAAGCGGTTGTATGACTGTGGGGTTGCGGGGATCCATCGCCTGCTGGATTCCTGTGAAGATTTGTTCAAAGCCAATGTAGCAGTGGTGGCAGCCGGCATGGAAGGCGCCCTTGCCAGTGTGGTGGGTGGGCTGGTTTCCTGCCCGGTTATTGCGGTGCCCACAAGTATCGGTTACGGGGCGAGCTTCGGTGGCGTTGCTGCCCTGCTCAGTATGCTGAACAGCTGTGCCTCCGGAGTTTCGGTTGTAAACATCGACAATGGTTTCGGTGCCGGATATCAGGCCGGCCTGATCAATCAATTGGCCGTTAGAAAGGATACCGATCAATGAAAATTGCTTATTTTGACTGTTTCTCAGGTGCCAGCGGAGATATGATACTCGGTGCGCTCATGGATGCGGGTCTTCCGCTTGAAAAACTGAAAGCGGAGTTGGCCAAACTTAAGCTTTCCCATTATGACCTTAAAGTAGAGAAAGTTGCTAAGAAAAGCATCGCGGGAAGTCAAGCCATTGTTATTGTGGAAGAGGACCACCACCATCATCATCACCGACACCTGTCTGATATCAGAACAATTCTTGAAAACAGTGATCTTGACAACAGCATCAAGGAAAAAAGTATCGGCATATTCACCCGTTTGGCCGAGGCCGAGGCCAAAGTCCATCAGACGACCGTAGACCAGATCCATTTCCATGAGGTGGGCGCCATGGATGCCATTATCGACGTGGTGGGATCCGTAGCAGGAATAGCTGCCTTGGGGATCGAAAAAATAGTTTGTTCAGCCCTGCATGTGGGCGCCGGAACAGTGGAATGTGCCCACGGCACCTTGCCGGTACCTGCTCCGGCCACCGTGGAATTGATCCAGGGCAAACCCGTTTATTCCACAGGTGTGGAAGGCGAGCTCCTGACGCCCACCGGCGCGGCCATATTGACCACATTGGCAGCAGAATTCGGCCCCATGCCGGCCATGACCCTGGAAACAACGGGTTATGGCGCCGGCAACGCCGATATTTCAATTCCGAATTTATTACGGATTGCCATCGGAGAAGCAACAGAAGAGATCAAAGGTCTTGAAAGCGAACGGGTGGCCGTTATGGAAACCAGCATTGATGATATGAACCCCCAGATTTATGACTATCTCATAGAAAAAATGCTTCACATGGGCGTTATGGATGTTTTTTTAGTGCCACTTCACATGAAGAAAACCCGCCCCGGCATGCTGCTGACTGTGCTTTGCAAAATAGAGATGATGGATCAAATCACCGATTTTCTCCTTGCCGAAACCACTACTATTGGCGTAAGATGGCGAATCGACCACCGAATGAAGGCCCGCAGAGAAATCCGGACGGAAAAAACCACCCATGGAGACATCGGGTTTAAGATAGCGAAGATCGGAGACCGAACGGTCAATGTGTCACCGGAATATGAGGATTGTAAACGTGTGGCCATGAAAAAAAACGTACCCCTTAAAAATGTTATGGATGCCGCTAGATCGGCGGCGACAAAATTGATTTGAACCCATTGGTGGAACATAAACAACAACCCGTTTTAAAAAAGAAGGAGGGAAAGGTTATGGACAAGATTGTTCGAATTAACATGGGTGGGGAGGGAGGACCCGAGGTGAGCATCGATCCTCTTGGAGATTATGCCGGTTTTGGTGGCCGTGGTATGACGTCGGCGATCGTTTCGAAAGAGGTTCCTCCGCTGTGTCATCCACTGGGCGCAAAAAACAAGTTGGTCATTGCCCCCGGATTGCTGAGTGGCTCTGTTGCGGCAATGTCCGGGCGTATCTCCGTGGGGTGCAAGAGCCCACTGACCGGCGGTATCAAGGAAGCCAATTCGGGCGGCCAGCCTTCACAGATGCTGGGCCGGCTGGGTTATGCCGCCATCGTGCTTGAGGGAAAGCCAAAGGACGACACCCTTTACAAAGTTCTCATTAATGCGAACGGTGTTCAGATCACCCCGGACAACAGTTTGAAGATGCTGGGCAATTATGATCTGGTGGCCAAAATGAATGGGGAATATGGTGACAAGATCGCCTGCATTTCCATCGGCCAGGCCGGTGAACAGAAGCTGTCTGCTGCATCGATTGCCTTTACGGACATGGAACAACGGCCGACACGTCACGCCGGCCGCGGGGGCGTCGGCGCCGTGATGGGCGCCAAGGGCGTTAAGGTCATCGTGGTGGATGATGCCGGCATGTCCAAGCGGTCACCAGGAAACCCGGAAAAGTTTAAAGAGGCAAACAAGGCGTTTGCGGCAGGGCTGAAGAAACATCCGGTGACCGGTGAAGGGCTGCCGGCATTCGGGACCAACGTCTTGACAAACGTGTTGAACGAGGCCGGCGGATATCCCACCAGAAACTTTTCATCCGGCCAATTTGAAGGTGCTTCCAAGATCAGCGGCGAAGCCCTGGCCGAAATGGAAAACGCCAGGGGTGGTGAAGGGGCCGCCACCCACGGCTGCCACAAGGGTTGTGTTATCCGCTGCTCCGGAACCTTTTACGACAAGGATGGCAATTATTTGACCAAACAGATTGAATACGAAACCGTCTGGGCCCATGGCGGAAACTGCGGCATCGACGACCTGGACGCCATCGCACAGTTGGACCGAATGGACGATGACTTCGGGATTGATACCATTGACATGGGCGTCACCATCGGTGTAGCCATGGAAGCGGGTCTGGCGAAGTTCGGTGATGCCGAAGCGGCCATCAACATGGTCAAGCAAGTGGGCGAAGGAACACCCCTTGGGAAGATATTGGGTAGTGGTGCGGCGGTCGCCGGACAGGTGTTCGGCGTGGAACGGGTACCGGTGGTCAAGAAACAGGCGCTTCCGGCCTACGATCCCAGGGCGGTTCAGGGGATCGGCGTGACCTATGCCACCACCACAATGGGTGCGGATCATACAGCCGGATATGCCGTGGCCACCAACATCCTCGGTGTGGGCGGCAGTGTGGATCCTTTGAAGCCCGAAGGGCAGGTCGAGCTGTCCAGAAATCTGCAAATTGCAACAGCCGCCATTGACGCCACGGGCATGTGCCTATTCATCGCCTTTGCGATTCTGGACCAACCAGACACTTTTCAGTCCCTGGTCGATCTGGTCGGTTCCTTTGTTGGTGCGGACATGACGGCGGATGACGTCACGGAACTCGGAAAAAACATCCTCAAGATGGAAAGGGATTTTAACGAACGCGCCGGTTTTACCAACAAAGACGACCGGTTGCCCGCATTTTTCAAGGATGAGGCATTGGCGCCCCACAACGTGACCTTCGGGGTGACGGACGAGGAGCTGGATCAGGTCTTTAACTTTTAATTTTCATCAGCATCATGGTTAAATGGGGGGAGGCCCTGCATGGTTCCCCCCATTTTTTCTGAAAACCATCATTCTCATATGTAAGCTTGATGTTAAATACGCCCTATGCCGGTCACTATCGAAATAAAACTTTTTGCTTCTCTGAAAAAGTACCTGCCCGCTGGCTCAGCATGCCGTTACCCTGTTGAACCAGGCACGCCTTTATCCGCCTTGCTTGATCAACTGCGTATCCCAGAAGACGAGGTCAAGCTCATTTTTATCGATGGTGTGAAAGAAGATACGAGCGTCCTTCTCCACGGCGGCGAAAGGGTTGGTGTTTTCCCACCCATAGGGGGCGGTTAACTGAAAACAGCCAAATGTGCTTATCATCAATAGGAGTGCTACTATGATAAAAACAAGCTTGGCGGCAGAATTCCTGTTTGACACAATGGATTCGGGTGTCGTGGCGTTTTCATCCATTTTGCAGGCAGGTTTCAAAGTCAATGTCCACACCGGTGTCAGCATCAGAGATCTGCTCTGCAATCAGTTTGATGTGAATCCTGACTATGTGGAAGACCGAATCCGAACGGCCTTCCTGAACGGAAAGCCGGTTGACGATTTTTCAACGGCCATCATGGAAAGCGGCGCCACGCTGGCGCTTTCGGCTGCCATGCCGGGACTGGTCGGCGCAACCTTTCGCAAGGGTGGAGACCTGGCCGTCTTTCGCGGCACGATCACGCACCGGCGGGGGGATACGATCGTCGAGGAACGTCTAGGAGTGGTATCCATCAAGTTGTTCAATCTTCTGGCCAAAGAAATCGGCTTAACCTTTCTCAAGCGTGGTGTTATGGTCGACTCGGATACGGCGAGGTGGTTTTTTTCCGATCCACCGGATGCATTTCGAAGGGGTTGCAAAAGCATCCTGGTAAATGGAGAGGATATTCATATGGACCAACTATCTCAAACGATTACATCGGGGTCGGAGGGTTTTGTCGAGCTTCGGCTGATGGCTTCATAAAACATTTTTTCTTCAAATACCCATCTAAGAGCTTTTCGGAAAGCGTCCAGACTATGTTCAAGGCAGCGACAGTTCAATTAAAGGCGCCTTTTTCGGAGAGCAAGGGGCGACGTTTGGGAGAGGGTCTGATCGGTAAATTAGACCAAGAACCCCATGTATGCTGGCTTTTTTGCTCGGCCCAAAAGGGTGTAAAGAGCCTCTTGAAAGGCGTCAATGATGTTGTGAAAACCGATAACCTGATCGGTTGTACCACAGACGGCGAGGTATCCAATGAAGGTTTCAGCAGTGAGTCGGCGGTCCTGGTCGGGATCGTTACCGATCGTATTGATTTTCATCTTTCGGTTGTAGAGAATCTCTCCCAAGGCTGTGAGGGCGCCGGCCGCAAACTGGCGCAGGGCCTACCGAAATCCACCCGATACCTTCAGCTGTTTTCAGACGGCATTACCAGCAATGGCTGTGCCATACTGAGAGGCATTTCGTCGGTTTTAGGTGAAGAAATCCCGGTTTCGGGCGGCACGGCCGGAGATGATGGTCGATTTGTGCGGACATGGCAATTTGCCGGCAGGAAGATGCTGACGGATGCCGCTGTTGCGTTAGGTTTTTCGGGTGATTTTCAGCTGGGCACCGGCGTTCGAAGTGGCTGGACGCCGACCGGCCTGACAAAAACGGCTACGAGTGCTTCAGGGAACACGCTGTTTGAACTCAACGGGGAGCCGGCTCTGAAAGTATATGAACGTTTTTTGGGAAAATATGCCCATAAGCTGCCCTCGATCGGCGTCGAATATCCCCTGGGGCTTGTCGGGCCAGCCGGAGATATTGGAAAAACCAATTATTTCCTGTTGCGCGCCACCATGTCGGTGAACCGGGAAGAAGGTTCCATCACTTTTGCGGGAGAGATACCTGAAGGCGCCGAGGTGAGTCTGACTTGTGGAGATATTGCCTCTGTCTTGCACGCTTCAGAAGAAGCCGCCCAATTGGCCATATCGGATCTGGGAGATGCCACGGTCGCCATGATTTTCTGTTATTCCTGCATGGCCCGGAAAATCGTTCTGGGCAGCCGCACGCGGGAGGAAATCGAGCTGATACGGCAGAAGATCGGTCCCAACCTACCGATTGCGGGGTTTTACTCTTACGGTGAATACTCGCCCATGAGATGTGGCAGTACCAGTTATCTTCATAATGAAACGACTACCGTATCCGTGATCGGGTTCTAGTCATGAAAGAAATCAAGGGCCTCCGACTGCGGATTAAAGAGCTTGAAAGTCTCTTGGCCCAGGCGGAACGTAGGTCTTACATCCTCACCAACCTGTTAAAGGAGGCCACCACCGAGTTCAAGCAGGCCTTGGAGCAAGTCACCACCTCCGAGGCAAACTTCCGCGCCATCATCGAAAACGCCCCCGAAGCGATCTATATTGCCGATGCCGAAACGCGCCAAATTCTGGACTGCAATCCTTACACGACCCAATGGCTCGGCTACACGCGGTCGAAACTGTTGTCTATGAGGATAGAAGACATTCTCGATATCGGTTCCAGGGGGGTGCGGGAAAATATCCGAAAGGCAGTTGAATACGGCTTCGTCCATGTACAGGAAAGACGTTTTCGCAAAAAATCGGGTGCATTTGTGGATGCGGAAATGACCGGAACCGTGGTGGAAATCCAGGGGCGCAAATGCTTTCTGGCTCTGGTTCGCGACATTACCGAACGCAAAACCATCGAAGAACTGTCAAGGTACAAAGAGCTCTTTGACCATGCCATCGATCCGATAATCATCAGTCATTCCCAGGGCGCATTTCTTGAAATTAACGCCGTGGCCTGTAAGCGATTAGGTTATAGCCGCCGACGGTTGCTTAATATGTCATTCAAAAATGTCGTATCCCCGGATCAGATGGATATCCTGAGAGAAATGGGGCAGAAAATCCGATCCGGGGAAACCGTTCAGTTTGAGGTGGACATTCTGACCCGGTCCGGCGGGACCATCCCGTTCGAATTTCACTCAAGAATGATCAATTACCAGCACAAGCCAGCGGTTTTGAGCATGGCGCGTGATTTGAGCATCCGGAAACAGATGGAAAAAACCCTGATCCGTGGGGAACGGCTTTCGGCCGTCGGAGAAATGGCCAGCGGCGTTGCCCACAACTTCAACAACTTGCTGCAAGTCATCATGGGGGCCGGTGAAGCGGCGATCAGAAAACTTGAATCAGGTGAAATCAGAAAATGTCACGATGCCCTCGGCAATATTCTCGATGCATCCCACAGAGGGGCCGATATCGTGAACAGGATTAAGGATTTCACCCTGTTGACAACCGGAGAAACGGATACGGTCCGTGTGTTTTCAATTGGTGAACTCATCGAAGAAGCCGTGAACCTGACACGGCCGTTGTGGAAAAACCCCCTTGAAACGCGAAAATATCGTTTGAATTATTTCCGTACCCCCGGATGCCTGGTGGAAGGCAACCCCTCCGAGATCTATGAGGTCGCGGTCAATTTGATAAAAAATGCGCTGGAGGCCATGCCCCGGGGCGGGACGCTATCCATCAGTTCCGAAATTCGTGAGGGTCGGATATTTACCTCCTTCACAGACACTGGGAAAGGTGTCGTCGACGAAAACATCCAGCGCGTTTTCGAACCCTTTTTTACCACCAAAGGGCCTCAAAGCAGCGGTTTGGGGCTATCTTCCAGTTACGGGCTCGTTAAAAAGCACGGGGGCGACATACGCGTCGCGAGTGCTTTCGGCAAGGGCACAACCTTTACCATCGTTTTACCTCTGGCTGTGTCAAAAAAAAGGACAAGGGATCAACGTTTGTCCGCCCAGGAGTTCAAAACAGATAACTGCCTTCGCTTTCTGATGATTGACGATGAACCCAATATCCTCAAAATGATGGAGCTCTGGTTCGAGGATTCGGAGGTGGAGTTGTATACAGCCAGTACGGCCGAAAAAGGTCTGCAGACCATTCGCCAAGAGCGGTTCGATGTTATTCTGTGTGATTTCGGCATGGACGATATGAACGGTCTGGAAGTGGGAAAGGCGCATCTAGATTTTTGTCGGATCGCGGGCATTCCCAAAACACCTTTTATGCTTTTGACCGGTCTGGATACCCAATTGGACGCCGAGACGTTAAGGGTAGTGGGTGTCGATCGGGTGGTTAAAAAACCGATTCCTGCCGATAAACTGTTTCATATTATCCAGGAAATGGCTGCCGCATCGGTCAATGCTATATGACAAGGCTACAGCAGCAAATTCGATTCATTCTCGAGGCCGATAAATTAAAACAGGTTATTCGCTGGACCCTTTTAACCGACGGTTCAAGGCGGGAAAACGCTGCGGAACATTCATGGCAATTGGCCATCATGGCGATGGTACTGATGGAGCATCATTGCCCGAGCCAATTGAACCTTCTGCGCGTGCTCCAAATGCTTTTGGTACATGATCTTGTCGAGATTGATGCAGGCGATGTACACTTTTGTGATACAGCGCAACGGCGCAAACAAATTGACAAGGAGGCTAAAGCCGCTGATCGCCTGTTCAATTTGCTGCCCCATGACCAGGCACGAATCCTCCTTCGCCTGTGGCATGAATTTGAAAACCAAGAATCCGAAGAAGCGATATTCGCGCACATTTTAGATCGCTTTCAGCCGATTTTGCATGGCTATGTCACTGAGGGGCGGACATGGCGGGAGAACGGCGTCTCACATCATCATCTGTTATCGATCATTGAGCCCATGAAAACGTCAGCCCCCGAAATACACGACCATGCAGCCACTTTGATCGCAGATGCGGTTGCCAAAGGGTTCCTGCCGAAATAGTGCCTTTCGGTGTAACGCTGAAACAGGGTAGTCATCAATGATCCGAATTCTGGGTATCAATAGTTCGGCGCGAACCAAAGGGAGCCACGCCCTTTACGAATCCCATTGCGCCGTGATGTTGCAGGGTCTGATGGATACCATTCGGGAATCTTGTAACGATTGTCACACCGAAATGATCCATTTAAGTCAAATGAATATCCATCCCTGCCGAGCGTGTTTCTCTGATATGGAAACCAGGTGCCACTATCTATGCGACTGCTTTGACGACGATTTCAGCATGGTCGCCAAGAAGATGATCGAAGCAGACGGGATTTTTTTTGCATCCCCAACTTATATGTTTGGTATGGCCGGCATTTTAAAGCAATTTCTTGAGCGCTGGATCAGCTTCAAGGCGCCACCCGTTCCCCGTGAAAAAGTGACCAAATCGCTGGACGAATGCTTTGATCTGGTGGAGCAGATGGCAGACGGCACATTAAAGGCCTCCAACCCTCTTCAGGGCAAAGTGGGAGGTATCGTAGTGGCTGGAAGCGAACTGGGCCAAGACAACGTTGCAAAGGAAATAATGCTGATTCTAAATCTTTATGGATTTATCCTGCCGCCTCAATGCTTCATTTATCACACCGGCCACAGCATGCAATCTCTGGAAGAGGTGCGCCACGGTTTCTACGAGAACCAATGGCTGCTTCATGCTCTTGAAAATCTGGCCCTGTCAATGGTTCAACTGATCCGCTTGACAAAAGGCCAAGTTTGGCCGAAAATGCCCAAAGTATTGCAGAAAGAGTGATGTCGATGTGCCTCGATCCAGGGCATTTTTCAGCCCGCCTCTGATGTTTTTCAATTGATCCGCTTTCTCCCCTTCCACTCTTTTTCCCGGAGTTTGAACTTCTGTATTTTACCCGTGGCGGTTTTTGGCAGCTCACCGAATTCCACATGTTTGGGCGCCTTGAAACGGGCCAGGTGTTTCTTGGTAAATGCAATGATATTCTCTTCCGATGGGCTGCTACCCGGTTTGGGTACGACAAAAGCCTTCGGAACCTCGCCCCATTTCGGGTCCGGTACCGGAATGACGGCCACCTCCTGAACATGAGGATGCCCGTATATGGCGTTTTCAACTTCGACCGTGGAAATATTTTCCCCGCCGCTGATGATGATATCCTTTTTTCTATCCATGATCTGGACATAACCGTCCGGGTGCATGACAGCTAGATCGCCGCTGTGGAACCAGCCTCCCTCAAATGCGACTGCGGTCGCTTCAGGGTCGTTGTAATAACCGGTCATGACATTGTTTCCCCGCATGACAATCTCTCCCATGGTCTTACCATCCCTGGCGACCGGTTCCATGGTTAGAGGCTCTACCACATCCATGAAGTGCGTGACAATATAGGGGACCCCCTGCCGTGATTTCATCGTTGCCTTTTCATCAGCTGAGATCGTATTCCAGGCAGGCTGCCAGGCGCAGACACTGTGGGGCCCATACACCTCCGTGAGGCCGTATGTATGGGTAATATCGGCTCCAATAGCCTCCATATTCCGGATAATGGTGGGCGCCGGCGGGGCGCCGGCGGTCATGATCTTGAGGGTGCGCTTCATTTTTACTTCGGAAGCGCCCGGCCAGGTGCTCATGGTAATGAGTACCGTTGGGGCAGCGCAGAGGTGAGATACATCTTCCTCTTCGATCAGACGATAAATTTTTTCAGCGACCACCGTACGCAGGCATACATGGGTGGCGCCGACGGCGGTAACTCCCCAGGTGAAGCACCAGCCGTTGCAGTGGAACATGGGTAGCGTCCAGAGGTAAACTGAAGAAGCCGTCAAACCGGATTCAAGAACTTCGCCAATGGCGTTGAGGTACGCTCCTCGGTGATGGTACATGACGCCTTTGGGGCGACCGGTGGTACCGCTGGTGTAGTTAATGGAAAGCAACTGGTCTTCGGAATCGATGTCTGCGGTAAATGGCTCGGGTGAGCCGGTTGACAGGAAGGCTTCATACTCCATACCCTCAAGAGAGATAACGTCGCCGACATCACAGACCGTTACATACGTTTTGACTTTCGGCAGTTCACC
>Ga0233431_1006619_pt1 | contig 10333 bp, 7 predicted proteins | sample SI_118_April2016_FD_179867 | JGI IMG/M metagenome (GOLD analysis project Ga0233431, IMG submission 179867) | Seawater microbial communities from Saanich Inlet, British Columbia, Canada - SI_118_April2016_200_MG | ecosystem: Environmental > Aquatic > Marine > Inlet | place: Canada: British...
CCAGTGGTTTTGCTGAAAAGACCACAGATTTTGCCTTATATGGTCCTCCTTCAACAGTACGGGTCGTATCAACATTAGCAAGGTTCATTGCGGCAACATTCAACCTTGCTCTCTCAGCCTTAAGGCCCGATCCACTTATTTTCAGAGAGGTTAAGATATCCACGATTATTTGCCTCCTTCATCAATTGCGTATTTTAGTCCTTCGAGTTTTTTAGCAATCAAACGAGCTGTCACCTCATACATCAACTGGTTCTCGGATAATTTCATCATCTCTTCATCAAGATCAACAGGTCTGTTTTCGTCAGCAAACTGCCTGCTTTGACTCATTTCTATCGGGTCCAGTGCCATATGTTTACTATTGGTCCTCATGACCTGTCCTGAGTTGTTCTTAACAGACTCCATCACGTCCTTAAAAGAAAAATTCTGAACCGAGTACCCAGGAGTCTCCATATTTGCAATGTTTGACTGAATCAACCCCTGCTTCTCCATACGAACATTAAGAGCCTGCTCAAGAACAGGCATACCACCGCTGTATAATTTATTAATGGGCATATTTTTCTCCTCATATAGAAATATAATTACTGCACTTACCACACTTTGCAAGATATATGCCTCTTGCAAAACGAACTGAACAAAGACTGCAAAGAAGAAAAATAAGGGGAGAAAAAAAGGGATTTATGACAAGAAAAAGACGGGGAAAGCCTATACTACTCAATAATGCCCAGGTTTCTATATTCCTGAAGCTTGTTTCGTAATGTCCGGACACTAATACCTAATCTTTTAGCTGCATGTGTCCGATTATCGTCAGTTTTTTGAAGAGCCTGTAGTATCATTTGACGCTCTGTATCCTTCAAAGGAATAATATCTTGTTCTCCTGACGAGATTGGAATTACTGGAGTTATCCCGGAAACAACAGAACCATCAGTCATTACAGTTACAATTTTTTCTGGGATTATATCATCCCAGAAATCCCAGGGTTCAAATTCTTCTGTCAGTGAGAGAAGCACTGCACGTTCAATCACGTTTTCCATTTCTCGGACATTGCCGGGCCAAGGATAGCTCAAAAACCGGGCTCGAGATGCTTGAGAGAGGTTTCTTACCTTTTTCTGGTATTGTTTAGAAAATTTTTCAATAAAATGAACCGCAAGGGTTAATATATCGTCAGTACGTTCGCGCAGAGGCGGAAGCTGTAATGGAATAACATTTAGACGATAATAGAGATCCTGCCGAAACGTACCTTCATTAACCGCCTCAGCAAGATTTCTATTTGTTGTTGCAATAACATGGACATCAATCTTCACAGGAGCTTTCCCCCCGAGTCTATCAACTTCCTCTTCCTGCAGAACTCTGAGCAATTTTGCCTGCAGATGCAGTGGCACCTCACCTATTTCATCAAGCAGCAAACTCCCGCCATGGGCTAATTCAAATTTTCCTTTTTTACTGGAAATAGCCCCTGTAAAAGCTCCCTTTTCATGTCCGAACAATTCACTTTCCAGGAGCCCCTCTGGAAGTGCTGCACAATTTAATGCCACAAAAGGTTTATTCTTCCTGTTACTTTCAGTATGAATATAGCGGGAAAAAATCTCCTTACCTGTCCCTGATTCACCCAAAACCAAAACTGTTGCTTTGCTTGATGCCACACTTCTCGCCTTTTGCATAAGGATGCCGAGCTTATCATTGGCACCTATAATGTCCCTCTTTTTCTGTTTCTGCTTTCGGTCTCCAACAGGAACGGCATTGGCACTTTTTTCCTGTTGTACAGCATTTAAAGTTCTTTCAACAACATCTTCCATCAACTCTATTGATAAAGGTTTCAAAAGATAATCAGAGGCACCATATTTCATGGCATTTACAGCTGTATCAACAGAAGGATGGCCCGTAATAATGATTACCGACAATGCGGGATCATGTTTTTTTATTTCCTGCAGGAGTTCCAGACCATCAAACTCAGGCATTCGAATATCTGTGATAACAAGGTCAAAATGAGAATGGCGAATTATATCAATTGCCATCAGACCATTTTCAGCAACAACCACATCATATCCGTTGCGACTGAGGACCTCATAAAGCAGAATACGCACTTCTCGTTCATCATCTGCTACAAGTATTTTCCTGCTTTGTACGGTCATTGAGTTAATATTAGACTTAGGTTCCCAAAGTGGTCTCACCACCAGAATGGTAAATGTTTGACAATGATTTACAGGGAGGTAAGCAGGACGCTGTACTATACATCTGTATGTGCCGCGAAGCAAATACTCTTGGGGTGTAAAGAGTCCTGATCGCCTTCCTGTGGACCGTTGCCAAATGTTTACTTCATTGAAGCACTGGCTCCAGTTCAGCCAGCGATTTATCTATTCGTGCCTGTTCCAATCGTTCCCGCGCAAGCCCCTGGATGGTGGCATCATTACCTGCTATCGCTTTTTCCAATTGAAGGAAAGCTGCTTTCTCATCTCCACTTTTCAGCAAGGCATCTCCAAGATGCAGGTGAACTGATTGAAGAGCAGATGGTTTACCTGGTTCCTTAGCTGTCAAAATCGATTGATATATCTCTATTGCCTGACTAAAATTTTTATGCATACGATACGCATCACCTAATCGTATAAACCAGTCAATTTCTTTTTCCGGATTCAGCCAGCTTTCTTTCTTAAATCTACCTAATACCTTCTTCGCCTCAGCAGTTTTTTCTAACTCAAACAACAGGCGAAGATAATTTTCAGCATATTCAGCCTTTCTATTGTCTTCAGGATAACTCTCAACAGCCATCTGAAAGAATGCAATGGCGTCTTCCTGTCGCTTCTGAATTTCTCTTAATTTTCCACTCAAAAAGTATATTTCTGCAATGGCAGGTTCAATGACATATATTTTTCGTAAATATTTCAATAAGCGTTGAGCTGATGGGATTTCATTTCCAGCTATATAGGTTTGAGCACGATGAAAATAAAGATCAAGTTTCTCTTCAGGCGTTAAGGAAAGCCCTAGTGCACGATAATAGACTGTACTGGCCTCCTTCCAGAGAGACATAGATTCCAGCGCCCGGCCAACAAGAAACAACAATCTGCCGCGCTGATATCCCTTTACATATGGGTACTCGTCTAAATATAGCTGATATACCTCTTCATATTGCTGCTGGTCTAACAGTCCCTCAACTCTTTTTTCCAGGATATGACCAAGAATGTTATGTACTTCTTTCTTCTGAACCTCTTCTGTGTCATAGCGCAGGTATGCTTTTCCTATAACAAATGCCTGGTCAAATTCCTCTCTCTCCCAATGACGTTTCACAAGTTCATAACGAGCGTCCTGGCTAAGTGGGTCCGCATAGTGTTTATCCAAAATATCCTGAAAAGGTTTATCCTGTTTTTTTTCTGTCAGCTCTTCGCGCTTATCTTTTTCAGAAACAGCTAATGTCTCTTTCTTTTTTTGAGCTAATCTGAAAAGACTCAACAAAACAAGCTTATCATCTTTATTTCCCTCAGAAATGATTTGCCCATAAAAATGGTTGGCAGCAAGAGTATTTCCCTGTTTAAAGTAGCTTTCAGCCATTTCAAACAAAACGTCAGCTCGAAATTGGCCTGGACCGGAAAGATTGAGATAATGAATCAGATTTCCCAACCCCTCTTCATCGTTATTAACCCTCAGGCTGGCAATTCCCATAAAACGGAGTATCTCCGGATCACTTATATAATAAGATGGATTATGGCGAAGAATTCTTTTGTAAATACCTAAGGCATCATGATACTTTCCTTGGGCGAAGAAAATATGCCCTTCTCCGGCCTCTCCCCTCAGCCTGTTTATGGGGTCATCAGTTTCCTTCAAGCGAGCATACACTCCGGCAGCTTCCTTGAACCTTTGGATCTGAAGCATACTTCCAGCTTTAAGAAATGTGGCTTTACTGGCTTTAGATCCTGAAGGAAAACGTTTGAGATACAGGCTATAATAGGTAATAGCCTCCCGGTGATAGTTCATTTGAGAATAGGCATGAGCAACCTCGAAATATGCATCAGCCAGCCTCTCTGATTCTGGATATTCGGTGGTAAAGGAACGAAACAGTTCCATAACCTTGTCCCACTCCACATCTGATGAGGTAAACGCAAGACCCCGATATAAAAAAGCCGCCCTCCACAGCGCCTCCTCAGCTCGAATATGTTCAGGATATCTCTTATAAAAAGTTAAAAACTGTTTTGCAGAATCCTCATCATCACCATTAGAAAACAGCTCCATGGCCTGTGACCAGAGCTTTTCCTGCCGCAGCACCTTTGCCTTCTCCGCAGTATCTTCGGCAGAAGGTGACCCACTTTGCCCATGAGCCAAGGAAATACTCATCAGAAAGAGAGTTAAGACGAAAAAAAGAGATATCCTCGTAAAACGAAACGAATGATTAATTTTACAGCGGTAAGCCATCTATTATCCTTCTATTTCTTTTTTCGTAAATGTTCATAAGCACTTCATCTATGCCCAATAAGGTTCACCCACATAGCCTCATATTCGTAAGCCTGCACCCCCACAAGGGCACTTTGGAGTCTTCGCTTACCTCCGTTGAGCGAACATATCTAAAACACTGCTGAACATATACAACTGGGCTTTTAGCTAAACTTATTAACTTCATCGGTACTGTTACTTTTTTTCACAATTCCAGTACGTTTCATTTTTTCCAGGAGTGTGGTCCTGTTGACACTGAGCAACTTAGCGGCTCTGTTTTTTATCCAGTTAGTCTGATCCAAAGCCTGAATTATTAGCCTTTTCTCATAGTCAGCCACGACATCACTTAATGAAAATCCCCTATCGGGAATTTCAAAAATTTCCTTTGTTCCATGACCTTTTTGAAAAAACCGTTCGGGGAGATCATCTATACTGATAACGTCTTCCATGGCAAGGATCACCATTCTTTCAATAAGGTTTTCCAATTCTCTGACATTACCAGGCCATGGATATTGAAATAAACGCTCCATGACCTCTTCGGAAATTCCTTTTATATTTCTTTTTTTAGTTTTATTAAATTTAAGAAGAAAATTTTCAACCATTAAAGGAATGTCAGAAAATCTCTGACGTAAAGGAGGTGCGTATATAGGGATAACCTGCAACCTGTAATACAGATCTTCCCGAAACTTGCCTTGCTTTACATCTTCTTCCAGGTCACGATTCGTAGCAGCTACTACCCGAAAATCAGATTTTATTGTCTTTGTCCCACCAATTCGCTCAAACTGCCTCTCTTGAAGAACGCGCAATAATTTGACTTGAAGCATAGGGCTCATTTCGGCAACTTCATCCAGAAAAACTGTCCCGCCATCAGCCAGCTCAAATCTCCCCATCCTGGTTCGAATTGCATGGGTAAAAGAGCCTTTTTCATGGCCAAATAATTCACTTTCTAATAACTCACTGGGTATTGCACCGCAGTTAACAGGAATAAACGGACCTACACGCCTTTCACTGTTAAAATGTAATGCCTTGGCAATCAACTCTTTCCCTGTGCCGCTTTCACCATAAATGAGCACGGTGGTGTTTGTATCACACACCTTCTCAATCATATTAAAAACGTGCAAAATAGATTTGCTTTCACCGATTATTTCAGGAAATCGTCTGGGAGCAGACTCGTTTTTGCCAGATGGCTGTTTAAATTCTGACACTTTTCACCTAATTTTATTTTGTTTACGAAAAATCTTGCTTGCCTGCATGGTATATTTTTTCTATATTTTAATAGTCGTCAAAGGTCTAGGCAATCATTTAACCTACTGATTTATCAGAATGAAAGTTTTTATGCACGCTATTAATAATCCATAATTCTGGTATACAATATACTTTTAAAAGGTGTCAATTTTTTTTCACCTGTAAAACTCCGTTTGACAACTCTATATTCGCCTGATAGAGAAAAGAAGCAGCTCTTCACAATCCATCATTTTATTAATTTATTGACATTAACCACGCGACATTAAAAAAGAATTTATGAGCTTACAGTCCTCTGATAATAGTAAAATAGTAGACATAGTTAGGGTTACTAAAATTTATCCTCCAGACGTGATGGCATTACGGGATATCTCCTTCACTGCCAGAAGAGGTGAATTAGTTTTTTTAACCGGGGCCAGCGGTGCTGGGAAAACAACCCTGCTTAAACTCCTTACCTGTCTGGAGCGGCCAACAAAAGGCCTCATCGAAATAGGGGGAAATGATATTAACAAACTGAACTCCAAAGCAGTGCAGAAATTACGACAACGGATTGGTGTTGCTTACCAGGACTTCAGGCTGCTGCCAAAACAGACCGTTTTCCAGAATATCGCCATGGCTATGGAGGTCAGGTTCAAAAGCCCTAAAGAAATTAAGCAACGAGTCGACGAATTACTGGAAATGCTTTCCATTACAGAAAAACGAAATACCCCATCCGGCAAACTCTCCCGGGGCGAACAACAGAGAGTTGCCATTGCACGGGGTGCAGCTAATTCTCCCCCTCTTATTCTTGCCGATGAACCCACGGGGAATCTTGATGATGAGGCCACAGAGAAAGTAATGGCTCTTTTCAAGCAGCTGAATGCCCAGGGTTCCAGTATTATCATAGCCACCCATGACACCTCTATTTATAAAGATACCCACCACAGGCTGCTGCATCTGCAGCATGGCCAGATAACAGAGAAATAAGGACAACGGTATGAGCATCATCTCCTTTATTTTTTCGCAGACAGCACGCAATATTCGTCATAGCTGGAGTGTTCAGCTCATGACTACATTTACTGTTATATTGTCTGTTCTCATATTTTCATTTTTCTATCTCATTTATACCAATATGGTCGAGGCTGGATCCCGTTTTGGCGATGATTTACGCTTGATCGTCTACCTGGATGAAGCCCCTTCCGCGGAAATGAAAAAACTCTACACGAAAAAGATTAATCATTTTAGTGAGGTCGAAAAAATAACATTCATATCACCGGACCAGGCCTTCCTGAGACTGGAAAAACAATTAGGCGCTGAGCGAGGAGTTCTCAAAGATCTTAATTCATCTTTTCTCCCCTATTCCATAGATATCTATCCCAACAAGGAGCTGCGAAACCTTTCGAAAATAAAAGGATTCTCAGACTATCTAAGCAGTATGCCAGGTGTTTCCAAGGTGCAATATGGCCACAGCTGGATTGAACGGTTCAGCTACTTCATAAAACTCCTGAGGTTTATTGTTATTCTCAGCGGAACACTCCTTATTTTCACAACAACCTTTATGGTTTCCTACACAATAAGATTAACAGTTGTAGCCCGACACCAGGAACTTAAGGTGTTGAGATATCTTGGGGCATCCAATTGGTATATAAAGGGTCCGGTTCTTGTTGAAGGATTCCTTCTAGGCTTTCTTGGCTCTACACTTGGGTTGGCCGCACTTTATGTACTTTTCCAATGGATAAAAACAAATTTCAGCGGGCCTGGATTCATGAATCTTTTCACTCTCTCCTTTCTTCCCCTTTCCCATATCATGCTCATTCTCGTAGTAAGTATACTTCTTTGTACATCAGGCAGTATGATTTCCATCAGGAAATTATTACGTATTTAGTGCCTTACTACTGAAAAGCTGTCATGAAAAACAAGAGATAAGCGTAGACTTTGAACTGAAAAACATTGAGTGAAATTATGTGGTTACTTTTACCACCAAGGCACTTATACCCCTCAAGGGGGTACTATAAAGAGTCCTTTCAACTTTATGCGGGTTAGTTACTTACAGCTTGTTTTATGTAAAAAACAACAAGAAATAAAATGATTACTCTTGAAATTAAATACTCGAAGGTCTCTCTTCGTTATCTATCTACACCTGCGGTTAAGGAACTTATACCCCTCAGGGGGGGTACTAAAAAGAGTCCCGTTCACTCAGGATTAAAAAGGTCATGTAACGTGTTCTATAAATTGTCTATAGTGATCTTCCTGTCCTTTATCGGTCTTATTATAATTCCAACAACCTATGCCGCTGATTCCATAGAAGAATTTGACCAAAAGCTAAAAAAACAGAAAAAGAAAATAGAACGTGTTCTTGACGGAATTAAAGGGCACAGTTCTAAAGTAGAATCATCCGTAAAAAAAGAAACTAGTCTTCTTGACCAGCTTGAAACTCTGGAGGAACAGATTAACACTGAAGGGAAAAAGTTAATTCACCTTAAACAGAAAATGGAGATTCAAAATCAGCTGACCAAAAGAAAAAGACAGGAAATGGAAAAAATCCTGGTACAGAAAAACACCCTTCAACAACATACTGAAAATAGACTGGCTGCATACTACAGGACTGGAGAGATAGGCCTCGTCAATGTAATATTTTCTTCATCTTCTCTTCCTGAACTGTTGAGCTTCAAAGAATCATATCATCTCATGCTGGTTAATGACCAACACGTTATTCATTCCTATAAAGAAAAATTAAAGGAACTGAAAATATCCCAGGCTGCCCATGAGGAAGAAAAAAGAAAACTAAATGAGAGTATAGCGAGTGTGGAGGAACAGCAGAGGGTTCTCGCTGACACAAAGGTTGAAAGACAGCATTTGCTCAAAAGGGTCATCACAGAAAAGAAACTTTACCAGCAGGCTATAGGTGAGATGAAAACCGCTGCTAATTCACTTACTACCACTCTAGAAAATATAGAAAAAAAACGTTCAGATGCCAAACAGAAAAAGGAACAACAATTTATCAAGGATTTCCCTCTCAAAGCATTTAAAAAGAGACGCCCTCTCCACCTTCGGGGCTTTGTCGGGAACAAGGGAACACTGCCTCCTCCGGCCTCCGGCTCTGTGGTAAGATATTTTAAAGAAGAAAGTAAGGGGAGATTTGGCATTCCGTCCATTTCCAAAGGCATTAGCATTAAGACGAATCCTGGAAGCGATATCATGGCTATTTACTCGGGGAAAGTAGTTTATGCTGGCCTGTTAAGAGGGTATGGGAAACTTATCATCATTGATCATGGAAATAATTACTTCACCCTCACAAGCGATGTGGGTAATATCACAAAAAAAATCAACGAACCGGTTACCCAGGGTGAACGCATTGCGACGTCAAGTCTCCATAGCGGCAGCCTCAATAATGGATTTAATTTCGAAATTCGACATAACACAGAACCACAAGACCCACTTCAATGGCTCGACTCCTCATCCCATCAACTATCCACAAAGATCCATGAGTAATAGAAATATATAAATGGGGGATTGTCTGATTGACGCCGGCATGCTAAAGTATGATCTGTACACTAAAATAACAGTATAAAATTTTTAAATGGAAATAATATGAAATTACGCAAGCTACCTGCCAAAAAATATTTTGTCATCCTCATCACCTGCGTGGCAGTTGTCACATTCTCTTTTTGGGAACGCTCTCACCAAGTAGAAGCAGGCACTCAGGAAACTTACAAAAATCTTGAGGCATTCTCCAATGTCCTCAATTTACTACAACAAAATTATGTCGAAGAAATTGACAGCTCCGAAGTTATCGAAGGTGCGATTAAAGGAATGCTTGCTACTCTCGACCCTCACTCTTCTTATATGAAACCGGATGATTTCCATGAATTAAAGATTGAGACGAAAGGCAGTTTTTCCGGTATCGGTATTGAAATAACGATGAAAGACGGGATTCTTACTGTGGTTTCACCTATTGAAGGGACGCCCGCTTTTAAAATGGGCGTGCAGGCCCAGGATAAGATTTTAAAAATAGATGATGAATCTACAAAAGATATGAGCCTTATGGAGGCTGTAAAAAAACTACGCGGCCAGAAGGGAACCAAAGTCACCATCTCTGTTCACAGGGAAGGATTAACTGAGCTGGAAGATATAACCATTATAAGAAATGTAATCCCACTTATCAGTGTAAAGTCAAAAACTTTAGAACCCGGATATGGTTATATTCGTATCCGAAATTTCCAGTCGAAAACTACCAAGGATTTTAAAAAAGCCTTGGCTGATCTGAATGAAAATGGAGACCTGAAAGGTTTAATTCTAGACTTGAGAAGCAACCCTGGTGGCCTGCTTGACCAGGCAGTAAAGATCTCAGATATTTTCCTCGAGGAGGGAATGATTGTCTTTACCAAGGGACGCATTAAAGATCAGAACATGGAATTTAAAGCCCATGCAAATGGAGTCAAATACGATGTTCCAATCATCGTCCTTGTCAATGAAGGAAGTGCCAGTGCTTCTGAAATTGTTGCAGGCGCTTTGCAGGATCACAAAAGAGCCCTTATACTGGGAGCCCAAACTTTTGGTAAAGGGTCTGTACAGACCATCATCCCTATGACAAATGGGGCTGGCCTCAGGCTAACCACGGCAAAATATTACACTCCCAACGGGATATCTATCCAGGCAACAGGAATCACTCCAGACATCATTATCCCTACTCGGC
>Ga0233431_1006620_pt1 | contig 10332 bp, 9 predicted proteins | sample SI_118_April2016_FD_179867 | JGI IMG/M metagenome (GOLD analysis project Ga0233431, IMG submission 179867) | Seawater microbial communities from Saanich Inlet, British Columbia, Canada - SI_118_April2016_200_MG | ecosystem: Environmental > Aquatic > Marine > Inlet | place: Canada: British...
GCAAGTGGCATCCCACTACCCACCAGACTCTTATATTCTCAACCTGCTCCCCCTGGCCATGAGAATGGCGGGCCCAAGAGAAGCCATCCTGCATCTGATCATAGGCAGGAATTTTGGCTGCACCCATTTTGTGATCGGCCACGAACACGCTTCTCCCGGAAATTGCAGCAAGAACAAACCTTTCTATGCATATGATGAGGCGATAAAACTGGCTTCAAATGCAGCCAACGAATTGAGCGTAAAACTAATCACCTTTGAAGAGATGGTCTACCTGCCCTTTGAAGATGAATACCAGGCTGCAAGCGAAGTATCTGAAAACACGGACGCCATTTCCCTGTCAGCAAACGACATTCAGCAGAGAATCCGCACCGGAAAAAAAGTGCCTGAATGGGCCACATTCCCGGAAGTGGTTACGGAACTTCAAAAATCCTATCCCCCTCCCGCAAAGCAGGGGTTTACTATATTCTGTACTGGGCTTTCCGGAGCCGGTAAATCCACCATTGCAAAGATCCTTCACTCCAGGTTTCTTGAAATAGGGACAAGACCCGTTTCTCTCCTTGACGGTGACATTGTCAGAAGAAACCTCTCCTCGGAACTGAATTTTTCCAGGGAACATCGTGATATCAATGTCAAACGCATTGGATTTGTGGCTGCAGAAATCACAAAAAACAGGGGCATCGCCATCTGCGCCCCGATTGCGCCCTATGAAAATACACGAGCCAGGATCAGAGAAACCATCGAAGCCCATGGCGGTTTTATTGAAGTCCACGTGTCCACCCCCATCAGCGAATGTGAAAAACGAGACCGCAAAGGCATGTACGCCAAGGCAAGAGCCGGTCTTCTCAAGGGTTTTACCGGTGTGGATGATCCTTATGAAGCGCCTGCGAACCCTGAACTTCGCATCGATACGACGAGCATCATCCCTGATGAAGCTGCCCGGGAAGTCATGCTCTATCTCAGCCAGAAGGGTTTTATCTAGAGCTGAGTCGAAAACAGCAAGCGATAAACGATATCAAAAAAAGGGACAAAATATGATTTCAAATGATGATAAATCCGTACTTGCAGAAATTGAATCATTTAAAAAAGAAGCAACAGAAAAAACAAATTTGAGTGACTTTGGCGACCCTGTTTTCGAAGAGCCACTGGCAGCCTGGATCAATGATTTGAAAAACTCTGCTATCAATGAATTTGGGCGCGATTTTTTACGCCGCCTGGCTGTCAGAGATTTGTGTAAGCGTCTGAACGTGATTGCCTGCCTAACTGAGAATCCGGAGATTCTGGAGGTTGAAATCCCGCCTGTTATATTCATCACGGGTGCAGCACGAACCGGATCTACACTTCTGCACAACCTGATGGCAACCCATCCCCTGAGCCGGCCACTGAAGCGTTGGGAGTTGATGTCCCCCGTACCACCACCAACTCCCGAGACATATGAAACAGACCCGCGGATTGCCAAATTGCAAGCATCCATGGAACCGCTGCGTGGATCGATGCTCGAAAATCTGCACTGGGTCAACGCGAACGAGCCTGACGAAAATACCTGGGGATTTTTTAACTGTACCGGACTACTTGGACGCGGCATCGCGCCTCTCCTGCCGACCTGGGGGAGGTGGATCGAGGACAATGATCTCAAACCCACCTATCGTGATTTCCGGAAATTGATACAAATTCTGCTCTGGAAATGTCCCCCTCCTGCTGGCGGGCATCTTTTGCTCAAGTGCGTCATGACCACAATGAGGGTTCATGATTTTGCGGAGGTGTTTCCTGAAGCGTCCATGGTCATTACCCATCGTGACCCGTTTCGTTCGCTGGTCTCGAGTTGTACAGTAGGGGAAACCATTTACCAGCCTTTTTTACAGGAACCGCCCGGTCCGCTGCACGAGGATGGGATGCGTGGACGGTCAACACTCACAACTTTTAAATTGATCCTGCGAGCACTGTTAGATCTGGCAAAAGCTGAGTCGCCACGAGTCGCCAATGTTCGTTACGCGGATTTGATGAGGGATGCTGTTTTGACTGCCGGCACGGTCTATCAAGATCTTGGCCTGGAGCCGCCAGTTGACTTTGAAAGGCGGGTGTTAGATTATCTGGAAGATCAGCGCAGCGGAAAGAGGGCCAAACCGCCCAAAAAACTGGACAGTTTTGGATACAGTGCAGACTCAGTCTGGAACGACAAGGTGGTTGCCGAGTACTGCGAGTTCTTTGGCCTGCAGCGGGAGCAAACCCGCTTGACGGATACCAGAAGCGGATCTGAACCAATGTGAATGAGATTGAGGGTTACATCTAGATAAGGAGTCATGAATGAGAAAAATTGTGGCAGATCTGCATAATCACAGTACATTTTCTGATGGAGATCTGTCCCCGGAGGAAATCGTAATAAAAGCAGCGGAAATCGGGCTCAAGTGTTTTGCCGTAACCGATCACGATTCCATTCTGGGAATAGCAGCGGCTTTGATTGCCGGGAAAAAAAACAGTATTCAGGTGATTCCCGGGATCGAGGTTACTCTGAGATTCAGGCGGACTGACTTTGTCGGTTCCCTGCATGTTCTTTTGTATTTTTCTGAAACACTTTTTAACAACAGTGATTTCATAGCGAACCTCAACAAGGTTGTCTCTTTGGGAAGAGGCGCTGCGTTAAACCGGGAGCGGGTCAGTTCTCTTAATAAAATATTTGGTCCCCAGGGGAAACAACCTGTCTTAAAAAGGGACCTGACGACATCTGAAATTTCCGCACTCAGCCCGAATGTTTCCCGGCGTCATTTTGCCATGGCTCTGGAACGGAATCATGACCTTTCCAGTGAACAGATCACAAAACTTATCGGCAATGACAGCCCGGCTTATGTACCCTCCGGAGTGGATATGAAAGAGTTGCAGGGCTTGATCAGGGAGTATCCTGTGCTTGCTGTTCTGGCCCACCCTGCGGCAGGTTCTTTTCCCGGAGAGAGCCATTACAAGGAGGTCCTGCCGCCTTTAGAGATTGTGGAAAAAATGCTCCCGGAATTTTTTGAACTGGGGGTTCAAGGGATAGAAATCTGGTATCCGGGACATACAAAGGAGCATAAAACGTATTTGAGTGCACTTGCCAGACAACATAATTTAATCGTCACCGGTGGATCAGACTGCCATGACCTCTCTCTCAGACCGATCGGTCAGGAAGGGATAACTGAGCAGGAGCTTGAAAAGGTTTTAGCTGCTATCATTGCAGATTGAAGCGCATCAGGAACGGCAGGCACGCCGAAATGTTCACTGATGCGGACCTGCTGATCCATCTGGGTGATCGAGTATGGCTTGCAGGAGCGATTGGACGCAAAAATCATCCTGTCGATAGACAGCTCTTCAATGGCCCCCTTCATTGACCTGTTCCGTAATTCCATGCCGTGGGGGCACATATAAGAGTTCATGGTCCGCACCGAATTCCAGAAAAAGAGTGGCTACCCCCATCTCTCTGAGACGTTTTTCCAGATAGGGGAATTCGAAATATTCGCACTCGCAGAACTTTTCGCCTGAAAATATCACGCCCCGGGCTCCGGATCGCTCAACCATGTGCAGAAACACGTCGAGACGTTTATCAGTTTGATATAACAAGGTCGTGCAGGGAAAGCGGTTGGCAAAAAAATCGTTGTAGTAAGCGGCGGGATCGTCGGTCACCTGAGGGCTATAGGCATAAGACCGTTTCAGGCTGGCAACATCATTTTCCACCACACAACAGGAAACAAACCCATGGATGCAAAAAGCTCGACAGGTGGGTAAGGTGGAAAACATCCAATCACCTGTCTGCCTTGTTTATTGTGTGCAATGATATCAGCGGCATTGTTTGTGGGTGTCATAAGCAGTTTAATTGCTGCACTATTCTGTTTTTAAGGCCGAATCTGACAATAAGCGACAGCTTAGGGATCGTTGCGCAGCCAGGACCGCCTCGTGTATATTCAGATAGCAGCAATTGTCCCCCAGCTTTTTGTAAAATCCCGACCTTTTCATCACATCTAAAACCGGACCTTTGACATTCGCAAAATAGATCCCGACTTTACGATACCGATAGTTTTCAATTATTTCATGCAGTGCCGAATCTGCAGATGAATCGAGTTGATTGATAGAACTGGCGTCAATGACAAAAGCTCGTATAGGCACTTGACGATCACTCTCTACCTTTTTTAAAGTGTCCTTCAGGAAAGAGACATTGCCATAGTAAAACTGCGCATCAAACCGAATCACCAGGATACTGCCCGTGGATTCCGTAGCATGCCGTTTAACATTTCGATAATCTATTTTCCCTGGCAGTTTTCCCAGGATGGCATAGTGAGGTCGCGTGGTTTTCACGACAAACCAGGCCATACTTAAGAAAATTCCGGTGAAAATTCCCTCCATGACACCAATTCCAAAGGTGGCCAGAAAAGTGATGATCAACAGCGCCAAATCATCCTTTTTAACGATCCAAAGATGCCTGATTTCCTGGAGATCCACCAGTCCAAAGACCGCCACAATAATAACAGCCCCCAACGTTGCCTTGGGAAGATAGTAAAGTAACGGGGTCAAATACAGCAGTGCCAGAGCAACAATAACGGCCGTAACAATACCGGACAAACCTGTATTGGCCCCCGCATTTTTATTCACGGCTGTTCTGGAAAATCCACCCGTGACCGGCATTGCTTTGAAAAAAGCACCCACAATGTTGGCCATTCCCAATGCGACCAATTCTTTATTCGGATCAATCTCATAATATTTCTCGGATGCGATCTGTTTAGCAATGGCGACTGACTCTATGAATCCCACGATGGCGATTGTCAACGCGATCGGCAGCAGGGTTTTCAATTCTGCGAAAGAGAGCTCTGGTATGGCGAATGGGGGTAAACCCGAGGGCACCTCGGATACAATCTTTACGCCTTTGTCTACCAGGTTAAATCCCCAGGTTATCAGCGATGACAGGGCGACTGCTGACAAGGCCCCGGGAAACAGGGGATTGATCTTTTTCAGGATTATCAGAAACAGAATGCAGCCGAGGCTGATGGCAAAGGTAATGAGATTGATAGATTCAATCTGATTGAGAACTGACCACAATATTTGCAGCACGTTTTGTGTTCGCGGCAGATCCAGTCCGACCAGGTGTTTCATCTGCGAAAAGCCGATAATCAGAGCGGCAGCAGATGTAAAACCGCTGATGACAGGATGGGAAAGGAAATTGGTTAAAAAACCGACTCGTAACAGTCCCATTCCAAATTGGATCAGACCCACCAACAGGGTCAATAATACTGTTAAAGCAATATAGCGAGCAACATTCCCATCAGTCACCAAACCGCCGATACCACTGGACACAAGAAGTGCTACCATGGCAACCGGACCAACGGCCAATTGCCTGGAGGTTCCTAACAGGGCATAGACTAAAAGCGGAGCCATCGATGCATACAACCCGATTACCGGGGGAAGACCGGCTAACATTGCGTAAGCCATCGCCTGAGGGATGAGCATCACAGCAGTCGTGATCCCCGCAGTTAAATCACCTTGAAGATCTTGCTTTTTATAAGATGAAAACCAATCAATTGCCGGAATCAACGCTTTTATTCGGTTTTTCATGCTGTCTGCGAGTAAGGAAGTTAGGAAGATCAGTCAGGGCTATCTTCTCAACGATGTATATTTCAGCATCGATTATTCAATAAACCTGACTATTTTTTGAAAATATAACGATAGAACTTACAATGACAAGAGATAGTCATGAGATTTGAAGAAAAAACGACAACAATAGGTTAAAGTAAAATGGGAGATCGATTGATACCTGGGGGACTTTCTGTCTGATGTGGCGTTGATAAAGACATTCGCGGGGATTTACTTTTTTGACTGCATAGGGCACAGGGTAACAAAAAAGAGCGTTTTACAGTTTAAGCGTGAACTGTTAGCCTTTCCCTAAGCTTAGAGAAAGAGAATTTGCGAGCGCCATCTTATGCAACAGAATGATTTCCGGAAATACTAACACAGCGGATGATTTTGAATTTAATAACTAATCAGAATATTATGTTTCGTATCCGTGCGGTTGTTGGAATTGTTTTACTGCTTCTGCTTTCTTCCTGTTTTTCCGACAAACAACCACCCGTTGCCGAAAAAGGGATTCTGGACCTGTCGACCTGGAATTTTGAGGAAGACGGTGTTGTCAGACTCGACGGTGAGTGGGAATTTTACTGGCAGAAAATACTGCATCCACAAAGTTTTAAAGATGATTCCCCCGTACAGAAGACCGGATTTATGCAGCTGCCGGACAAATGGAACGGTTACAAGGTAAATTCTGTACCGCTGGATGGAATGGGGTACGCCACCTTCAGACTCGTGATTGCAAACGCTGGATCAACGGAACTCTACGCCGTTAAAATCCTGGATATGGGAACAGCGTACCGGCTCTGGGTAAACGATCGTTTGACACTCTCCAATGGGACAATCGGAAAAAACCAAACCGAGACGACGCCCCAATACCTGCCACACACCGGCATTATTTATCCCCATGACAATTCCCTTGAGATCGTACTCCAGGTGGCCAATTTTCATCATCGAAAAGGGGGGGTCTGGAAATCGATTGAGTTTGGCCTGGAGCCCCAGATTAAGCGCAAGAGGGAAAACCAATTGGCGTTTGAGCTTTTTCTGGCCGGTAGTCTGCTGATTATTGGACTGTATCATCTCGGGTTATACCTGATTCGGTCCAAAGACCCCTCTCCGCTATATTTCGGCATCGTCTGTATTTTAACCAGTCTGCGAGCCGTTTTAACAGGGGAACGATTCCTGATCCATTGCTTTCCGAATCTCAATTGGGAATTGTTTCAGAAACTGGAGTATCTGTCGTTCTATCTAGCCGTCCCCTTTTTCATGCTGTTCCTGGAAACACTTTTTCCCGAGGTCTCAAAACGGATTATCCGATTCAGTATCTGGCTAGCACTTCTTTTCGGGATTGTTGCAGTTCTGACCCCGGCTCGTATTTATTCCCACTCAGTCCTTTACTTTGAACTCTTTGTGGTTCTGCTTTCCGTGTATGCATTGATTACGACTCTGCGTGCCGCTCGCAACCGACGAGAGGGAGCGATTTGGATACTGGTAGGGAGCGGATTTTTGTTCGGTACTGTATTCCATGACATCCTGGCGGTCAATGAACTGGTCTACCCGATCTATCTCTCTGGTTTTGGCTTGTTTGTTTTTATTTTTGCTCAGTCCTTCATGCTCTCCCTGAGATTTTCGAACGCCTTCACGGCTGTGGAAACCATGTCCGAAGAGCTGGCTCTGGCAGAAGAGAGATATCGCAGTGTTTTTGAAAATGCGGTTGAAGGAATCTTTATCTTCAGCCCTCAAGGGCGTCTGATATCTGCCAATCCGTCATGTTTAAATATTTTTGGATATGAGTCGTTGGAAACACTTGAGCAAATCGTCACCGATGTCAACAAACAGCTGTTTGCCGACCTATCACAACGCGCAGAGGCGTTGAAACAACTCGAAGAACGGGACTTCATCAAGGATTTTGAATTTGTCTGTTTTCGCAAAGACGGTACCGTCATTGACATCTCCGCCAGTGTCCATGCAGTTAGAAGCGAAGGTCAGGAAATCCTTTACCTGGAGGGAATTATCGATGATGTCACCCAGAAGAAATCAATGGCGCGACTCAAGGCCGAAAAAGAATCTGCGGAAACGGCAAATCGGTTTAAATCGGAGTTTCTGGCCAATATGAGCCACGAACTCCGAACACCGCTGCACGGCATTCTCGGTTATTCATCCATCGGTGTGGACAAGGCTGAAATTGCCGACAGGGATAAGCTTCGTCTTTACTTTGATCAAATCTCAGAAAGCGGCACCAATCTCCTGCTCTTGCTGGACGATTTACTGGACCTGTCAAAGCTTGAGTCCGGAACGCTCGAATATCAACTTATTAATTGGAAAATGACCGATGCTGTCCTGGCGGTTGTTAATGAATTCAGCGCACTCACCGAAAAGAAGGAGATTGCAGTCAACATCGTCCCGACTGATTTTGACGATATTGCCATGATTGACAAGGACAAAATCATGCAAGTCATCCGAAACCTCATATCCAATGCCATTAAGTTCACAGAACCGAAGGGGAGGATAGATATTGGCCTCGAAAATGAAGGAAGAAATATCGGGCTTTTCGTTCGCGATACCGGTCTCGGCATCCCCGAAGATGAACTCAAGTCGGTCTTCGACAAGTTTGTTCAAAGCAGTAAAACCAAAGCCAGCGACGGGGGGACCGGGCTCGGATTGGCTATCTGCAAACAGATCATCGAAGGCCACCATGGCCGAATCTGGGCGGAAAAAAATCCGGAGCAGGGAGCGACTCTAAAATTCGTCATTCCCAAAAAACAAGGTGCGTGACCTTAAGGATCGTTCATCCGTGGCTCATCCCGTGGAATGGGGGCAGAAAATGCAAAACTACTGGGTCGAATGGATAGAATTTTGATGATGGACAGGGGAATACCACTTGACCAGGGAATGCTGATTTCTTACTATTTGTTTTTTTATATGAAAATTTCCATAACCGGAAGGATAGTCTATGAAGAGTTTTATTCGGAAAATATTTGATCGTTTGGGGTACGAAGTAGGCCGTAAGGGAACGACATTGAATGCCATGAACGTTCAAGAATCCCTGATTGAAGGAAGGGAGCCCGTTGTTTTTGATGTGGGAGCGTTTGATGGATCCACCACAAAAAGGTATCGGGAACTATTCCCGTTTGCGTCAATTTATTCCTTTGAACCTTTCCCGGAGACATTCGAGCAACTGAAGATAAACACCGCTGGAGAAGGCTCAAAAACGTCACTTCATAATCTGGCAATATCGGACAAGAAAGGGGTCGCCGTTTTTAACGCCAACGCTTTTTCGGCTACAAACTCTCTGCTTCCGACCGACACTGACAGCAGCATCTATTGGGGGCAGGGGGTGTTGGAGACAGAAAAACAGGTGGAAGTCAATACCACGACGATCGATGCCTTCTGTGATGAAAATGCCATTTCCAAAATCGATATATTGAAGCTGGATGTACAAGGTGCTGAGTTTTCTGCCTTGATGGGAGCCAAAGAGATGTTATCGAAACAATCGATATCATTGGTTTATTTAGAAGTTATCACTGCCCCCACTTATCAGGGGCAACACAAACTTCATGAATATTTCAATTTATTTGCCTCTTTCGGCTATGAGTTTTTCGATTATTACAATCCAGAAAGAAAAAGCAGGCAGCTTATTCAAGCGGATATGATCTTCGTAAACAAGCCGCTGATGCAGGGACTGAAGGAGAACCTGCAATAAGGAGACGGGCACCGCATCGGTCTTTACTTCGGGGATACTTGGACCCGCTCGCCCTGGATTTCCACCGTGGTTTTGCAATAGGTCAGTTTTTTGATTATCTTGCCGTCTTGAAATGTCATGACGTCAACACCCCTTCGTACTTCCGGTTTCCCCTCATACCCTTTTTCAGTTGATGGCCAGTGCATACTCCATTGGTAGAGCACTTTCTGCCCATCTACGTCGATAAATGTATCTTCATCCACAAACTGGAAGCCGTCGTTATTTTTGAACCAGGGCTCCCAGGCTTGAAATAGTTGTTCCTTTCCCTTAACCCGACCTCCAGTCCAGTTTTCAAACAGAATATCATCATGAAACAGTGCCATTACCTCAGGCAGATCATAATTGGCCCAGGCTTTGTTCCATTTTTCCAGTGCATTTTTGATCTCGTCTTTTGTTAGATTCATAAACTACCTGTTTATTGGTTATCATTTCCGTCCATAACGGATTCTGAGTTTGAGTAGAATGTTTCCAGATCGAGTAATCAATTCACCTGCTGAGCATAGCGATTCTGAATCAGAATGTACAATGAAACATCCAGCAAATAGCCCGACCCGGGAAATGGAGCTCTTTTTTGGAGATCAATAAGCCAATAAGGAAAGCCTGACCCTATTTCAACGCCATTTCACAATTGACTCAAACTGGCTAATTTCTTATGATGCAGGTTTTGTCACTAAATAACATCAATCTTACAGGACGTAGCCAAGGACCTGAGGGGAGATTCTCCCGCCTTCAGCGTCAGATGTCGGGTTGGAAACAAACCATAGGAAGGAAGCGTGATCACAAAAGTACTAGTAGCAAATCGAGGCGAGATTGCCTGCCGCATCATAGATAGTGTGCAGGCAGCTGGTTATGACGCCGTCGCAGTGCACAGTGATGCAGATGCGAAAGCCTTATTTGTCGGACTTGCCGATGAAACCGTCAGTCTCGGTGGCAATACCTCAGCAGAATCCTATCTGGACATAAACAAGATTATCGCCGCTGCCAAGGCAAGTGGCGCTGATGCCATCCACCCT
>Ga0233431_1006621_pt1 | contig 10329 bp, 8 predicted proteins | sample SI_118_April2016_FD_179867 | JGI IMG/M metagenome (GOLD analysis project Ga0233431, IMG submission 179867) | Seawater microbial communities from Saanich Inlet, British Columbia, Canada - SI_118_April2016_200_MG | ecosystem: Environmental > Aquatic > Marine > Inlet | place: Canada: British...
AGCCATCCGCGTTCAGTCAGAATTTTGTTGTCCAGATGAAAGCCGTCCATGGGAAAAACCACCGAAGGCTCTGAGGTTTCCCCATCATTCAGCCGACCGACCAGTTTTGCCGAAATCGTCGATTTCCCCGATCCCGGCGGCCCGGCAATGGCGACAATCAAGCGCTCGCAGCCATGCGCCTTTTCCAAAACACGGTTTGACAATAGGTCCAGATCGTTCATCAGGCAGCCTTCTGCTCCTCGGGCCGTCGCCGTATCGTACATGGGCAGCATCTTCGGGTCGATAACTGCGATGCACCTAAGTAGTTGTGCGCAGGCGTTTTGTTGAAATTTGAGTGAACGCTTGCGTCGCAAAGCCCATATACGCTATTCCGAATTGTCGGTTTGCCTCAGATTTGATCTTTAGGGACACTTCGTCCGGTCGGATGGCGCAAAATTCGGCAGCCCCGGGGGGGGTATTACGAAAAAAAACAAACCGACAATCCAATTGGACCACATTCGGTCCAGATAAATAAAATCAGGAGAGGTAGATAAGATGATCAAAAAAATTATTGCCGCAGCTGCGGCGTTTGCCGTATTCGGCGCCGCGAATGCCGGTGCAGCGGACTTCTACGGTACGCTCAAAAAAATTAAGGACTCCGGAACCATCGTCGTCGGGCACCGTGAATCCTCGGTGCCTTTTGCTTATATCGGCCCTGACAACAAGCCGATCGGCTATTCGATGGATCTGTGCATGAAGATCGTTGATGCGGTGGCCAAGGAAGTCGGCGTTGACAAATTGAACGTCAAGCTCGTTCCGGTTACCCCGCAGACCCGTATTCCGTTGATCGCCAACGGCAACATCAATATCGAATGCGGCTCGACCACCAACAACCTGACCCGCCAAAAGCAGGTTGACTATGCGCTGACCACATTCATCACCGGCACCAAAATTCTGGCCAAGAAGACGTCCGGCATCAAGGAAGTCGAAGACTTGGCCGGTAAGGCGATCGCCTTGGCCCAGGGTACGACCAACGAACGCGCCATCAAGAACGCCATCAAGGATCTGGGCATCAAGGACGTCAAAATTCTGAGCGTCAAAGACCATGCCGAAGGCTTCCTGGCGCTGGAAACCGATCGTGTCGACGCCTATTCGACCGACCATATCCTGCTGTTCGGGCTGATTTCCAAGGCCAAGAAACCTGCCGACTACGAAGTCGTCGGCCGTTTCGTTTCGTTCGATCCCTACGCGCTGATGCTGCCGCGCGATGATTCGGCCATGCGTCTGGTCGCAAATCGCACGCTGGCCGGTCTGTTCCGTTCGGGCGAAATTCTCGACATCTACAACAAGTGGTTCATGAAGCCGATCCCCGGCGGGAAAGCGCTGAATGTGCCCGCAGGCGAAACGCTTGAAACCAACTTTGCGGTTCAGGCGTTCCCTAAATAAACGGTTGAAAACGGGGCCGGGAAGCGGGTTGTCTTCCCGGCCTTTCTCTTTCATACCCATCGGAAAAAATACGAATGAATTATAACTGGAACTGGGGCATCCTGTTTGAGGAGCCCTATTTCGATTGGCTGGTTTCAGGCGTCGAGTGGACCCTGTTTGTTTCAGCCGTCGCCTGGATTATTGCGTTTTCGCTGGGCTCGGTTATCGGTGTGGCACGGACGGTCGATTCCGTTCCCGTTCGCGCTGTCGCCACCGCCTACGTTGAATTATTCCGCAATATTCCGCTTATCGTTCAGATGTTTCTCTGGTTTTACGTGGTTCCGGAAATGGTGCCCGACGATCTGGGCCGCTGGATGAAGCGCGATATGCCGTTTCCCGAAGCAACCAGCGCCATCTTCTGCCTTGGCACCTATACGGCGTCGCGTGTCGCCGAACAGGTGAGGGCGGGCATTGAATCGATCCCGGTAGGACAGCGCGCGGCAGGGCTGGCCATGGGGCTGACGACCATTCAGGTATACCGATACCTGCTGGTCCCCGTCGGTTACCGCATCATCGTGCCGCCGCTGACCAGCGAATTTCTGACCATCTTCAAGAATTCGTCGCTGGCCCTGACCATCGGTGTGGCTGAACTTTTGTATCAGGCACGCCAGATCGAGAACTACACCTTCCAGGGATTTGAAGCCTTTACCTCCGTCACGCTGATTTACCTTGTGCTGACGATGATCGTCGTCGCCCTCATGGTTCGTGTCGAGGAAAAGACCAAGATCCCCGGCTACGGCATCCAGAAGGATAAATGATCATGCTTGGTGATTTTGATTTTGGCGTGATCGTCACTGCATTGCCCTACCTTTGGGAGGGGATGCAGCTTAGCCTGTTGCTGACCGGCCTTGCCGCCATTGGCAGTATTGCATTGGGAACCATTCTGGCCCTGATGCGCCTGTCCAGCATCCGCCTTTTCCAATGGATTGGCGCGGTGTGGGTCAACTTCTTCAGATCCTTGCCGCTGCTGCTGGTGATCTTCTGGTTCTATTTCCTGGTTCCGTTGATTGTGCAGGGGCAGGTGGACGCGTTTGAATCCGCGCTTATCGGGTTTGTCCTGTTCGAGGCCGCTTACTATTGCGAAATCATGCGCTCGGGCATCCAAAGCATCTCGCGGGGTCAGGCGTGGTCCGGCTATGCGCTGGGACTGAATTATCCGCAAACCATGCGCTACGTGGTTCTGCCCCAGGCCTTCCGCAATATGCTGCCGATCCTGCTGACGCAAACCATCATCCTGTTTCAGGATACGTCGCTGGTTTTCGTCGTTGGTCTGGCGGACTTCATGACCTCGGCGGTCACAGTGGCCCAACGGGATTCGCGGCTGGTTGAACTCTATGTCTTCGCCGCGCTGGTCTATTTCGTCATGTGTTACTTCGCGTCACTTTACGTGAAGACCCTGCAAAAGAAGATGCACCGATGATCAAATTTAACAACGTCAATAAATGGTATGGCTCCTTCCAGGTTCTTAAAGACTGCACGAGCAGCGTAAAAAAGGGCGAGGTGGTCGTTATTTGCGGCCCGTCGGGGTCCGGTAAAAGCACGCTGATCAAATGCGTAAACGGACTGGAACCCTTTCAGGAGGGGGAAATTTCCGTGGATGGAGTTTCGGTGGGCGCCAAAGAGACCAATCTGCCGAAGTTGCGCTCGCAGATCGGAATGGTCTTCCAAAACTTCGAATTGTTCCCACATAAGACGGCGATGGAAAACATCTGTCTGGCCCAAATCAAGGTTCTCGGGCGGACTGAAGACGAAGCCAATACCCGCGCCCAGGAATTGCTGGACCGCGTCGGCCTTGGCGAATACGGAAACAAGTATCCGAGCCAGTTGTCAGGCGGACAGCAACAACGCGTTGCCATCGCACGCGGGCTGGCCATGGACCCCATCGCCATGCTGTTCGACGAACCGACATCGGCGCTGGACCCGGAAATGATCAACGAGGTTCTCGACGTCATGCAGCAACTTGCAAAGTCGGGAATGACCATGATGGTCGTCACCCACGAAATGGGTTTTGCGCGGCGCGTCGCCGATCGGGTGATTTTCATGGACGAAGGGGAAATCGTCGAAGATGCAACGACAGACGATTTCTTCGGAAAACCGCACAGCGACCGAGCGCAAGAGTTCCTTTCGAAAATCCTGGAACACTAGTCGCCTGAACGAAAAGGGATAGCCGCCATGGAATACCGTCGATTGGGAAAATCGGGCTTGAAGGTCAGCACGCTTTCGTTCGGTTCATGGGTTACGTTCGGCTATCAGGTTGATGTCAGGGACGCGGCGGCCATTCTTAAGGTCGCCTACGATGCCGGCGTTAACTTTTTCGACAATGCCGAGGCCTACGCCAAGGGGCAGTCCGAGACAATCATGGGCAAGGCCCTGAAAAACCTGGGCTGGCGGCGCGACAGTTACTGCGTCTCCAGCAAGGTTATGTTCGGCTCGGTCGACGATCCGGCGCCGACCCAGCGGGGTCTGTCCGCCAAGCATGTGTTCGAGGCCTGCCATCAGGCCCTTGAACGCTTGCAGGTCGATTATCTGGACCTTTTCTTCTGCCACCGGCCGGACCCGGAAGTCCCCATCGAAGAAACCGTGCGCACCATGCACAACCTCATTGCCCAGGGCAAAGTGCTGTACTGGGGAACCTCGGAATGGCCGGCGGAAGATATCTTCGAGGCCCACCGCATCGCCCGTGAATGCGGCCTGACGCCGCCGACCATGGAACAGCCCCAATACAACATGTTCGAGCGTGCACGGTTCGAGAAGGAATACGCGCCGCTGTACGACGGACCGGGCCTGGGAACAACCATCTGGTCGCCATTGTATTCGGGATTGCTGACCGGAAAGTACAACGACGGAATTCCGGACGGATCACGGCTTACCGTCGATAACTACAAGTGGCTGAAAGACCGCGTCGTCGGCGACGACGATAAATTGGCGAAGGTCCGACAACTTACCGATTTGGCCGCAGAAATCGGGACGACGACGGCGCTCATGTCCATCGCCTGGTGCGCGAAAAATCCGAATGTCAGCACTGTCATTCTTGGCGCATCGAAAGTCGAACAGCTTCGCGAAAACCTGCAGGCGATGGATGTCGTTGAGCTGTTGACGCCGGACGTCATGGCGCGGATTGAAGGTATTCTCAAAAACGCCCCATAGCAAAACCGGGCTGTTGCAAACCAAGTCATAACCATTTGATTTGCAACGATATTGAGAGTTTCTCGCGTTTGCGATTGAAACCGCCTTGGCGAAAATCAAAAATCGAGTATAATACTGCGATAAACCTGAACGCGGATTTTCGCGTATTTCGGGTACGGGACGTGCGGATAGAGCGCTCCTGGAATAATTGTGTTGGCCCAGCACGCACTTGAGGGAGTGGCGACCGGGTTGTATTTCCGAGGAGTGAATCCACGCGGGATGCATTTGCAATTCGTGGGGTATTGCTATGGGGTTTGCCGCCGCTACTGAAAGAAGCGGTTCAGAGTCTGCTCTGGATCGCAGGGTTCTTATCATTGACGATGATCGCGATTTTGCCGAGGCCATGGCCGACGCGCTAAATCTGCATGGCTTTTCGGTGGCGTTTGCGCAAAGTGCCGATACCGCGCTTCCGGCGGTCGAGAAATTCCGTCCGGCGGCATTGCTGGTCGACGCGCGGTTGGGCCAGACGTCGGGACTGGATTTGATCCCGGAGATCAAGGAACGATTGCCCGACGCCATATGCGTCATCGTTACGGCGTACCCGGATATCGATTCGGCCATCGGCGCGCTTCGCATTCAGGCCGACGATTATCTGCAAAAACCGGTGCAGCCCGAAGAGGTCAGTAAGGTTCTCGACTATTATCTGCAACGCGCAGAAGCGGTAAACGGAAAGGAACGCACTGAAATTCCTGGAGGGGTTAACCTCGGTTCTCCGCGCGACAATTCCTTCGGTCGATTATTGGTACATCGTTTTTCTCATTTGTTTTCCGATCCGGCAACGCCTTCGACCCATCGTGGCCCGATTCCACGGCGTGTCCTGCCTGGTTTTTTTGCCGCCGTAGACATGATGCTGGGTGCCGAGCGCGTGGAAAAAAACCAACAAAAATGCCGGGATGCCATCGTTGAGCTTGGTCAGCGCGAATCCTTGAGCGGCGCCAAGGCCTGGAATGCCTTTTATGCCGACGAGAGGGCGAGCGATATCGCCTTGGAATCCGAGATGCTGATGGCCGCTCATTTCAAGGATTTTGACCGGCGCGCGAAGTGGCTTACAAGTGTGATTCACAACAGCGGTCCAACGGCTAGTGTCAGTACTGATGAGCAATCGGCAAGCTGGCCACCGACGGAAAAGGCCGTGATGATGATGCTGTCGGCGATTTTCTCCGATCTTCGAACGGCAACGTCCGATGAACGTACGCGACGGCGAATTGCGCAAAAATTCGGCGAACGCGAGACCCAGTTATTCGCCGAAGTCGCCAATGAGGCCCAGCGACGTAGCGGCGTCAACTGATCGAAAGGCAATCCGCGGATGACGAGGCGCATTCCGCATTTGCTGGTGTTCAGCCTGATAGCAGGGCTTTATCTTGCCGGAACGACGGATTTTCTTGAATCCAAACTGACCGATCTGCGCTTTCATACCTTTCGCAGCGACGCCACCGCCGATCTGGTGATCATTGATATTGATACGGCCAGCCTGCACGAGCTGGATGTATGGCCCTGGCCCAGAAGTCACCACGCAACCGTTCTGGGTCGAGTGCTTGATGCCGGGGCGGGGATCGTCGCCTACGACGTGGACTTCAGTTCCAAATCCACAGATGAAGCCGACGCGGCGTTGGAAGCGCAAATTGCCCGCGGCGGCAAGCGGGTCGTTCTTCCCATATTCATGCAGTTCGACCCGAAATCGTCATTCGGCGAAGAACCTAGACTTTCGCTAACCCAACCGCTTAGGCGCTTTTCGCGCCATTCGCGGCTCGCTTTCGTCAATATGCGACCGGAACCCGACGGTTTGGTTCGACGAATGGCCTCGCGGGAAGACTGGAACGACGCCAAATTCCCGACACTGGCCGGCATTCTTGCCGAATATTCTGGAGCCAAACCGAAAACCACCGGGCTGTACGGTATTGATTTCGGAATTCGCAGCGAAACCATTCCGCGTTTCTCGTTCGCCGACGTCTTCCATGGGCAGGTCTCTCCCGAGAAATTCAAAGGAAAGCTCGTTATTGTTGGGGCGAGTGCCGCCGAACTTGGGGATCGTATTGCGGTTCCCGTCTACCGCGCCCTGCCGGGCCCGTTGGTGCAGGCGCTGGCCTACGAATCAATTGCGCAGAGCCGCGATCTCACGCGTCTGAGCACATTCCCGATATTGTTTGTCGCATTCATACTGGCTGTTTGGGCCGGACCGTTTCTCAGCCAAACACGATGGCGGCGCGGCAGCGGCGCTCTCTGCGGCGTTTGGATCGGCGCTCTGGCTATCGCATTCGCCGCCCATGACGTCTGGGCTATCGCGGTGGACGTGGTTCCGTGGCTGTCTGTGGTGACCATATCCTTTGTCTATGGCCTGATAAGAAACGCCGACATTCAAGCCATAAATCTCTTAACCGCCCGTCTGGCGGTCGTTCGAACGCGAACGGTCCTGCGTCATATCATCGCGGGAAGTTCGGACGGCCTGATCGTTGTCGGCGCGCGCGGAACCATCGAGATGTACAATCCGGCGGCCGAAAGCATTTTTTCCCGCACCGCAGCCGAAGTTGTCGGGCAACCCTTGTCGGTTCTATTTCCCTCGAGCGGAGGCGGCGAAAACGAGGGCCAAAGAATCTCCAACGCTATTGAGAACGGTGAAGGCCTTGGGAGTGTTGGTCCGTTGCGCGAAATCACGGCTTGGCGACCGGACGGTATGGCGTTCCCATTGGAAATTCTGGTCAACCAAACCGAATTGCGTCTGGATAGCGGGCGCGCGGCGGACAATCCGGATGAAGACGGAGCTTACATCCTTACGGTTCGCGATATCTCGCAACGAAAACGGCTGGAAGCACAAGCCAAGCAGGAACTGGAACGCCGCATCGCCGAAAGAACGGCTGAACTGGAAGCGGCCCAGGAACGTCTTTTGCGAAGTGAAAGGCTGGCAACACTGGGCCAACTAACGGCCACCGTCAGTCACGAATTGCGCAATCCGTTGGGAACTATCCGTTCCTCCATCTATGTCATCCGCCGCGCGGCATCAGAAGCCCTCTCGGGATCGGTGGGAAAGGCCGTCGAACGGATCGAACGGAACATCACGCGATGCGATAACATAATTGATGAACTGCTTGATTTTACACGCATTCGCGAGCCCCTCATGCAACCGGCCACGCTGGATAACTGGATTTCCGATGTGATCGAAGAACTCGATGTTCCAAATGGCATCGAAATAACCCGTGATTTGGCTTGTGCCGGTGAAGTCACGTCATTCGACCATGACACCCTGCGCCGGTCGGTCATCAACGTCTATGAAAACGCCTGCCACGCCATCGAACAAGCGCGAGAACAAAACCCTGACGCCGAACGAAAGATATCGATTGAAACGCGGGTTGGTAACGGACGGGTGGAAATCGGAATATCCGACACGGGCGCGGGGATTCCAGACGATGTTATGCCCAGCATTTTCGAACCGCTTTACAGCACCAAGGGGTTCGGCGTCGGGCTGGGCCTCGTCGTCGTAAAACGCATCATGGATCAACACAACGGCGGCGTGGAGATTTCGACTGAAGCCGGCAAAGGAACGCGGGTACTTCTCTGGCTTCCGCGCCCGGTCGACGAAATTCGTGTTTCGGCTTAAGGTTTCAAAGTCCTTGACCCGTCGCCGCGTTTTGACAATGTTCTCTGACGAATTCCCAATACGTCAGGAGACGAAACGTGACGACCTTCATTGCCGACGGTGCCCCCGACCGCGCGATTACCCGCCAGGAAAAAGAAGCCCACCTTCGTTCGTTTCTGGACAAACTGGGGTATTCGCCCAAGCGCGTTTTGCTTCTTCCGCCCGACCATACGCGTTTTTATTCCGAGGCCGGGTCCATTACCGCCTATCTGTACGAGGTCTTGGCACCGGTTACCGATGTCGTTCATGTGATGCCCGCGCTGGGCACCCATACGCCCATGAACGAGGATCAAATCCGCGCCATGTTTGGTCCCGACATTCCGCTGGAGAATTTCCTAGACCATGATTGGCGCAACGACGTCAAAACGGTCGGTGTCATTCCATCCGAATTCGTCGCCGAGCAGTCTGGCGGAAAGGTTGACTACGAGATCAAGGTTCAAATCAACAAGGCCGTCACCGACGGCGGCTATGACCTGATCCTTTCCATCGGACAGGTCGTGCCCCACGAAGTCGCCGGCATGGCCAACTACACAAAAAATGTCTGCATTGGTGTCGGCGGGGCCGACATGATCAACCGCAGCCACTTCCTGGGCGCGGTGGCCGATATGGAAAAATTGATGGGCCGCACGGATACGCCGGTGCGCGCGCTGCTGAACTACGGTTTCGACAATTTCCTCGCCCATCTGCCCATTCAGTTCATTTCCACGGTCATCGGTAACAGCCCCGACGGCCTTGTTCTTCGCGGTCTTTATGCGGGCAGGGAGGATTCGTACCGCCAAGCCGCCGATCTCAGCCGCGAGGTCAATCTGGACATGCTGGACACGCCGATCAAAAAGGCCGTGGTCTATCTGGTTCCTCACGAATTCAAGAGCACCTGGCTCGGCAATAAGGCCGTTTATCGCACCCGCATGGCCATCGCCGACGACGGCGATCTGATTGTTCTGGCCCCCGCCGTGCGTGAATTCGGCGAGGACAAGGGCATCGACGCGCTGATTCGCAAATACGGCTATTTCGGAACGCCCCACACGTTGGCGGCTGTGAAAGAAAACGAGGATCTGGCGGGCAACCTGTCGGCCGCCGCGCATTTGATCCACGGGGCCTCTGAAGGGCGTTTTCGCATCACCTACTGCACCCGCCCCGAAAACCTGTCGCGCGAAGAGGTCGAAGATGTTGGGTTTGGCTGGGCCGATTACGATGAAATGGCCGCCAAATATAACCCCGACACCCTTGCCGACGGCTTCAGCACCGTTGACGGCGAAGAAATTTTCTATATCAGCAACCCGGCCCTCGGGCTTTGGGCGCTAAAAAACTCATTTGAAGGATAAGAGAGGAAGACCACGAATGTCTCAATTACACCCGGATGTCTTGTCCAATCTGCCATCCGCCGTCGAAGTTCCCGCCTATGACCGCACAAAAGTAGACGTTGGTATTGTTCATTTGGGTGTCGGCGCATTCCATCGCGCTCATCAGGAAGTTTACACCGACACAGTATTGGCTGGTGGCAGCACCGAATGGGGAATTTGCGGCGTCGATCTGATGGGGCCTGAGGTCCGCGACAAACTGGCCCCGCAGGATTTCCTGTACACTGTGGCAACCCAAAGTCTGGACGGCCAGTCCCTGCGCGTCGTCGGCGCCATGCGCGAAATGCTGGTCGGCCCCGAAGACCCCGAAGCCCTGCTGGCGCGCATGTGCGATCCCGCCATTCGCATCGTTTCGATTACAGCGACCGAAAAGGGCTATTGCCACGACCCGGCCAGCGGCAAGCTGAATTTCGATCACCCCGGAATTGCGGCGGATTTGAAATCACCGGACCGACCGACAACTGTCGTCGGCTATGTCGCAACGGCGCTGCGCCGCCGCCGCGACGCCGGAACGCCGGCCTTCACGGTGATGTCGTGCGATAACCTGTTCCAGAACGGCAAAATCGCCCGCATGGCGGTGATCAGTTTCGCCGAAGCGCTGGACGCCAACTTCGGCAAGTGGGTTGCCGACAATGTGGCCTTTCCCTGCACCATGGTTGATCGCATTACCCCGACGACAACGCCCGA
>Ga0233431_1006622_pt1 | contig 10324 bp, 7 predicted proteins | sample SI_118_April2016_FD_179867 | JGI IMG/M metagenome (GOLD analysis project Ga0233431, IMG submission 179867) | Seawater microbial communities from Saanich Inlet, British Columbia, Canada - SI_118_April2016_200_MG | ecosystem: Environmental > Aquatic > Marine > Inlet | place: Canada: British...
TGCCGGAACGGATTGCGCCATTGCCATGGCCTATTTAGAATTGGCTCTTCCCTCCTTTGGTTTAGGAGATTGCTGGGCGGGGTATGTGAATTATGCGGCAAGGCTATGGCCACCCCTGGTTGAATATTTAAATTTACCGCCAGAAATGGAAGTTCAAGCAGCCGCCATGATCGGCTATCCTAAATATCGTTATCACCGGATGCCAACCAGACAACCGGCTTCAGTCGAGTGGCGATAGTTTTGACATGTCTTTCTTCATTATCGTTTTGGGATTCGTCAATGCTAGCTAAATCCTGCACAAAAATTCGTTCAATTTTCAGATAGACAGGATCATTATGATAGGACACACAACTTTGCACGATCACATTTTGATCCATTAACTTTCAAATTAGCTTAAAAGAATTCTGTAGATAACAGATTCCCCTCTTCATTAAATTCTGTGGGTTTTGGTGATCCAATAATCAACAGGTTTTCGATCTGTTCCGCTTCTGGGATCATGGCCTCTGAGATTAGCCTTTCTTCCAGATCTAAGGTGTTTTTAATACGGACCACTCTGGCTTTTTCTGCAGTAAAGCCTGGAATAACCTTACCTGCCGTATCGATCACTTCCCGATCCGTTTTGAAATGGAGCGGGATACGGATCAGTTCTGTGCCCACGGCCGTAATCACATTTACGTAGCTGGCATCAATATCAATCTTATCAACCAATCGTTGGGTGGTAAAATCGGCATTCCCGATCCCGGAAGCATTGCCGTTTGAAGCCGATGCCAAATCTCTGACAAAAATCCGTGCGATTTTGGGAAATGACGGGACATTATGGATCGAAGCCGTACTGCGGGCAATCACATTTTGATCCATACCGGTACCACTGTAGGTTTTACCCATTTTGTCAACGATCAGCAAACCAACGGGACTCAAGGGAATTCGGGGGAACAATTGCTTGGACTTTAGCAGCAATTCTTCTTCGGTTTTCTCGAATGAGTCAGCTGGGATCAATTGAATGATTTCCGTTTCTTCCTTTTGGTTTTCGACAATTCCCACACCAAAGGTGATCTTGCATTTTTCCAATACTTTTCGCGCGACTGAAGTGATCACGGAATAATAACCATTGTTCACGAAGTCGAGATGATATTTATCAGCGGCTTCCTGGTTCCCCAGACCAATCGCAATCATCTTCATCAAGCCACTTTCAATAGGAGCTTCAAAGTCCGTATGAGTCTTGATTCGGTTCACCACAATAATATGATCCGCTTGCGACGCAATTTTATCGATATAGACCGGGAGACCCTCATCGGTATGACCAACTGGGACAACCTCCATCGACGATTTAATAGGAGCTCCCATGGCTGTTTCCGTTATGCCATAATGTCTCAGTACCTCTGTCTGTCCTTCAGCTGTTGCACCCCCATGGCTTCCCATTGATGGTACAATAAAGGGGTCAGCTCCGATTTGTTTGAGACAATTGATAATTTCACGTGTTATCACATCAATATTTCCGATTCCTCGACTTCCCGCTGTAATAGCAACAGTTTGTCCCGGAGTAATAAGGCGCTCAGGTTTAAAATTCTTAAATTCAGATTGAATTGTACCAGTGATATCCTAAATAGAATGTGTTTTGAACTCCTGACGGATTTTTATCATTTTAGGAAGGTCCACGATCCTTGTTCTCCGAATGGTGTGTTAGTATATAATAATGCTCAATTAAAATAATGATCTTCATCTAATGAAGTTCGCTTTATCCATGAATGGCTTGGTCGATTGTAGCCAAAACCGCTTCTTTGATCACTTCCGATAGTGTTGGGTGAGGATGAATCACGTCCTTGATCTGCTCCACCGTCATTTTGTTTTTAATGATCATCACAGCTTCTGCCACCAGATCAGTCGCATGCGGACCAATCATGTGAATACCCAGAATTTGATGGGATTTAGTATCGACAAATACTTTCACAAACCCATCCCCTTCGCCCATGCCCATGGCCATGGCATTACTTTTAAAATAATTTTTGCCAGTCAGATAGTTGATACTTTCTTTTTTTAGTTCATCTTCCTGCCTGCCCACACTGGAAATTTCAGGATGGGTATAGATAAAGGCAGGAACTGTCTGATAATCCATACTGACCTTTTTCCCCATGATATGTTCGACGGCAATGATTCCTTGTTCACTGGCCACATGGGCCAGGAGTAGTTTCCCGGTTATATCGCCCACGGCATAAATATGATCAATATTGGTTTGCATCTGGGTGTTGACTTCAATACCTGCAGATGAGTGCTTAATATCAAGGGTTTCCAGCCCGATATTTTCAGTATTGAGTTTTCGGCCCAGGGTCAGCAGGCAGTATTCCACTTGGAGGGATGCCTGTCCCTTAACCGCCAGTTTAACATCACCGCTAGGATAAATCCGCTCAATGGCTTTCACCGGACTATTGGTCAGAATATTAATGCCACTCTTTTTAAGTTCATTGGACAATTTGGAAGCAATCTCGTTATCTTCGGTGGGCACAATTCCCTCTAACATCTCAATTAAATGAACCTCAGCACCTAATTGAGAAAACAAGCTGGCAAACTCACAACCGGACACAGATCCACCCACAATGGCGATACTTTTAGGAACTTTGTCCAGTTTGAGCGCTTCAGTGGTGGTAATCACCCGGTCGCCATCAAATTTTAAGAAATTTGGTGTCAGTGGTTCAGATCCGGTAGCTAGTATGATCGCATCGGCTTTGAGTAATTCAGTTTTTCCATCAGGATATAAAATGGAAACAGTGTTTTGATCCTCCAAGGAGGCTGTACCTTCAAGGAAATTGATCTTATTTTTTTGAAACAGATGTTTGATCCCATTGACATTGGTTTTAACGATGTCATCCTTGCGTTTGATCATTTTATCGAATCTAAAGGACTGCATGGTGTTGTAAACACCAAATTCCCTTGAATTTAAAACCGATTGATAACAGCGGGCTGATTGTAGTAAGGTTTTAGTAGGGACACATCCCCGGTTTAAACAAGTTCCTCCCAGTACTTTTTTTTCAATAACAGTAACATCTGCCCCCAATTGAGCGGCACGAATAGCGGCCACATAACCTCCCGGGCCTCCACCAATGATTATAATTTTTTTTACCATTTTCCTGATTGATTGCTGGTTTATTTTTATTTGAGCAAAGTCCTGGGATTCTGCAGATGATATTTGATCTTATTGGTAAAGCTAGCTGCCAAAACACCATCTACCGCTCTATGGTCAGCTGAAAGGGTCATTTTCATCATCTGCCGGATACATAAATCACCTGATTTTGAGACCACCACCTTTTTTTGAATACCACTGACCGCTAAAATACCGCATTCCGGAGGATTAATAATAGCCGTAAAACTTTCTACCTCCAGCATGCCCATATTCGATATCGTAAATGAGCCCGGTGCGACACTGGCTTGTTTCCCTGCTTTAGTCAGGCCGATTAAACGTTTGGTCTCTTCAGCGATGTCACCCAAAGGCAATCGGTCCGCATGTTCCACCACCGGTACCACTAAACCTCTGGGTAAGCTGACAGCTACCCCGATATTAATATCATCCAGGTACAGTAAATGGTCTCCTCTGAAATGGCAGTTTACCTCATAAAACTCTTCTAAGCTGAGAGCAGTTGCTTTGATAATCAGGTCATTGACTGATAATTTCCGTTTGTCATGGCGGTTCAGGGCACGATTAAAGTCAGCTCTTACCCTAAGGGCTTCATCCATTTCCACGGATACTGTCACATAAAAATGGGGTAATTGCTGCATACTTTCCTGCAGGCGGCGCGCAATCACCTGTCGCATCTTACTTAAGGGCACATGTTTCCCCGGAAGATCGGGATAGCTGACAGAGCTGGAAGCTTGAACCACAGATTGGTGTTGAGTAACAGATCCTGTGAAATTTAAAACATCCTTTTCGATGATCCTGCCACCAGGGCCTGTGCCTGTAATCATCTTGGGGTCCAAACCTTTCTTTTTTGCTGAGTTAAAGGCCCGGCCGGAGATTTTGATTCTACCGCTGTTATTAGCGACAACAGGCGGTGTTTGTCCTTTTTTTTCTGAAACATTCAAGGAAACTGCTCTGATGTTTGAGGTTCGAGGAGCATTGTCTGCTTCCTCAGTCTGAGGTTGGGGGGCACCGGATGAGGCGATATCGATCTTCTCTCCGGCAGCGCCGATGTATCCGATTACAGATAAGGTCGGAGCGGTTTCACCGCCACCCACTAATACTTTAAGTAGAATACCCTCACTTTCTGCTTCCACTTCAAAAATCGCTTTTTCAGTCTCTATTTCACAGAGCAGGTCACCTGCTTTTACCTGATCCCCTTCTGCTTTCAACCAACGGGCGATAGTGGCTTCCTTCAAGTCTTGCCCACCCTGGGGAAGTAGTATTTCTGTTGCCATTTTGATTTACTGTTTTTTTGTGTTTGATTTGGTTTTATCTTTTTTGTTCCGTCATACCTGTAGTGAATAGGTGATATGCTGAACAAAGAAATTCAATCTAGTGCTATTTTGTATCTATTTTTTAACGCCAATGTTCGGCAGGATGGGACTGGTAGAGTCTCCATCCTCTGTGTTGCATAGATTTTCTAGGGTTTTTTATCGCCATTTTCTATTAGCGACGGCAATGGCTGTTTCCAAAATCGCTTCATCCTTGAGCATCGCCTCAGCTTCCAGGACTCGGGAAACAGAGTTAGGAACATCTTTGGATGTGATACAAGCCACCGGACCATCCAGTTCATCATAAAAGCGCTCATAAACTTCTGCAGCGATCCTACCACCAATGGAATTACTGGCGGGGGCTTCTTCAATAATCGCCAGAGCGCCTGTCTTTTTAAGTGACTGACCGATCATCTCATAATCGATACTCGGTAAATCCAGACTTCTTAAATCGATGATATCGGCACTGATCCCCTGGGATTTAAGTTGCTCACCGATGATTTTCAAACGATCAACGATGGAGCTGTATCCCACCAGGGTTATATCTTTTCCTTCCGCCACCAAATTGGCTTTTCCAAAGGGAATGAAGTAGTCCAGATTGTCTTTAGGTATCTCATACTCTTTGGTATAAAGGGCATGGTGTTCCACCATTAAGACCGGATCCAAAGACTGCATGGCAGTATTGAACAACCCGACATAGTCAGCGGCGTTACTGGGTGCCAGAATTCGCCAACCGGGAAAAAGGCTAAAGAGTGCTACCGGGTCCATGGAGTGCTGACCACCGTAACCACAGCCAATAGCAATGCGGGTACGGACCACCAGGGGTAGATCTGTCTTTCCCCCATACATGTGTCTGGCCTTGCCGATTTGATTAAAGAGTTGATCAGCCGCTACCAGGGCAAAGTCGGGGAACATTAATTCTGCCACTGGTCGCATGCCACTCATGGCGGCACCACAGGCCAGACCGATAAAACCCGCTTCAGTAATGGGGGTGTTTCTGACCCGGTCGGGGTAAAGCGCCGGTAGTTTTTTTGTGGCACCATAAGCTCCCCCGCCAAAACTGGCAATCTCTTCACCCATGACCACCGTTTTGTCATCTTTTTCCAACCAACGGCCCGTGACCGCAGCAATGGCATCTGAATAGGTTGTTTTCTGGGTAGCGGGATAATCTTCGGGTGCTGAAAAGTCAATCTCAGAAAACTCAGTTCCCGTACTCCGAATACCTTCATCCACTGTTTCCGGTTTTGGCCATAATTCCTGACGGATCTGATAGGTCTTTTCGTGGATGGCGCAAAAATCCACTGCTTGAGCCACAACAGCTCTTACCACTTGGGTGATTTTCTCTATCTGGGCCTTGGTGAGCAGTTTAGCCTCTTGTAACGCCTTAGGATAAGTGGTGATCGCATCCTTTTTAAGCCACTCTTTTTCTTCTTTTTTAGTGCGATAGCCAAAGGTACTGCCAGGTTGATCACCGGCATGGTGATAATGGCGATAACATTTGGCTTCAATGACGCAGGGACGGTTCCCTTTTCTGATCCCATCGGCCACATCTTTAACCGTTTGATAGATGGCTGTCACATCATTGCCATCAATAACTCTGGCATCCATCCCATAACTATCGGCTCTGATAGACAGATCTTTAACTGCGCAGGAGATATCTACCCTGGTACCAACACCGTAAAGGTTATTCTCGACGAAATAGATTACGGGTAAATTCCAGATACCTGCTAAGTTACAGGACTCATGAAAGACACCCTGGTTAATGGCTCCATCGCCAAAAAAGCAGACCACCACATTACCGGTTTTGGTATATTGCTCTGCATAAGCCGCACCTGTGGCCAGGGGGATACCTCCCCCAACAATGGCGTTGGTCCCTAAGATACCAGCCTCTGCATATCTTAAATGCATGGAGCCACCACGACCACCGCAATAACCGGGTGCCAACCCCATGATTTCCGCCATGGTTTTCTGTATCACCTCGACAGCCGGTTCCGGCAGCAGATCTTTAACCGGATTCCAGCGATCTTCAAGGACATAGTTTAGGGATTTGGCCAGGAACTGATGGTGAGCCCGATGACTGCCGGCAATTTTATCATCTTTAGTGAGGGCGGCCATGGTTGCAGCGGCCAGGGCTTCCTGTCCGACACTAGTATGGACAGGTCCCCAGATGCAATCTTCATTTTTCAGGCGCAACAAGGCGTGTTCAAATTCATTGATCAAGAGGGTGTTAAATAGAATTCGTGAAGCCAATATTGGCTTCATTGACTTGAGATCCGATTTTCCTGATGTCCAGTGTTGCCAGTCAAAATTACTTTTTAATTTCTTTTTATTCATCTCGTCCTTTTCGAATGTCATTGTACTCATTAATCATGGTTGCTAAATCTTCAGCGCTTAAGGCGGCACCTTCTTTGGTAGCTTCCTTTAAAAATCTGGGTGGTAAGGTGTCTGTTGATTCATCCAGTCCTTCTTGTATATTGTACTGACGTGTCTGCTGTGTAATTCGGTTGGCCAGGATTTCCAGTTTGTCTTTATCAAGTATCAGACCGGTGGTGGCTTCAATCATAGTTTTCAGTTCATCCCATTGAATAAAATCTCTGAAAAATCGACAAAGGACCATGGAATCCATCAAAGCGCACCGGTCCTCATAGTCAATCTGAAGTTTGGCTTTCCCTTTAATCTGATCTTTATCCATCTGACCTGAGAGTTCCGCTTTATAAAAAGTACCTCTTAGATGACAAGCACCCCTGGCTGAGGTAGCATAAGAAAGCCCCATGCCTTTTAAAACTCTGGGGTCAAATCCTCCCGGTTCCATGCCTTTGACATGAATAGCGATATCTTCCAGTCCCCAGGTCTCAGAGGCCCGTTTGATTCCCTGGCCCAATGTTTTCCCTACACCTTGGCTCTCCGCAATTAACTGATAAAGCTCTGCAATTTTATCGGGCTGATTATAATCAATGGCATAATCGCTTTTACCGCGCTTAAAAGCTTCCACCGCAAAGGCCGAAATATTACCAGCACTCATGGTGTCTAGTCCTAAACGATCACAAACATCATTTAAAAACAGAACCTCTTCCAAAACATCAATGGCGTTCAGACCACCGATGGCATAAATGGTTTCATATTCGGGTCCTTCCACCTGCAGTCCCTGGTGTCGTCCATTTTTAACCAATGATTTTTTAGTACAGCGCAAAAAACAATTAGGGCAGGCATGGGCTTTGACTTTGAAATTTTCCTGCATATAATCGGCGGATAGATGCTCCCATTTTTCAAAGGTGCCTGAACTCCAGTACTTAGTTGGAAAGCAACCAGCTTTATTGGTAACAGCCACCTGCATAGGTGTGCCCAAGGTTTTGTAGGCTGCGGTCACCGGTGAATCTTTGTGTTTATCAGAAAGGGGTTTGATTAACGTTTTTAACAGTTCCGGATCGGCCACATCCGCTTTTTTATCTCCTGCAAAGGCAATCCCTTTAAGGTTTTTGGAACCCATAACAGCTCCCATACCTCCTCTGCCTAAACTTCTAGAACGGTCAGACTTGACACAGGCAAATCGCACCAGGTTTTCGCCAGCCGGTCCAATAACAATAGCACCAGCTTTTTTAGGAGCATTTTCCAGAATGTAGGCTTCACTTTCAACTGTCTCTTGCCCTTTGATCGCTTCAGCGCTTTTAAAAATAACTCCTTCTTCATTAATGACCAAATAAATTAATTGATCACTTTTACCAGTGATGATCATGGCATCAACACCACATCCCTTGATTTTAGGGGCAACAGAGCCGCCACAATAGGACTCTCCATAACCATCTGTCAGCGGACTTTTGGAAAAAACCCCAAATCGGGATTGACTCCACACCTTGGTACCGGTGACTGGACCGGTAACAATGGCAAAGATGTTATCTGGCGATAAAGAATCTACCCCTACTGGATTTTCAGTCATTAGGAGATGCGCACCCAAGCCTTTCCCGCCAAGTGTTTGTTTTAAGACCGTGTCCGAAAGATCATCATATTTATAGGTTTGAACACTCAGATTGATACGTAAGATTCTATTAAAAAAACCTTTCATGGATTATGCTCCGGATGTACTTGATTATTAATTTTAGCTAATTAATATCCATTTGATATTGAAAATGAAGTACTATTAGCATTAATATATTTTTATTTATCATTGAGCCAATATTCGTTTATCAATTAAATAACACCTGACTAATCTATTTTGGCCAAAAATTCCTACGAAAAATTTCTTTTATGATTTGCCAGTGTTGGGTCAACTATGAAATATCGTATAAATTCTTTGGTGGTTCCTGGTTCCGTCACATCGTTCTTACTGCAAGCCTCGCAATTCAGTTTGAGCCACCCTGCAATTAAATGAACTTTAAGACGTGCAACGACACTAATGCATACATTTAAAAAGCTTTAATTAATGGAAGCTAATTCAGTTTTTACTTCCCGATACTTACTTAATAATATTACAGTATAGCTGTTGTATACATCAATACAATATTTACATCCATTTTATTTGTCAATATTAAAATAATACACCTAGATTAATTTATTTAAAACGCATCGAATCAGGCAGTTGCTTTAAAATATCAGCCAGGAATGGTTTTTCAAACAGACAAAACAACTTTCCTTTAAAAGCATTGAAAAAAAGCTTCCAGAAAGATACAATTTGACAAGTTAAGTGAGTTTTTTTATGTTGTATACATAAAATGACATTTTAAGTACAACAACCACAACCTGATTAGCAGATCAATCTTCATTTCAACCACGGTTTATATCAGGCAATCTAACATCCTTTAATCATTTAATATTTTGCAGATAATCTACAATACTCTGTTTGAACGTATTATTTCTGGTCAGTACAAGAGTAATACATTTTTAAAAGAGGAAGAGCTCGCTAAAGAATTCAAAGTAAGTCGGACACCAGTCAGGGATGCACTCAAGCTTCTGGAATTCGACGGACTTATTAAAATTCAACCCAAAAAAGGAAATTTAGTCATAGGTTTCTCTATTGATGATGCTGAAGAAATTTATGATATCCGAAAAGCCCTGGAATTATTGGCCTTAAAAAAAGCGATTTCAAAATTGAGTATCCGGGATCTGTTGATACTCAAAAAGGAGCTACTGGAAATTGAAAAAGATGACAATTTTGAAGTGCATGCAAATTTTGATGCCAGACTGCATGACTATTTCATTCAGGCTTCAGGAAACAAGAGATTAATAAGTGTCTTAGGGCAGATGTTACGATTATTACAACGATTTAGAAGTCTTGGTTTCAGAAACGCTACTTTGAAACAAACAGCAATCAGTGACCACTTTAAACTGATTGATGCATTGTGCATGAGGGATGAGGAGGCGGCTATTCAGGTACTGAAGGAACACCTTGAAGAAAGCAAACGCTATGCGATTTCACATATCGTAAAAAATACCTAAACTGCTTTTTCCTCTATCGATATCTATTTCAGTTTAAATTTTGGGACCAATTTAATAACGCCACGAAAAGTCAGTTACTGTTTTAAACAGCTGATATTCTGTTTTTTTGATCTTCCAATTTTCACGAACTACCCCTGATTAATCATTACCGAATGATAATTGTACGCTGCTTGATTAAGAAAATATTCTTATTTCAAATCTCACATCGAATACCTCTAATTAGTCACCAAAATAATATTTATGGATTTTTGTGACACTGTATATTCTAGTGACATTATAATGATTGATTTTGGCAGGAACATTCTATCGAAAAAGTCTGAAATTACTCCCAGAATGGGAAACAATAATATGATTTCAATTTGAAAATCTTGCCTTAAACAACATACCTGAAGTCTGTTATGCCACTGAAATAAATCCTGAGACAGCAATTAATGCAGGGCCATGTACAAAGAGC
>Ga0233431_1006624_pt1 | contig 10322 bp, 12 predicted proteins | sample SI_118_April2016_FD_179867 | JGI IMG/M metagenome (GOLD analysis project Ga0233431, IMG submission 179867) | Seawater microbial communities from Saanich Inlet, British Columbia, Canada - SI_118_April2016_200_MG | ecosystem: Environmental > Aquatic > Marine > Inlet | place: Canada: British...
ACCTAATGAAGGAGAAAAAATGGATTTAGGATTAAAAGGAAAGCGCGCCCTCGTCATCGGCGCATCACGCGGACTTGGCTATGCAGTCGCCAACACCCTCGCCGCAGAAGGATGTCGCGTAGCCATAAGCAGTCGTAATGCAGAAAAACTTTCGGTAGCTGCGAAAGAAATTGCAGATACGCAAGATATTCCCGTATTTGCTCTCCCCGCTGATATTAGCAATGCCTCTGCGCCAGAGAAAACCATCAAGCAGGCCGTAGATGCCCTCGGAGGGCTAGACCTGCTCGTCACCAACGCAGGCGGACCTCCCCCTGGCGCATTTGAGTCTTTTAACGAAGATGATTGGGCAAAGGGAATTGATCTCTCGCTGATGGGCCATGTGCGTCTCATTAAAGCCGCTTTGCCTTATTTGCGCGAGTCAGATGCAGCCAGCGTGCTAACGATCACTTCTTATTCTGTGAAGCAGCCTGTTCCTAATCTAATTCTTTCCAATAGCATTCGCGCAGCGACTGTTGCTTTGACAAAATCGCTTTCTATAGAGTTGGGTGAAGAGAATATCCGTTTCAATTCCATTTTGCCGGGCTGGACGAAAACTGAACGGGTTACTGAGTTGTTGACGGCGCGTGCTCAAGCCAATGACACGAGTGTCGCAGCCGAATTATCCAAACAAATAGCAGATTGCCCCTTAGGGCGCATGGCTGATCCGCAGGAATTTGCTAATCCTGCCGTCTTCCTTCTCTCACCTGCGGCCTCTTATATCACGGGGGTAAGCTTGCTCGTGGATGGAGGCATATCGAAGGGAGCGATGTAAATTTCGACTCGGATAAGGTACAATCTGCACTCAAATCTTTTAACTTGGAGAGAATAATGAAAACCTGTTTCAACTGCAACACCACTGAAAACCAAATCCCCTTGCTTGATTTACATTATCAGGAAAAAAAACTTTTTATCTGCCCACGCTGCCTGCCGCAGCTTATTCATAAACCTGCAAATCTGGTCGGTACATTGCCTGGAGCAGAAAAAATCCAGCCCGCAGACGAAGTTTAAAGGGTTGAAAGTTGCAGGTTTAAGGTTGAGGGTATAGAACCTTAAACTTTTAAACCTACAACCTTAAACCGACTCCATGAAAAAAATTTCTTTTCTCACTCGTACATCCTTCCTGATCGGCGGATTTTTCGCGCTGGATAAAGGGCTGGCATTTCTGCGCTCGATCATCATTGCGCGTCAATTTAGCCTCAGCTTCGAGCTGGATGCCTTCAATGTTGCCAATAATTTGCCCGATATGCTCTTTGCGCTTATCTCTGGCGGCGCGATGTCGATGGCGCTGATTCCCGTTTTGAGCGAATATCTGGCAACGCGCGGCAGACCGGAAGCATGGAAACTTTTCTCGCGTATTGCAAATTTGGCATTTCTGATCACGGCTGTTGCCTCTGTTTTTATTGCCATTTTTGCCGAGCAAATTGTGAAGGCAGAGATCGGGATCGCGCCCGGATTTGGCATCCAGCAGCAAGAGACCATTATTTCGCTGATGCGCCTAAACCTGATCGCGACGACCATTTTCTCGGTCAGCGGTTTGGTGATGGGCGGCTTGCAGGCAAACCAGCATTTCCTTTTGCCTGCTATGGCACCGATGCTCTACAATGTCGGGCAAATTTTTGGGGCGTTGGTTTTTTCGCCATCCGAGCCTTATAGTTTTCTTGGCATCACTTTCCCCGCGCTCGGCTTGGGTGTTTACGGGCTGGTTTATGGCGTAATTCTTGGTGCAGCATTACATCTCGGCATCCAAATTCCGGGGCTGGTCAAATACCAATTCCGCTGGACACCCTCGCTTACGATTAAAGACGAAGGCGTGATCAAAGCGCTCAAAATTATGGGGCCGCGCATCTTTACGATGCTTGGTATCCAACTTGTTTTTATTGCACGTGATAATTTTGCCTCTCGATTTGACGAAATTGGTGCAGTTACCGCTCTGACCTACGGCTGGATGATTATGCAAGTCCCCGCCACATTGTTGGGTACGGCAATTGCAACTGCTATTTTACCGACTCTCTCCGAATATGCGGCAACGGATAATTGGAGAAAGTTCCGCGAGATATTAGAAAAAGCGATTCGTGTGATGATCGCGCTTACGCTCCCTGCCGCTGCGATCTTGTCTGCAGGCTTGCTTCCGTTGGTGCGCTTGGTCTTCGGCTTCGACGTGGGAGGCACCCATCTCCTGACGTGGACAGCGCGTGCCTTCCTGCTGACATTGGCGGGATACGCCATCCAGGAAGTCTTATCGCGAGCATTTTACGCGCGTAAAGAGGCGCTCGTGCCCCTTGCGACGATCTTCTTGCGTTTTGGGCTATATATTTTGGCGGGAATCATTGTCTTGAACTATTTCCCTGAATTGAGCGCAGCCGGATTGGCATTAGCAGAATTAGCGGTGGTTGTTGAAGCCGCAGTAATGCTTTATTTAATGAACGCACGTTTACCCACGCGCGTTACGGCACTTCCATCCCTTTTACGAGGATTAACAGCAGCCTTACTCGGTGGCGCATCCGCTTATGCAGTTGCCCTTTATCTACCTGGTGGGGCGGTCATCACTGCTATCATCGGGATGCTGATAGGCATAGGCGTTGCCCTGCCAATTATCTGGAAAGAAGTGCGTCTTTTATTTAATCTTTAACCGCTGAAACCCGAAAGGTTTTATTGACCTGCGTTTTTGATAAGATGATTTTGAAGGCTGATATTCTGATTAAATTGCCGCGCGAATGAAACCTTTCGGGTTTTATTGTGGCGTATAAAAACGTGTATAATAGCCCCCATGTCTGAAACAACTGAATCAACACAACCAATGAAAGCGCAGAAAAATCCGCGCAAAAAACGATTTTGGATCACCTTTTTAGGCTTTGTTATTATCATCGCTCTAGGGGCTTTTGGTGGGTATAACTCTGGTATAACGATCCGTAAAGGTGCAGAGGCAACCCAGATTTCGCAACAACTTACTGAACAATTTCAGCTTGGCGCGATAGCTTTAGCCGAAGGACGTTACGACCATGCCCGCCAACATTTTGAATATATTGTGCAGCACGATGCAACCTATCCCGGTGCCGCTGAGGGAATGGCAGAAGCGATTTTGGGGATGAGCTTTACCGCTACCCCCGTTCCAACATTAACGCCCACCCTAACGCCTACTCCCGATATGCGCGGCGTAGAAGCTATTTTTGCTAATGCAGAACAATTGATCAATGCGGGCGATTGGACCAATGCCCTCGCTGCGCTTGACCAACTTCGTAAGGAAGATCCCAATTATCGGACTGCCGAAGTAGACGGGATGTATTACTTCTCTTTGCGCCAAAATGGCTATCACAAAATTACGCAAGAGGGCGATCTTGAAGGTGGTATTTATTTCTTGACTTTGGCAGAACGTTTTGGCCCTTTGGATAATGTGGCAGAGAATATGCGTGGGAATGCTCGCTTGTATATTACTGCGGCAACTTTTTGGGAGATCAATTGGGAGCAAGCGGTGAACTACTTTGGTCAGCTTGCGGCATATGCTCCCAATATCTGGGATGGTGCTTCGAATCAAACTGCGGGACAACGCCATTATTATGCGCTCATGCGCTATGGTGACCAACTCTATAACCAAAATAATGATGCTTGCGGTGCTTATGCTCAATATTCCAACGCGATGGCCTATGGTGCTCTGGATGAAGTAGCTGCAAAAAATGCCAACCAGGCCTACCAAATCTGCTATCCGCCAACAGCAACACCAGAAGCAACAGCAGTTATCATCGTAGATACACCGACATTTACGCCCATTCCAATTCCATAGCGCATGGATCTTACGCCTGCTTGGGCTTTAGCCCTGATCTATTGGATACACATGCTGGCTACCGTGCTTTGGCTCGGTAGCCTTGCTGCTTTAAGCCTGTTGGTTTTGCCCGCCCTGCGCAAAGTGGATGCGAAATCTCAAAGCATTTTATTAGCTGCGATCCAAAAACGGCTCGATCCGTTGGGCTGGTTCAGCCTTGCGCTCCTGCTGGCAACGGGGATGTTTCAGATGAGCGCGAATCCCAATTATGAGGGCTTTCTCGCAATCAGTGGGCAATGGGCTTCATCAATTTTAGTTAAGCATATCTTCTTTGGGTTTATGATCGTTGTCAGCGCGGCGCAGACCTGGTGGTTGCTGCCATCCATGCGACGCGCAATGCTTCGCCAGCAAAGGAGCGGGGATATGGCAGAAGTGGTAGCACTGCAAAAACGAGAGAAGCTACTGCTGAATTTGAATTTGATTTTGGCAATTCTAGTTTTGGGAATGACGGCCCTAGCGAGGGCGGCGTAAAGTTATCCGTTTAGAATAACAAAACAGGATACTTACAATTATGGACATTCAAAGTCAAAATACTGTTCTTCTCTTAAATGCACTTGCTAAGACTACAGATCAATTGAGCACGTTTGGATACAACTTGTATCTTAAAACAAAGGCGTATTCTTGGAAACAACCACGCACTGTGCATGTTAGTGGGGAAGGTTTTAGAATTACACAAAATCAACAATCTCAGCAGTTTGAACGTGCTCTATCTTTTGGATTTTCCATAAACTGTGATTCAATCAAAGAACGCGTAATTATTTTTTCACTTCTAGTTGCATGGAACTCTACAAACTGGTTCATTCAATCATTTGTAGAGGAAGAAGATAATTCTCGTGAAGTGATTACTTGTTTTCTGTGAGAATCTCCTGAATATAAGCCTATTATCATCACCACTGCTATTCAAGAGCTGCAAGAAGCGTTAAATAAGTTGATGGCAAGTATCACGGATGATTGTGTCGCATCTTCCATTGCATCAATTAAGCCACAGGAATAATGCCCAATTAGATACTAGAAAAAGAGACCGGGCATTTCACTCGGTCTCTTTTTTTTTTACAGCAGACTACAAAAGTCTCTAAGACTTTTGTAGTCTATATCTACCCATTCTATCTACGCCCCAACATCCTTCAGGGCTTTCAGCGCCGCATCGTGCAGATGTCCGTTCGTTGCCAGCACACCGCGATTATTGACCAGTTTGCGACCCGACGAAAAATCGAGTGGTTTACCGCTCAAGTCGCTAATGCGTCCGCCCGCTTCTTCAAGCACGATTGCGCCAGCGGCCTGATCCCAAATTTTCTCTTGGTAATTCGGCATCTTCGGCGAAAGCAAGCGTAAAATTACCTCGCCCGCACCAACCGCCAGCACTGCATATTTTGCCTGACTATCCATCCGAACAGGTTCAGCTTCTGTGCCTAATGCGGATGAAATCTCGTCGATCTTGCTGACATCTGTATGACCCGATTCAAAAGAGCGCATCAAGCGAGCTTCTGTCGGATTCGCACGTGGGGAGGCTTGAATCCGTTTCCAAGCATTATTCTCGGTATCAGCCATTTCCGTTAACCACGTCCCTTGACCGCGTACCGCAATAATTAGCGTTCCTGCGCCCCCCGGTTCAGAGATATAACCTTCCGTCAGATTGGGGCAACCAAGCACACCGATTTTCACTTCGCCATCTTCAACAAGAGCGAGGGCAACAGCATATTGGTCACCACGGATGAAGCCTTTGGTGCCATCAATGGGATCCAATGTCCAGAAACGGTTAGCGGGATCCGCTGCGCCACGGTCAATCCACAGGCAAACGGTATCAGGATCAGCTTCGCGAACAAAACGGGAAACGTATCCCGTTACTTGCTCGAGGAGATGCTCTGCACCTTCTTCTTTAAGCGCGTCTGATGCTTCTTCTCCCACTAAAATAGCTTCTGGAAAACGTTCCATCAGCATATGGGAGACAAGGGCTTGGGATGCGAAATCTGCAACGGTGACGGGGGATTTGTCGCCTTTGGTGAGGGCGTTTTTCGCAGTTTCAGTTTGGACTGTTTTAACAAGTTTTGCCGCCTGACGAACAGCGTCAAGGGCAAATTGGACTTCGGGGTTATTGATGTCGAACATGATAATTTCCTTTATTTAATTGTAGGGGCGGGTCTTAGACCCGCCCCTACAATTATTTACGCTAAAACGCCAGTGAGATCATAGGCCATTGCGCCCGTAATGCGAACGGGGACGATCTCACCGACTTCAGCGTCGCCTTCGATGAAGACCATCCCGTCGATTTCGGGCGCATCACGATAGGAGCGACCGATCGAGATACCTTGCTCTTCGTCGTAACCTTCGATGAGTACGTCGAGGGTTTTACCAACATAAGATTGGTTGATCTGGAGCGAGATATTTTGTTGCATTTCCATCAGGCGTTCCCAACGCTCGTCTTTGACTTCCTGTGGAACGGGGTTGCCGAGCGGCTCACTGGTTGTGCCTGGCTCAAAGGAAAAAGTAAACGCACCGACACGATCAAAGCGGGTCTTTTCAAGAAAATCTAATAAAGCCTGAAATTCTTCTTCGGTCTCACCGGGATAGCCAACAATGAAAGTTGTGCGGATGGTCAGATTTTCAATACGCTCACGCATTTTTGCGAGGGTTTTATGTACCCAATCCATATTGGCGGGACGTTTCATCCGCAAAAGGGTTTCGCGGCTGGCGTGCTGAAGGGGAATATCAAGATAGGGCAAAATCTGTGGGCGTTCTGCCATCACGTCGATCAGGCGGTCAGTGACGTAGCCGGGATAAGCGTACATGATACGAATCCAATCTATATCGGGGACAGCGTCGGTGATTGCTTCGAGCAAAATGGCGAGACCATCTTTCATGCCAAGATCGTGCCCATAATCGGTGCTATCTTGGGCGATCAGAATTAATTCCCGCACGCCATTCTCATAGAGAATTTCGGCTTCTTCTACAATATCTTCAAGCGAACGGCTAACGGCTGTGCCTTTAATGAGTGGAATGGAGCAAAAAGCGCAAGGACGGCGACAGCCATCGGCTATTTTTATATAAGCGCTTGAACCGAAAACATTGGCTCGTAAAACATCACCTTCGTCTTTGCCGACTGTTTTAGCATTTTCTGGCAAATGGTACAAAATTTCGGGACGATAGTTGTTACGCATTTTGCGGAGTTTCTTTACGACAGTGACAATATCCATCCAGCGGCGAGTGCCGAGCATCCCGTCAATAGCGGGGACTTTTTCTGCAACATATTCGCTGAAGCGTTGTGAAAGACATCCTGCTGCGATAAGCAACTGCCCTTCAATTTTTTCTTCGGCAAGTTCGTTCAAGACTTCGATGGATTCGTCGCGGGAAGGACCGATAAATCCGCAGGTGTTGACGATCAGCACATCTGCCAGAGCGGGGTCTTCGGATGCGTTGTAGCCATCCTGTAATAAAAGTTGTGCCATCGAATCTGAATCAACGGTGTTTTTGGCGCAACCTAATGAGACTAAGTGAAATGTATTTTCTTTCATATTTAAACCAGAGATAAAATAATCAAATAACGATATGCATTACATCTATTTTTGATGCTTTGCATATCTGAGAGAGTAAAATTCTTTTTAGAAACTTATTGAACGGCTTCCGTTATAACAACCGTGGGCGTTTGCGTTGGCGTGGGAGTCGAAGTTGGGGTAGATGTTGCCGTTGCAAGGCTCGTGGGTGTTACTGTTGGGGTCAAGATACCTCGTGCACCATAAAGGCGTTGCACGACTTCGCCAAATCCGCCCATCAGCCCCATATCCTGTTGATTATAAGCAATTCTTACGCCCGCGCCATTTGCCGTTAACACTTCTATGCTTTCATTACCTTCATAAACAAAAGTGGCGTTCGGCTGTGAGCGTCCTTCAAAAGTGACTTCACCATCCACGCTTACACGCAGCCAGGCACGTTCCATCATGGTCACTAATATCTGTACGCCCAAATCTTCGCCTTCGGGGAGGGCATCTTCTATGGGCACTTCTGTAGCCCCATCTGCTTCTGGAGCGGGGGTATTAACAACAATAGTTGGGGTGGCTGTTTCAGTGAAAACCACAGTTGGCGTTATCATCAAAATTTCGGCAATGGAAGGTGCGGTTGCTTCTATTTCTGCCTCCACGCGGGAATTTGCGATTCTTCCTAATCCCCAAATCGTAAAGCCGATAAGTAGTGCAACCATGCCCACACCAAAGATCAAATCTGGGGCAACAAAGGAACCAAAGGAGAAGCGGCGTCGTTTTTTCTGCGTTCCTTCAAGGTGTTCGCGTGTTTCAATATGTCTTTCAAGGCGTTGGGCTTGCAACCCTTCGGCAAAATGGATTAGCAGTTTTTCGCTGTCCAGATCCAAAAAATCAGCATAATTGCTCAACATCCCCCGTGTTTGGACAGGCGAAGGTAAGGCTCCAAAATCCCCTGCTTCGAGTGCAATTAGATAATGCGGGCGCAGGTGGATATGTCCCTCGATCTCTGTGTAAGTGAGTGAAAGCATCTCGCGCCGTTCACGCAAAGCTGTCCCGATGGACTTGAAAATAACGTGGGATTCTTCTTGTTTTTCGGATCTTGCAGTCTGGAGCGTTTCCTCCACATCGACAGGTTTTTCGGGGCGCGCTGTTTTTTGGCTTGCCTCCGCTATGGGGAGAGATTCTGTCTCTTGCACCGAATCAGGTTCAGGGCTTGCGAGCGTTTCGGTAAGGCGATGTTGAAATCGCTCCCAAAGTGTTTCGGATGCCGATTCTTCGGAGATGGGTATCGGGTTTGCTTCCTCAGCTAAAATCTTGTCATCTTCAACTTTTTGGAAGGCTTCAACGCTTCCTTGCTTTTCTGCGCTGCGTAATTCTTCAAGGAGTTTGTCAATATCGAGCTTTAGATATTGGGCATAGCTGCGCAAAAAACCACGCCCTTGTACAGGCGAGGGCATGATGGAGAAATCATCAGCTTCGAGAGCTTTGAGATATTTGATGCGAATATGCGTATTCTCAAGGACATCTTCGAAGCTCAGATTGCGATCTATGCGAGCGGCTTTTAGTTGCTGACCAATAGTTGAGGGCATGGTTAAGGAAAATCACCGATTCCCCGCATGATTAGGAGAACCGGTGATATTTTCTAATTCGGATTGCAGTGTATCAAGAAAAAAAGATGCAATTTTCAGAAAGAATTAGTAATCTTCTCCGTATTCTTCATCTTCTTCAGCTTCTCTGATAATGGCTGCTTTTTCAGCTTCGAGAGCGTCGGCTTCTGCTTGTTTGGCTGCTTCAGCAGCTTCTTCTTCTGCTTCCAAGGCTTCTTTACTTCCGGGAACAGCTTCGCCTTCGCGGTAAACGACGACTTTGAATTCAGGGACGAGATCCATCGTGAGACGGGCAGCAACGGTGTGCTCGCCCAAGGTGCGGATGGGCTGTACTTCGAGCTGTTGTTTTTTGATATTGTAGCCAGTTTCTTTTGCGACAGCATCAGCAACTTGTTGGTTGGTGATGGAGCCGTAAAGTTTATCAGTTTCACCAGCTTTGGCGGGGAAGAGGAGATTTAAGGCTTCGATCTGTGCAGCTAAACCGCTTAATTCTTCGTTAAGTGCTGTGCGTTGTTCTGCAGCTTTGATACGAATTCGATCTGCTTGTTTGAGTGCCCCAGCAGTAGCAAGAACAGCCAAACCTTGTGGCATAAGGAAGTTACGACCGAAGCCATCGGCAACTTTTTTGATGTCGCCAGCCCGACCAAGATTAAATACATCTTTGAGTAATAGTACTTTCATTTTTCTTTTCTCTAGCCCTTTCGGTTAATAGATTTTGGAGCGAAGGGTACGACGCTCCGACGCGCTAGTATACCAGAGGGGTGAGAGAGCGTCAATTTATTTACAGGTGTTTTTTGAACTTTTACTCAAATAAAACTTGCCAAGCCCAAAGAGGCAGAGTAAGATATGCTTATGAAATTCTGGAAGAATTATCTCAGAGAAATTGTCATTATCGTCGCTGTTGTTTTGCTGATCTTTGTGATGATGGACTATAACGTCCGTCTTGAAAAGTTAAATCAGCTCAACGAGAAGGCCGCCTATGTCCGTGCAGAAGCGACAGCCGTCTTTGAGACTCAAGTTGCCCTGCAAACAAAGATCGCAAATGCGACCTCTGAGCCTGTAACTGAAGGCGAAGCTAGAAATAATGGGGAAATTCAAACTGGGGATCAGCGTTTTGTCCCTATCCCAGCCGATGGAGCACCTTTGTTGGATGGTTCTCTGCCTCAGAAGCCAACACCGCGATTGATGAAGTGGGAAGTATGGGCAGCGTTATTCTTCGGGGACTAGAATCCTTTTTTACGATTACAGTTTGTGAGAAGAAGCTTTTGCTGGTTGAGTAGGCGACGCTTTCCGCCGTATCGAAACCATAATTAGCTAAGAAATCCCATAGTGTGGTTTCGATACGCCCCTCTAAGTGCATTCGGAGCTACTCAACCACCATTTGAC
>Ga0233431_1006626_pt1 | contig 10318 bp, 7 predicted proteins | sample SI_118_April2016_FD_179867 | JGI IMG/M metagenome (GOLD analysis project Ga0233431, IMG submission 179867) | Seawater microbial communities from Saanich Inlet, British Columbia, Canada - SI_118_April2016_200_MG | ecosystem: Environmental > Aquatic > Marine > Inlet | place: Canada: British...
TTTCCCCATGGCCCAGGCCATCCCTCTGAATATGGTTTGGATACTCTCAGCGGCCCATGTGGATTTCACCATTCTGGCGGGGGAGGAATGGTGCTGCGGCTTTCCGCTCATAGGAGCGGGTGCAGGCGAAAGCATCGACAAATTTGTGCAGCACAACGTTGAAAAAATACGCTCACTTGAAGCCGAAAGCATTGTCTTTTCATGCCCCTCATGTTATCGGATGTGGCGGGAACACTATCCCAACGACATTAAGTTGTTCCACTCCACCCAGTTCATTGAACAACTTATCCATGAAAACGCCCTTTCCTTCAACGAGCTCCCTTGGTCCGTCACCTATCACGACCCCTGCGATCTCGGTCGAAACGGGGGGGAATACGATGCACCTCGAAAAATATTAAACGCCATTCCCGGCCTTGAAATGGTTGAAATGGAAAACATCCGCGCCAAGAGCGTCTGCTGCGGTGGCGGCGGTAATCTGGAAATGACCGACCCTGTTCTTTCAGGAAAACTGGCCCGGGGAAAAATCGCCCAAATCAGGAAAACCGGTGCTGAAACCGTGGTAACCGCCTGCCAGCAATGCGTAAGAACCATCAAGGGCCGTGTCAGGCGGGAAAAAATGGATCTTGAAGTCATGGATATTTCAACCGTGGTGGCCCGGGCGCTCTCAAATGTCTAGGGTCAAAGAAGAAAGTCATCGCCAGGGTATTGCGGGAAAAGGATATCCCCCGGGCTATTTATCATGGGTCGTCTGGGGGCTGGGCGCCGCTTTTTATCTGAGCGGATTTTTTCAGCGGGTGGCGCCCGCGGTCATGACCGATTATCTGATGGTCGACTTCCAAATAGGGGCCGCGGCCCTGGGAAACCTTTCCGCCTACTATTTCTACAGTTATGTGGCCATCCAGGTTCCCACCGGCATTCTTGTCGATGCATGGGGGCCCAGAAAACTGCTGACCGCCGGCTCCTTTGTCGCGGCCCTGGGCGCCTTTCTGTTTGCGGCAGCCCCCACCATTCTGGTGGCCAACGTCGGACGTCTCCTCATAGGCGTTTCGGTGGGTGTGGCCTGGGTTTCCCTCCTGAAACTCTCAATGCACTGGTTTCCACCGCAACGCTTTGCCACGACCAGCGGCCTGGCCCTTTGCTTCGGACTGGTGGGTGCCGTATCCGCCGGTGTGCCATTGCGCATCCTCATTGATCATTTTGGATGGCGGCCTGTGATGATGGCGTCAGCCGCGGTCTCCGTGGCCATTGCCATATCCCTCTGGGTCATCGTTCGGGACGATCCCTCTGAGAGGGGTTATAAAGGCTTTGTTCCCTCCGAAACCGGGTCTACCCATTCCACTTCATCGCTTTTGTCCGGTCTGTTAAAAGTTTTCACCTATAAAAATACCTGGATCATTTCCATTGCACCCAGCGGCATTGCGGGATCGGTACTGGCTTTCTCAGGATTGTGGGGGATTCCCTTTCTGACCACTCATTACGGTCTGACCCCTGCAAGAAGTGCCGCGTTGACATCTCTGCTGTTGCTTGCCTGGGGTCTTGGAGGGCCCCTTTCCGGCGTTCTGTCAGACCGCATGGGCCGCAGGAAACCCATTTACGTCGGGGGTGCTTTTGTGGCATGTGCCTGCTGGTATCTGATCCTGTTCATGCAAAATCTTCCCATTTGGCTTCTGACCCTGCTCATCATTATGGTGGGAATCGCATCCGGCGTTATGATTTTGAGTTTTGCATTTGCTAAAGAATCGGTTCCCTTATCTCTTTCGGGCACGGTTTCCGGTGTTGTCAACATGGGTGTCATGTCCGGTCCCATGATCCTTCAACCTACCATGGGATGGCTCCTGGATAAAAACTGGAACGGATCGCTTGACTCGGGAGTGAGGATCTATGAGCTCGGGGCCTATCAATCCGCCTTTGTTCTGATGCTGGCATGGTCCTTCGTGTCGCTCATTCTCATCTGTTTTTCAAAGGAGACCCATTGTCGACAAATGATCAAAAATGATTAGAACTAACAGACTTTTATTTTCTCATATTGAACCAACAGGCATTTTGGACCATGAAATCCAACCTCTGAGGCATTTATTCAGGTTTGCTTAGCCATTTTTTTTGCTTTTTTTGCAAAAACACATTGACCTATGGTGTGATAATCAGGCAAAATAGAAACTATTGGTATTTTTCCTGCTCAAATATCCAAGGACGTAGCCGTACTGTTGCTCATAACAATAGGCGGTCGAACCATAAATAGGGCTCTTTGCTCAAAAATTCTAAGGAGGAAGAATGATGAAAAGAAACAGCTTTTGGACAGTTCTCTTGTTTGGACTACTGGCTTTGCTTCTGGCCGCCTGTGCCACTACAAAGCCATTGGCCCCGTTTAACGCCGTTGACCTGAATCCCATGTTGACAAGCGGGGACTATGTGCTCAAGGCAAATAATTTTACGGTCATCCTTGATAAATCCGGGTCCATGGGTGAAAAATACAAAGGAAAACTCAAACTGGATTGCGCCAGGGACCTGGCCAGCGCTTTTAACCACACCGTCCCCAATGCTAATCTCACGGGCGCACTCAGAATGTTTGGCAAAAAAGCGAATGTGCAACCAGCGGGAACGGAGCTTCTCTGGGGTCCGGCCGCCCAAGACGCCGCTGCACTGGACGCTGGCCTGAACCAAGTCGGATTCAGCAACGGCGACAGCCCCTTGAACATGGCTCTGGATGCCACAGCCCAGGATTTCAAATCAGTTCAGGGCAACATCGCAGTGGTCATTTTTACGGACGCCAACAAGGAAGTCATGAACTATGCTGCGGTCAAGAAATCCATCACGAACCTCAAAAGCCAGTTCGGCAACCGGATCTGTATCTATCCCGTGCTGATCGGCGGCGACAAGGAAGCTGCCAAGTTTCTGGCTCAGGTTGCGGCTGACGGCGGATGCGGCTCCATGGTGAAAGGCGACGACATCGCCTCCGGCAAAGGCATGGCCGATTTCGTAGCGAATGTATTCCTGGAGAAAGCGCCAGTCGTGGAAATAGTCTGTGTGGATGATGACGGCGATCTCATTTGTGCCGAACTGGACAAGTGCCCGGGAACACCTAAGGGCGCCAAGGTCAATAAATTCGGGTGCTGGGTGTTGGCAAACGTACATTTTGATTTCGACGTAGCCATAATCAAACCCGAACACTACCGGTTCCTAGATGAGGTAGCCGAGGTATTCAACATGAATCCCGGCTTGAACGTGCAGGTTCAGGGAAATACCGATAATATCGGTACGGAAAAATACAACATGAAGCTCTCCCTTGAGCGTGCGAAATCCGTCATGCGTTACTTGGTCAACAAAGGCGTGGCCGCGAACCGACTGAGCATCAGGGGTTTTGGCTTTTCACGTCCCGTAGCCACCAACGATACGGAAGAAGGACGCGCCCTGAACAGAAGGGTTGAAATGACGCCGGCGCCGTAAACCGGTCCGGACGGCCTAAAACTAAATCATAGGACAACCAGGGGGTCGGGCACTCGTTTTGCGCCCGACCCCCATATTATTTTTTGCAACCGTTTTATGGTTGTCGGTTTGCCGTTCACGGATTTTCAAAAGAACTCTTTTGCCCCTCATCGATTCAACGTTTTGATAATCTAAATGGGACTATACAATGAAAGGCCTTCTAATATCAGTTATTTATATCACACTCCTTTTACTCTTGTTTGTCGCTGACAGTTCAGCCAAACAGGGACAGCGCTACATCCTACTGACAAGCAACGGAATTGTAAAAGACACAAGAACGGGGCTTGAGTGGAAGGTGGGCCCTGATAAAGACACGAACTGGGATGAAGCCAGATCCTGGGTGCAAAATTTGAAGCTCGACGGCGGGGGCTGGAGAATGCCCACATTGGATGAGTTGAAAGGACTTCACAAAGACGGGGCCAGTTCGCTGAATATGACGCCTCTTTTGAAAACTACAGGCTGGCAGGTTTGGGCAGATAAACTTAAGGATTCATCGTTTGCCTGGGCCTTCTACTTCGTCTCCGGCGGCAAGGGCTGGGACGGTCGAACCTTCCCATACGACTTCCGGGCCTTTGCGGTGCGTTCCCAAAGACCATAGATAATTTGATCATTTGTTTTTCCCTTCACTCACTCCCCAACATTCAACCCCGCCCGCTTCCCGGTTTTACTAACCGTAAACCGGGAACTGGAAACCGTAACCGGTTGTCATTCTTTTGGCCGTACCGATAACACCGGACAGGGGGCCTGCCGCACAACACGGTCCGTGGTTGAACCCACCAACAGTGACTCCATCACGCTGTGTCCCCGAACCCCCAGAACGATCAAATCCACTTCATTCATCACGGCGTATTTCGTGAGCTCATCGGAAGGATGTCCCGCCAGCAGCAATATTTCCGGTGTGCACCACTGTTTTGCTTCCTCCGGCACCATTCCATTCAGTTTCTGGATCAGCTTCTCCCGCAACCGTTCCCGGTCCGAATCGGTCGAACCCGCCGAGTGAGTCAACATGTCCTTATAAACCGTCGGCTCAAGCACATGGGCCAGATATAATTCCGTTTGAAACTCCTGGGCCAGGCTGATCCCATACTGCATGGCGAGGTCCGAATCGGCGGAAAAATCGCATCCCACCAGAATCCTCCTGAGTCTCACCTCAGCCGTCACAGCGGCCGTCGACTCCCTTTCCAGACTGCGCACAATATACATGGGACAGGGGAGTGTCCGCATTAAACGCTCCGTCACCGATCCCAGGATCAGCCGCTTCAACCCGGACCGGCCATGGGTGGCGGACACCACCAGATCCGCTCCCTTTTCTTTGGCGATCCGGGAGATCTCATCAGCCGTATGCCCGACCGATGTCAGTGATTCCCAGTCGATATCCGTATCGCCGATCAAATCCTGCAGGTGCTCGTGTGCATATTCCCTGATTTTGGATTCCAGCATCAACGGGTCCGAAAACCCCTCGCCATACATGGCAACCGATGACAAGTCAATCACATGGCATAAATAGAGTTTGGCGCCGAACTCCTTGGCCAGAGCAACACCAAAAGGGACGGCACGGTTTGAAAAATCTGAAAAATCAGTGGTACAAACGATGGTTTTGATATGGACTTTCATGATAACCCTCCTTTCCATGATTTAGGACAGCGGTTTCCTTTATCTTTTCATCTTCTGCTTTATTTCAAAGACAAGATCATCATATTTCTGGTTATTCGGATTGAGATCATGGGCTACAAGCGCATCACGCAACGCCATGTTCATGTCCCCAATTTCAGTCCAGGCGCGTGCCCTCCCGTAGAAATCTTTCGCCGAACGAGGGCTGATATCGATGGCAATGGAAAAGTTATTGATCGCTTCCCTATAAGCGCCAGTTTGGAATTTAGACCAGGCCAGGGAGTTATAAATTGTTGGCAACTCTTTACGCTGTTCCCCATACCTAAGGGCATTGTCATAGTCGCTGATGGCCTCGCCATAACCTTTTTTGTAAAACCACGCGTCTCCACGGGCTTTATAGAGATTGAACACCCCGTATTCTAACTTCGGTGTGGATGCCGGGACCTCCATACTGGAATCGTAAATCTTGGGCTTGTATTTTCCCATGGCCGTCCGGCCCGCCACAAGCTGCAGCCCTGTATTAAAATCCAGGATGGCCCGATCGTAATCCCGAAGCTTATAGTATGCTAGCCCTCGGTTATAGTACACAACATAATTGTCCATTCCCTCAGGCGCCATTTCCATAACTTTTGTAAAATCTTTTACGGCCCGACCGTATTCTCCTTTCTGGTACCAGGCAATGCCTTGATTATAAAAATCGTCCGCGTATCGATTGTACCCGCTCCCGGTACATCCGGACAGGCCCAGCGTTAACAAAACCAGAATCCAAAAAGATTTTACATTTGCCATTGTTTTCTCCTTATGAAAAGACATTAAGGGGTTTATTCTCCAGACACTACCATGAAGTCCAAAACCGAGTCAATTCCCCCAGAATTGACAGTCATATTTAAAAAGGCGCTTCAAAAACAACATCAGGGAACAAAAGCCAGCCAGAACATGAACGTTCCAGCGGAAAGGATGGTGCAGAGGGAAATGGCAGCATTGGCAAAATCAGGATCCCCATTCATTTCCTTGGCCATCACATATGTTACCGTTGCAGTGGGGGATGCCAACAGAATGATCCCCGGCAAATAGTCCCCTGAAGCAAGATCTAAGAGTTTGAATATTATCAGACCGGTAGTGGGAAGGGCAATCAATTTCAACATAGATGCCAGAAGAATAAACCCCATTTTGGACCGCATGAATGAAAAGGAAATGGAACCGCCGATAATCAGCAGCGCCAGGGGAAGGGCAAGGCTGCTCAATATGTCCAGACTTCTGCCGATAACCAGGGGAACGGGGATAACAAAAATGGAAAATAACATCCCGGCAACAGCAGAAATGATCACCGGATTCCCAAGAATGGTCAGGCCCATGGTCCGCAGGTTCTGAAAATGACTTCGAACGTCGCTTGAGTAGACCTGAAGCACCAGGACTGCCAGAAAATTCTGAAGCAGTATCACAAAAGAGGCAATAATACTGGCCCGGGCAAGCCCCTGAGCCCCCAGGAAATAGTAGGCCACCGCAAAACCGATATAGCCCAGATTGCCGTGAAATGTGGTATGGATAAACGTTCCCCGCTGCCCGCGCTTCAAATGAAGCATGGAACAGACACCCCACGCCACAGCAAAGACGATAATCATCGCCAGCAGGGTCCCCACCACAACCTGAAGATCAAATTCTGCATGAAAGTCAGTTTTGGACAGGGCCCGGAATATCATGGCCGGAATTGCCAGATAGAAGACCAGCCGGTTTGCCGGCCCCATAAATGAGGCGGGCAAAAAACCACGTGTCCCAGCAAACCAGCCCAGAACAATGAGCACAAAAATGGGAATGATTGTATTGATGATATGCATGGAAAAACAATTTAACCGTTTACAGCTTACAGTTATAACTTCTGAAATTACAACGTATCATTCTGATTCCCATGGTGCAATAATTCAAAAAAAAGAATTCACCCACTGTTGACTAAAAAAAACATCTAAACTATAAAGATGGATTTTATTCGGTTAATTCAAGGATCTTCCTTACAAATTACGACTTGAGTGTAGTAGCCTGCATCAATTAAGTGGGTAGAAACAGCCAGGGGATTTTGATGACTTGGAAAGAAAGGACATATTGTGGCACATTGACCGATTCCCATGCAGGAAAGTCAGTACTGCTCATGGGCTGGGTTGATGCCATACGGGACCATGGAAACATTCTTTTTTTTCACCTGAGGGACGTACGCGGTATCATTCAGGTGGTTTTTGATCCGAAAAAAGACAAGGCCAGCTATGAAACAGCCTCTTTGATCCGGGAAGAGTATGTCATTGAAGTTCGAGGCCGGGTAACTTTGAGGGATAAAGCCGCTGAAAACCCGACCCTCAAGACGGGAAGAATTGAAGTCCTGGCAACTGGCTTGAAACTATTATCAAAATCGAAGACCCTGCCTTTTCAGATCAGTGAAAAAGCCATGGTATTTGGTGAGGAGATCCAGGCCGGCCCTGAAAATGTGGATGAAGAAATAAGGCTCAGGTACCGGTATCTGGACCTTCGACGACCCTCAGTGCAAGATGTCTTTCTCAAACGATATCAGATCATCAAATGTGTTCGAGATTTCCTGGATACCTTAAACTTCATTGAAATTGAAACACCCTTTCTGACCCGAAGCACACCGGAGGGCGCCAGGGACTACCTGGTTCCCAGCCGGGTTCATCACGGGAAATTCTATGCCCTCCCCCAATCGCCGCAGCTATTTAAGCAGATCCTCATGATCGGCGGCATGGACCGGTATTTTCAGATCGCAAGATGCTTTCGAGATGAAGACTTAAGACCCAACCGGCAGCCGGAGTTTACCCAGCTGGACCTGGAGGCTTCGTTCATTGATGAGGAATTCATCTATGAAACCATCGAAGCGTTGACGGTTAAAATGTTTGCCATTGGAGGGATAGCCCTTCAGACACCCTTTCCCAGAATGACTTACGAAACGGCAATGAACCGTTATGGAACGGACCGGCCCGACCTGCGATTTGGAATGACCTTTGAGGATGCCACGGATATTTTTCAGAACACAAAGTATGCCATATTCCGGAAAATCATCGATAAGGGCGGTCAAATCAGGGGGTTCTCCGTCAAAGACCCGGCTGGCGCCCTCAGCAAGAACATTCTGCAAAACGATTACGCGAAAACGATTGTGCTGCAATTCGGCGCCAGAGGGTTGACCTGGATGAGGGTGACTAACGGAAAACTTCAGTCCAATATTGTTCAGTTTTTCAGCCCGAAAGAACAGGAGGGGCTGTTAAAACGTTTCAAGGCGCAAGATGGAGACGTCCTCATGATGATTGCGGATGAGTCCACTGACCTGGTAAAAAAAGTGCTGGGCAGACTTCGCATCCATGTGGCCGAAAGGCTGAAGCTGATCCCCAAAGACCACTGGCAACCCCTGTGGGTCACGGATTTCCCGCTCTTTGAATTGAAGGACGGCCAAATCAGCTCCCAGCATCACCCCTTTACCATGCCCGACCGGGTAGATTTTGATCCCGACGATCTGGATGCGCTCCAAGCCCTCAACTCAAGGGCCTATGACCTGGTCATGAACGGCGAGGAACTGGGAGGCGGCAGCATCCGTATTCACAGGATGGATGTTCAAAAAATGATCTTTCAGGCCCTGGGCCTGAGCCGGGAAGAGGCAACAGCCAAATTCGGTTTCTTCCTGAAAGCGCTGGAATACGGCACCCCCCCTCACGCGGGTCTGGCCCTGGGTCTGGACCGTGTCATTGCCATGATACTGAGAACACCTTCCATACGGGATGTCATTGCATTCCCCAAAAACCGGAGGGCCTTCTGTCCCCTGACTGAGGCCCCGTCCATGGCTGATGGTGCTCAACTTGAGGAATTGGGGCTGAACATTCCTTCGGGAAACACTCTGGTGGAATCCGTGAAAGATATCCAAACATCTGCCCATGACAGTGCCGCCACGGCAAGAAACCCAAAATCTGAGATGATATCCAAAGAAGAGGTCAATCACGTGGCCAAACTGGCACGATTGGAACTTTCAAACCAGGAAACCGCATTCTTCCAGAAAGATCTCAATTCCATTCTGAACTACGTGGAAACCCTGAAAGATCTGGATACGGACCACGTCTCTCCAATGAGTCACGTTCTCGAAATAGACAATGTCTGGCGGGATGACCGACCTCTGGACCGCAAGGAAACAGAACCCTTGCTTGAAAACGCCCCCATGAGAGAAGAAAACTACTACAAAGTACCTAAAATACTGGAAGGTTAGGATATTGGAACCTCAAACCACGCAACTGTGCGACCGGAGCGCAATGGAATTGGCCAAAATGCTGCGACGGGGGGAAGTCAGCGCGCGGGAAATCACTCAATCGGTGTTCCAAAGAATCGATGAGCGGGAAGAATCCATTAACGCCTTTGTCACCACAACCCGGGAAACTGCTTTCAAACAAGCCGATCTTGCCGATGCAAGATTCCGGCAGGGCGGCGACATTCCCCTTTTGACCGGCATTCCCGTTGCGGTCAAAGACCTCCTGTGCACAAAAGGCATCAAAACCACCTGCGGATCCAGAATTCTTGAGGATTTTGTTCCCACCTATAATGCCACTGCCTGTCGAAATATACTGGATGCCGGCGCCGTCCTGGTGGGAAAAACCAACATGGATGAATTCGGCATGGGATCTTCCACGGAAAACAGTATTGTGGGTCCCACCCGAAACCCCTATGACCTTGAGCGGGTAGCCGGGGGCTCCAGCGGGGGTTCCGCGGCAGCGGTTTCCTCCGGTGAAAGCATCCTCGCCCTGGGAACAGACACAGGGGGATCCATTCGTCAACCGTCTGCCTTTTGTGGCGTCACCGGAATTAAGCCCACCTATGGCAGGGTTTCCCGGTACGGCTTGGTCGCCTATGCCTCGTCTCTGGATCAAATCGGGGCCATTGGAAAAACAGTGGCCGACTGCGCCATGATGCTAAATGTCATCTCCGGCCATGATCCACTGGATACCACCTCTGCTAATGTGGAAAAGCCCGATTTCCTGAAAAGCCTCGCTCAGGATATCAAAGGCATTCGAATGGGAATTCCCGAAGAATTTTTTGCAGAGGGGCTGGACTCAAGAATTAGAGAGAAGGTACTTGAAGCCGTTACGCTTCTCGAAAAAAACGGGGCCAGCGTCGTTCCCATCAATCTGAGCCACAGCCCCTATGCCATCGGCGCCTACTATCTTATCGCCACCGCTGAAGCGAGCAG
>Ga0233431_1006627_pt1 | contig 10317 bp, 9 predicted proteins | sample SI_118_April2016_FD_179867 | JGI IMG/M metagenome (GOLD analysis project Ga0233431, IMG submission 179867) | Seawater microbial communities from Saanich Inlet, British Columbia, Canada - SI_118_April2016_200_MG | ecosystem: Environmental > Aquatic > Marine > Inlet | place: Canada: British...
GATGACAATAATGTCAGTTCCTTCAGCTCCGCCTTTCTTTTCAACTTCTTCTGCGTGCATGCCACGAAGTGCGTCAAGTGTTTCTTGCACCTCAGATTCTTCAACAGAAACTGCCTCTGCTTTTACTTTAATTTTTTTCGGATCAGCGAGTTTTACTTCTGGAAGAAGTGCCACAACTGCTTTATATTCTAAATCATTTCCTGGAGCAACTTTTTCCACATTAATTTCTGGGTTTCCAACAATTTCTAGCTTTTCTGCCATCACTGCTTCAACATATGTTTCTTGGATGATGCTTTGCATTGCTTCTTGCAAGATACGCATTTCACCAAGCTCCTTTTTCATGATGTCATATGGAGCGTGTCCTTTTCTAAATCCTTTAATGGCTGTTTTTACAGAAAGTGTTTTTGCCGCTTTGTGCAAATGTGGTTCGTATGCTTCAGGTGTTACGGTAATGGTCAATTCGATTTGAGAATTACCGATTTTTTTTGTCTTATGTGACATACTAATGGTATTAGGAATGGGCAAACTATAGCCAAAAATCATTTTCTTGTCAATCCTCTTCCCTCTTTTTTTCCTTAAATAAAAGCTGAATATGTGATACTCTTGACATAGTACAGTTTTTCCAGCATCCTATAGGCTCGATATGAAATTTTACCTATACAAAGCCTTTTTGCTTCTTTTAAGAAGCCTTATTTATGTTAAGCGAGGGCTTGCGTACGTGTTTAATAAGCTAATCTTAGCAATTACCAAGGTGCATAGTTGGTATGCGGCCCATATAGGCTTCCACCTCTATAAGATCTGGTTTATTCTAAAAAAGCGCTTAGTAAAGTATAAAATCCCACTTGATGGGCGATTTGTAGAATTTTTTGGAAGAAGAGGGACGTTGCAGATTCTCCTATTTGTTATTGGTACGGCAGTATTATTCCCGCATAGTGCGCTCTATTCTCAAGAGATTGAGCGGGTTCCTGGCCGTCAAACGCTTCTTTATGCGTTAGTTGGTCCTGGTGAACAGGATTTTGCTGCTGAGGATATTATTATTGAAGAGGTTGGGCTTCCAACCGAGGTGGTAAAAGAAGGGCAGGCCTGGCGAGAAGGTGCGCTTGCGTTGGGGCAACCTGGAGCATTGGGAAGAGATAGTTTGGGTGCTACGCAAGATATTTCATCAGTAAGTGCTGGTGGAACAGCACTGACCAAACCAACAATATTGCCAGGATCAGAATTGCCTGCCGACGATTCGTCCGCTCCAACGCAGGAAGTTGAATCAAACAGAAAAAATACTGTTACCTATACGGTGCAGTCAGGAGATGTCATAGGAAGAATCGCAACGCGGTTTGGTGTGAGTTTAGAAACCGTGCTTTGGGCAAATAATTTGACGTATAGATCGTATATTCGCCCGGGGGATGTGCTAGATATTTTGCCAGTAAGTGGAGTAAAGCATACGGTTAAACGAGGAGAAACTGTTTCAAAAATTGCGAGCACCTATGATGCCGATTCGAGTGAAATTATTGCATTTAACAAACTGCAGAGAGACGGTGGGGACATTGTTATAGGAGAAGAACTCATAATTCCAGATGGAGAAAAACCACAACCAGTGAGAACTGTGGTTGCTCGTCCACGGGTGGATGTGTCAGAGTCTTCTCAGTTTAGAAATGTTGCTGCGCCACCTCCTTCTGTGCAAACCCCGGCTGGTTCAGGGTTCTTGTGGCCTACTGGAGCAACTATCATTACGCAGTATTCAAACTGGCAGCATATCGCTCTTGATATTGCAGGGCCAATTGGTACGCCGCTCTATGCATCAAAGGGAGGAACTGTTATTCGTTCTCAATGTGGATGGAATGGTGGATATGGGTGTTATGTTATTTTAGACCATGGTGGGGGCGTACAAACGCTCTACGCGCATGCAAGTAAGCTACTTGTCTCTTTGGGTGATAGCGTTGCGCAGGGGCAAACAGTGGCCCTTATGGGGTCAACGGGGCGTTCTACTGGACCACATATTCATTATGAGGTTCGTGTAAACGGGAAGCGTCAAAATCCGTTGCGATACGTTCGTAAATAAGTCAAAGAAGAGCCTGTATGGCTCTTCTTTTGTTGACTAAAAAATATACTATCGATATTGAAGTGCCTCACTAATATGTTTTTTTTCTATAGATGGGCGTTCTTCAAGATCTGCAATAGTCCTTGCAACTTTTAATGTGCGAAAATAGCTACGTGCTGAAATGTTTAGCAACGAAGCCGCTGCTGTATAAAATTTTTTACATTCAGAAGAAATGTTGCAATGTGTTTTTACTTGTTGCGTGTTTAACGAAGCATTGAGTACGCCATGTGGATTTCTTTGCTTCCCCACTTCCCTTGCTTTGGCTACTCGTTTCAAAATTTGCGCAGAGGACTCTTCGGCAAAGGATGTGGAAAGATGTTCAAGCGGAACTTTTGGAACCTGCACATGTAAATCGATTCGATCAAGCAGAGGGCCGCTTAATTTTTTTTCATATCGAATTTTTTCCATCGCACTGCAGATACATAGGTCTTCTTCATGTTTTGCAAACCCGCAGGGACATGGATTTTGACTAACCACAAACATACAGTTCGCTGGAAAGGTATACGCTCCCTGTTGTCTTGAAATGGTCACCTCTCCATCTTCTAGCGGCTGACGCAGACTTTCAAGGAGTTGCCTTGAGCATTCAGGCAATTCATCAATAAAGAGGACACCATTGTGCGCAAGAGATATCTCTCCGGGTTTTGGAGTGGTACCACCGCCAATAATGGCGGCCGTACTGGCGCTGTGGTGTGGCGATCTAAAGGGTGGGTGCAATATAAGCGGTGTATTGCCAAGAAGGCCGGCTATTGAGTGAATGCAGGACGTTTCAATAGATTCTTTATAGCCGAGTGGTGGCAATATACTTTGAAACGCTTTTGCTAGTGCTGTTTTTCCAGATCCGGGTGGCCCAATAAGGCGAATATTGTGTCCTCCTACGGCAGCAATTTCTAGGGCTCGTTTTGGAGTGCATTGACCATAGATATGTGTAAAATCATGTCTTTGCTTTTGTGAAGATATGATAGGAGGAGAATATGGCGGCGTTGGTTGCATGGGGACACTTTTATCAAGGTGAGCAATTAATTCTGCTAATGTTGAAATACCAAACACATGCATGTCTGGTACAACAGAAGCTTCAAGCGCGTTTTCTTTGGGAACAAAAATGTGCGTGCACCCTTGGGCTTTTGCTGCAAGAGTTATGGGAAGAATGCCGCGGACATGTCTGACGTGTCCATCTAGGGTCAGTTCTCCTACAAATAAGGAAGTGTCGATGTTGTATGTTTTGTCAGTGTGCGAAATATGCATACCAATGGCAATAGGCAAATCAAAAGAAGACCCCTTCTTCTTTATGTGTGCGGGAGCAAGGTTTACAACTATTCTGGAACTGTGTGGAAACGATAGTCCCGCATATTTCCAAGCGGACCGAATGCGATCTTTGGCCTCATGAATAGACGCATCGGGAAGTCCAATAATTTGAAAGCCTGGCCAGCTGCCGGATATATCTACTTCTACATCGATTGGGATTGCCTGTGTCCCAACTATTGTTGCGCTTCTAATGTGAGTAACCATATCCCCCATTCAATCACAATCTTCGGAGAATAAAAAAAGAATGGGCATGTAACCCCATTTTTTCTTAGGTTTGTTTACAAAAAGAGAACAAACTAGTGGCGCGGCTGGTGCAATGTATAAAAAATCATTCCCGCCCCAATAACGATAAGCAGATCGGCGACATTCATAATGGACGTAATAACGCGCAGATAGTCTACGGTATATTCAAAGATGACTCGATCAATAAGATTAGAAAGTGCGCCAGCACAGATGAGTGCAACACCTGTGGTAAAGAGCAGGGTCCGCTTAGATTGTGTGTGCCAGGCAAGAAGCAAAATAACAATAATTGGTGTTACCACAATAAGCAGCGTATTTGGCACAGGAATACCAAACGCAACACCGGGGTTTGCAAGAAACTCCCACCCCAGCCACGGTTCAATAATATAGTGCGTGACTGATTGATGCGTTCTTGCAACATACTTCAGCCCTTGGTCAATGAAAAACAAAACACCTGTTACAAAAAAGATGTACAGGTGTTTGCGTTTCATAAGAAATTGTTAAGCTTCCTGGGTCAGTGTTTTTTTGCAAGAAACACAAGAGCCTGATGTTGGCCGTGCTTGCAATCGTTTTTCTGCAATTGGTTCTTCGCAGTATTTGCAGATGCCGTATGTTTTTTCTTCAATACGTTGGAGTGATTTACCAATATCTCGGAGTTCTTTCTCCATAGCCATTTCGAGCGGCTTGTTTGCGGTGAAGTCTGCGATTTCTCTTGCATTTTCATCGTCTTCATTTCCGTATTCTGGAAAATTGGCATTATATTCACCATCAACATGGGCATCTTTGCTTGCAAAGTTGGACAATTCTTCTGTCAGCTTGATTTTCTTTGCTTCAAGTGCGGTTTTCATATCCGCCAAGAATGCTTCATCGTGTTTCGTATTTGCCATATGCATGTATTAATTCGGAAGTAGTATACGATGAACACCTCGGATTGACAAGGGAGATCAAAATTTTTGTAAAAGAAAAAGCGGACATCGCCTCGTACAAATAGATTTGTAGGCTAGTCCGCCTTCCGCTCGCCTGTTGGCGATTACCCGATGTTGTGCCACGAAGTTTCATGGCGCTACACTGGGTAACCGTCAAACAATTTGGAGCGAATGTAATGACCCTTCCACCGCTCAGAGGTGATAATGTTCGGAGACACATCTCAAGGATGTGACCATATATGAACGTCACCAAAACTATCGGTATTGCTCTGCTTCGGTCTTGTTTTACCTTTGTCTTTGTTTTGGTCCTGCTACCATATTAGGGAACTGCCATGAAAGGCGCTCAACCATATAGGTGGTACTACCTGTGAAGGCGTACTCTGAGGGAAGCAAGGTAAAACCGACAATCAATAGAGTAGTTGAAAAGGGAAACTCTGTGCGTAACAAGTGTATACGCAGAGAATTTCTGTCGGTTGTGTTAAAGAGCGATTGCTGCGGCACACTTGGATAGGTGCTGCTTTGATTCTGTATATACTATAGCACAAAAAACGGGTTTTGTCAATGGGCTTATATTTGCCTTAGTTTAGCGCAGAAAGCCGAGTACTTTAGGTGTTCATAGGCATTTTTACACCATTTTTCCCACAGGTTGTTAAATTTGGGTGGATAACCTCTCTTTTTTATCCACAGATTTGGCATGTTATACACAACCTTATGCACAATGAGCACGCTTGTGTATACAAACAGAGGTGTTTTGACCACCTCAACTGTGGACAAAATTGTTTAAAATCTGTGATTATGTAGGAAAGTGGCCAAAATGGGCTAATATTGGCTAGGGAAACGTTTGTCCCCAGAAGACGAGAGTTATCCCGAGAGTTATACACATTTTTGTATACGCCAGCCTATACAATGGCTAAATATGTGCAATAATTGAGCAAATCCACCTTTTTTTATAAACAAGCGAGTTATTTGCTATTCAAACACGAAGCACTTATACTAGGCCCACTATGATTATTTGTGTATACGGAAAAGATTCATATCGTGGATCGGTTCAGCTAAGAAAGATGGTAGAAAAATTCTCTCTGCAACGTGACCCACAGGGGTTGAATTTGGTGCAATTGCAGGGGAAAGGGTTAGCATACTCAACATTTGCTCAGGAAGTCTGTGCTTCACCATTTCTTGCCGAAAAGCGGATGGTGGTTGTGAAAGGGCTTATTGAAGACGGAAGTGATGATTTGATTGGAAGCGTGCAAACACTTTTTGAAAAAGGTGTTCCTGATACTACCGTTCTTATTTGTTTTGAACAGAAAGATACATTCAAAAAGAAAATACAAAAGACACTCTTTGCATCGCTTTGCGAGCAGAAATATGCGCAGCGGTTTGATATGCTCTCCGGAAGCGCTTTGCAAGGGTATATTGGCGCTGAAATTATAGAAAAAGGTGGTGCAATTCAGAAGGCGGCGGTGTTTACCCTGTCACGGCTCTTTGCCGAAGATATGTGGGGGCTTCATAACAGCATTGAGCAGTTGGTGGCGTATGCCCGTGGTAGAGAGATCACAAACGAAGATGTACTAACATTTTGCGAAGAGCAGGCGCAAGATAATATTTTTGCTCTTGTAGATGCTATTTTGGGTAAAAACAAAAAGCAGATGGTGCAACTTCTTGAACAACAGTATAAGCAAGGGAAAGATGCGCTGTATGTATTTGCCATGGTGTTAAGACAGTTTCGCATCCATTTGCAGCTAAGAGATTGTGTGGATGCAAATATTACGCCTGATGCAAAGGCTATGGGGCTCCATCCGTATGTGGTAAAAAAAACACTACCTTCTGTGAGGCAGTATTCGATGGATAGACTAACAGGAATTTATAAGGATCTACTTATAGTGGATACCCGAATTAAAACGGGCGTATTGCCTGCAAACATAGCTGTTGAGCGGCTTTTGGCGCAGTGTGTTGCTTAAGCAGCTTTACTTTGTTCAGCATCGTTAGAAAATGGGGCTTCTTGCAAGAGAAGTTCTTTTGTTTGCGTAATGGCCTCGTTTTTTTCACCAGATAAATATAGTGCTCTAATGGCCGCTGGAGTGCCGCCTAATTGCTTCATAAATCGCTCTCTGAACTGTTCTGCATATGAATCGACATAGGCTATCGCTTTTTCCTCATTGCCGTTGAATAGTGCCGATAAAACACCGCTTTGAAATGACATGAACTGTTCTTCATTAAACGATGTGGGGGGTCTATGTCCTTCCCTGTTTAAAATATATTTCATAAATACAAACATCCCATATTATGGGATGTAGTATAACAGGATTATTTTTTTTCTGCTAAAGCTCGTTTCGCGTATTTTGAAAGTCTTGAGAGCTTTCTTGCCGCTGCGTTCTTTTTGAGAACACCTCGTTTTGAAGCTTTATCAAGGCGCTTTTGAGCCTCTTGTAGTAGTGGGGTGAGGTCAGTTTCACCTTTTTCTACTGCTTTGAGCGCACCTTTGTACGCTTCTTTAACGATTTTGTTTTGCACTGCACGCTTTTGCGCTTGTCTCAGTGCTTTCTTTGCATTTTGTAAATTTGGCATAATACTAACTAGTGATTTATCCTAGCGTGAGAGTGGAGCGAGTATACAGGCTACAGCCTTACCTGTCAAGGCTAAGATCCTCCATTTGTGGTCTATCGATTGCTTCAGCTTCAATCTGCCTCTCCCCCTGCGTAATACGAACTACATCCTTATCAATTTTAGCAAGTTCTTTATACGCAGTATTGTAATGATTAACTGATGTGCCAAGGCTTCCACCAAGCTTAGTCATGAATTGCTCATAGGCTTTGAGGTGCTTTTGCAGACGTTCTACATTCTTTCTGATTGCCTTAGCTCCCTCTTCAATCTTTAGTGCACGTAGCCCTTGTAGTACTGTTTGTAGGTACGCCGCAAATGTTGTTGGTGAAACAATAATGACGCGCTTTTCTGCAAAGGCGTAATCGATTAAGTTTCTTGTGTTTACGGTTACGGCACCAACTTCATTGACCAAAAGGTCATAGTAGATAGCTTCTGATGGAATAAACATGAAGGCAAATTCCATGGTGCCATCTTTGGGCTTAATATATTTACTTGTTTCATCGATTCTTTTTTTAAGGTCTTGCTTGAAAGCTTTTTCTAATTCTTTTTTTCGTGCATTATCTGTTTCGTGGACGAGTCTACTGTAATTATCGAGAGGAAATTTTGCATCTATTGGGATGATTCCGTCTTTCATATGAATCACCGCGTCAACAATATCACCATCGGGAAACGCATGTTGAAGGGTAAATGCGGTCGGGGGGAGAATGTTTTCTAAAACAAGCTGCAGCCCAGCTTCACCTAAATTCCCCCGCTGCTTCTGGCTTGTCAAAATCTTTTCTAAATTGTTGAGTTGTTCTGAAAAACTAATAACTTGTTGGTTCGTTTTATCTAAACTTGTGAGTTTTTCAGTAATCTCACCGATCATTTTAGCGCTTTGACCAGTAATTCCTTGGATAACGCGCGTGTTTTGAGAAAATTGTTCTTGAATTGTTTGATGTAGATGTCGTTGTGACTCCCCCATCGACTTTTCTGATTGTGTAATTTTTTTATCAACCGTCTGAGCGAGCACTTGCACGCTTTTTGACTGATCCTGAATCATGTTTTGCAACATAAGAAACAGGTTTTTATCTGGACCGCTATCAATAGTCTCGATTTTTTTGGATATCTTAAAAAGAAACGCAGCAAGAGCAGCGATTATTGCAAGTAATAAAAGTATTATGAAATTTTCCATAGCATGTGCGCCAATGATGTATTAATTGAAATAAAAGTACACTAAAATACATTCGATGGTTTGCGCATGAACTGCTTTAGGAAATGGTGATGTTTCATGTTCATAGCAGAAAGCCTCTTTGGTTGCGTCAAATGTGTTTATTTAAGCACTTTTTTTATTTTGGTATTGCGAATTTGTTTTGTTTGCTATTGTGATTTTTCTATTTTTTGGTACACTGAGGTGGAAGCTCAATGTGTAGTTGCAGTATAGCATCATTAGTGATCTGTGACAGGGGTGGGTTGAGGATGTTTGTTCTCCTCAACATCTGGCAACAATGTGCGACACAAGAAAGGTGCTGTATTAAGCTTTAACTTGTGTGTCACATATAAACAGTCGAGTGAGCTTGGTATAAAAACGGTGATCAGAAATACCTCCTTGTAGTTAAATGGATAGAACATTCCCCTCCTAAGGGAAGGATCCACGTTCGATTCGTGGCAGGGAGACAAAAATTATTTCACATGAAACAAAATTAAACAAGTTGTTTCATGTGAAACTAAAACCATATATGAACGTTATTCTGGCAACAAGAAATCCAGCAAAGGAAGATAGGTACAAAAATATTCTTGCTCCAATAAAAGGTTTGGTCACCGTGAACCTGGACTCTCTTAAGATTACAATAGCAGACTGTGCAGAAACTGGGGATACAGTGGATAAAAACGCAATTATCAAGGCGAATCACTACTATAAGGCCACAAAATCTGCAGTTTTTGCTTCGGATGAGGGAATGTTTCTAGATTTTGACGATGGGCTGGGTAGTCCGGGTGTTCATGCTAGAAGACTTGTAGATGGTATTCGACCTCTTACGGATGAAGAAATCATTGAGTACTGGGTAAAGAGGCTTAAAGATGCTCCTCAAGGGGCTGGTGGCTGCTGGCGGTATGCGTATGTCATGTTGGAAGGGAATAGAAAAGTAACGGGAACTGTAGAGTCAAAGTTTGAGTTTGCTAAACAGCCTGCAGGGGAGTACGTCCCGGGATACCCGCTTTCATCGATGTGCTTAGTAAAAGGTTTGGATAAACTGTACACAGAAATGACTTCAGAAGAGAAGAAGGAGCATTATGATGAGATGTATGGTGAATTTAGAAGGAATATTGAAAAGGGTTTCTGTATAGACTAGTCTATACAAACGCACTTCGGTATAGTCTGTGTACGGTGTGTGCATAAGTTGTCTAAAAAGTGGTTGAGCCTGTGTACAACCCAGTTAGCAAAGTTTATTGTATAGACTAGTCTATACAAACAAAGGGTGTAGTCACTTGCACTTTATCTACCGATACACTATAGTATACATATATTCATAACCAGTTACATATGGCAGAGTTTCTATCATTTGTCCTATTTGCAGGGATCTTCGTGGTCCTCATCAGCATTAGACAAGTAAACGAGTACCAAAGAGGTGTGAAGTTTCAATTAGGAAAGTATAGAAAAATGGTCAATCCGGGCTGGAGATTGATTGTCCCAATTTTTCAGTCCATGACAAAGGTAGATTTACGTGTAAAGGCGGTAGATGTACCTTTTCAGGAAGCAATTACCAAGGATAATGTGTCAGCGCGTATAAATGCTGTTATTTACTACAAAGTAAGTGATGCCGCAAAGGCAATTTTGGAGGTTGAGAACTTTTGGTTCGCTGTGAGTCAGCTGGCGCAGACAACCATGAGAAATGTCGTTGGGGAAATGGAACTCGATGAACTCCTCGCAAACAGAGACCAGGCAGCAAAAAAAATTAAGATTATTGTAGATCAGGCAACTGACCCGTGGGGAATTCAGGTTGATGCTGTTGAACTTAAAGATGTTATTTTACCAGATGATATGCAGCGTGTCATTGCAAAACAGGCAGAGGCTGAGAGAGAGCGGAGAGCTGTTATCATTAAATCTAAGGGTGAGGTAGAGGCTGCTGAGAACCTGACTAGAGCTGCTGAGATGCTTTCACAGCAAACAGGAGCCCT
>Ga0233431_1006629_pt1 | contig 10316 bp, 12 predicted proteins | sample SI_118_April2016_FD_179867 | JGI IMG/M metagenome (GOLD analysis project Ga0233431, IMG submission 179867) | Seawater microbial communities from Saanich Inlet, British Columbia, Canada - SI_118_April2016_200_MG | ecosystem: Environmental > Aquatic > Marine > Inlet | place: Canada: British...
TTTCTTTTTGATATTAGCTGGTTTTTTTGTTTTAGCTTATCAACCTGCAGGAGCTATGTTTAACTCATATGCTACAGGAATTGTAACAATTAGTGGAATTAGTATGATTGATGGAATAGATATAGACAATCCCACGAAAGAGTCTTTATTAGAGATAATTGAAGAAAATAATTTTACAGATGATTTGGTTTTGGGAACTAATGGGAATCAAATGAATCTTACGAAAGTCGTTGCAAATGGCGATAAATATTATATTACGATTGATAATTTAAAACAACAGCTTGAAGTCCAAGAGGAATTTGTTGCATTATTTGTAGATATGCCTGCAATAAATGTTGGATTGAGAGGAGTAATTATTCAAATTGAAGATGAGGAAATAAAAACAACAGAAGATGTTAGTCTTGTTTTAGGAAATCTTAATCCACGAGATGAAATTACAGTAACTACTCGAGATAGTGAGGAAATATTAACATATACTTTTGAATTAGGAGAACACCCTCAAGATCCGAGTAGGGCTATGTTAGGTATTGGATATCAGGGTGCTCAAAGTGGAGGAATTGCTGGAACAGTTTCAGATGTTTTTAATTTCTTTAAGAAACCTGCAACAGCATATACGCCTAGATTTAATGCAGATATTATCTTATTTATTTATAATTTAATTTGGTGGCTTGCACTGATTAATTTAAGTGTAGCTTTAATCAATATGTGGCCTGTGGCTATTTTTGATGGTGGAAGAATGTTTATGTTGACAGTTTGGGCAATAACTGGAAGTGAAAAGGTAGGAAAAATTGCATTTAAAATTATGACTTATTTAATTTTAGCAGCATTAGTTGGTTTAATGTTTGGGTGGTTTGCAGCTATATTTTAATTAGTTTTTTAAACCCTTTAATTCTCGTAAATTCATGTTAAAAAAATTAAAGCTTAGAAAAACTTTGAAAAAACAGCATTATGGGTTAGTTGGAAAACATTCAGGAGTTCAAATTTGTAGATGGACTAAAAATTCTCTTAGAGACGAGGGCGATTGTTACAAAGCGAAATTTTATGGAATAAAAAGCTATGGATGTTGCCAAATGAGTCCGAGTGTTGGGTTTTGTCAAAATAGATGTTTACATTGTTGGAGAGCAATTGAATTGACAATTGGAAATAAAATGAATGTGAAAGATTCTGATGATCCAAAAGAGATTATCAAAGGGTGTATTGAGCAGCAAATAAGATTAATCAACGGATTTAAAGGAAATAAAAAGATTAATTTAAAAAAATTTGAGGAAGCCCAAGAACCTATGCAATTTGCAATTTCTTTGACAGGAGAACCGACAATTTATCCAAGATTAGGGGAATTAATTCAAGAGTTGAGAAAACAAGGTAAGACTAGTTTTGTTGTAACTAATGGTTTGCTTCCGGAAAGATTAAAACAATTGCAAAAACAAAAGGCCCTTCCAACTCAACTATATCTTTCTATGAATGCAAGTAATGAAAAACTTTTTAATAAATGGCATAGAAGTCAAACAAAAGAAGCTTGGAAAAAATTTAATGAAAGTTTAGAGTTATTTCCTAAATTAAAAACAAGAAAAGTGGTTAGAATGACGCTGGTTAAGGGTGAAAATAGCAATATGAATGAAGAAATGATTTCTGATTATGCAGAACTCATCAAAAAAGCTGATCCAGATTTTATTGAAGTTAAAGGATATATGAGTGTTGGGTTTGCTAGGAATAGAGATGGAATGGGTTATGATTCAATGCCAACATATGAAGATATAAAGGATTATTCTAAAAAGATTGCAAATGCTTTGAAAAAGGAAGGTTATAAAATTCTAGATGAACATGAATTTTCAAGAGTTGTTTTAGTTGGTAAAGATAAAAAGATGATGAAGATAAAAGAAAATCAGAGATGACGTCTTTGTACACAATTAAATTTGAAAGTATTTATCCATCCATCTTCAGAAGTATCTATGCTAGGGTATAATTCTTTATCTGAAACCTTTGCAGTCACAAAACCTTCTAATTTACTCACTGCTTCTGGAATTGAAGAAATCTCCTTTCCAATTGTTTGGTAATCTTCTTCCTTATCTCCCTTAAAAGATATATAATAAACTTCAGGAGAATCATTAGTTTCCTGTAAGCTAAAAATTGTTGCCTCCCCTAATCTTGGAAAAACATATCCTTTAACTTCTGCGTACCTTACCATTTTACAAAAATACAATACCGTCTTTAGTTAAAGCAGTAAACCTGATTCCAACAGGTTGACTTAACAAAGCAGATATTAATGCCATGTGCTCTTTTCCATCCCCAGAAGCAATACTTAATGCTACTTCAGTCCCTTTAATCTTACCTTTAAGTTTCTTTCCTAGTTCTTCTTTCAAATCAATTAAAGAACCACCTTTTATTTCTATAAATTCAAAATCTTTTTCAGAAGTAAATTTTTTAGCAAAATCATTTCCTATAAGAATTATGTTATCCCATTCTTCTCTATTAATTACTCCTGCAATTTGTCCCCAACTTCCTTTTCCTGTAGATATTAATGCTACTAGTTCCATATCAAAAATAATTTAATTAAGTTTATAAGTTTGTATGTGTTTTAATTTATATAATGGTAAAAGATATCCCTTTATCTGAGATTACTTTAAGGAAGTATGAAAAACCAGCAGGTTTGGAAAAAAGAGAGTTAGTTAGAAAGATTTGTTTAAGTTTAGGTTTACTTCAGTTAGGAGATTCAAGGGATGTTATTGTAGATATTCTCTTAGTTTTAATTGATGCTAATAAAGATAAAGAGAAATTAAGTAGTGTTGAAATTGGTAAAAGAACAGAAGCCCTTAGAACTAAATATAGTCTTGAAACTAAAGGGCTTGCAGAAAGTAATATTAGAAGGCAGTTGAAAAGATTGAGAGATAATATGTTAATTGAAAAATCTGAGAATAAATATTATTTAACAGAACAAAGTTCATTAAAAGAAATTTTTGAAAGTACTATTGAAAAATTTGTTATACCTCAGATAATTGGAAGAATTAAAGATTATTTAGATGAATTGGATTCTGGGCAAGAAAAGGTTTAAATACCCTCGTTCTCAAACATTATTACTGATAACTACATCATGACCGCTCATTTTCTGAGCCTAAATGCATAGGTAGAAAATATCAAACAATAAAATGGCAAACGAAAAAATTAAAAATTTTATGCTTGCCATTTCAAAAAAACAATAAAATGGCAAACGAAAAAAACTTTTTAGAAGCTATTGAAAAAATTAAAGCTAGTGAGAAAAAGGTTAATTTTGATCAAACTGTTGATTTAATTATTAATTTAAAAGAATTTGATGTTCGAAGAGAGGCGTTTAATATTTTTATTCCTGTTCCAAATAAAATTAAAGATAAAAAAATTGCAGGATTTTTTGAAAAGGATTCAACCATAATTGATAGTATTAGAAAAGAACAATTTGGTAAATATAAAGAGAAAAAAGACGTTAGAAAATTGATTAAACAATATGATTTTTTTGTGGCTAATGCTAAATTAATGCCGGCCGTTGCTACTAGTTTTGGTAGAGTTTTAGGTCCTGTTGGAAAAATGCCATCACCTCAATTAGGAATTTTACCAGTTGAAGATGATAAAATGGTTGAAGCTATTGTAAATAAAATTAATTCTACTGTTAGGGTTAGAGTAAAAGAACCTAGTATTAAAATTGCTATTGCAAAACAATCTATGGATGCTGATAAAATTGCAGAAAATGCTCTTGCTGTTTACCAAAAAATATTAGAAACTCTGCCAAGAAAAAGAGATAATATTAGAAATGTTAAAATTAAATTAACAATGGATAAGCCTGAAACGGTTAAAATTTAAAATGGTTGAAGAAAAGAAAGAAGAAACTGTAATTGAAGAGAAAGAAGAAATTTCTTCAGAGAAAAAAGTAAGTTCAGAAGCGTCTGCTGAAGGTGAAGTAAGTTCAGAAGCGTCCGCTGAAGGTGAAGTAAGTTCAGAAGCGTCCGCTGAAGAAGAAGCTGAAGCACATAAACAAGAAGCTATTGAAAAAAGTCATGGTAGACATCACCCTGTTAAAGAAAAAGCAGTTAACAAATTAGTTGATGATATGCAACATGCAAAAACAGTTATGATGGTTAATATTAAAGGATTACCTTCAAAACAATTTCAAGATATTAAAAAATCAATTAGAGAACATGCTCATATTTTAGTTGCTAAAAAAAATATTTTAGGGAGATCTATTGAAAAATTTGGGAAAGAAAGTATTAAGCCATTAAAAGAAAATATATCTGAAAATTGTGCATTGGCTATTTCTGATATGGAAGGTTATGAATTAGCAGGAATATTATCACAAAAGAAAACTCCAGTATTTGCAAAGGCAGGGCAAGAAGCTCCAGAAGATATTGAAGTTAAAGCAGGACCTACAGATTTAGTTCCTGGGCCTGCAATTAGTGAATTAGGTGCTGTTGGATTGCAAGTTGCTGTTGTTGATGGTAAATTATCAATTAAAGAATCTAAAACAATAGTTACTAAAGGGCAAACAATCAATGAAGGAACTGCATCGATTTTACAAAAACTTAACATTATGCCATTTAGTGTAGGATTAGAGCCTGTAGTAGTTTATGATGTTGAAGAAGAAAAGATTTATACAGAGATTAAAATTGATTCTGAAGAAGCTGCAGCGAATCTTTCTGATGCATCTGCAAAAGCTCTTGGATTTGCTCAAAAAATTGTTTACTTTTGTAAAGAAACAATTGGATATTTATTAGCTAAAGCAAATGCAGAAGGTGATAAATTAGGATCTTTATCTCCAAAAGAAGAAGCTAAAGAAGAAAAAGCTGAAGAAAAGAAAGAAGAAACAGAAACAAAAGAAGAAGCTCCAGCTGAAGAAGCGAAAGAAGATGGAGAAGCAAAAGAAGAAAAGGCAGAAGAAGCGAAGCCAGCTGAAGACAAGAAGGAAGAAGTTCAACCTGAAATTAAATCCGAGGAGGAAAAATAAATGGAATATGTTTATGCAGCTCTATTATTGCACAAAGCAGGGAAACCTGTAGACGCTGATAGTATAACAAAAGTTATGCAAGCGAGTGGTGCAGAAGTAGACGAAAGCAAAGTGAAAAGCCTTGTTGCAAGCCTTAGTGGTGTAGATATTGAAGCAGAACTTGCTAACGCAGTTGTTGCTAGTGCAGCCCCTGCAGCCGGAGGAGCTCCAGCAGAAGAAAAAGCAGAAGAAGCACCTAAAGAAGAAAAGAAGGAAGCATCAGCAGCAGGTCTAAGTTCTCTATTCGGTTAAACTTATTTTTAACTTTATAACTGATAGAGAAAAACCTAGCGAGAGTTAGGAAATATCTGCTGATAATAGTTGGCAGAGGGAAGATTATTTTTTAGAATAATAATACTTATAACAGATATTTGTTAATCATAATTATGAGTTTAACAAACTATCAAAAACAGGTGGATGATTGGGTGCAACAATTTACCCCTCCTTATTGGCCCCCTCTTGAAATGATGGCTAGATTATCTGAAGAAACAGGAGAGGTTGCTAGAGAAATTAACCATCTTTATGGAACAAAAAAGAAGAAAGATTCTGAAGGCAAAGTAGAATTAGCAGACGAGTTAATTGATGTTATGTTTACGATTATGTGTATTGCAAATGGAGAGAATATTAATTTAGAACAAGCATGGCAGAGAATGGTTAATGAAAAGATGAATAAGAGAGATAAAGATCGATTTGAGAGAAAAAATGAGGAAGAAGGATATGTAGATTTATCTGATAAAAGTTAGGAGTAATAACCTTTAAGTTATGTTTCTTACAATATTTGTATGAAGATAAGATTTATATATTTAATTTCTATATAATATTATGAAAAAAAGGTTAATGTTTATTGGAATTTTAATGATTAGTATTTTATCAATAAGTATTGTTTCTGCCTATGATTCTTATTGTTCTGGAGAAAGAACAGAAATAGATATAGATATTTTAGAATATGATATTTCAAGAGGATATCATTTGAATGTTACAGCACTAACTTGTTTTACAGATTCAAAAGGAGTTTTCTTTGTGCAGGGAGAATCAAGCGAATTATGTAAGGGGGGTTATAATCAAAAAACTAAAAAATGTAAAACCACTCAAACTTGCAATTCAAATGATTGTTGTTATATTGTTGGATGTGATAAAATTTTTAAAGATGGTGAAAATGGATGTAAGGGATTCACTAATTATTCTTATGTGTATACTGATCGTAAAGAAAAATGTTTTGGAAATGCAAAGATATATACATTAGATACTTGGGTTGAAAATTTAAGTGGAGGATTGGCTGCTTCCGCCCACAATATTAAAACACAACAATATGCATCTCCGCAATCAGGAGTTTATCTTGCAGATTCAATCTCATTTATGAATTATCCAGAATATAATCCTGGAAATGAAGATTCTAGTAAAGATTGTAAGGCCTTATACTGGATAGATAATGATAACAAAGAATGCGAACAAAAAGAATTTTGTGGAGAATATATGTATCTTGGATTGCAAACTTTTGAAAGCAAGGGGCAATGTGACTTTGTGAACAAAGGCAAAAAAGGTTGTTTAAATGGCTCATTTTTCGAAAATGGCTCATGTTATAAAACATTATCTAATGGAAGAAAATCTGAAATTAAAATTATGCCTGAAACTGCCTCTACAACGGCAATTGATAAATTAGGTAATTTGAATTTTACAATCCAAATTAAAGAAGTAGGAAAAGGAGATGGAGTAAGAGTAGTTTATGAATTGAGTGGAAAGAAACAAGGAAAATTCCTAGGAATATTTAAGACAATGGCAAAGGTTTCAGCACAGGTAGATACAGAAACTGGTAAGGTTAAAGTTATCAAACCTTGGTGGGTTTTCTTCTAAAAAATTTAGTATTATCCTGCTTCTAAGAGATAACAATATATTTAAAAACTGATTCTATTATCCATTTATATCCTAAATATAGTTTAAACATTATAACATTACAATGTTTACAAATTTAATGCCGTCGTGGGACAATGGTACTCCAACTGGCTTGAGACCAGTGCCCTTTTGGGCTTCCCGGTTCGATTCCGGGCGACGGCGTTTTTATTCAAAAACACCTTTTAACCAAGAAAAAAATCCTTTCTTTTTTTCTGTAGAAATATCTACAGTCCTTATCGGCCTATTTTGTTCATCAATAATCTTGTAAGTTATTTGAGGTTTTTCTTTTACAGGAGGAATAGTTACAGATAATTCCTCATGAGCTCTATCAATCGCATTTTCAACAGTTATTTTGGAATATCCTTGAGACATTAATGAAAATTTTAATGTGTCTTGATTATATCCCTTAGCAAGATTTCTCTTAATGTATCCTGCTAGTTGACTTGTTACGTCTTTTGGTTGATTCATGATTTTATAGGTAATTTTGAGTTTAAAAAATTAGTTGGGATGTTTCATTATAATTAATTAAGCTTAGGAAGCTTAGGAAGCTTAGGAAGCTTAGGAAGCTTAGGAAGCTTAGGAAGCTTCGCTAACCTAATCACGAACTTATTAATACTTCTCAATTTCTCATTATTATCTACTCCTCTGACAAGCAAGAAAATAATTAGAAGATAATTAGAACATATTAACATAAAAAATATTCAGGTTAGACTTGTCTTCCTGAATCTGTATTTTGAATACATAAGAAATGTTTTTATAGTTGTTTTTGTGTTTTAAATATAAGAAAGATGAAAAGGGTGATAAAAATATGTTAAGTACGACTGCTTATGTAATTCATGAATTTATTTCAAATGTTCCCTCTGAATTAGTTGTTATGGTTGAAATCGGAGTGATGATTATAATCGCAACTGTTTTTGCATTTTTAATAAAATTATTCAAACAACCACTAATCCCTGCATATATTTTTACGGGAATTTTAATCGGGCCTTTATTTTTGAAATTAATTGAAAACCAACACTTAATATTATCTTTATCTGAAATTGGTGTGGCATTTTTAATTTTTACAGCAGGCCTGGAAATTAAATTCAAAAAGTTGAAAGAAGTTGGTACTGCTGCTTCTATTGGAGGAACGTTACAAATAGTATTATTATTCCTTATTGGATTTTTGGTCGCTATGGGGCTCGGGTTTCTTGGAAAAGCCCCTGTTTACATTGGATTAGTTGTTGCATTTAGTAGTACGATGGTTGTGTTTAAATTATTAGCAGATAAAAGGGAATTAAATTCGCTTCATGGTAGAATTATTATTGGTATTTTATTAGTTCAAGATATTGCAGCAATTATTGCATTAACAATTTTGAGTAGTGATTTATCTTTTATTAGTATTTCAATCGCATTAGCAAAAGCATTGGGATTTGCTGTTTTTGCAGTTTTATTAGCTAAAGTCATAAATCCTGTTTTTAGAAAAGCCGCAAAAACTCCAGAATTATTATTATTAGTTGCTATCTCTTTGTTATTCTTATTTTCTATTGGTGCGTTTATGGCTAGTTTGTCTTTAATTATAGGGGCATTTTTTGCAGGAGTTGCTTTAGCAAATTCAGACTATAAAACGGAAATTGAAGGAAGAATTACTCCATTAAGGGACTTTTTCGCAGTAATCTTTTTTGTTGCATTAGGTATGCAGTTACAATTAATCTCAAAACAATTCACAATTTTACTTTTAACACTATTGGCAGTTGTAATTATCTTCAAACCATTAATTATTATGTTCTTAGTAAGAATTTTTGGATATAAGAAAAGAACTTCATTTCTAACTGGAAATGCATTAGCTCAAACTAGTGAATTTTCATTAATCATTGTTACACTTGGACTAGGTTTAGGTCATATAACTCAAGGTTTGTTTAGTACATTAGTATTATTAACAATTATAACAATGTCTTTGACTACCTATTGGATAAATTATGAGAAGAGATTCGCAAACTGGTTTTCATGGCCTTTAAATATTTTTAATAAGTTAAAATCAAAAAAAGAGAACTTAGAATACTCTGGAAAGGATGGTAAAAAAATAATTCTTTTTGGGTGTCATAGGATGGGTAGTTTATTCTTAAAAGAATTTGAAAAAAGAAAGGATGATCTTATTGTTGTGGATTACAATCCTGAAATTATTAAATCTTTGATCGATAAAAAGGTTCCTTGTATTTATGGTGATTTTATGAATTCAGAAGTTATTGAAAAAACAGGGCTTAAGAGTGCAGAAATTATAATTAGCACTATCGCTGATGAAGAGGATAACCTATACCTTATTAAAAAAGCGAAAAAATTGAATCCTGAAGTTCTTATATTTGTTGTAGCTAGAAGAATTAGTGAGGCCCTAAAATTATATGAATCTGGGGCAGATTATGTTATCATTCCACAAATCATTGGAGGCCAAATGGGTTTCCATATTATTGAACAAATTAAAAAAGATAAAGGTTTGATAAAAGACTATAGGAAAAAACATAAAAAATATCTAGAAAGTATTCATAAAATATTATACTAATATTCTATGACATGTTTCTTATTTTTATTATAAAACTTTTTTGCATAGTTTAATTTTTCTTTAGAAATAGCATAAAGAGTCATGATTGGTTTTCCTTTTTCTACAACTTCTCCCTTTTTCTTGTGTAAATAGATCCCCGCAGCTTTATCTTCTGGGCATCCAGCATGTCTTGCAAGATCATTTATTAATTTATTACCTATATGTTTAATTTTTATATTTCTTTTAGCTCTTATAATGAATTTGTGTTTTGGTTTTGGTAAATGGTTCATATTTCCTTGCTGAGCTTTAATTATTTTCTCAAATTGTTTGTACGCTTTTCCAGAATCTAATATTTCTTGGGCCATTTCAATTCCTTTTCCTTTTTTTGCTTTTCCTGAAAGTTCTAAAATTCTTCCTGAAAGCAATACTGATTTTTTTTCTAAATCTTTTGGAGATTCTTTTCTTCTTAAAACATTAAAGATATCCTTTAATTCAAGGACAGGCCCAATTCCATTTCCAATTGGTTCTCTTCCGTCTGTTAAAATAACATCTAGTTTTAAATCAAATATTTTTCCAAGTTTTAGGAATTTTTGTTTTAACCCTTCTGCTTTTTTCCTATTTACTTTTGCAGATCTTCCATAAGGGATATCTATAACAATATATTTGCTTCCTACGGAAATTTTCTTGGATAAAATACTTGCAAGTAATTGAGCTGTTGAGTCAATTTTTATTATCCTTTCAATTTTTATTATTTTATCGTCTACCGGAGCTAATCCTAATGCACCACCCCAAACCATACACGCGTTTGTTTTTTTTATGATTCTTTTAATCTCTTTTATAGAGTAATCTATTTTTGCAATTGTTTCTATTACATCTGCAGTTCCTGCTGCACTTGTTATTGCTCTC
>Ga0233431_1006631_pt1 | contig 10312 bp, 8 predicted proteins | sample SI_118_April2016_FD_179867 | JGI IMG/M metagenome (GOLD analysis project Ga0233431, IMG submission 179867) | Seawater microbial communities from Saanich Inlet, British Columbia, Canada - SI_118_April2016_200_MG | ecosystem: Environmental > Aquatic > Marine > Inlet | place: Canada: British...
ATACCGAGAGGTTGGTCGGCTGGGTGAACGAAACGGCACCGGCGATGCTCAGATCACCGTTTAATACCAGTGTGCTGCTCGAAAAATCCAGTGTTCCACCGCTGGCGGTTCCCTTCAGCTCGATATCGCCGCCACCGCTCGTAATTTCACCGGCGGTCATGGTGCCGAAACCTCCGGTCAGGGTCAGGTTGTTGGTGCCGGTAATGATCTTTTCATTGGCATCATCCAGGGTAATGGCACTGCCAACCGTCAGGTTGGTTGAAGTCAGCGTCAGGGACTTGTTGTTCAGGGTCAGGTTAGTGGGTGTCAGGGTGACTGAATTGGTGGTCAAGGTCGAGTTGGCCGGAGCAAGGGTCGATACCGAAAGGTTGGTCGGCTGGGTGAACGAAACGGCACCGGCGATGCTCAGATCACCGTTTAATACCAGTGTGCTGCTAGAAAAATCCAGTGTTCCACCACTGGCGGTTCCCTTCAGCTCGATATCGCCGCCACCACTCGTAATCTGACCGGCAGTCATGGTACCGAAGCCTCCGGTCAGGGTCAGGTTGTTGGTGCCGGAAATGATTCTTTCAGCGCCATCATCCAGGGTAATGGCACTGCCAACCGTCAGGTTGGTTGTCGTCAGGGTCAGGGACTTGTTGTTCAGGATCAGATTAGTGACCGACAGGGTTTCTGAATTGGTGGTCAAGGTCGAATTGGCCGGAGCTAAGGTCGATACCGAGAGGTTGGTCGGATGGTTGAAGGTGACCGCACCGGCGATGCTCAGATCCCCATTTAATACCAGCGTGCTGCTCCCAAAATTCAGTGTTCCACCGCTGGCGGCTCCCTTGAGCTCGATACTCCCACTGGTACTGGTAATTTCACCGGCGGTTATGGTTCCAAAACCGCCGGTCAGAGTCAGATCTGCCGCATCGGTGATGATTTTTTCAGTTCCTGCGTCAAAGGCAACCGCATCGTTCACGACTAGGTCAGTCGTGGCTGACCCCAGGGTCAGTGCTTTGTCGCCCAGATCCAGTGATTTGAAATTAACAACATCACTGCCTGTAGTCAGTGTGCTGTCGGCTGTCAGGGTTGCGGTCGTGGTCGCAACATCAGTGGAAAGGTTTCCCGCAACCGTCAGGTTTGCCCCCAGGGTAATTGATCCACCACTTAAGTCCAGGATGGTATTTGCCGGAACAGAGAGTGCGGAATTTACCACCAGTGAGCTGTTCATTTTCAAGGTACCGGTACCTGTCATCGTCAACGTTTCCGTACCGGGAATGGTCATATTGTTGGAAACCGTCAGAATAGCGCTGCTTTCAAGTGACAGCTGCGTATCATCCGTCAGAGACAAGGTACTGATTGTAGCACTTGCCTTTGGGTTGACGGTGGCGTTCGATCCAGTCACAGAGACGGAGTTGACGGTAGCACCGGAACTGTTCAGCACCAGGATACTCGAAGCGTTATCCAGTGTGATGGTATTTGTATTATTAAACGTCCCCGCACCCGTAAAGTTAAGGGAGGATGCCTGGATCGCAAAAGCTGTACCGGTATAGTTAAAGGTTTTTCCCGACGAAACCGAGATCGTCGAATCGGTATCGGAATCATAGGTGATATTACCACTCAGTGTACTGCTTTCTGTCACCTGCAGGATACCGCCATCCAGTTCGATACCGCCATCCAATGTACCACTGTTTGTTATGTTCAGGGTATGACCGCTCAGGTTGAGGGCGGATCCGTCATAATCAAAGGTCTGGCTTGCGGCAATATCGATCGTTGGTGTAGAGCTAAACGTTATATTCCCCGTGACGTTACAGCTACCATCAATATCGAGCGTGTTACTGCCCATCTGGATCCCACCTTGAATGGTGCTGGCTCCCGTTATATTCAATACGGAGCTCAGATTATCCAGATCGAGAACACTGGTATTGTTCAGTGTTCCGTCCCCCTTGATTGTCAGGGTAAAGGCCCCCAGTTGGATGGCTGAAGTATCGCTGTAAATCAGGGTTTTTGTGTCTGCGATATCCAGGCTGGAGCTGGCTACGTGCGTTATTGCGCCGGTGATGGTGGTGCTTTCATCAATATCAAGCGTGCCACCGACCAACCGTACACTAGCAAGAATCTGGCCGGTGCCTGTCACGTTCAGTACACCACTGGTACTGTTTAGGTTAATCGGGCTAGTGCTGGAGGACTTATCAAGGTTCCCGGCTCCACTCAAAGTCAGGGTATTAGCCCCGATATCTGGTCCATCGCCCGTATAGGTAAGAACCTTACTAGCAGCCACATCAATACTGCTGCTGGCTGTATGAGAGATCAGTCCCGAGATACTCACGTTTTCATCAATATCAAGCGTACCACCGGCCAGGTCTACATTACCGGAGATGGAGTTGCCGGTTCCGGTGATCTTCAGTGTCCCCCCACTACGGATTTCGATATTTCCTGTCAGGGTGGTACTATTGTCTGACAGGGCTATGAAATGTCCATTTTCAATGATGATATCATTACTCGCAGTCCCGCAGGTGTGGTCTCCGGTAAATACATCGTCATCCAGGATGGACCCGCTTGCAGAACTGGTGCAGGGACTGGTAATCAGCTGGAAACTGGTGGTACCGGTATCCGATCCATCGTTTGCGGATACAGTAATGGTAGCGTTGCCTGTCTGCCCGGATGCAACCGTCAGGGACAAGGTGCGGCTTTCAGTGGTTCCGGAGACACTGATATTGTCAGATGGAATCAGGGTGCTGTTACTTGATGCAGCACTGACAGTGACACTTGAGATGGCTGTATCCACATCAGCTATCGTCATTGGGATACTGATAGTCTGATCTGCATACTGTGTTGAAATGGTGGCAATGGTGGGAGCGTCGTTAACAGAATTGACAACCACTTTAAAGCTGGTTGCGGATGAGAGGGATCCGTCGCTGACAGTTACGCTGATGGTTGCCACGCCATATTCGTTGGCAGCCGGCGTAACCTCGACTTTCCGGCTGCTACCACCGCCACCCAGGACAATATTGCTGTCCGGGACCAGAGTTGTGTCCGACGAACTGGCAGTAACAGTGAGCTGTTCCGCGGATGTCTCCTTATCAGATACCGTAAAATCAAGATCTCCGGTTGTAGAATCTTCATCGATTGTCTGATCTGAGATGTCAGAGATCGCCGGTGCAGAGGAAGTGGTGCCGGAATCAATGCTGCCCGCCTCCGCAACAGCATCAGGATTTTCCACCTCTCCACAAGATGAAGCCAGCAGGGAAAGCCCCAGTAGCAAGACAAATAGTTTTTTTCTCAATGGTGTTAGAATGAGCATCACTACCCCAGGCTAAATAAGATGGTGTATCTTTTTTGTATATGGCAAAATCAATGAAATATTATAGGGTTTTTGTCCCCTGATTCATTTAAATTGTATCAACTACCAATTCCAACCCAGTGACAAGCGAATACCAGATCCCGGGGTTGGGCCGTTTAATCCAAAATCAATCCTGTCAGGTTTTAACAAGCCTTTATCATGATTTTGTCTGGAGTCCGCAAAATATCCATCATCACCGAACAGGTCATCATAGATCAGATACCCTTCAAGGCCAATCGCAATTAACAAGATATAGTTATACCGATCTACATTCGTTTTATTCAGCTCCATTTTTGCCTTGTTCACTTCGTAATCCACCTCAAGAGAATTTCGCTCTGTTGTTGTGCTTGCATTTGACCAGGCTGTTTTCAGGGTTGTATTTTTTGTCGCCAGGGCATCATACTGTGTGGCCTCCTCGGCCGACAACCAGGCAAACACCAAAGCAGTTGATGTCAATACGATATGCCATTTATGCCTTATCCAGAACGGTTCCTCTTCCTGAGGTTGCACCGGTGCGGGCTCTGCCTGTGTGATGCTTGGTTCCAACGTCTCTTTTTCTGCTGACTGTTCCTGTTTTACAATCGTTTCAGTAGCTGGGTCTTCCTCTTTTTTCTCATCGACTGCGGCATTCGGGTCCTGTGAGGCTTGTTGTGCTTCCTCGGCGGGTGCTGCTTTGGCTTGCTCAGCAGACTGTTCCGTTTGCTCTGCCGGGTCTTCTGACTGGTCCGCTACGGTTTGATTTTGATCCCCAGTTGCCTTTTCGGATTTCGACTGGTTGGGGTCAGCTGGTTCTTCTTTTGCAGCTGTCGCCTCATTTCCTGCAGGCGCGACTGCCAAAATGGCCATGTTTTTTTGCTCCTTTTCTTTCAATTTACGAGCTTTATTCTCTTCTTTTTTATGTTGTCTTCCCGCAATCGCCTGACTGATTTCTTCAGAAGCTTCACCCGGACCGGTTGAGGTGGATTGAAAATTCGCCATCAGTTTTGGCGGGATCAACTTGATACTCAATTCACCGGTTTTTTCAGATACTGACGCAATTTCCCCCTGGGGCAGTACCTTGTACTGATCAGTCGATGGATCATGCATCCTGATGGTCCCTTTCGTACTGGATACCAGGGTTTCTGCCCCTGTCTGTTCGACTACATACTCCCCACCAAAGGGGATAATCACACTCTTTCCGGCATTTACTTCTACTTTCCTGGATTGTTCCGCTTTATCCTTGGCCCAGATTTTACCTTCCAGTACCGTCAAGAGATAAATAGAGTAATCAAACTTGGTAGCGGTTCTGGAAACGCGTACCCGTGTTGATGGCCCCAAGAGAACTTCATTCCCTCCTGCCGATTCCGAGAAAGTGATCAGGGCCTTACCACTCTTTCCTGTCTGGACTTCATCCTCCTCATACAATGACACGCCCCACTGATAGGCCGGCAATGGCGTTCCTTCACGGATGATGGAAACGTCAGGAGACAGTACCTTTACGACCACCCCGTTCCATCCATGTTGTTGATTCTGTGCTGAAAGAGGGGATCCGCCCCCCTGCAGAACCAGAAAAAACAACAATAAAATTAATATTTTTTGTGTATGCACCATGATATCCTAATACTGCATTAGGTCACCCAAAATCCGGAATAAAAATTTTGCGAGAATCTGCAATGCCAGTATTATACCTTAAATATCGATTTTTTTATTTGTCGCACGTTTCCTGCCAATATCAGGTATCGATTATCGAAACAGAGAAATTGACTTGCTTCTAGTTTTACAAAAACTTAGATCAAAAACCAAACCATGCAAAAGACAAGAAGTGGGTTTGTTGAAGACAGGATTAAATATGGCGGTGAAATCGGCAAGATGGGTGCGACGAAAATGGTCCGGAGAAAAGCGAATCTGGTGGACAACTTGCCCTTTGGGGCGATCAACAAAGCACCTTCGACAGACAATAGTTTCTACCTCCGAAGATGCAAACCGACTCTTCCGGAAAGATAATAAAAAGCAGTGACTGTCACAAAGTCGACTATAAATCCCATATCCGGATGCTTCATTTAACTGATTTATTGCTAACATAAAAGATTTCGGATGTGTTTTAAGCCTGCATTATCAGTTGGTTTTACTGATCGGGATAAGAGGGTCTGGGCCTCAGACCCTTGCCTGCTACTGCCCATCCGGTGTCCTCGACGGGGATCCACACAATCTCCGGGGTGTCGGTCTGCTTTATTCGCTCTCCGGTCTGCTGATGTTCTTATCGCTTCTCCTGATTGTGGTCCTGTTTATTCTCAACGTTTATTTCCCGGATCAGATTTTTGAGCTCATTTTTCCACCTCTGACCATATTTTTTATGCTGCTTTCGGTGCTGATTGCAAATCAGCCCATTGTTTCCCAGGAGTTTCTGGAGCGTTCAACCCTACTGGGACATTCCATACTGGTCGGTCATGGAACTCTTTCCATTCTGGGGTATCTACTGTTTGGCGTTGCCTGCCTGACCTCTATCTTTTTCCTCTATCAGGAAAAACGGATAAAAATAAAACCCTGCTGCTTAAGAAAGTAAAGGTTCCCAGCCTCGGGCTTCTGGATACCATGATTTTCCGGATGATTATTGCCGGATTTCTGTTTCTGACAGTTGGTTTACTGCTGGGCAACGTCATGGGGATTTTCACCTATCATGGGGGACCCAGAATATCGCTGCGGCAGTTGTTACCATTATTCACCTGGGCCGTCTATGCGATTCTACTGATCAGCCATTCGGCTGTTGGTATCCGGGGACGCAACTCTGCCATTTGGTCAATTGCCGGATTTCTGGTTGCAGTTGTTTCCTTTATTTATGAAATCAGCCTGCTGGTGAGCCGCAGTTGAGTTTTCATTCTCTTACCTTTGCTGTATTGACCTCCTGAACTCTCCCCCATTTCCTTTTTTCAACGTTGAACAGGAACCTTATGAACAAAAAAGATCTCGTCGGAAAGATTGCTCAAGAAGCAGAGGTCACTAAAGTGGTGGCGACCAAATATGTTGATTCTGCATTGAGCGCTATGCAAGATGCAATGGCCAACGGTGAAGCGGTTCAATTAATGGGGTTTGGTACATTCCAACCTGTAGAAAAAGCAGCCAGAACCGGACGCAATCCTCAGACCGGGAAAACTCTCGAAATTCCAGCCAAAACAGTACCGAAATTTAAACCGGGGAAGACTTTGAAGGAAGCTGTTGCAGGCCAAAAAAAAGGAATCTTCGGGATATTCAAACGAAAAAAGTAGAGGGTCAAAGTAGACTGTTTAAATGAGTACTTGCGTGATTGTTCTGGAACAGCAACCCGGACAACGTTTTGTACAACAACTTTGGCTGGTTATTTTTGTCTCTCGGCAACAAACCCCGATTCCTCACCCTGAAAAAACCGGATTTCACAATCGACTGTATCCGAGCCTTTCAGGGTGAACCAACTCCAACCACTCACAAGATCACACTCGTCGAACACTTGAAAAGAAAACTCAAACCTCTCCGCTGCTTCTTTTCCGTCTATTTCTGACTGAACCGCCCCGAATCCAAACCGTCTTCCACCGTCTTCATCAATCTGGATAAAAGCCTCTCCGTCCATGTTGAAGAAATCATCGTCCCAGGCATCCATTTCGGTGATATACCACCATCCAATAAAGGGATTGATCGTCATTCATGCCCCCGTTTGTGAGATATAATCAGTTTGGTGTGAGTGTAACGTACCCTCTGCGAGTTTCCTTCCGCTACGGATGCGTTCAGTTTCATTTGTCAATACGCTAGCTATTCATGGTCTTCAATCGTCAGTATCGAGATGTTGATTCAACTGGAAGGGGATCTTGAAGAGTTTATAATACAGACCGTCAATATTACGTTGGCCTTCGAAGTGTTCCTCAACGTTAAAATAAATTCGGATGGTTACCGGTTTTTAATTGAGGGCGGCCAGACCACAACCATTATTCTACAACCAGATACAATCCCTGTTGAATTTACTGAGTACTGGAGAAGCGAAGCCGACCAGTATAAGGATTGTCAAGTGATTGAGAGCATTTCTGAGGATGATACAGAACTCGTGATCTATCAACTGTCGGATAATTTTGAGTGGGCCTACGTCATGAATCACTCCGACAACAGTCTGGTGTGGATCGGAAAACCAGTAGAAAACTGAGGAGCTTATTGTATGGAACGGAAAGAACTAAACCGGTGCCTGGTACGGTTGAGGGAAACCTTGGAACCGGAAAACAAGATCGGTCTACTGTTGTTGGAGATCCTTGAGATGCTGATGGATAGGCGGGAAGAGGACGACCTGTTGATTGCACAACGGGTGGAGGAATACTTGCTGGAACCTTAAGTCTACTCGTCCAATACCTCGCTCAGGCTTGTCAATTCCCACCTTTTCCAATCACTCAAAAAACATCCACAATTCATCACATGCTACCCAGCATTCAAATGTCGTTAAAATGTCAATTGGGGGCGACTTGTAGACCGCTATGTCAACAAAATGTTAATTGATGTTGATTGAAAAAAGGGGAGTATTTCGGCAATCAGTCTTGCAAGTAACTGAAATAGTATGGTAGCCCCACCAGGACTCGAACCTGGATCTTAGGTTCCGGAAACCTTTCGGGTGAAAAATATTTGATTTATATCAAGTAATACCTTTTGCTATTTGTTGCCACTGAGCCCCTAGTATCAGCCTACTAAGGTCAGTTTGGGAATGATCGAATCGCTATTAAGTCACATTGTGATATATCTTCTAATACCGCTGATGGACACCTATATGGACACCAAGGTTTTTACTGGAACCACATATAAAAAACGAGTCAAAATGTGATTAAAAGGCTTTTCCCATCAAGTGGATTTCATCAGATAGCGTGTGACTTCTTATTGAGTATGTTCCCGTTGGCTAAATATCGACCAAATATACCACATCATTCGCGAACCAAACCCAAGTGTCCTCCTTGTTTCCCGGTTTTAAAAGTAAGAATCATCTGGTTGATTAAGAGCATCAGCCTTCCAAGCTGAGGGTCGCGAGTTCGAGTCTCGTTTCCCGCTCCATTCACGACAAGGGTTTACAAGGATTCTACGTTTTACAAAACTTGGTGGCGCAAGTGACACCAAGAAAAAATTACCTATATCTTCAGTTAGATACCTGCTAAGTCATCGTCAAAGTAAGTTCCCCAAATCCACTACCAGTAATATCAGCCGGTTATCGGAATATTTTTTTACTTTTAAGCAAGATTGTGACACCATTGTGACACCATTTCGGGAAACATTTTCTCTGCTCAAAGGAAAACAATCATGGTAAAAAAGGATGATATGACCCAAAAAACCGCCAAAAAAACCGACCTTGTTTTAGCTACTGGCCGAACAATTGAGCAAGTGCAGGCAGAAGACTTTCCACTTCCGTTCGTTTTGGCAGAAAAGGAAACGGAGATTGCAGCCCACTTCGAAAACATCCGTAGGATTCGAGAAAGTGCGGTTAGAGAAGAGATCCCGGAAGATCGCGGCATCATGTTAGGCCTGGCTGAAATATTCGAACATCGAAAGCGATTCCTGGAAGAGAAATACTGGTTTCACAACGGGAAAGAAAAGGATACCCGGTTCTCGGGTTATATTCGTGACCGCTTTGGCCGTGCTGATGACGAAACTTTTTACACAGAATCATATACACTCGCCCGGGTCGCCAAATTTTTAACAGTTTACCCGGTGCTCAAACCTCTTTTGAGTGATGATGCTATTCTAAAGTTCAAAAAAGAGCAGAAGAAAAAGACGCGGAAATATGAAGTCGCTAACCTGATGGCTAAGATCAGAGCTTTATCCTGGAAGCCAGATGATGTTCAGCAACAGTTTTTTGATAAAGAAGGGGAACTGGATGTCAAAAAATTGCAGGAAATAACACTTGAGGACATACGGGATGAAGGGAAAGAGAGCACGACGGTTCCCTGGAAAAAATTTCAATATCTCCCTGGGGTCCAGCATAAGACCGATGGAAAGAACATCGTTTTAAATATTAAGGCGGCGGATCTGAGAGGGATCTATGAAGAGCGGATCATCAACCAGCTTGATAGTAAAGATATCATCAAAGCTACTGCTGCGTTTATTGAGAAGTACAAGGCTAAGAAAAAGAAGTAACGCAGGGAGTTGAAAGGTATTTCGCAAATCTTCAATTTACAACCTGACCTAATGCTCCCAGCTGTTCTTCACTCCGACCAGTAAAATCAAGACTTCACAATATCTGCAAGAACCGACCTAAATTTCTGTATCCCATTCGGTGTACTCATCAGTCCCGGTTTTCAATCTTACAGCGAGAGCTGAACGGGAACAAACAGGAATTTGTTCCACTTCTATTTCATCCGAAGGTTCACATCATAACTTGGGTGGCAATCACAATTAGCCGATAATAGCATGGTTTGTTTATGAGCATCAGATTGGAAGGGCTTGGAAGTGTTTTTTGCCAGTTTCTGATAGGTTACTGATAATTCACATTTAATTCAATATTTCAAAAAAGTTAACTTATCAAGGCTGGTTCGTTTGAATTCCACTCAAGTCTTTCAATAATTGTGAAATGACATAATGGCTATCAAAAGCTTTACCCTTTGGAATCTCGCTTATTATTTGAAAGATGGCGTTGTTCATTGATTCATCCCCTAAACAATAGCTTGGTCTTGCCTTCTGGATAAGATTGTCCTTGTATTCGTAATCATTGCTCTAGTTCATTACCCATTTGCTTTTCAAAAGCCTGGCGAATCAACCCCATGACATAAGGAATATCTTCGGGGGAATTGAGACCCACTTCCACGTTACCGTTGCCCCAACGTCCCAAATTGGTCACATCCTTAGCCATTTGTCTTGAATCACGTAGTTCGTGAAATTCCATATTCAGGGATATCCTGCCACCCATTAGCAACTAAAACGGTACCGTTTATGTCAAGAATACCAATTGCTAAATTTGTTATGTTATAAAAATCATCCATCATAGACTGAATTTCCTGTACATCAATGATATCAGCA
>Ga0233431_1006632_pt1 | contig 10312 bp, 7 predicted proteins | sample SI_118_April2016_FD_179867 | JGI IMG/M metagenome (GOLD analysis project Ga0233431, IMG submission 179867) | Seawater microbial communities from Saanich Inlet, British Columbia, Canada - SI_118_April2016_200_MG | ecosystem: Environmental > Aquatic > Marine > Inlet | place: Canada: British...
TTAACCATTAGAGGTCTTTTGTAAATTATTTTTTTGATTAGTTGCTGACAATCAGTTAGATAAATTCATAACTCAGGTTTAAAATTAAATTAAATAAAAATGAATATCAATATCTTCATAAAATGAATTTTATTTCCGATAACTATAATGTTATATCTAATCCTAAAGAAAAAGATTTTTTAATATTAGAATGTTCAGAAGATCAAGCAGATGATATTAGAGATAAATGCAGTGAAAAATTACAGCTTGTTGGGTTTGATGAAAAATATGAATTAAACCTCGAAGGAAAAATTCTTGAAGATTTAATAGATAAATTTTTTGTTGAATAATGCGTATAATATATGAAAAAACAAAAACAACTATTTTATTTAATCGAGCAGATAGCTCTATTAGCTAAATAATTGTATAAAAATAGCAATATTAATTAATATCTTTATCTTTTTTGTTATTATTAATATAACCTTAACTATGGGGATTAATTTATATGTATAAGATAATCAGTGCATTTTTTAGTAGTGATATTTCTCTTTCCATTTTTTGGAAAGATCTTATTTCATATAAATTAAGATATTTAAAAAATGATATAACATCTGCTATTTCCGTAGCTCTTTTGGCTATTCCTCAATCTATGGCTTATTCTCTTTTAGCAGGCCTTCCTCCTAGAGCCGGTCTTTTTTCAGCTATTTTTGGGACAATTTTTACAGCAGCATTTGCAAGTTCTAAAAAACTAGTCTCAGGGCCGTCTACAGGAGTGTCTATATTAATACAAACAACTATAGCTGAAATACTCCATCTTTATTATCCACAGGCACAAGGGGCTGTAAGAGAAGCTCTAACTATGAATATATTAATGCATATAGTTTTAGTGATGGGTGTATTCCAACTGCTTGCTAGTATTTTTAATTTAGGTAAATTACTCCAGTTTGTTAGTAGACCTGTAATACTTGGGTATTTTGGAGGAGTGCTTATTGCTATATGTGTTAGCCAAGCATATTATTTTAGTGGGATAACACCTTCTTCAGAAGGTGGACCTGTAATAGAAAGAGGTATTTACTTTGTAACCCATATTCACGAGATAAAACCAATAACGGCCTTGGTAGGTTTTGTCGCTACTGTAGTTTTGATAATACTTAGAAAATACATCAGGAAGTGGCCTAACGCTCTTTTTATTTTAGTTTTTACATCTATAATTGTGTATTTTTTAAATACATACACTTCTTTTTATGTTGAGTCTTTAAAAGACTTAGGGATAGCTCAAACACCTTCTATAACATTTAATTTTCCTCTTATTAGCTTTGGTCTTTTTAGTAAAATATTGACTCCTGCTATAGCTATTTCTTTATTGTCAATTTTAGAAGTGTTTTCAGTATCTAGAGGTCTTGCTGCAAAAGGAGGAGCTAGAATTAACTCTAATCAAGAGATCTTTTCTGTTGGTATAGCTAATACTTTTTTATCTTTTGTAAATGGAGCTATGCCGGCTTCTGGTAGTTTGTCTAGAAGTTTGGTTAACTTTAGAAATAAAGGTAAAACAAGGTTTTCAGCTATATTAAGTGGGGTTTTTGTCGTCATTATTATCTTTTTTTTATGGCCTTTGGTAAAACATATTCCTTTAGCTTCTTTGGCTGCTATTTTATTTGTTATGGTTACCGGTTTAATAGATATAGAAGAACTTAAAATATGTTTTAAAGCCACTAAAGGAGATGGCGTAGTTTTTGTTATTACTGTTTTATCATGTATCATTTTTAATCTTGACGTAGCTTTTTTTATAGGTATTGTAATTTCAATTGTGACTTATTTAAAAAGGGCAGCTGTTCCATATTTAGTAGAATATACTTTTAATACATCAGGAAGATTACAAATACTTTCTCCTAAAGCTAAAAAAGTTTATAGAAAAATTAGGATAATAGGAATAGGTGGGGGCTTATTTTTTGGAGCAGTTGATCTTTTTGAAACAACTTTGCAGGCTGTTGCAAATGATCCGCATGTAAGAACCATAGTATTGAGATTAAATGGAGTTTATCATATGGATGCATCTATGTGCTTTGCAATTTTGCGTCTTTATGAGTATTTAGCAGTTACCAAAAGACATCTTGTTATTAGTGGACTTACAACAGAGGTTTGGCAAATTCTTTATAAAGCTACAATTGTAGATAAAATAGGGCAGGATAATTTATTTTTAACAGAAGAATCCAATCCTCAGCTTTCTACATGGAGAGCTTGTCTAAGAGCTCAAGATTTAAAATAATATTTTATATTGATTGAAACAAAAGCTTTTCTTATCCTTTTTGGTATTATAATTTTCATAAAAATAATAATTTTTTTAAGGATAATAATATGGGAAAAATATTAATTACTGAAAGTTCAGTTAAAGTTAATTTGAATGACAAAGTTTATGTTTTGGAAACAAAAGATGTAGATTCTAGAGTACAAAAATGTATTGAAAAATGTAAAAATTTGGGTCAAAGGGAAGCTGGTAAACTTGGTATGCCTTTGGGTAGTATGTTAAAGCATTTTACTATAAGATCTGATGAGGAATTGGATTTATTAGAGAGGTTGGAAACTTTAAAACATCGTATTTTTCCAGATCAGCCTGATAAAAAAAGAAGAAAAATGGTGTAACGTTTTTAAAACTTAATAAATAATTTATCACCATCTTTGATAAGAATACGAAAATTTATCTATCTTGGAATTATAAAATCTTATTTTTATCTATTTTTGCAGGATCAAATTTATAAGTGTTTCCATCGATTGTAATAGTTTTATAAAACCATTTTTCAGAGTTTTCTCTTAAAAGACGATCGCAGCCCATTACGTATCCTTTGAAAAAACCATATCTTTGTATGGCTAGTTGCATATAACGGGAGCTAGTGGGTCTAAAAGAGCTTCTAGGGCCATCGGCGGGAGATAGAACCTTTTGATGAAAAACAATAACATTGTTAGCAACTTTACTTATGATAGATAAAGCTTTTTTTTCTGCTGTGTTCTTATTTTGAAAATAAGGTTTGATGTTACTATCTTTTCCCCAAGGTTCAACATATCCACCTTTTGCAAAGAAGATAAAAGGACAAAAAAGTAGTAGAATAAATATTTTTTTCATCTTTTAAAATGAGTATTTTAACATAAATACAGGAAACAGTTTGTCTTTATTCATAACAGCTCTAGCGTGTGTTTCATAAACTGTTTCATTATAAAATTTAGCTTCTTCTCCAGCTCCGTATATTCCTCCAAAATACCATCCAGCTTCAAAACTTAATGTTATTAGGCCTGCAGCTACATATCCTTTATGAAAGAATTGGTATGATGCTGCTATAAAAAGACCGTTTAATAACAAAGAAGTTAAAGCAGATTTTTTTTGTCCAATATAGAAGTATCCGGCACCTGGAAGGATAGCGTTTAACATTTGGGCTTTGGAGATAGATTTTTTTTCTTTGTTATATATATATAGCATTTGGGTAAGGTCTCTTTGAATTGGAGGGGTATTAGCTATTTCTTCTGTCTTATTAAGATCAGCTTCTAAAAGAGTATTAGCTAAGATTAATTTTTTCCCTGTCTCGGGATAATTTTTATTAATTAATTCTAAGATCTTGCTTTCTTTATCCTTGTCTCCAATATAACGGTAACTTTCATATAACATTAATAAAAGATCATGAAATGCTTTAAAGGACTTATCTGCTTTTAGAAGTGAACATCTTTCGAAATATTCAATAAGGTTTTCATATTTTTTGCCAAGATAATAACAAAGTATAATATTGTAGAGTATTTCCTGTTTTCTACAAGAGTCTTTAGGAACTAAAACCTCAGCTCTTTTATAAGTTGAAATTGCTCTATAAAGATCAAAATCCTTAGCAAAAGCTGTAGCTATTAGATATTCTTTTCCCCAATCTTGAGTTTTCTCTTCTTCTGTTAACGGTTCGAAAGCACTAGGTAAGTTATTTATGTAGCTTTCTTGAACTACATAAGTAAGTTCAGGCTCAATTTTATTTGGAACTCTATAACATGAAGAGAGGACCAATATTAGTAAAAGAATAATTAGTTTATTATTCTTCATCTTCCATTTCAGTTTTAATAAGTTCTGTACCTTCTTCAAAAGCTCTTTCTAAAGAAGGTGACCCTGCTGTATCTCTGAATGCATCTTCTTGAGCTTCAGTTAATGCAACCATGTCTTGATAAGAATTAATAATATGAGGTCTTATGAAAATTACGATGTTTTGTTTTTTATTATTGTCCGATGTTTCAGAAAAAGCAGCTCCTATAAGAGGCAGTCCACCAAGACAAGGGAATCCAGCTTTTGTTGTATCTCTTTGTCCACGAATCATTCCGCTTAATATTAAGAAATTTTTATTAGGTATATGAACATTTGTATTCATTGAGGTTTTTGTAGTCGTAATACCTGAAACAGATCCTGAATTAAGATCTGCCGCATTAGCAACATCCGTCATATCAAGTGCTATATCGAGGTTGACAGTGTCACTGTTCCCAAGTACCGGAGTGACGACAAGGTTCATTCCTACATCTTTATATTCCAGGTTAGATGTTGTTAGTGTATTAGTTTGGGTGTTAGATACAAAAGATCCTGTATAAGGAATATTTCTTCCTATAAATATTGTAGAAGTCTTGCTGTCTTGCGTAATTATTTTAGGGGTCATGATAACTGTTGTTTCGCTGTCTGTTTGCATAGCATTTAACAAAGATCCCATAGAAACGAAGCTCTTACCTTTATGCATGATAATATCACCGATAACGCCAAGATCAAACCCCGAATTAAAAGGAATGCTTAATTCTGTTGGAGTATTTGTTGTTCCGTTTATTTTATTTAAATTTTGGGGAAATCCAGAAGATCCGGAATTTAGACTAGGCTCGTAGTTATTAACTCCTGCAACAAGTTTATCTTTATATTTAAATTTACTACCCCAGTTTAGTCCAAACTCCAAAAGACCGGATAAAGTGGTTTCTACCACAAGCATTTCAATGAATACCTGTTTTAGAGGAACGTCCAAGCTTTTGATAAGTTCTCTAAGACGTGTTACCGTAGGTTCATCGCCAGTGCAAAGTAAAGAGTTAGTTACTTGAATCCATTGTATACTGTTGATTGTATTTAAAAGGTTTTTTTGTGCCGGTATATTACTTTTAGCCATCTCTGTAGATACTTGTCTTAGAGCTGTTTGTATTTCATTGCCTTTATGATATTGCAGTTTGTATACCAAGAAACTGGTATTATCTATCGGGTCGATTTGATCTTTTATTGCGACATCACCTCTTGAAGGAATATCAAAATTTCTTAGAAGACTTTTTATTTCGGTCAAGGTGGCTTCATCAGCTGTAAAAATCAAAGAATGGGTCTTGTTTACCCACTTCATTGTTTCTATGCAATTATATAACCTTTTATTATCCAAGCCTGTTAATTTTAAATGACTAGCAAAATCTTGTAATATAGATTCTAACGCAGGTCCTGCAACATATTCCGGTCTATAGATAAAATAAGACTTTTCAAGATCTGCAGTTGTATCTTCTAGAGATTTTTTTACATCGAATCTTTCGAGTAAAGGTCGTATTTTTTCTAAAGCTTCAGGTGTTCCTGTAAATATCAAAGAATTAGTTTCTTTTTGATATTTCATATTGTCTATGGCTTTGATGAAATCCGAGTCGCCGGCTTTTGTATTTTTAAGATCATTAGCTAATGCTTTTAAAGAAGTTGTTATAAAAGAAACCGGGGCATCTTTTATCTTGTAGATTAAAAATGTTGTTTTTCCAACAGTTTTTATAGATGTTTTTTGTGCAGAAGAAACATCTATTTCAGAAAGAAGAACTTTTAATTTATCTAAAGAACTAGAGTTTCCTGTAAAGATAAAAGAATCTGTAGACGGTACATATTTAATACTTTTTATAGTAGATAAAAGATCTGGGTCTTCTAGTTCAGAACTACTTAAATTGGATGCAATGTCATCTAAAGAGTTTTCTAAATCATCATGAGATATGTTTTTTGGTTTGTACATGAAGAAGTTAGTGTTTTCAGAAGGAGTGGCTTTTGTTTTTCTTGGAATATCGTATTGATCAATAAGTTGTTTTGCTTCTTCTATTCCTTGTTGAGGGCCTGCCAACATGATAGAGTTGGTTGATTTTATCCATTTAACATTGTCTATAACTTTAAATAGATCCTGATTTTCTATTCCTCTTTCTTTTAAATTAGTAACGAAGGTATCAAGTTCTTCTTTGATGAGATCTCCGGATACATATTTAAGTTGATAAATATTATAAGAAGAAGGTGATGTGATTTTTTTATGTTCTTCAGTGTCTTTTGTAACGTCAATGGTTGCAATTAATTCTTTGATAGTCGTTAGAGATGCCTGATCTCCTGTAAATGCCAAAGAATGAGTTTTTTCTATATATTGCATTGAATTAATAGTATCTAAAAATTCTGGATTGGTAAGTTTTGATTCTTTTAATGCTTCAGCGGTGTTTTTTAAAGCTTCTTCAATTTGTGAGGCATGAACATTTTTGGGTGTATATATAAAAAACTGTTTGTTTGTAGTAGCATTGATTTTAGAAGTTTCTACATCAAAAGATGGAAGGAAGTTTTTTATTTCATTTAAAGTATTTTCGTTTCCTTTGAAAAGAAGAGAATTACTTTCTTTTATATATTTTACGTTGTTAATAGCATCTACTAAATCTTGGTTGCCAACTCCTGCATTTTCTAGATCCTCTGCTGTCTTTTTTAAAGAACTTATAATTTGGTCTTCTGTTGCATTTTTTATTTTATATAAGAAGAATGATTTTTTTTGAGTGGCTGAAGGAGTATCTACTTCTTGTAAAAAATCTTTTAATTTTACAAAAGATTTTTGATCTCCCCAAAATAAAAGCGAATTTGTTTCGGGGATATATTTCATAGTTTGAATAGTCTCTACGAAATCATCGTGAGGATAACCGGATTCTTTTAAACTAGTAGCTAAAGACTGCAGAGTTTGTTCAATTTTTTCATATGGCTGGTACTGGATTTTGTAAGTAAATATATTTTCTGGAACCCCAGGTCTGAACTGTTTTTGCTTTAGAGGAACATCTAAAGAATTTAATAAATTTAAAGCTCTTTCTGTTAAAGAGGGTGTTGAAGTAATGTAAATTTCACCAGTCTCTTCCCTAGGCGTCATAATAAAAGTTTTTCCTTCGATATAAGGAGAGAGCATTTGCATTGTCAATTTAATAAGATCAGTAGGTGATGTGGATTTTACGGTATAAGTTTTTGTTTCTAAATTTGAATAAGGTGATTCGATTTTTTCTATTAGCTCTTTGATTTTTTTTATGTTAGAAGCAATGTCAGTAATGATTAACTGATTGTTGTTTTGCATTACTTCTATAATGGCTTGCTCTGATATCAATGGTTTGATAATCGCAGCTAAATTTGTTATGTTTATGTTTTTTAAAGTAAATACTGATGTAACGATAGGTGAATTATCTTCTAGTTCACCATCACTTATAACTTTTGGAATTTGTTTAACATTTTCATTTGTATGAATAACCAAATTACCATCTTGTTCTAATAAAGAAAGGCCATGAATTCTGAGTATTTGTAAAAGGGTAGACATTACGTTATCGGGAGTGATAGTCTCGTGAGATATGATAGTTACGTTAAACTGCAATTCATTTTCGTCAAAAATAAAATTAATATCACAAATTTTACTAACAAATTTAATGTATTCTATAATAGATACATTCTCGTAGTTAATAGTATATTCTGAAGATATTTGATTCTCTAGCGGAGCCTCTTTTTCTTTAGCAAAAGAAGTAAAAGGCATATAGCTACCAACTAGCATGAGAAGAATTAAAACTAATTTTATCTTTCCAATTTTCATATATTACTATTTATATTTTACCGCTCTAGCTTTTGCAATATTATAAGACCTTACTTGAATCGTAAAATACTAACTAAATTATTGCAAATAGTTCATGACTAAAAATGTAATTAAATTTATCTTAAAAACCTTTTTATATATTTTTCAAAAAACCACTTAAAACTTTACCTTCTATTTTTCATAAAAATACTAATCTTTTTCTTCGTTTCTATGCATGATTAAAATACCCTCTGTATACATATGACTAGTGTTTTTCTTTTTGAAAACTTAGAGAAATAATCAGGTTCCATTTTTTCTAATATTTTTTTCGCTTGATGCTTTGCAGAAAACATTACATTATCTAATATTGCTTGTTTTAATTCAGCTTGTTTTTTTGTTTTTTCTGTTTCATTTTTATTATTTAGTATTTCTAAACTTGGAATAATTAACTTATCTCCAATGTTCCAGTTGCTTTTTAATTCTGATATTTCCGGATTGTCTTTTACCAGTAAAGGGTTTGGTGTATTTAATTTGGTTATTTTCATAGTTTTTGAATTGTGCATAAAAATGTCATTGTATCCAAAAGAAGCAAAAGTGATTTGGTCAGTATCCGGACTTAATAAAATAAAATTAGCATGGAAATAACTATTGTCGTTGATCGATAAAACTTTTTGCAAAGAATTTACAAAAACAAGCAGATCAAAATTTTTAGTATTTGATATTTGAGAAAGAACTATTCCTTTGAAAATTGATGTTAACAGAATTGATTTTATTCCATGTTCTTTTGGCTCTGCTAAAATAATTAAGTGTTTATTTTCAGATAATTTAAAATAATCAAAATAAATACCTGTTAGAGCGTAATCATCAGAAACGCTATAACCTAGTTCTATCTGCGTAGAAGAGATAGGCTTTGATTTGATTAAACATAAATTATGATAAGTGATTATCTCTTCTGCTAATTCAGAAGATTCTTTTATTTCTATTTTTGTGTTGTCAACATATGATTTTAAATAAGCAGATATATCTGTAATAAATTCAACTATGTCTTCATAACGTTCTTTTAAAGACGGTTTTAAAGATTTCTCGATGATTTCCCTAAGTTCTTTAGTAATTAAAGGAAGATGCACGATTCCATGAGACAGTTTTCCAAGTACTAGTTCATATGTTATAAGACCTAATGAATAAATGTCTGAAGCAAAAGAAACTTTATTGGAGTTTTCTTTTTGTTCAGGACTCATGTAAACAGGGGTTCCTATTAACTGATTTTTTACATTCGTCTTTTCTTCTTTATCACTAAATAATTGAGCTATTCCAAAATCTATAACTTTCACTTCTCCAGATTCTGTAATTAAAATATTTTCTGGTTTTAAATCTCTATGTATAACTCCATGTGAATGCAAATGACACAGTGCATAGGCTACTTGCAAAATGATCTCTAAAGCACGTTTTTTAGATAAAGATTTTTGTAAAATGAATTGTCTTAAAGAAATTCCTTGAATGAATTCCATCGCAATATAAAGACCCTTTTCCCATTTTCCTTGTCCATATAATTTGACGATGTTCGGATGATTGGTCATCTCAATGATTTTAGCTTCTTTTAAAAAACGATCTACGAGTTCTTTGTTTTCAATAAATTTAGGAGATAGAACTTTGATAACAATAGGTTTATTTATTGATGGATGCGTTCCCAAATACAAATAGCTCATACCTCCTTTGCCTAGGCGACTTTCAATTTTATAAGGGCCTATCATTGAAGGGCAGGTCGGAAGAGCATCTTCTAGTGAAGATAAATCTGGCTGAGTTACTTCTTTACTAAAATCTGTGTCAGCCATACTTATTTTTCTATATTAGTTATGCGTACTCCAAGAGTTTCTCCAAGGTTGAGAAGTTCTCCTTTAGCAACTTTTTTACCGGATATCGTAATGTTTATTTCTTCTTCAGGTGAAATATTTAGATCTAGAAGATTGCCGGGTGTTAATTGCATTAGCTTTTCTAAAGTCATCTTTATTTTAGCTATTTCAATTGTAAGAGTGATTGGAACGTTATTAATATCTATATTTTTTTCTTCAACTTTTTCAAGAACTTTTTCTTTTATCTCTTCTTGATCTTCTTCTTCTTCATAAATCTCTTCTTCTATATCTTCATTTTCATCAATATTTTCTTCTTTTTCCATAAATTCATTAACCTCATAGTAAGATGCATAATCTAATAATTTAACTTTGTTTTCTTTTATTTTTATTAAAAAAAGGGGAGTATTTTCTAAATATAAAGTTGCAAGATTTTTTTGATAAAGCGGATAGTATGACAGTTCATCTAAAATAACGAAATCACCTTTTTTTAAATTATCAAACACTTCTTTTTTTATGTTTACCTGGCCACATTGTAAGCTTAAAGGCACTTCAAAACTTTTATTTAGATCAATCTTTTTGTTTTTAATATGATTTTGCCATGATCTTCTAAACTCTTGAGAAAGACATAACGTGGCTAAA
>Ga0233431_1006635_pt1 | contig 10308 bp, 13 predicted proteins | sample SI_118_April2016_FD_179867 | JGI IMG/M metagenome (GOLD analysis project Ga0233431, IMG submission 179867) | Seawater microbial communities from Saanich Inlet, British Columbia, Canada - SI_118_April2016_200_MG | ecosystem: Environmental > Aquatic > Marine > Inlet | place: Canada: British...
CACTGCCTAACCCTAAGAGTACCGGGAATTTAGAGATTATACGGTTTGCAAAGTCTGAAATTTTGAGAACGACTGCAGTAGTCAAAGAATGGATATCAAATTCGAATTAAGGGAAATATAAACCTTGGTTGACTTTCCCTTAATATTGAAATTGAGTGGATATAAATCGCAATTTGGAAGAATTAGTTAATCAAACAGGTAGTTGTTATAAATAATTTCTAGATCTGGCCAAAGCACGTTTTCTTTCTTTATGTCTGTTTTTTTCTGCTTCTTCACGCTTAAGTTTATTGTGAATTGAAGGTTTAGCGTAATATCTTCTTTTTTTCAGTTCTTTAAACATACCTTCTTTAATCAGCAATCGCTTAAGTCGCTGCATTGCTTGTTCTACCTGATTATTAACTACATTTACTTCCATAATGTTCCTACAAAAATGACTTGATAGTTATAATATAAAAATATTTATTTTTAAAAATGTTGCAATTTGTATCAATTTATTATCACAAACTAATTTTAGTGAATTGTCAATTTAAAAATGTTTATTCATGTGCAGAATTTAAGATAGTCCTTTAACTAAATTAATCATTTTTATTTCACCGGCAACAATTAATCGATCCCCTTGTTTAATAATATATTCAGGTGTTGGAAATGCATTAATTTTAGTACCTTGATTTGTTTCGTGGCGAATGGATAAAACATTGACATTGTATTTGGCCCGGATATTTAAATCCTTAATAGACTGGTTAATAAAGGATTCGGGAATTTTAATTTCCGAGACAGAATACCCGCCCATAAATTGAACATCCTGTGTTGAATTTTGACGTACCAGTTTATCAACAAATGTTAATGCGATATCTTTTTTCTCTACTTCCTGGTTATAGGTTTTTAAAATATCTCGTCGCCAAATCATGCCCAGGATTTTATTTTGTTTTTTGGGGTCCACCACCGGTAAACCGGAAAGGCCATTTCTGCTTAAGATGTCCAATACTATTTGACAATTGTCTTCAGGCGTTACTTTATCGAAATCTTTTTCCGCAATATCCCGTGCAATGACGATGTCTTGTAAATCCTGCATATCAAATAGGAAACTTTTAATATCATGAATAGAAATCATACCGATTAAGTCAGAATGGTCATTCTGAACGGCAAAATAAGGATCTTCTTTGGAAATTACTTTATTAACCACTTCGTTAAAGTTTGCTGTTTCGTGCACCGTTTCAAAAGTTGGTGTGAAGACATTACGGACAAAAATAGATTTCATGATATTGGTTTCTGTCCCTTCTTTTAAATTGATGTTTCTTAGCAGTAATTTTAAGGTGTATATTGATTCCCGTGATAGTTTTGAAGATAAAATAGCACTAATAATACAGGTGATCATTAAGGGCAGGATGATTTCATAATCCTTTGTGAGCTCAAACACTATAATAATAGCAGTAATTGGTGCCCGGGTTGTACCGGCAACCAGACCACCCATTGCCACCAGAGCATACGCACCGGGTGACGCAGATATTGAAGGGAAGTAAGAGTGCACAAAGTATCCAAAAAAACAACCCAGCATCGCTCCCATAAATAGAGAGGGTGCAAAAATACCTCCGGATCCCCCGGAGCCGAGCGTAAATGAAGTTGCCAGTATTTTTAGGAATATTAGTCCCAGTGCCATGTACCAAATTGTATTTCCGTGCAGGGCATCATTAATGGAATCGTAGCCAACTCCCATAATTTGAGGAAATTTTAAGGCGATAATTCCAATAATCAATCCACCAATGGCAGGTTGTAGATAGGATGGAAGTTTAAGTTTATTATCAAAAAAATCTTCAAAAGCATATAGCACTTTTATAAACCCATAGGATGCAATCCCAGCTAATAAACCTAAAGCCGCGTAAAAAATCAATTCAAATGGGTTAACCAAATGATAAGGTGGCACCTGGAAAGCTGCAAAATTCCCTTCGTAATGGTGAGATATTACTGTAGCCATAACGGAAGATATGACAATGGGGGAAAATTGAACAAATGCAAAATCCATTAAGATAATCTCAACGGCAAATAAAGCACCTGCGATAGGAGCATTAAAAGCTGCCGCAATCCCAGCCGCGGCACCACAACCCACTAGTGTTTTCATGCGATTTCCGGACATTCTGAAAAATTGTCCGACAGTTGATCCCAGGCTGGCTCCAATTTGAATAATTGGACCTTCCCTGCCGACAGACCCCCCTGTTCCGATAGTAATAGAAGAAGCTAACGCTTTAACTAAGGCTACCCTGGGACGAATAACGCCACCTTTTAATAAGACAGCCTGCATTACTTCTGGAACACCATGACCTTTAGCTTCTGGCGCAAAAAAGTAAATTAAGGGGCCAACTAATAACCCTCCGATAATCGGAATAATGATGACGATATACCAGGGGGCATTAATAATATTATCTAATAAAGTCCCTGTACCCGGAAAAGAGAAGTTTGAGATGGTTTTTATCAGGGTTCGAATCGCAATTGCACCAAATCCAGCCAATGCTCCGATGATAATCGCAATGATTATCATGAAAGTATGTTCTGTCATTTTGGCGCGGTCTACCAATGAAACTGTTTTCCTTGAACAGAAGGAATAGAAGGCTTTTAAACTTGCGGACATATAGGATACTGCTTATAAAAAATTAAAAAGAACCTATAAACGTGGGTGGCGATAATATTAGCCGATTTACCAGTTTATATTCAATGGCTATCATTTAATCTGCAACCTAGAAAATTAACCAAGTTATATCGTTAAATCAAGCTATTATTTTTAATTTTAACTCATGATGAAAGCATTAGAGGAATAAAGCCGGTGCGACTAAAACTGAAGGGGCTCTATTTTTAGAAGACAGAAGCTTTTTAACTGCTTTGGCTTCTGTCTTTATATAAATGGAACCATTAAAATTACTTTTAATGGTTGGAGGGATTATTGGTGTCTTCTTTTTGAGGTTCTTCTGTTTTTTTATTTGTATCTGTCGACACGCGACAGCTATTGGCACTCATTCAGGTTTGAACACCTAATTTAGGCAAAATCCATTTTTGCAGTACGAACCAAATAACGATAAAAATAATAAATGAGAATGATTCCATTAAATTCCTTTTTGAGTATCTCAAACTGAGATGTATGTTAGATTCCTCAACCACCGCCCGGGGAACAGGATGGCGCTTGAAATTGATTTGACCCACTTTGCCCGGCCACACTGCCCAGACTGGTGAGGCTGGGTAATTTCTTGGTGTCTGCCTTTTTACATTCCGGGCAAAGAGGCAGTTCAGTGGCTGTTGAAGACGTAAGCTCCTCAAATTGATAACCACAATCATTGCATTTAAATTCAAAAAGCGGCATTTCAGACTCCTTTGATGTTATATTGGTTAAATTATGTTGATCAGTAAATTTGTAAAATTAATGATTTCTTACCAGTTAATTTTGAATTAGCTTTGAAATAATTTCAATGATTATGCCAATTTATTTTAAAATCTGTATAGCCCCTAAATATCATAATGAGATAAATGTGTTGTCAATTTAAGTATAATTGGGTAACGTTACTAAACTAGATTAATACGTAAAGTAACGTTATGGTAACGGAAAAATATATCATGGATATTGAAAACTTTGATCATCGGTTCACCTCCCAATTGTTGAATGCAATGGCGGACGGGGTTTTTACATTGGATAATCAGGGGAAGATAACTTCCTGGAATCCTGCCATGGAGCGAATGACAGGATTTAAGGCTGAGGAAGCCATCGGAAAAAAATGTGGAATGTTGGCTTTTGATAAATGTGCAGATCGAGGCTGTTTAACTGATTTTACCAATTGTGGTATTTTTCAGCCGGATGTATTTGAAGCCAAAGAGTGCCATTTAAAACATAGAGATGGCCGGGCCATACCCGTTTTAAAAAAAGCCAGAAAAGTTTTAAGTGAGGATGGAAATTTATTAGGGGTCATAGAGAATATTACAGATCTAACTGAAATCTATGTTTATCGAAATAAAATGGAATCGGTGCAGTCAAAATTAGTCCAATTATATAGTTTCGATAATATTATCGGTAAAAGTCATATTATGAACCAGGTTTTTTCAGCTATAAAATCTGCCAGCGCTAGTGATGTTACAACACTGATTCAGGGAGAAAGTGGTACCGGAAAAGAGTTGGTGACGAGCGCCATTCATTATCATAGTGTTCGGGCAAAGCAGCCATTAGTTATCGTAAATTGTAGTGCCTTATCAGAAACATTGTTGGAAAGTGAATTATTTGGTCATATCAAAGGAGCCTTTACCGGTGCAATAAGGGATAGAGCCGGTCGATTTGAAGAAGCGGAAGGGGGTACAATATTTTTAGATGAAGTCAGTGAGCTGAGTCCGTATATCCAGGTAAAATTATTAAGGGTTTTGCAGGAGCGTGAAATTGAGAGAGTCGGAGAGTCCAGGAAAAGAAAATTTGATATCAGGGTAATCGCGGCTGCGAATCAGGATCTGTTCCAGAAAATGAAAGAGGGTGTATTTCGTGAAGATTTATATTATCGTCTAAAAGTATTTCCGATCAATGTTCCTCCGCTGAGAAAAAGAAAAGATGATATTCCTCTTCTGGTTGAAAAGTTTATCGACAGGCAGAATTTTAAGACCCATAAAGATATTGATGGTGTTTCTCCTGATGTCATGCGCAAGTTGATGGACTATCAATGGCCAGGAAATGTCCGTGAATTGGAAAATGCTATTGAACATGCTTTTGTCATCTGTAATCAAAAAACTATTGAATTGGTGGATTTACCGATAGAAATTCGGGAAGACAGACAATTTGACAGTGTTTCAACACCATCACATCGGGAAAGAGCACCAAGAGTGAAAAACAACGTTGATCGGGAATCTTTAATTGAGTTATTAAAACAATGCCATTGGAATAAGGCTGAAGTAGCCAGAATTGTTGGAGTAAGCCGTACAGCCATTTGGAAATATATGAAAAAATGGGATATCCCTTTGCAAGAGGCTGATTTGGAGTAAACAAATATTTTAACAGACCTTATTTCACTTTGAATTTTGCCAGCATATATGCTAGCATCAAAATAAAAATCTCTTATTATATTGCAATATGGGCAAAATCGTAATTGATACGAACATCATTGTTTCAGCGTTGATAAGCAGGAGCGGTAGCTATTCAAGGAAAATCATTGAAAAAGTATTCGATAATTTAATTATTCCACTTATGGGAGAAGCTTTATTTAACGAGTATACAGAGGTTACCAATAGACATGATATTTTCAAACTATGCGTTTTAAACAAAAAAGAAAGGCTAGAATTTCTTCAGGCATTCATGAAATGCTGTTTATGGTGTAAAATATACTACAATTGGAGACCCAATCTTCAAGACGAAGGTGATAATCATATTATTGAATTGGCTGTTGCAGGGGGGGCAAATTATATCGTCACAAAAAATATTAAAGACTTAAAAAGCGGTGAATTACTATTCAAGAAATTGCAGATTAAAACGCCTGATGAATTTATTAAGGAGAAATTATGGGAACAATCACAGTAAGACTTCCAGATGACACACATAAAAGAATTAAAGAATTGGCTGCGACAAGAAAAACAAGCATAAACAAACTTTATGGGGAATTCACTGTAATGGCTTTAACCGAATTTGATGCTGAAAATCGTTTTAGGGTTATAGCGAGTAAAGGTAGCAAAAAACGGGGCCTTGATTTGTTACACAAACTTCAACACCATTACGGCGATAAATAAAAATTCCGGCTTAACAAATGGCTAAAGTTAGCGGACCGGTGGGTAAAATTCAACTTAACGCATTTGTTGAGCAACAGAATTAGTCATATGAGCTATAGGCTTACTCATGGTAGGACAAAGTATGTTCTTAATAACTCCAATTGTTAAGAAAGTACTTTCCCAGGTTAATAAGAAACGGAAAAAGATCTTTAAACTAAAAATCAAAATACCTGAAGATTTTCGAACAATCATCTACGTTCATATCATTAGTTTTTAAAATCGCCTGCAGGAAACTGAACAAAGCCCCAAGACCGTCAACAACTGATTATTTGTCTTGTCATCACTGTTTAATCATTTGGTCGAGCTCCAGTTAGTTTTTATCAACCCAGTTCAATCTGTGAAAAGAATGCGGATAAGCTCAATTCGGATGGCAGCCAAAGTCTTGGGTTCTTTTCAATTTATAGAGCCTCTACGAGTATTTTTATGATTTTACACCCCCTATTAAAAACCTCAATTTGAAATTTTAAAGTTAATTCAAAGTATTCCGATAATAAAATAAACACTAAAGTTATCGGATTTGTATGTATATTTGATTTAATGTTGGAATGAGGTTTTAGAATGGTTAAAAAAATAAAAAAATATAAACAGTCTTCGAAAAATGAATCTGGGAAACAAATTAATCGTGAAGAACTGGAACAGGCTATTAAGAAATATCTGGAAAATGGCGGAACAATTTCCAGGGTAGAGCCTGACTGGATTGAAGAAGGGCAAGTATATTGTTTTGATAATGATAATATCTAATAACCCATAGAAAAAGTGAAAATATAAAATCGGATAATAAACTTGAATCGATTTTATAGGTGTAATATCTTATTATTCATACATACTTACTGTACAATAAAAGATAATCAAAAAACGATAAATGTTTGCAAAACGACGAAGTGAAAAAAGAAGAAACTTAATCTATTATTTGGAAGTTTATGATAATGAAAGCGGCGAACTAACCGGGCATGTTATTGATATTACAAAGGGCGGCGTTCTCATTATTAGTGAATCCATGCTGGAACTAAATAAAATATTCAGCTTAAAAATAATACTTCCGTTTACGATCAATGAAATAGACTCCATTATTTTTGATGCTGAATGTGTCCGTTGTACCGTTTCTCAAAATAAGAGTCATTTTGATATTGGTTTCAAGTACATTTCATTAGATGAACCTTTTTTGACGATCATTAATAAACTTATTCTGGAATATGGGTTCAGCAATTAAATACCATCTAAAAAAGAAACTAATTGCCTGGTTAATCTTTATTCTGGCATCATTCAATATTACCTTTGGGGCAAATATTTCAGAATTAATCCTTAAAAAACAGAATTGGATTAAAGCAAATGGTACGGTGGTTTGGGTCGGTTTAAAATTCGAAAGAAAGAGAGTCATCGCTTGTCGTATGAACGATAACTATGTTTTAGTTTATAAGCCCTGGGGGTTATCAAAACAATATAGCACGCAGGAAGTCATATATTGTCCTGATTTTTTTAACCAAATATCTTCAAAAAACACAATAACCAGTCAAGGAAAGTAATATTCGGTATTTTTTTTGAATATCTAATTGAACTGATATTTCAATTACAGAGCAAAGTTTGTGATTGCGCTTGATTTTTCACCCTAAATCGTTTTAAAAACAGGTAGTTCTTAATAAATTTCTTATGAAAATTTTTAACATAATTACTATGGTGAGGTTAGTACTGTGAGTGTCGGAAAACTGACAGGTCCAAAAAAAGCAGCGATTCTTTTGCTGGCGTTGGGAGAAGAAGGTGCCTCTGACGTATTAAAAAACCTTGAAGATCGCGAGATTCAACAGGTTGGTTACTATATGGCACGTTTTACGGATGTCGCTCCCGAGGAATTGGATAATGTACTGGAAGAATTTTACCGTAAAGCCGCCATGCAGGATCAGGGTGTTACGATTAATGCCAGTGGTGATTTTGTTAAGAATGCTTTAACCAAAGCATTAGGAGATGATAAAGCCAAAGATTTAGTCGATAATTTAAAATCATCGACAGATGAAGGTTCTTTGGATTCACTGAAATGGTTGGAACCAAAGATGATTGCCGGTTTTATTGTGAACGAGCATCCACAAACAATCGCTCTGATTTTAGCGCATCTGGATGATCCTGAACAAACAGCCATGGTATTAAAAGAACTTCCAGAGAATTTACAGGCAGATGTCACTTACCGGATGGCAATTCTGGAAGCGATACCACCTGGTGTTATTAAAGAAATTGAAGAAGTATTAGCTAAAGAATTGAAAGCTACCGGTGCGGCTTCCACTGCAAAAGTAGGGGGTGTTGAATCGGTTGCAGAAATGCTCAATACCATGGATAAATCAACTGAAAGTAGGATTTTGGCGACGATTGAGGAATCCAATCCGGATCTGGCAGAACAGATTCGTGAATTAATGTTTACTTTTGAAGATTTGGTTTTGGTGGATCCCAATGGTATGCAGACAATTTTAAAAGAAGTTCCTCAAAACGATTTGGTTCTGGCTCTAAAAACAGCTTCCGATGCTGTAAAAGAACATATTTTCAGTAATATGTCTGAAAGAGCCTCTGATATGGTTCGTGATGATTTGGACGCACTTGGCCCGGTACGGGTTGCCGATGTTGATATCGCTCAGCAAAAATTGGTTAAAGTGGCCAGGAAACTTGAAGAAGAAGGGAAAATCATTATCAGTGGTGGTGGTGGTGGTGATGTTGTTTAAAAAAACAGGTGTCTGTCCATAAATACGGCTAATGTCCCTGTTTTTAAGAATGATTTGGATTTTCGATAACTTTTTCTATGGCGTGTCTGACTACTTTTTCAATGATTTTTTGATCATCATCCTTTTTCAAAATAATAGTTCCCTCCTGCACATACTTAGGTTTTATCTTGCTTAGACTCAGTGCATATATATCTTGTAAGCAAATTGAGCAACCGTCGCACTTATCGTATTCCGCCAACAAGTTTTTCATAGCCTTAATCACTTTAATTTCATAAGAATTTCGAACATTAAGGAGTGAGGTTCCATTGATATCGTATATTTGTGCGTTCATAGATCTTAGCTAAATAGTTGTGGTGTTGTTTTTAAAAAATAATTTTCAGTAGCACTAATTAACTATCAAAAATCTATACTAAATTGTAATGAGATGCTACATAAACGATACACTCGTTAAAAACAGGTTGTGTAATCTTTTAAATGAATAGAAAGTGGATTTAAAAGCAAAATGGTGAAAACAGTTTTAAATTTGGTTTAAAAACAAAACTTACCAGTTAAGGCATAATTGTTATTGCCTGATAATTCAAGGAATTTCTAATGATATTAGCAAGAGGTTAAAATGGGACTTTACGTGATTGATCACCCACTCGTTAAACACAAAGTTGGTTTAATGCGGAAAAAAGACAGGTCTACCAAAGATTTTAGGAGTTTGTCTTCAGAAGTGGCACGACTGCTAACTTATGAAGCAACTAAGGATTTAGAAACCGAAAAAAAAGTCATTGAAGGTTGGGCATCAGAAATTGAAGTGGATCGGATAAAAGGGAAAAAAATTACTATTGTTCCAATTTTAAGAGCAGGGCTAGGGATGATGGATGGCGTATTAGATATGATTCCTTCTGCCAAGGTCAGTGTGGTTGGTTTTTATCGGAATGAAGAAACCTTACAACCGGTCAAATATTATGAAAAACTAGCCAGAAATATTGAAGACAGAACGACTTTAATTCTTGATCCAATGTTAGCAACCGGTGGGACGCTTTTAGGAACTATTGAACTCTTAAAAAAGGCAGGTTGCAAAAAGATAAAAGGACTATTTATTGTTGCAGCACCTGAAGGCATTGAAAAAATTCAATCTGCTCATCCTGATGTCGACATTTATGTCGCTGCGGTTGATGAGTGTTTAAATGATATTGGCTATATTCTTCCAGGGTTGGGAGATGCCGGAGATAAGATTTTCGGAACTAAATAAATGTTGTGACCTGGTTCTTTTTTATTTGAGCCAGGTTCTAAAACCCTTAATGACCTTATTTCTTTTGCTGTCGATTTGCCTTTTCAATTTTAGCCCAGGAATCTCTCAAGGTTACAGTCCTGTTAAATATCAGATGGTCTGGTTTTGAATCGTTGCGATCCACACAGAAATATCCCTGACGCTCAAATTGAAACGGTTCTTCAGATTTTGCCTCAATTAAACTTTTCTCAAGTTTACAGTTCTTTAATATCTTCATTGATTCAGGATTTAAGAATTCTTTAAAATCTTTTCCTTCCTTATTCCCGGTAGGGTTCGCTACTGTAAATAATCGATCATAGAGTCTAACTTCCGCATCAATGGCATGACTAGCCGATACCCAATGGATGGTTCCTTTTACTTTTTTGATAGAAGTGCCGGTTCCACTTCTTGTTTCAGGATCATAGCTGCATTTTAGAGTAACGATTTCCCCAGTTTGAGGATCTCTAATAACAGCTTCGCATTTGATAATATATCCATAACGCAATCTAACCTCACCACCAGGTTTTAAACGGAAAAACTTTTTGGGTGGATCTTCCATAAAATCATCCTGTT
>Ga0233431_1006636_pt1 | contig 10307 bp, 7 predicted proteins | sample SI_118_April2016_FD_179867 | JGI IMG/M metagenome (GOLD analysis project Ga0233431, IMG submission 179867) | Seawater microbial communities from Saanich Inlet, British Columbia, Canada - SI_118_April2016_200_MG | ecosystem: Environmental > Aquatic > Marine > Inlet | place: Canada: British...
TGCTCCGTCCAACGCACATACCCAATCGGATAATCCAGCCCCTTCTGTTCATAGTTTTCATCATACCGACCAGGGCCATAGCTGCAAGACACCTGAAATCTCAATTCCTTCTCATAAAAATCAGCACGTTGAAGATTGAGCCTCACCACCCCCACTAGAACAATGCGGCCCCGTTTACGGCACATCTCCGCAGCTTGATGAACAATGCCATCGGTCTTTGCACTCGCCGTGATGATCACCCCATCCACCCCAACGCCTTCCGTCCACGCATTGGCTGCCGCCACAGGATCACCATTACCGGCATTGCAGATTTCAGCACCCCAGGTCCTGGCCAAAGCCAGCCTTTCCTCAATCAGATCCACCGTCAGCACATCACATCCAGAGGCCCGCAACAACTGTACCGTCAACAACCCGATCAACCCTGCCCCAAACACCACAAACTTCTCACCCAGTGTCGGTTCAGCCAACCGTATCCCCTGAAGCCCAATAGCCCCCAGCACGGTAAAACTCGCCTGCTCATCGCTCACATTATCAGGGATCTTAGCGCACAGGTTCTCAGGCACACAAACCACCTCAGCATGTGGCCCATTCGATACCACCCGATCCCCCACCTTCAAGCTTTCAACTTTCAGTTTTGAGCTTTCAGCCTGCACGACAGTGCCCACATTACAATACCCTAGAGGCAACGGTTCATCCAACCGCTTAAACACCGTCTCCAGAGTCGGCATCAATCCATCCGTCCTAATCTTATCCAGTACCTGTTTAACTTTATCCGGTTGCGACTTCGCTTTCGCCAGCAGACCACCCTTAGAAAATTCCACCAGCATACGTTCAGTGCCTGGGGAAATCAGGGATATCTGGCTTTTTATAATCAGATGCTCAGTCTTTACAGCAGGGCAAGGCACATCCACAAACTCAGTTTTGCCCGTTTTTAAATTTTGTAAAATTTGTTTCATTTATCTTAAGGTTACCTGCATTTCGTCAGACAGTTTATTGTCGAGCGCTAAAACTAAACTACAGGAAGACTTAACCGATTGTATTGAATCCCCATCAGCGTCATCCAAAATTCGTTGGCCAATTTGTTGATACATTTTCTTATAACTTTCCATTTTATTGATTCTTCTTTTTCTAATAATCCTATCCTTATTTTCCGCCAAATAACGTGAACCGTTAATCATTTTGATAGTTGCATTATTTGCTCTTACCTCAATGTAGTCCTGGACCCCAATGCGTTCGCTGCCTTTGTCAGTTAATGTCATAGTAAAACAAGCACCATTTCTCAATTCCACAAAACAGCTAATCGTACAGTCTTTCGACATTGATAAGTCGTAAGCATAAACTTCACAAAAATTATTAAGATAAAGAAAATGATCAATCCAGTGGCACCCATTTGAAATCAACCGGCTTTTAGAGTTTTGCCAACGGTACCAGTGGAATTCTGGAAGTGGTACTTCATAAACAATACAATGATATGAAACTGGTTTTCCGGGGATCACCTCCATATCCTCAAAGGCCCACCTGTTCATCGGAAGATAACGCTTATGAAAGCAACAAAACAACCTTCCAGCTGAATTTTTCATAGCAGTCAGCAAATCGGCCAACTGGTCTTTAGTTACAACAATCGGTTTTTCTACTACAGCGCAGGCCCCATGTTCTAAAGCGATGATAGCCAAAGGTGCATGAGTGTGATGAAACCCTGCAATCAGGTAGACATCGTATTCTTCAGGGTCTGTCGGATTTGGTGAAGTATCCCACAAATTTACCAATCTACTTTCAACAGGAATTTGCATCGGATCAACTTCATGTATATGTTCTACATTCAAATACTTCTTGATGTTTGGCAATATAATGGTCTTAGCATAATTGCCATAACCAAACAAAACGGCTCTTTTGTGGCTATCGTTTTTTTTGCTTTTTATCTGCCCATTTCGATAAGATATTTTGGTAGGCTCGTTTAGTTGTAGACGTAACCCATCCCGCCAGTTTGTGTGCCTGATAGCTTCCTGTAATTTTTGGCATAACTGACGCGGTTCATCATAAACATTCTGGCCAGAATAATTGCTCCATCCACAAAAATCAGACCACCATCTGCCCCTTCTTGCTTCAATATCCCTTAAAGGAACGTATACAATAGTGTTTTCGGGAATAGAAGGGATAATCGACTGGTCTATCTCAAAAATTAATTCTTCACACAATGCAATTCGTTCTATACATGCCGGATAATCTGGAGCCAAAATACTCACAATTTGGCCTTCGCCAAATTTCGTCTTGCCAAATGACTCAAGCACACGCCCAACTCCACAGGATATATATTTTTCATTACGATATCGTTCTTTTCCTCGGGACAAAATTTTTCTAAAAACAGCGACTAAGCCGATTTCAAGTAAATAATTCCATATCAATCTCAAACTTTTCGGACGAACAAAATAAAGTCCTTCCGACCTTTCAAGACTTCTCCATGCCAATACTTGGATAATGTATTCATTAGGATGAGGATGGTAATCAAGAAATCCATCCTTCCATTTACTATTAATTAAAATTTTCATTTTTTATTCGAAACAGTACCGTTAGGATCCGCCCAAAAATAAAATGGGTGCGGCTCTTTTTGAACAAGGATAAAAAGCAGCAATAATAACCAGTTAGAAATTCCAGCTATGCCGCACATTTTTATTAACGCCTCTCGTTCCGAGCCACTTCAGCAATAAAAGAAAAAGTCTCGTACGCACAACGTTCCCACGAATAGGTTTTTGCGCGTTTATGAGCAGCCCAAGCACACCTCTCACGCAAATTCCTCTCCTCAATCAACCTGCTCAAGACACTGGCAATGTTGGATGGATCTTCCGGAGAAAAAAACATACCGAAATTGCCCAAGGTTTCTTTTAGCGGACTATAATCCGAACAGGCAATTGGCAAGCCCGAAGCCATCGCCTCCAATAAAATCATTCCGAACGTCTCACACGTCGAAGCAAATATAAAACCGTCAGCATTTCTGTAACGATCATGAAGCTGGCCGTAAGGGATGGAACCGTGATAGAATACAAACTCCCGCTGTGGATCAAACCTTGCTAAAGCATTCTGTAAACGCCGTAAGGCAGGAGGGTATGCAGGCCCAACAAGGTTCAAGATCACAGGATACCCTTTGGCTCTCAGCAGACTCACCGCTTCCACCACTTTCCATTGGTGTTTGTACATGTCTATGATTGAGACATATAGAAAACGAAATGGGTTCTTTGAAGAAAAGTCTTTTAACGGGAGTTGCTTAGCGGGAGGATGAAAAAAAACGGGATTAACCCCATGAGGAATGGTCGCAGTTGGACAATTTAACTTGGGAAAAGCTTTTAGGACAATTGTACGGGCATGATTCGTTAAGAATATAACTCCATCACACTTCCTAAAACTGCATCCTTGAGTAAACCGAAGCATACACACACGAAGGAACGCGAGGGATATGCCATACCTCTTCCGCTCGAAAACATCAAAGGGCAAAAGGTTTTGAGAAAATGACACATAAGGCTTAAAACTCGTTGAATAAGACGCCCCAGGGAAAAATAGGATGTCGCACTCAACTTCGGCTAGTTCTTTAATTCTTAGTTTCGCCCACCACAACCTCATTATTAGAGATTTATCCAAAAAGGGCACATGCGTTAGATCTAACCAGTCCCTAACAGGAAGCTGCATTAATGTACTCTTCCCTCCCCAGACTATGACTCGCTCTATTTTATGCTCTTCCGGGCTCAGTGCACTCAGTATTTCTTTTAAATGAGTTAATCCTCCTCCCGCACGGATATTCGAAGCGTCTATGCCAATTCGTATCATAAGATCCCCGTATCTCACCTCTAATCAGAAAAGCTACGTTTTTCAGGTTGTTCAACCCATGATTGATGAAAGGCATGGACCTATGGGCATCCTTCATTTCTCAGTTTACTTTTACTTAATCCCGGCAAAAAAACGAAATCTTACAATTGTGGCGAACTTGTTGGTTAGAGCTCATGGGCTCTGGAGTAATCTCCCACATATCTTCGTCCTAAATCCTAACCTGAAACCGGACATAGGCATAAGCGCCCGAAACAACAAATAAACTTAACTGTAAACATTTCTGCCTTTCGGGAGTACCCTATACTCAAATACTATTATTCGAGCATATAGGGGGAAAAATGTCTGACTTCAAAGCTGGGTTGTTACAATCTCATAAATCGAAAGAAAATGAACCCGAAATATCAAGCATGATACCACGTAGTAACAAATTTGTGCGCCGCCGTGCCCAGGCCCCGGGGGGGGGGCTGGGCACGGCTCCTATGCTACGAACTGGAGGTGACAACTATTCTGACACAGGGGGATACCATTGGACAAAAACTTAGCGCAACCTTTAAGATTAACTACTGCTACACGCATCATTTTTCTGAGCCAATTTTAGCACCTGAAACCCGCCGCCTATGTGCGACCAGATTGGCCTGATTTCTTGTGTTTAACACTTCCATCATTGCAAAGAAAACGCCCAAGAAAATGAAATTCGCAGGATTTCGCTGGCCCAAAGATAATGATAGGACTAGCACCGAAAAGAAAATACTTCGACCGCTGATCCTGGAAGAGAACCCTTTCATCGCCTTCCTTACAGGGTAGTAAAATGCAAGGACATAGACGATAAAACCGACAACTCCGGTTTCACATAGCACCCTTATGACATTTGCATTTGGGTTCGAAAATTCCCCCAAGCCAGAGTAGGTATTAATGACGTGTGAAGATACCCCCAAACCACCTCCAAACAGAAAAGGGAGCGGATTGAATTGTTTGAGGTTATCGACTATCCAAATTAGTGGATAAATGTTCACAGCCAAATTTGGCGCCGTTAGGTCGGCACCTGCACTAAATAACGCAGGAATATCCAAAAGCACACCATATTTCATCAGAACACGCGGTGTAAATGCCACGGCAAAATAGCTCGCCGCTCCGGTTAGAGCAACAATTATCACGGTAGTTATAACAGTTTTCCCTCGCAACACTCCTATTACCAGATAGATTGCCACGAAAATTATAACACCGATGATACCTGATGTACTCCGTGTTAAAAATGCGCAGACAATAAGCAAGATGTAGTAATATTTTTTTTGTGGCTTATAAATGGTAATTGATCTAAGAAAATAAAGACCCGCACCCAATCCAAGGACGACAAAAGCATCGCGCGGCTCACCAAAAAAACCATGAAAACGAACACCAACATTTCTAGGGCCTGAATAATACCACTCATACAAGTACCTACCAGTAATTGAAATATCATATTGTGATACAGTAATAAGGTCAATAAGGCCTACAATCAATGACAGGTTGAATACGAAAAAGAATGCTTTGAAAAAGTAGATAATATCTTTTTCGTGCCTAAATAGAACCAGAGGTAAAACGCTAAAATAGAAAATATAGTATAACAATATAACATATTCAAAGATTGGTCGTAAAAACGCCGAATTAAGAAAAGTCGCGATAAAACTCTGAGTAGAAGCTGGTAAATAGTTTCGAATCGAATAAGCGTCTATCAGAAATCCAACAAATCCTGAAGCTACTGCCAATAGAAAGAAAAGAGAAAGAAAAAAATATCTATAGTTAGTGGGGCTTGGAAATTTCAAACGGCGCTTCCCCATCAGAGTTGATATGCCTAATAGCAACAGAACTATCATCGCGAGCAGCCTTGACACAGTTGCTCCGATAGCACTGATACCTTGGGAAGTCACACTAAAAAATACCATGGGCGCAAATACCAGAGACCAGGCATAGATTTTATTAATGGTAATTTTCAATACCACTCACCGATTAAACCATATTCAAAGCCTCCTATGCCCCGTTTGAATTTTGCAATACCAGAGGTATTTATTTCATCAATTCCCCCCAAATCAAACCAAGCACAGCCATGTTTTTTCAACTCAATGATAGCATGCCATATCAACAAATTGTTGGCATATACTCTGCGCCCTTCAGAGGAGTTCCAGCCCAATTGATATGTACAAGATTTGCCATGTTTTACAATGAGTATTCCAGCAACAGCCTGCCCAGCAGACCATGCCCGAAAAACATAAAAGTCATTTCTTTTCAAGCGATATAATTCTTTGTATAATTCTACACTAGGTCCCCTAAAGGATTTTTCTTTCATCAGTTGTTCATAGTGGTCCAGCATCCAATAAAAGGCCTCATCTGATTTTTCAACTTTTAAATCAAGGCTGGATTGTTCAGCCTTTTTCAACTGGTTTCTCCATTTCCCATTCAGATTCTTCCTCAAGTCTGTTTCCGCTAGCGACAAATCTATAAACGAGGATACCCACGGAAGAGCCTCTCTTTTTCTAAACCGCGCTAAAGACAAAACACCTATGTTTTCAGGTACATTTAATAATTCAGGTGCAATAAGTAGAACGCTTCCTTTCCACCAATTCCAAGTCTTGCGTAATAACTTGAAAAAATTGTATTTCATATAAAAATCATCAACTCCATTGATTATCAGCGGCCCCCGATTGATCCGCAAAACACCAACGGGCCCCCAAGACTTTTCCAAAGCTTGAAATATGGCGACAACGGCGCCGTTACGTTTAATGACTCCACGCCTGATTTGCCAGCCCTCTATTTCCTTTTTAGCATTGCCGTACTCCCATGATTGGAGAAGATTAGATTTGCCTGCGGCCGCCAACCAATCCTCCCATTCTTTCTTTTCACCGCTGTACCAAACAACGTTAATGCAATTATCACTCGACTTTTTTTCTGAATAACGACAAAAACTCTTATATATACTTTGCATTTCAGAACTTCTAAGACTTTGATGCACCGGGAAAAAAAATAGAGTTTTCTCCAGTTCAATAGCAACGAGGTGATTTGCAGGATCATCTAAAACCTCATGAGGAAGATCCGGCCACTTCATAACGGGAGATCGACTTTCTTTTAAGAAACTGAGATGCTCTCGCGCGGATTCTCCAGTTTTACATCTAAAACACCCCATGTATGGAACATAATAACCATCGCTTTCAAACGGCGCCGTTTCTTTGACGGATTGATTCAATGCTTTGAATATTGCCTCATTAGTCTGACGGACAAGCGCGTATTTATTAATATTCGGCAACTGAGTGGTTAGCAAATTACGACTAAATTTACTTTGCAACTGCTTAAAAGGCATAGAAGTCGGGGGGGTATTACTGTCCTTCTCTGCTACCTCCCCCTTAAGCCAAAGGACATCTGGCAAAAACTTCTGCAAAATACGTTTAAACAGCCAAGCCCAAGGGGTTGGTGATTCCTGTGGTATAGTTTTTAGGATTTGGCCCATTACTTCCGTTGGCTGTTTATCATTCAATTTCCGGAATACCTTCGTTCTTGGGCGTTGGATCAAAAGAGCGCCATCCGGAATGGCTAAATGTTTATGAGGACTGTAAAAAACAAATTCCCCATGAACACCGATATCATGGTGAGGAACAAATACATGAGCGGCGTCCTCAACCAGAATACATCCTTGTTTATTGCAGAATTGGCGTGCTTGCTTTCCTTCTGAAGGATAACCAAAGTAATGTACCAAAATAAAGATTGCCGGTTTGTTGGTTAGTGCTTTAGTGTCACAAGATGCCCAATCCGGGGTTAGCCGATCGGTAATTGGATAAAAATAAAACCGATAATTGGCCTCCCTCAAAGGTTGCAAGGATTGGTTACAAAAAAAGTCTGGAATCCAGATAGGTGGTAATTTCTTCTGAGTATAAACCTCATACCAACGGGCAATAGCCAGCATAGCAAACGCCGACCGCGAAAACCAAAAAGGGACATCCGAATCTCTGATAAGCCACGGTTTGGCTAACTCTCTGCCATTTAGAGGCTGGGTGAAGATTGATTTTAGTAACAGACGCCACTGTGGCAGTGGCGCTAAAGTTATTCTAGACATTTATAGTAACTCTTTCATTTTTGAAAATATTTTTGAATGCAACAAGAATGGTCAAAATGAGGCGTTTAAACATGTACGTCTGCCCACTCCCGATTATCATTTAAAGAAGGAAAGGTCCCATTCATTTATCCACGCAATTACGAACCCCTCATTGGTAAACTGCATAGGAAGCCACACGTAACGCCCATCAATGGCGTTTTCGGGATTCCAGATATCGAACATTGCAATGAATGCATTGTCTTTGCCGCACACTTGGATTATAAAAGTGCTCTGTGCGCCGAAAGTCTTCTCTGGCCCGATACCGTTATACGAATTAATTCCCACACAGGGATTACCAAGCTCTTCCCAAGGGCCAAGAATCGAATTCGCAACAGCAGACCTTGCTGCGTTAGGTTCCCAACCGGAGCATCCGGACCCAAGGAAGTAATATTTTCCATTGCTTTTGCAAATAGCCGGCGCTTCCATAAATCGATTCTCAAATACGCGTGTAAACATTCCTATTGGTCTCAAGTATTTATCGTCCAGCGCTGAAATGTGCAGGGTCTTGTTGTCCTCCGAAGCATACAGATGATAGGCTTTGCCATCGTCGTCCACAAAGAGGGTTTGGTCTCTTGCCATAGCTCCGCCGGGCCGAAAACTCTTAATGAAGACATAGGGCCCTGTTACCTTGTCTGATATAGCCACCCCGCTTCTAGCCGTTTCGTAACCCTCGCCCTTCATCTCAAGATGAAACCACATCACAAATTGGCATGTCTTCGCGTTGTAAATAACCTTTGGCCGTTCAATGATGCATCCTTCCGCAATATCACTCTGGGAATCATCGGACACCCTCAGTGCTATTCCCTCATCCTTCCAATTGTAAAGGTCTTCTGATGAGTAAACATGAACTCCCACATGGGCCAGGTTTCCTGCTTCGCCTTCTATCTTATGTTCACCAAACCAGTAGTAGATGCCTCCGTTAAAGAGAATTCCGCCGCCATGGGCATTAATATGCTTTCCCTTATCATCGGGCCATAATTCGCCAGGAAAAAATCGTTTTAAACTGCGTTGGTCCACTCGATTTTTTCTTCTTAAGGCAACATCAACAAGCGCAGCAAGTAAGGTGCTGCCGAACTTCAATAACTTTATCATATTGAACATTCACCACTTGAAAACAACGTAATGGGGGAGGAAATCAAAGCTGTTTTAGCAGGCTACTAAAAACTCTTGGCTTCTTTGGTTCCAGAATTTAGTCGGTTGACCCGTCTTCACATCTGAAATGGTTCTGATTTGTTCTTTTACTCTACTGAACCATGACATCCAATTGTTTTCGTGCTTTCCAATAATAGCAAGACAATCCCCCAGCGGCGACAAAAGTATTATATTTTATCCCATCGGAAATGTTTAAGGCTTCACGTCTTATAGCACCAGGACTTATTCCCAATTTATTCGGTCCTCTTACCCCTGAATAAATATATTCATAACGACCTCTGGCTATTTCTGATGCTTTTTGGCTAATACTTCCTATGTCTCCAAAAGGATAGGCAAAGTGTTTGACTCTAAGCCCAAGAAATTCTTCGATACGATCCCCAGATGAAACAATTTCTTCTTCAAGCACCTTATCATCCAACATTTCAGAAAGTCGAAGATGACTTTTAGTGTGTGCACCAATTGTATGACCCATATTAATAAGGTCAGATAGGTTTTCCACTGTCATTGATTCAATTTCATTAAAACAAGAGTTAAACACTGATTTATCGAGACAAAGATTCTTTCTTATATACAGTTCCTGAGCCTCCGGATTTCTTGAATCAATGAAACCGGTTGGTATAAAAAATATTGCTTTAATTTGTAAAGGATTTAATATTTCTTGAGCAACTCTATAATTAGATTTGAATGCATCATCAAAAGTAAGCAACAGATGATCTTTATTTAGGTCAATGTTGCCCTTCATAAAGGAAATAAAATCTTCTGGATCTAAAAAATCATATTTTTTTTGTAGATGGATTAATAATTCTCTGAAACGGCCTATTTCATGTTTAGGAACATCATGAAATATAGGTACAAACACCTGACCTGCGTTCTCTGATCTTTCTCTGATATTTTTTTCTATCTTCATAAAGGGTGATGCTAAAAGACCCAATAACTTTTGAATATTTTTTTTTAACATTATATTCTTAAAATATTATTAATAGTATTCAAAATAAAATCAATTAAAAGACATTAAACATTTTTATGGACATTTTTGTGTAATTACTTCAGCGGCATTTTTACCGCTCAAGATAGCATCATCACTCCAATGGTATGCCCAGTCACCATATCGGCCGCATGGAATGATATCCTTATTCCTAAGAAAACTATGAATAATATCAACAGCTCCCTTGCGCTCCTTGTCATATATCACATAACCATATTTTATATCGATTGTGTC
>Ga0233431_1006638_pt1 | contig 10301 bp, 11 predicted proteins | sample SI_118_April2016_FD_179867 | JGI IMG/M metagenome (GOLD analysis project Ga0233431, IMG submission 179867) | Seawater microbial communities from Saanich Inlet, British Columbia, Canada - SI_118_April2016_200_MG | ecosystem: Environmental > Aquatic > Marine > Inlet | place: Canada: British...
TAATTCTTACGTAACATTTATAAACCGCTAAGATCGCTTCTACGTATGCCAAAAGCACGAATAAAGCTGTACAGTACCGAATTGACTAAACTAAATACCGTATGCTCACAGATAACTGACATCGCAGATAAGTTAAAAGTCAAGTACTCAGGTCCAATAAACCTGCCAACTAAGTTCCTAAAAGTCGCAACACGAAGAAGTCCGGATGGTGAAGGAAGCGAGACATACGAGCGTTGGGAGATGCGAATTCACAAGAGAATGGTCGATATAGCAGCAGATGAGCGTGCGTTACACATGGTTATGAGAGTTCCAATACCACCTGACGTAAACATCGAAATTCAGGTTATTGAATAGTTCTAATAAACGTTTTTTTGCGGAAAAAGCTTATAAACCCAAACTAAGCCTTCTAATTATGCCTCTGTAGCTCAGTCTGGCAGAGCGGCAGCCTTGTAAGCTGCAGGTCGCAGGTTCGATTCCTGCCAGGGGCTTTTGTGGGCCGGTGGTCTAGTGGTATGACGTCGCCCTTACAAGGAATCCCTTTAGAAAAGGTCTTCCAACCCAAAATATTTTTGGGCTAAGTAAGGCGAAGGCCGCAGGTTCGATCCCTGCTCGGCCCACTATCTTTTTAACTCTTACTTAGTAATCGTAATATGGGTAATGATGGATTAGACGGCCCGTATTCTATGGAAGATCTTCTGCATAGTATTGCGATCTACCCTGCACAGGTTAAGGAAACTGGTGATTTAGAGTTACATGTGACTGCACGTCAGCCGAAAGATATTTCTGCAGAACCACTAAGTGGCGTTCAAGTGGACGCAATTACTGATTACCTACAAGATATTGGCAAAGAGATAATTTTCTATGAAGGAACTTTACAGTACTTTAACTTCGGTAATATATTATTCGAAGAACCTGAATCAATCAAACATAAGATGATTGTAGTTGATCGTAGGTTATTTGATGGTGAAAGCCGCTTTGAGACGCTTCAACGGTGTGCTCGCCGTTCAGGAAAGCATATCTTGCTAATAAATCCAGAAAGTGGCGTTTTTACGCAGTTCTGCCCCGGATTTGCGGAAGATCCTATGGAACAAAAAAGTATGTTCTGGTGTGGATATAGTATGAAAGAGTTACGGTTAGATGTACGTAATACTGTTGAAGACATGTTTGGTAAAAGTAAATATCAAATTCCGTACATAGTCTAACCCAAAGCTTTTTAATTGATTTAGCTGAATTCCTCTCATGGGCTCATAGCTCAGCCTGGCTAGAGCGCTCGGCTCTTAGCAACCTTTTCTTTTAGAAAAAGAAAACGTTGATGAAAAGAAAACTACTTTTCAAAAGAAACCGAGAGGTCGCGGGTTCGAATCCTGTTGGGCCCATTTATACTTGATCTATTGGTTTGGTAGCCCGTTCAACTGGATCAAATGATTCTGGTTGTGCGTATGTGTCATCTTCGTTTGTATTAATGTCTAGTGCAGTGTAGTCTCGGATAAATGTCATACATGCATTGCTATGAAGATCGAGTTTATACTGTCCGTCAGGACCTTCAATTAAGATGCCTAATTCAATACCAACATCAAGCTCTTTTTGCATATTAGATCTATTCTGCATTATGTCAGTTTCAATTTCTTCCCAAGCTGCGTTATCTATCTCTGACGCGAGGTAATTGAATCGATTATGTGGCTTTACGCGACTGGCTAAACGTGTAACTGTTGCGTTATCTAATTCTTCAACAGTTTGCCCAGGAGCCGTCATATATGCATTAGCATCCTTCATGCGTAAGTATTCTGAAACCATGAAATATAATAGAAAAGGTTTGGTAGTAACACCACGTCTTTCTCCAAGTTTGTTTGCTACTAAATCGTGTAAAGTACGGTCTTCTGGAGCTGCTTGTTCATGAACCACTGTTTTTACAAAATGAGTTAGAAACGCATTATCTTCATCAGTGTTTAAGTTCTGAGGGTCAACTTTTTGTTTAGGCTGTAAGAGTGTACCAATTAAGTCAGCATTATCGTCGTTAGCTAGTACGTCTTTAAATGACATTTTCACTTAAAGGTGGAAAAGTCGGTTTAAAAGCTTTACTATTACTTAAAGCTGAAAAAGTTCTTGAATTGGTCCCAAGCACCAGGTTTTTCTTCAGGATAGTAGTTTGCACTGTCTTCTACTGGCGCAGGTTGTTGTAGTGCTGCTTGCTGAGCATTGTATTCCGCAAGGTCTTCATCATACTGCTTCTGTTCTTTAACACGTTGAGCCTTAAGTTCAGCCAAACGATTTTGAGTCCAAATCGCTTGCATATCTTTAGGGAATTTAATCGTCTCGTTAATGAAATCCAGTCGGTCTTTATCTACCCAATTTTCTCCATTAGCCTGTATGTCCGTATTCCAATCATCTTCAGGATATGTTTCACGAGCCCATGCGAGAGCTTCATTGTATTTGTCTATTTTTTCTTCTGAGATAGGATACCAGCCCGCATTAGTTCTCTTATTCGGCATAGATATGTATTGTTTTGCTCGTTCTCGTCGAGATAGACGTGGTTTATCTTCGAGAGAGTCTGCAGTAAGAATCGTCTCTTTCGGCATATCCCAAGACACACTTGGTTCAGATACATCTGGCGTCCAATCACTATACTTGTCCAATCCAACTCTTTCTGCATCTTCATTATTATGCTTGACAGTATAAACTTGGCCAGTATCGACGTCAGTTATTCTTGTAGTTGTGTGCGCAGGGTATATTTCATCAAGTGGTATCTTAACAAGTCTGCTCGGAAGATCTGATGATGAGTCTAAGAAATTTCGGACCCTACGTACGTCATTTTTATCTGTAAGGTTAAATCCTCCGACATCTTTTTTCTTAACTATGTTTGGTATGCGCATGAAATAATCTGTAGATTCGACCATAGTGTCTTCAGGTCTGACTAGTACAGTCTTACCGTTTGCAAGGGTACTGATCATTGGCACATTTCGATCTTTGACAATTCTACGTACAACTGCAAGTGGAAGCACTTTGCCAGTGAAATATATTTTTTCATCTCCACGAGTAGGAACCATACTTTTGTACACCATTTCGTGCATACCTGGCCACTTTTCCCGTATGTTACTCTCACGATCAACCTGGTTTTGTAGCTCTTGCCGTTCATCTTTAGGCATAGCTCTAAGTTTGTAATCCCAAAGACCTTTCTGTACTTGGTCTAGAAGAGCTTTAGCGTCTGCTTGGCCTTGACCTGTTTGTTGTATCTTTCTATATACTGCTCCTGATTGACTAATCTGATTATGTGCGTTCTGAGTACGTTGATACATTTTAGCCATGCGCTCGTCACTCTCACGTAGGCGTCTATCAATGTCGTTTGACCATTCTGTCCAACTAAGTTCTGGCTTAGGCTTATCTATTCGATCGCTGAGATTGCCGCGCATGTGTAGTTTTCTACGACGTGGCTTTGGTTCAGGTTTTTGTTCATATATGTCATTCTTTAATTTATAATCAATCTCATTAGTCTGTTTTTTTAACGCATCCAATCTTTTTTGTAGTGGACTAAGTGACTCAGATACCTTTTCTTTTATTGATAGTGTATTGAGATCTCGTGGTGGTGTAGAATATGGTTGATCAGCAACCGGTTCAACGCCTTTGACTCCAAGTATACCTGCAAGTCTATTTGGATCGAGATCAACACCATGTTTAGTCTTGTGTGTTTCTACCTTGTATAGTGGTTGATAGGGTTTAAGATTGATATGTGAATAACCATTTCTTTCTAACGTATGTACTAGTTTATCTGGATCAAATACCGCACCATGCGCAGTATTATATGTAAACGAGCTACCTACACCAAACTGTTTATCTTGACGACCTTTGCCAGTTAGTTCAAGATCATGTGGGTGGATAAATAGCGTTTTCAGTTTTCCTTGATGTTTGACATGTCCGATAACTGGATCGCGAGTATTTCTAGCGATTTCCTTAAGTTGTGTAGGTTTAGAGACTCCTGAAATGTACTGCACATCTGTATTTGAGTATGGTGAAACACCTTTGAGTTTGTCTAGAAGTCCGCTTTTATGTACTATTGTCCCCATACTTAACAAGGCCCACAGTATTGCGATTCCTGCAAGGAGAGCTAAAACTAGGATTAACGCGTAGTCCATCCTAAACATATCCTGTATTATATAAATACATTATCTTTTGCAAGCGACGGATCAGAAATATTTATAAGCCAAGTTTAAGCCCTATAAGTACAGAAGCACTAGTGTATTCAGCTTGCTGAATACGCTCAAAGTGTGAACTGATTTCGCAGTTCGTCGAGGTAGCTCAGCTGGTAGAGTGCCGGTCTCATGGGAATCCCTTTGGAAAAAGTCTTCCAACCCCAAAGGTAAGATTCTGAGATAGCCGGAGGTCGGGGGTTCGAACCCCCCTCTCGACAGTTTTATAAAACTCTCCGCTATTGATTTTAACATGGGCTGGTAGTTTAGTCTGGTAGAATGCCTGGTTGGCAATCAGGAGATCCTGGGTTCAAAATGCATGAGCGGCTGAGACTTTCGAGTAGATACTGACTCTTTAGGTCGCTTGGGTGTGATAGTCCCAGTCAGTCCATTTTTGAATTTTACATAAGATGTACCTATCAGATATGTTGGACATGTAGAGCAGCGTCCGTGTTCTTTACTACACTTTTGTTCCGAGCTTACCTGCCGTTCTAAATCATAAAAGACCGCGTCGCTGATGTTAATCAAACGAGGTAAAGTATTTGGATCTAAAACACAACTTAATTGTACTAGCGCGAATAAACTGCCTGCAAGATACATAAGATCATTTGTTTTGAGCGGCTCCTCGTTAAGGATGTAATTATCTGCAGTATGCATTGTAGTTCTGAGTAGTGTGGCGTAAAATCGACTAGCTTCCTTTATATGCTTCATTAATAAACTATCTTAGATAACTCTTTTAACTCTTTCTTACTGAGCCCAATAAGTGGTTCGAATACTGGAAGGTCGCAGTGCAGCATTTTTGGCGTCTCAGAAGCCATAATAATTGCTTTTGCTTTAAGTTCATGTGCTTTGGCTTCAATCTCTCTACGATCTTTATGAACCCCTTTGATTGAGAGTGGTTTGATTCTTGAGCCCCACGCAAATTTCAGGAGGATCTTAGCGTTATTCTGAAACTGAACCAGTTTTTTCTCATCGTCGCGTATATGTAATGGAACTACTTCAGCACCTCTACGCATCATCATCCAAGCAGCTAACACATCTTGCTTGTTCTCAGACATAAGAACTACTACTTTACCACCAGTTCCTAGCGGAAGCCCTCCAAGTCCACGTATAATCTCAGAGTAGATGAAAGCTTTATGATTAACAACTTCGACACGTAACCAGAAAGTAGGTTTGGTTAGATTAACTTTAGACTTCGTCATCTGTTGAATATAAGCACCTACTTCTACCTCAATATCGCGTGCTTTAAAGTCTGAGTTTACGGCTGTTGCGCGGACACCAAAGCTGTTTTTTGAGCTAACGCCAAGTTCTTGTGCCAGGTCAAGCATAGCGCTTTTGATAGCACTTATTTTGGCACCTACCTGTGCAGCAGCACAGATGTTTACAATACCGAAAATGTTCTTAACAGCTTCAGCAACATCATCTGCTTCAGGTGTATAGATAAAGTAGCGCGCTTGGCTTCGAATGATCTGATCAAAATCGATCTCACTACGTTTTAGGCAGTCTTTAACATTAAAGAGTAATCTCTGTTCAAATTGTTTACGAACGCCCTTGCTCTTTAGAATGAGTTCCGCAGGTTTCAAGATAACTACTTCTTTGTCCATATTAGATATAAATAAGTAAATTTAAAAAATTAATTGAAAAAAGAAAAACTAAAGTGCGTATGTTGAGATTAGGAATCCAATTAAGAACCCTATCAATAGACCTTGGATTAGTTCCTTAATACCGTATTCGATTTCGCTTTGAGACATCCTTGACATTTTTTTACCTCCTAATCCCGGTTCTTCCCCGGTTTAAGTTCTCTCAGTTCTATTATACCCATCATAAAGATAACTGCACTAATCCCATAGAACATAGGGAAGAGTAGTAGTTCCTTTCCTGCTATTAAAGGCATATTCTGTACAAGCATTCGATTAGCTGCTAATAGTGTTCCGTAAAGCGCAAAGCCAAACCACGTTGTTCCTAAGAATATCAGCAAAAGACCGATGTGCTCATGTTTTTTCATATTGTGTCGCATGGTGATCAACTACATATGTGTATACTTCTTTATATAGTTTTTTGACTATAGATGGGTTAGAAATCAATTGGAACAATCTTTTATCGAAGTCCCACTTTTTACATGCTGAAAAAGCTTATAAATCAAAAAGACGGCGTTTTGGTGAATGGGGCTGTAGTGTAGCTTGGTATCACTCGTGGTTTGGGACCGCGCGACCGGGGTTCAAAACGGACTTAGTACGTTTTAAGCGAACTGGTTCGATGTAAATCCTCGCAGCCCCACTAAGCCTTTTTCAGAAAAAGGCTTGCGAAAAACGAAATAATTCGCGGGAGTAGTGTAGTCTGGTCTATCACTCGACGTTGCCAACAGCCCTTTAGAAAAGCGCTGGCGGAAAACCTTCGGGAATTCCACGCAAAAACGTTGCGACTTGGGTTCGAATCCCAGCTCCCGCACTTTAAGTTTAGTTTCGGTAAGATTAAATAAGATTAAATATCTTAAATAATATGAAAAAGGAGATAATTATTGTTCTTTTTATTACTGCCATTGTTTTTGTTAGTGGTTGTCTTGGCAGCGGTAATGACGCAGATGACTCAGATAATTCTGAAAGAGACTCTGGAAATACCGATGGTTATGCTGATGAAAATGGAGGTAATAGTGATGTGGATACTGATGATCTAACTCCACCAGCTTTACCTGAATGATGAAAAATAAAATAATCCTGTTTATGATTTGTGGAATTTTATTAATTCCAATTGTATCGGCCACTATAACGATCGACTGTGGTAATGGTATTTGTGATAAAGAGAGTTTTGAATTAGCTAAAGGCCAAACTGAGACAATTAATGTTTTTGGTAATGATTATGATATTAAATTTGAAGAGGAGCAGGGATTGGATCGTACAAATCCTGCAGTGTATCTAGAAAAATTTGGTGGAGCAACTAATCTTGATGGTTATAATGTCGAGCTCTATCAAGTCGGTGGTAACCACCCCTATAAAGGCGAATTCAGCGTACGCATCGATGTACCTATGAATGGAGAGATAGATAAGATTGACGTAGAGTTAGATGAAAACGAATGGTGCTATTCTGACTGCCTAGAACGAGATGGCGTATATGTTATTGATATTTACAAAGGTTGGAATCTAATAAAGTTAGATAGTTTTCCTTCAGATAAGTCTGATGTTGATCAATTATATCGAAATGACGTTTTAGCAAGGTATGTTTATGTGAGTCCATTAAACACCTACTGGTCTTATGGTGGTGAACAACCACCTAAAAGTGAGATAGAATATATGCAAAATAATTATGGTGAAGATATTATTAATACTTTAGAAGTGCAATCAGCTGTGTGGGTTTATTCTGCAAGAGACACAAAGAGATATGCGGAATTTAGTCAATGGAGTTTAGATTCTAAGAACCATAATGAAATATTATCTGCGCACCAGTTATTTAGTGGTTGGAATTTCATTAATGTTTTACCTGCTTTTGAAGATAAAAGTTTAGAAGAGATAAAGGGAGATTGCGATTTTACTAAAGTATGTCTTTGGAATCCACAAGGTCAAGAGTGGGATTGTGGAGATTATGTAAATCGAGCTAGCTCCAATTTTGGAAAAATTAATGTCGGCAGGGGTGTAGTACTAAAAGCAGATAATGATTGTAGCTTTGGCGTTAAAATTAATCCCGTACCTGAATTACCTGCTTAATCAGATATAGAAAGTCATTGCATTACCTCAAGAGGTAGATGCGCAGTTTTTGCATTTGCATTTTTAAGCTTTGTGTAAGTTCTTTTCAATAAATTTTATAAGTGGAAAAGTTCAAAGATGATTATGGCAACAAACTTCGAATGTATGATCTGTGATTATACCGGTAAGGTAAAAGAAAAAGGCGCTCACTTGGGCGTATGTAAAGAATGTATTCGAAGAATTAAGGCGTCTTGGCCTGACGGAAAAGATGTTATTGTCGTTAGTGAGTAACTTTTTAAACCCTTTTTTAGAAATTAATGAATGGTAAGTCATGAAACAATAGATATTATCACAAGGTATATCCGAGCAAATGCACCCGTTCATTATTTGAATATTCGAGAAACATTGACTTTATCTGCGGTGGACCGGAAGTTAGTTGGTGCAGCTGCATCGCGTATGTTCAGTGAAGGTTATCGTATATGGAGACCTCGCAATCGAGGTATAACGCCTATTGTGTTTAAGATACATACGGAGAGTAGACTTGCAGAGTTAATTATTTCTGACGGAATAGATAATTATCGGACTAAAAAAGTAAGGCGCCTATGTTTCGTATTCGAAGATCTGCCGAGAGATGCGTTAGATATTCTTGTTCAAAGCGAAAAAAATCATTTTAACAAACCTCAAGCAAAAGAATAAGCCTTTTAAGACTTTACGTAAATATCATGTATGGTATTTAAGTTACCGCCAGAATTAGAAGTGTTAGTTTCAAAGCACAAGGAAGATAATCGTAAAATGGAGATTCTTAGTAAATCTAGGGAGATGTTAAAGTCAGCAGATCAAGTTGGAGAGGTTGCAATACTTCGTCTAGATAATTCTGATCTTTCGATATCCGAAGGATTAGTTAGTGGTATGATAACAATACGAAGAGGTAACTTACGTGTATTCCAAGGTCGAACTAATGCTACAATTAGAAATTATGTTTCTGGAGAGAACACCGATCCGAATTGGGAAAAACAACTTGATGAGTGGTATGAAACATTAAAGCGCACACCTCACGCTGGAGTAAATTTGGATTCTGAAGCAAGAAGATTGTCAGAATCTTCTGAAGTCGAGGAAATCGAATTTGATAACAATTCACCTTATCAGCAAGCTTAAGGGATAAACTTTAGCAGATCTTAGAACCTTCTTTAACTTTCTTAGATGGAGATATTAACGCAACATCCTTAGCAGGCTCGGTGCCTAGTATCATTGCTTCAGATTTCTCGCCGCGGATGTTTCGTGGCTCGAGATTGACAATAAAGATAGCCTGTTTATCAACTAATTGAGCTGGCTTGTACCATTTTTTAAGTCCAGCTAAGACTTGGCGTTTTTCTGTACCAAAGCTAACCTGCATTTTGTACAATGTATCTGCATTTGGATGGTTCTCTACTTTGATTATCTTGCCAACTCGTAAGTCAAGTTTCGCAAAGTCCTGGAACTTTACCATTGGTTTAGTATCTAACTTCTTACTTTTAACCTTACCGGAGAACTTTGCTTCGAGCTCTTTCAATCGACTAAGTTCCACTTTATTGAATAAGACTTTAATGTTCTTGAGCTCACTCTGTTTCCGGATCTTTGCAGAAGTTGCGGGGATGAATGGTTCAAGGACATCAGCGAGTATTTTAATGATTTCAAAGCAAGTCGCAATTGTTTCCGCACTCTTCTTAGGATTGGTTTTGATAGTTATCCAGGGTTGTTCATGTTGGAAGTACATATTTGCATAATCACCAATCTGAAGCGCGAACTTGAGCGCTTTCTTTAGTTGAACCTTTGTCAATGCTTCTTCCCAGTTTTTCTTAATACGAAGGACAGCATTGATCTTAGTCGCGTTTGGTTTAACGTTAGGAACCGTACCAAAGTTCTTTTTGGTAAAAGTTACGGTTCTGTTGACAAAGTTTCCTAAGTTGCCAACTAGCTGTGAGTTAATGACTTCTCCAAACTCTTTCCAAGAAAATAAAGTATCACTTGTGTTTGGCAGGTTAAGTATGATGTAAAATCTCCATGCATCTGCTGGGAACTCAAGCTTTGCAGCGTCATCTGTGAAGACACCTGTCTTCTGGCTCTTGCTAAACTGCGTACCAGCATAGTTCAAGTACTCATTAGACTTAAGGTAGTCAACGAGATGCCAGCTATCTCCTGCTCCTAGAAGGGTTCCGGGCCAGATCAACGTATGGAAAGGAACATTATCTTTACCCATAAACTGAACATAATGAACATTATCTTTAAACCACCAATTCTTCCAGTTCTGTTTGTGCTTCTTCGCCCATTCCGCAGTTGATGCGACATAACCAAATGGAGCGTCAAACCAAACGTAGAAAACTTTGTTTGAGTATCCTTTAAGTGGAACTGGAACACCGTACTTTAGATCACGAGTAATGCAACGTGGTTTTAGACCTTCTTTGAT
>Ga0233431_1006639_pt1 | contig 10298 bp, 11 predicted proteins | sample SI_118_April2016_FD_179867 | JGI IMG/M metagenome (GOLD analysis project Ga0233431, IMG submission 179867) | Seawater microbial communities from Saanich Inlet, British Columbia, Canada - SI_118_April2016_200_MG | ecosystem: Environmental > Aquatic > Marine > Inlet | place: Canada: British...
TCGAAAAATACTTAACAATTTCTCTGATTTTCTTCTCAGAAATTTTGGAACGGTTTGCATACTTGTTTTTCTTTATCATGACGATAGATTAGCGTTTTTTATTTCGCTATTCTAGGCATGACCCTTGAATTTTTTTATGCATCATCAGATGATCCACCAAAACCAATGCCGTCATCGCCTCCAATACCGGAATCACTCGCGGCACAATAATCGGATCATGCCGTCCTTCGATTTCAAGTTCGACTTCTTCACCCTTTGAATTAATGGTCTTTTGGGGTTTGGCAATAGAAGGGGTTGGCTTCACCGCCACTCGAAACCAGATGTCTTCGCCTGTGGAGATACCACCAAGAATGCCACCATTGGCATTCCTTTGCGTTTGAATTTTCTCCAAATTCAAATTCTTATCTTGCAAATTCTCCCCCTGACAATGGGGAGTTAGAGGGGGTTTGGAATCGTTCTCAACAAACGAATCGTTCGCCTCCGACCCTTTTTTGGAAGCAAGAGAAAATCCTTCCCCCATCTCAAATCCTTTTACCGCTCCAATTGATAAACAAGCCTTCGCGAGGTCTGCTTCAAGTTTATCGAACACTGGTTCTCCCAATCCCGCTGGAACATTTTTAATTCTGATTTCAATGATTCCTCCGAGTGAATCTCCGTCTGCTTTTACAGACTCAACATAAGCCAATGTTTTCTTGAGCGCCTTTTCGTCTGCCATCCGAAGTGGATTTTTTTCAATGAAAGATTCATCAACATTTTCAAATTCATCTCCACCGATTGCTCGCGCAAATCCTATAATTTCAATGCCTTCTTTTTTCAAAATTTCAGAAGCCACTGCACCTCCCATTACGCGGGAAACGGTTTCTCGTCCAGAACTGCGTCCACCTCCTCGGTGATCTCGAATCCCGTACTTCTGAGCGTACGTGAAGTCCGCATGAGAAGGCCTGAAGATGTTTTTGAGTTTTTCATAATCAAAAGAGTTTGTATCGTTATTTTTTACAAGAATGGCAATCGGCGCTCCTGTTGTCTTCCCTTCAAATACACCCGAAACGATTTCACAAACATCCGCTTCTTTGCGGTCTGTGGTAACGGAAGACTGCCCCGGTTTTCGTTTGTTAAGCAATCCTTGAACACATTTTTTGTTCAACTCAGTGTTCACAGGACAACCATCGATTACTACTCCCATCATTTCTCCATGAGATTCCCCGAAGGTTGTAATACGAAAATGCGTTCCAAAAGTATTCATAATATTTGCGTTGTAAATACCTTAAATAAACGCTCAAGTCAAAGAGTGAAAGAATGAAATACAATATCGTCTCCATTCTTCGACTCTTCAGCTTTTAAACTTTCAGACTATTTCTCAGGTAATAACAAAAAACCACCTTGGGGGCAAGGCGGCTTTGTTCTTTTAATAAGTTTGTTAATTATCGTCGTGTTCCGTTCACGTATTGATCCATTGTCATAGTTCGTCCTGCGAAACGCATACGAACCACACTCATGTTTTTTCGTCGAATTCGTGTTCGTCGTTTTGCTTTTTCAAGATCATTTCGTGATTCAGACTGCACAACCACTTTCGGTCGTACAACATCTCGTCGAACGAGTTCTGTCTTCATCTGTGCTACGTAAATATCTCGTTCTCGTGGAACATGTTGCAATCGTCGGTAATAAGATTGTCCACCAAGATCTGCATGACTTGACCTGAGAACCGTCATAATAGTTCTTGAAGAAGGATTAACATCGTTTAAGTAATACGCTCCGCTCACAAAAACAATCGCAGAAAAGATAAGCACCAAAGATGCTAAAAATGAAAACCGATGATTGTTACGCATAATGTGGGTTTGATAATTGGGTAGTGCTTTTTTACTTCGAGAGAAAAAAATGTCAAGCAAAAAGAGAACAGAAGGGGCGACAAGTTTTTTTTAATTAAAACCAAAACCCCTCTAAATCTCCCCTTAACAGGGGAAACTTTTTAAAGCCCCCTTGTTAAAGGGAATTTGGGGAATTTTCCTTCGCTCTTTCCCTATTGAATCTCAAATTCAATTCGATCAAAAATCGTTGGTAAGTTTTGAGCCCAAAATGGAGAAACTTTTATGTCGAGAACGTTTTCGATTTCCGGATAATTTGTCAGAATTCCGCGTACTTCTTGTATTGTTTTTCCCGCTACTTCTTTTCTCAGTTTTTCTCGCCACTCACGAGCTGAGATCGAATTCGAATGAATATCGAGCATCTCTACTCCCTTCATTTCCACCGACAGTTTCACCCATTTATATTTTTCCAAAGCTTCTGATTCCATAACATCATATTTTGCGGACACCGGATCTAATCGAAGAAGTTTTTTTCGATGATCTTGGGTCTCAGTAAGTTTTTCTGTAAGAAATTCCGATACTTGTGATTGATCAAAAACAATTCCCAAAAGTCGCACATGAGCCGGTACAGCAAATGTTTGCACCTCCGCTCCGATCAATTCTTCTGGAAATTCAATACTTTCAACTTTTGTCTCGAGTAGTCGCGGATCATCCAACAGCACATATCTTCCTTTTTCTCTTTCCGACCGATTCTCAATTTCCGATCGCAATTGATCGATTCCTTGAGCACGAAACTTTGCAATCAAGAGTTCCTCAACCGCTTCGAAATCTCCTTCCTCGATGAAATAATGCGTGAGTGTTGACCCTCCTACCAAAGGCCCTTTATTGGCACGCGCATAATACAATTCTCGAGATTCAGAACGCAATGCTGGAAAGAACAGTTCTGTTCCGGCTTCGATATTTCCACGATCCCCAATTGGATTCTCGTTTTCATCGTATTGATCTGCTCGGATATCGACGACTAATCGTCCTGCGCCTTTTTCGTTTCGAGGAGGAATTTTGACTTTGTCGGCAAATCGAAAAATTGCACCCTCTAACGTAGAAAGTCGAGAAGGAAGAAGAAATTTTTCGTATTTCGTTTCATTCAAAAGTGTCACTTTCCCATACGCATCCGTAATATCATAACGCCGTCCAGTAGAAGGAAATGTTTCTATTCCAATAACTTCTGTTTCAACAAAAATTCCATCTACTTTTGGTAAAAACTTCTCTTCTTTTGGGATTTTCGCGCCTGGCAGTGCAACTACAATATTTTGTGTAATGGGAATAACAGAAACGCGGAGTTTCAAAGCCACCGTAGCTCTCGGTGTAATCCATGCCCACGTTCCAATAAGCAAAACAATAACCATTAAAAATGCAAAAAATATTTTTCCTCTAATGGGTTTCCTGATGCCTTCTTGCTCAATTTTATGCGTGGCAAAAACCGGTTTTGTTTTTTGAGAAGTAAATTGCACAGGTTCCTCTTCTCCCCCTTCTTTTTCTACTGCTATTTCTGCTTCTGGAACTTCTTGTGTTTTGGTCGCGGGTTCTTTTTCGAGAGCTGTTTTGAGATCTTGCCGAGGCGCATCGAGAAACTCTGTCGGGATAACAGAATGAACAACCAAGTCTTGTGATTTCATAATGTCCCGCACAAATTTTTGATAGACCACGAAAGAAAGATGTTTCCCTTCTGTTTCTCCAACTGTTTTGAGTTTTTTGAGAAAAGAAATATCCGACAAAATAGAAAAATGCCGTGGACAGATAAAGATAATTTTTTGAACAGAAACATGCCTTACTGACTGCAAAATATCTTTTACACTGTCGCCGTCTTGCAACGAAATAGTAAGCACTTCCATGTGGAGGAAATGTACTCTAAGCAGGAAAAATTATCAAGATGAGTAAAATGGGATACGTATCCGGTTTTTAAGTCCGAATTATATACTCACCGAATTTGGTTATTCGATGAAATCACTAAAGTTAGCACGATTCAACTCGAGAAATTCTGCTGTACCCGTTTTAACAAAATTAAGATCTACTTTTAGACCTGCTCTTTCGTATTCTATGTCCGCAAAACACGGAGCTTCGTAGAATATGTTTTTTCGAAGTTTTGCTTCTTCCGCATCTAGATTCGTAATAGAGAACTGTATCTGTTCTGCTAATAGTTCTCGATCTGCATCAGTCCATTCACTTGAAACAACAACTTTGGAACCTTTTTCTACTCCTATCATATTTTGAAAAGTTACATTTTCATTATAAACAATAACTTGTTCTGTAAATTTGTCAACAACCTTTCCCAACTTTATTTTTTAAAATCGAAAATCCGAAATTATTCCTATGTCCTCACAATATATCCATATCCATGTACGGTTTCAATCATGTCTTGAGATTCTTTGAGTTTCCTACGAAGTGATCGCACATGAACCGTGATAGTATTGGAAACACTTTGTTCATCTTCCCCTTTCCAAATATAATCTTGCAATTCCTCCCGCGTCACAAGCGTGTTTTTATTACGAAGCAAAAGAAGAAGAATTTGAAATTCTTTTTTCGTAAGAGGAATTCTTTTTTGCTTACAAAATACCGCCATATTCGTCATATCAATGGCTAAATCTTTACACCGAAGAACATTATTTTTAATACCAGAATTGCGACGAAGAAGACATTTCACTCGTGCCACCAGTTCTTTGAGAGAAAAATCTTTGACCAAAAAATCATCCGCTCCCAGATTAATCGCCTTAATCCGCGCATCGACTAAATTGTTTGCCGAAATAGCAAGAATGGGCATCTTTTCCCCAAAGGCCCGAGCTGAAGCGATAATAGAAAAACCATCTTTTTTGGGCAGAACAATGTCGAGAATAATAAGATCATATTTGTTATTTTTGATCTTCTTAAGAGCAACCTCACCATCTATCGCACGGTCAATAATAAAATTCTCTTGTTTTAATGTTGTCTCGATAAGATTCAACATCGATTCATTGTCTTCAACGACGAGTATTTTCATGCGATTGGAAGCTCTGAATACCGCGAATATCAACTTTGTTGACATTCCTGTCAATCTTTTTATTTCACATAAATTTCACATTTCAAAATTGCAAAGAGAAAAAAATAAATTTTCTCTTTACAAAATGCACACATTAATGTACGACCATAGTCTAAATACAAAGAAAAATATTCCACAGAATTGTCCATTCTTTGTATTACCTACCGTTCTTTCGTTTTCGACAGTGTTCCTATCCTTCTTTTTATGAAGAGCTTCCCCGAAGTCAGTAACCCCGTCCAAACTACCAGCATTCTTTATCCTCTATCGGATAAAAAAAATCTCTTAAAAAATACTTTTAAAAGGGTCTCAAAAAGATATTTTTTCTTTTTACCACAAACTCAACTTCAAAGGATTTCTCTGCAAACAAAAAAAACAAACGTCATTACCTCCTTCAAGCAACTCCAGGAACTCAACACTTCCAGAAATAGTTTCCTGTCTATTGCTTCTCATGAACTCCGAACACCTATGACGGTTATTAAAGGATTTACTGAATTCCTTTTGTCAGAAAAATTTGGGTCCGTGAATAATAAACAACGAGAGTTTCTGTATACCATATCCAGAAATACCACTGATCTTATAAAACTTGTAAATAAAATGCTCGATATTAGTCGTCTTGAAGCGGGAAAAATGACTTTCGAGTTCCGAAATATTGCCATTTCTGAATTTCTTGCCGAAACAACTCGAGAGTTTCAAGTGCTTTGCTCTCAAAAGAAAATAACCTTGCAGTTCAAGAATCCTGACAAAGTGAATCTCTTTATTAAAAGCGACCCCTTTAAGGTAAAACAAATTTTAACAAATCTCATCAGTAATGCTTTTAAATTTACACCAAAAAAAGGCGCCATCACTATCATCCTAGAACCCTGCCAAACAAAGGGGCAATGTATTCAGATTTCCGTAAAAGACAACGGCATTGGAATTCCCAAAAAAGAACAAAAACATGTTTTTGAAAAATTTCATCAAGTTGAAAATTCTCTTCGTAAAGATTACACCGGAACAGGACTCGGCCTCAGTATCGTGAAACTCATGATAGAGAGATTAGGAGGAGAAGTCTTTGTTATCAGTCAAAAAGGCAAAGGCGCATGCTTTACGTTTACACTTCCCCAATCTCATGAACACTAAAAAAATCCTCGTTATCGACGATAACAAAGATATCAATCAAATGGTGAGTCTCTCTTTTGAAGCAGAGGGATATGTCGTAGAACAAAGTTTTAATGGGAAAGACGGATTGTCTAAATTTCATACTTTTAAGCCAGACATCATCCTCCTCGACATCAGAATGCCCAAGATGGATGGAAATGAAGTTCTTTCTCGTATTCGAAAAAATCGAACACCTCGTCCTTTCATAATCATCTTCACAAACATGGAATGGAAAGGAAAAACTTCAAACAAGGTCTATTTCCTCAAAAAATCGGATGTCACGCCGAGTGAGCTGGCGGAACTGGTGAAAGGATACCTATCTTAGTAGATATTGGGGTCCGGACCCCAAAAGAAGGGGTATGTGTCTTAAGTTTCTCAATTCATTGACATATTGTGTATAATAGTGTATTATTATAAATGTACTATGTATAATGATATACAAAGTACACATGTTTTCCGACTTTTTCCCTTCCAAAAAGCGAAAGACGAGGAGAACTCAACGTTCTTTGAAAAATATTTATTTCTACTAGATACAATTTAACCACTTAACAAAACTTACTAATATTATGAAAAAAGCATTTTTAACTTTGGGCTTGGTCATCGCGACCATTTTTGTTATTACTTCCTGCGGAGATCGCAGTGAAGCAACTGATCAATCTACCACTACGGTGACTCAAACTGACGGAACCGATGACTACCTTGAAAGAAGGAGAAAAAGGATGGCGTTTTCAGATTATTATGACAATACGCTGAAACCACAACATGATTCCTTAACTTCTTTGGGACTTGCAGAAAAAGCAAAGGAACGACACGAACATGCTATGAGCCAGTGGTTTGAAGTTCTGAATTTCATTCCTTCCGTTGAGAAGTTGCAGGAAATTGCTGCTTCTAATCGTGCCGTATTGGCAGAAGCTAAGAATGAAATTGATCCTCCGGAAACTAAAGATTCTTATTTTATTTCTCCCGGAAATAGCTGAATAAATATTTTTCAGGACATATATAAAAACCTCTCTGTACAGGGAGGTTTTTTACTAGTAGATATTGGGGTCCGGACCCCAAAAGAACAAATTTGGCTGGGGCGGAGGGATGTTCTCTCTGCGTCCCTTTGGGACTTGGATCGAAAACTCTTCACACATTTTGCAAAGCAAAATGGTTCAGAGCGAACCCCTTTGGGTTCTCATCCTTCTCAAACAAATTCAAAAAAACAGACACAAGGTCTGTATTTTCAAATTTGGCTGGCATCTCAGGTCTCCTCACCTTTTAAAGGTTACACAAGAAAAAACGGATAGGCCTCCAACGAAAAAGTCCTAAATACCTCTTGCTTTATTTCTGAATCTGGTGTATACTATCCTAACAATTTGATCTTTTGGTTAGATTGTTAAAGTGTTTCGCTCTTTACCAGTTTCCGTTCGTTCAGTTCCCAGTTCTGAGTCTGTAATGTCTCAGGCCTATCGGAAGAAGAATTCTTCCCCCTTGTCACTTTGGGAAATGTTTAAGATTGCTTTCGTGACTTAAAGCATCTGAAGGTATGGCTCCTCTCCTCGGAGAAGAGAAAGGAAGTACCGCTCAATAAAAGCTTCCCATCTGAGATTATCTCGAAAAGATGTAAAACCGTGTGCTCTGGATATGTAATCGATGAGAATAATTTCATCATTCCAGGAAGCGCCAATGAAGGACTTTATGAGAATTTATGGTCATTCATTTGTTGGATCCGCCAGTCCAATCGCAAAAAAATTTGGCTGTTACTTTTTCCTTCGGGAGGCTGTAACGGAAAGAACTGACTGATGGTAAACATAGTTTTGAACTTCTAGCACTTTCAAATAAAAACAAAAAAAGGGTCCCCTCGAGTTGTGTCGTGGGGGTGTTTTTTTATGAGGCTGGGGCGGAGGGATGTTCTCTCTGCGTCCCTTTGGGACTTGGATCGAAAACTCTTCACACATTTTGCAAAGCAAAATGGTTCAGAGCGAACCCCTTTGGGTTCTCATCCTTCTCAAACAAATTCAAAAAAACAGACACAAGGTCTGTATTTTCAAATTTGGCTGGCATCTCGAGTCTATAACCTTTCAACTTGATATTCAAGCCGCCTTCCGCCTTAAAATGTTACAAATGTTACACAGAGGAGACTTGTTTTACTATTGAATACATTTCTTGTTCACAACTTCTCTGTCACACCTTTTTTGATTGAGGTTTAAGTCCTAACTCCACCATAACAAGTAATGCTCGGATTTGATCATTAGCTTCTTTTTCAGAAATTTCTTCTCCAAAATGTTTTTTATAGAGGATTTTGAATTTTTCTATTTCTTGAGATGATATCCTCATAGTGAATTTGTGTTTTAAATTAAAACAAACTTGGCTGATTTAGTTGGTTGTTTTCAATATCTGTCTTGTTCGTAATTATTTTTTTTACCATTAAGGCTAAATTGCTTCGATTTATAATCGTTATATTTTCCTGCTCCTTTATTAATTGTCTGCTTAAATCAAATTTAGAGTTATTCTGATCAGTCGTCGTGTCATAAATGACGGCTCTTGGAATAAAATAATTTAAAGCATACTCCATCGCTAATCTAGAACCACTATCATTGCCTTGATCATTTTTTGCGTAACTTGCCGACAAAATTATACTATCACTAAATAAAGCTTGTAATCTATCCCTTTCTTGATATCTACCACCTAATTCCATTTTGGAATTAGCATTTTCATAATATTCCGTTATTAATAAACCGTTGTTTTTAACAATTTCATTAGCTAATTCTATATTTGTTGCTGGAAAGATATTATTTAGCGGACTGGGTAAAATAGCGACAGTCTTTCCATTAGAATTCAATGCCTGTCTGTGTGCTATTGAATCACAGCCTAAAGCTAATCCACTAATAATTGTAGCACCATTTTTCACCAATTCCGCAACAACTTTTTGTTCTATTAATTCAGTATTGTTATCTGGATTAAGTAAACCAATTACTGCAATATTCTTATTAGTTGCTTCTAATAAACTGAGATCACCACGATAAAAAAGAACAATCGGCTGTTCACTGTTTTTCACTTTTCCTCGATATGGAGGAAAAGTTTTATCACCAATAGCAACAACCCCATCCATGCATGTTTCTAATCTTAGGATATCTCCTTTTATTCTTTCTTTATTTCTTTCAAAATCCACAACTGCAATAGTGTCATCTTCTTTTGAATCTCTATTCAATAGAGATACAATGGCATCCACTGATTCATAGCTTTTGAGATTCTTAACTATCCAAGCTCTCCCGATACCTTTATAGATCTTTGCAGTTAAAATATTGATTGCATTGTCTGAATATATCATTTGTTGATTCCTCTATATTTTGTTCGACCAATTGCATAAAAGGTAACAGAATTTGCACCATTAGTTAACAATGCTTGTATCGCATCTTCATCAATGTTTACAGTTTTGGTGTACAAGTCATCGATTAATAAAATATTTTTACCCCTGACATCATTTGAAATATTACAAGTTCTAATTGTAATTCCCGGATATGGTTTTGCACCGTCATTGTTATAATTTGGTAGGGTCGGACTCAGGTGAGTGGTTTTTGTATTTGTATGTCGAGCAATATACCCTATGCCATCATTATAACCGTTTAGTTGATTTACAACACCCCGAATGGTTGATTTTAATAACAATTGATTTGGTTGGTAATCTGTTTTTGCTCTTGGAACTACACAAACCATTAGAGAGTTCAATTGTAATATTTGTATGATTCTAGGTAAGTCTGCTAATAAAACTTCTCTCAATTCTTGAACAGAATTCTTTAATATAAAGGCTTGTTCGTTTCCATAAGTATTTTTCAAGATGTTAATATAGTCTGGATTATTTGGCTTCCTGAATCCTATATAATCCGTATGATAGAAGGCTTGAATTTCTTGTCTTAAGAAATCGTTAGGTTCAATTAGAAATTTTAGCATAATTTGTTGAAGTTGATTTTTTAAATACTAAGTATGTTTTTAGGTAGTATACCAGCAAGAATAGCATCAGCAATTTCTGATTTTTCATTTTCAAAGACAATAATTGAACTAGGTGATATCTGTAGATTTGAAAGTGCATTTTTATATTTGTTAACTATTTCTTCGTTATCAGCTTTTTGTCTGTAAAATATGCAACCAAATTCATCAATAAGTCCATAATATTTTAAGGGTCAAGACTAGAACAGCGAGTTATTTTTAAGTATTTCTAACATTTTACCATAAAGATTTTCGTTCCGATAATTGAATCTAAATTCACATTCTTTGAGATGTAACAAAAACACGTCTTTTTTAAT
>Ga0233431_1006644_pt1 | contig 10289 bp, 7 predicted proteins | sample SI_118_April2016_FD_179867 | JGI IMG/M metagenome (GOLD analysis project Ga0233431, IMG submission 179867) | Seawater microbial communities from Saanich Inlet, British Columbia, Canada - SI_118_April2016_200_MG | ecosystem: Environmental > Aquatic > Marine > Inlet | place: Canada: British...
TTTCCGCCGCATGACCGTTCTTGAAAACATGATGGTTCCTGCCATGGCGATTAATCCCACCGTGAGTAAAAAAGAAGTCCTCGATAAAGCATGGGATATTTTGGAATTCCTGACCGTTGAGCATCTTGCCAATGAATACGGACGTGGTCTATCAGGTGGACAGCAGAAGTTGCTTGAACTCGCCCGCCTCCTTATGCTTAATCCCGATTTCGTTATTCTGGATGAGCCTTTTGCTGGGGTACATCCTAAATTGCAAGAAACTATTTACGGTTATATCGACAAGGTTCACCAAGAAGGAAAAGCCATCATCCTGATTAGCCATGATATGGATTCGATCTTTACATTGAGCGAGAGGTTGATCGTGCTCAACTATGGAGAAGTCATTGCAGACGGGCATCCAAATCAGGTTAAACAAGACCCCACTGTAATCGAAGCCTACCTGGGTGTTGATGAGGAGTAAAGATGCTAAAAACAAAAGACTTATATGTTGGATATTACGACGACTTGAACATCCTCCAAGGCTTGGACGTAGAAGCACCTACTGGCAAAATCACCGCCATTTTAGGTGCAAACGGTGTCGGAAAATCGACTTTGCTAAAAGCTATTTATGGCTTTCTAAAACCAAACGCTGGTGAAATATGGCTGGGCGACAAACGTGTAGATGGGGTTCCCACCCACAAGCTAATTACCATGGGGCTTGCCTACATCCCACAGCACACTGGCATCTTCAAGTGGATGTCAGTCAAAGAAAATATTGAACTTGGCGGATGGACTTTCCGCAAAGATAAAGAGCGCTTGCAACAGAAAGTTGAAGAGAACTACGAACGTTTCCCGATTCTGAAAGAGAAAAGAAATCAAGCTGCGGGTGAACTATCTGGTGGTCAGCAACGCATGGTGGAGCTTTCACGCACTTTGATGACAGACCCTACAGTCATCTTAGTAGATGAGCCGACAGCAGGTTTAGCGAAAATGCTGTCTCAAGAAGTCTACAATATGCTTACTGATTTGAGAGATCGGGATGGAAAAACCATCATCTTGGTAGATCAAGAAATCCGTTCAGCTCTAAAAATTGCTGATTATGTTTACGTTCTTGACTTGGGTCGCAATAAATTTGATGGACCTGCAGAAGAATTCACCGACTTGGAGAAAGCTTTTTGGTCCTAAGGCTCAATAATTGATGAACGCAAACTTGCGGCTTTTAGCATGTCAGATAGAAATACCCCCTGTGGCAAATAAGGAAGAAAAAACACGCCACCTGAACGTGGTTGCAGAGAAGATAAGGGCACATCTATCGGAAACAGCATCCGGGGTTGATCTAATTGTTCTACCTGAGCTTTCCAGTATTGATTACTCAAGAGCTGCGTTTGATAGCCTCCCTGAATTAGCAGAAGACCTCGATGGAGAATCCTTTTCTGTTTATGGTCAAGTGGCTAAAGAATTTGATGCTTTTATATCCTATGGACTACCGCGTGTAGAAAATGGACAATACTATATTAGCCAAGTTGTTATAGCCCCTAACGGAGAATATCTCGGTCATTACGATAAGTTACATATTGCCCATTTTGGTGCCTCCATGGAGAAAGATTATTTTCGTGTTGGGGAGCAATTGCTCGTTTTTGAAGTAGCTGGGATCAAGGTCGCTCCAGTCATTTGCTACGACCTTAGATTTCCAGAGCTGTTTAGGGAACTTTGCATCACTCGGGGTGTTGAACTCATCATTCACCCTGTCGCCTTTTATCGTGACGCTTCCTTTCCCAGTTGGCACCATTTTGCGATCACCAGAGCCATGGAAAACCAGGTTTATTTTTTGAGCCTTAACCGTGCAGGAGAAAACTATGGCTCCTCAATCTTTTGCCCGCCTTGGATTGACCATGATATCAAGAGCGAGCTCTTGCTAAAATCAGAAATATTTAAGATTTTCGAAGTCGATTCTGATGTTCTCAAACAGGCCCAAGAGATATTCCCTTTTCGGGCCGATGTGCTAGAAAATTATGCTAATCTTGATTAAGGCGCGTAAACTTCCTTTTTATTAACAACGATCCCTTTGTGCTGTGAGATTAGGAAGACAACTCTACGGCACCCGCCTAGATAGTTCATCAAAAAAAGCCCCTCAAAGAGGGGCTTTTCAGTGCTGGGGGCAAAGGATTCGAACCTCTACTTACTGTTCCAGAGACAGCTGTCCTACCATTAGACGAGCCCCCACTTCAGCGGCAAGATTTTACCATGCGTGCCTAAATACGTCTAGCAAAATATGCCTGAGGTGAGCATCTTTGTTATAATGATGTGAGCTAATCGCTAAAAAATCAAACACGATAGTTGCGACATTTATTTGTTCGCATTATTCGTGATAAGGAACTCACCATGACAGAAGAAAAGACTCTCCCTTCCCATTTTATCCGTGAAGCCGTTGCCGAAGATTTGGCATCCGGGCGTTTTGAGCATATTGCCACGCGCTTCCCGCCAGAGCCAAACGGCTATTTGCATATTGGTCATGCGCGCGCCATTATCATTGATTTCAGCATCGCTGAAGAGAATGGCGGCTTTTGCAATCTGCGCTTTGACGACACCAATCCCGTCAAGGAAGATGTGGAATATGTAGACGCGATCAAAGAAGATATTAAATGGTTGGGATACCAGTGGAAAAACGAGTTCTACGCATCCGATTACTTTGACGAACTTTATGAATATGCGCTACAACTTATCAAAGATGGCAAAGCTTATATCGACGAACAGACCCCGGACGAAGTGCGAAAAAATCGCGGCACGCTGAAAGAGCCGGGCATAAACTCTCCCTACCGTGACCGCCGCATCGAAGAAAGCCTCGACCTTTTCGAGCGCATGAAAAATGGCGAATTTCCCGATGGTTCTATTGTTTTACGCGCCAAAATTGATATGGCTTCCGGCAATATCAATATGCGTGACCCGATCATGTATCGCATTTTGCATAAGCCTGCTCATCACCGCACGGGCAATAAATGGTGCATCTACCCCATGTACGATTTCGCGCACGGGCAGAGCGATTCTATCGAGGGCATCACGCATTCCCTTTGCTCGCTTGAATACGAAAGCCATCGCCCGCTTTATGATTGGTTCATCAACGAACTCGATATTTTCCCGACCCGCCAGATCGAATTTGCGCGCCTGAATCTGACTTACACGGTGATGAGCAAACGTCGTCTCGTGCGTCTCGTCAAGGAAGGTTACGTTAAGGGCTGGGATGATCCGCGTATGCCCACGCTGACCGCTTATCGCCGTCGTGGCTATACGCCGGAAGCCATCCGCGCTTTTGTGGAAGCAACGGGTGTCGCTAAAAAGAATAGCACCGCCGATGTTGGATTGCTTGAGCATCATATCCGTCAGGATTTGAATATCCGCGCGCCACGTCGGATGGCTGTGCTGGACCCGCTCAAGGTTGTTATCACCAATTACCCTGAGGGGAAAACAGAGATGCTCGAAGCAGTGAATAACCCCGAAGACGAATCTGCTGGAACACGAGAAATCCCCTTCTCGCGCGAACTCTATATTGAGCGTAGCGATTTTATGGAAGACCCGCCAAAGAAATATTTCCGTCTCGCTCCTGAACGTGAAGTTCGCCTCCGTTATGGATACTTTGTCACGGCAACAGACGCGGTTAAAAACGACGCTGGCGAAATTGTCGAACTTCATTGCGAATATGACCCTGAAACCAAAGGCGGCTACGCCCCCGATGGGCGCAAGGTACGCGGGACAATTCATTGGGTTTCCGCTGAAGAAGCTGTCGATGCCGAAGTACGTATCTATGATAGGCTTTTCACTGTTCCGAATCCGATGAGCAAGGAAGAAGGCAAAGATTTTATCGACTATCTCAACGCTGATTCGCTCGAGACAAAGAAAAGTTGTAAAATGGAACCAAGCCTAAAAGAAGCGCGCTCCGGAGAGAAATTCCAATTTGAAAGACTCGGCTATTTTGTCGTTGATCCCGATACAACAGATGAGAATCTTATCTTCAATCGTACTGTAACTTTGCGCGATAACTGGGCGCGGATAGAGAAACAGCGCGCGAAAGAAAAGATGGAAGAAAATCGGCGCAGAAAACAGGAAGCGAAGAGAAAGCAGAAAGAAGCGGCGAAAAAATCGAAATAACATTGTAGGTCTTGCAAAATAGGGGTTGCAAGCCCTATTTTTTTAGGAGGAGGCTATGACAAGCAAAGTTATCATCATGACAGGTGCGTCAAGTGGGATTGGCGCTGCAACAGTGAAGCGTCTTGCTCAAGATGGTGCACGCATAACTCTGGCAGCACGCAGAGCAGAAAAATTGGCAAAATTAGCCAACGAAGTCGAAACTTTGGGAGGAGAAGCGCTTGTTGTACAAACTGACGTTAGCAAGCGTGCTGATATTGAGCATATGATCCAGGCAACGCTTGAACGCTGGGGGCGCATTGATGTGCTGGTGAATAATGCCGGAATAGGAGGCGATGTTTCGTTTCTTGATATTGACCCCGACAAAGTCCGCAAAGAGGTGCATATTAATTTAATCGCCGTAATCGAATGCGCCCAGGTGGTATTGCCTATTATGCTTCGCCAAAAATCAGGGCATATCGTTAATGTGGCGTCTCTGGCTGGGCTGGTTGCGCCACCTGAATCGACTGTTTATAGTGCGACAAAATTTGGCGTAAATGGTTTCTCTGATTCCTTACGACGAGAGTTACATAATACCGGTATATCCGTTTCTGCCTTTTGCCCTGGCTATACCCCATCTGAAATTTCACCAATATTGAAAGCCCATGCCGAAAAACAGGCTGATGCACCCTCTGTGCCTGGCTTGATGCCGATCACCTATGTGGCCGATCAGCTTGCGGATTTGATCTATCGCCCCCGTCGCCGTCTCGTTATCCCTGTAGGCTGGAGACCATTTATAGCCTTAGGACGACTATTTCCTGCTTTAGCAGATGCGCTGATGCCGCTTTTTCGCTCAAAAGATAACTAATTAGCCTATACACAAAATATCCGAAGCTTTGAGACTTCGGATATTTTGCTTTTGCGAGGTGTCAGAGTGAATTATTGTGAGCTTGAGAAAAAATCTTTGAGAATGGATGTATAAAGTTCAGCCTTGTTCATATAAGAGAAATGCCCTACATCGTGCAGCGTTTCCACAGGCACGCCGGGATAGGCTTCTTTTAGCTTCTCGCGCAAGGCTAATTCAACAAGGGGATCATTATCCGCTTCGATGATGAGCACGGGGATGCCGAGGGCTTCAACGTCGGCAACTTCAAAAGGCTCAACAACGCAGCGAAAACGTCCCACTTCCTGTGCCTTGCTCATTCGCCCGCCCAATTGCTCCATCATATACGCTAAAACGATCTCCGAATGCCCGGCAGCGGGATAAACATTCTCGACAATGCTCCCTTTTAGCACATCCATAATCAACCACTCGGGCAGGTAAGGCAACGCCGCGCCAATACTTTTATTTTTTTCAACGATCAGATCATTCGGCGGAAAAGTGTTCGCCAAAACAGCACGCTCAATTCGTTCCGGGTAAGTTGCCAGAAGGTATTGTGCAAAATAGCCGCCCAGCGATGAACCAACGACGTTAAATTTATCCACGCCTTCTTTTTCGAGAATCGCCAGAACGCCTGCACTCATTTCATCAAAAGTCTCCACAGCAGGATAAGTGACCGAGATCAGGCGGTAATCATTTTCAAAAGCGTTTAGTTGATTCCACCAAATATCATATGCACCGGTCATGCCATGCAGAAAAAGGATCGTCTCCTCGCCCTGCCCCATCGCAACATAATCCCAAGTCACGCCCTCCACATCCAATTGCTGGACAGGATGCGCTTCACGAAAACTTTGCAAGGATGCTACAGTCTCTGCATCCACGTTCGCATAAACTTCGTCGAAAGGCTCGCTCGGTGTTGGGCGCAAATAAATAGCGGCAATCGCCATCACCAATGTTAGCGGAATGATCCATTTCAGCTTTCTACGCATTTTATACTCCTACTCCCCTTCCCCTGCCATTAACTTCACCCGCTCCCACGGCGGCAAATTGGATTGCTCTGCGAGTGTTTTGCGTAATTCCATTAACTGATCTCGAAGGATGGCAGCCTTCTCGAATTCCAAATTGGATGCGGCTTCCTTCATCCCCTTCTCCACTTGGGATATAACCCGCTTCAACTCTGATTTAGGCATGGTTGCGCCCTCAACATTGTAGGCGGCTTTGGGTTCAGCAAGCGCCCCCGCCTTCTCTGAGAGTTGGTCTGTTATATCTCTTATGGATTTCATAATAGAGATAGGTTCTATATTATGTTTTTGGTTATGCGCAATTTGTTTTGCGCGACGACGATCCGTCTCGTCGATGGCTCTTTTCATCGAATCAGTCATCCTGTCAGCGTACATAATGACCTTGCCGTCCACGTGTCGCGCCGCACGCCCAATGGTTTGGATGAGGGCTGTATCTGAGCGGAGGAAGCCTTCTTTGTCTGCGTCAAGAATGGCAACCAACGAAACTTCAGGGAGGTCAAGCCCCTCCCGAAGAAGGTTGATGCCCACGACCACATCGAAAACGCCCAATCTCAAATCACGCAAAATGCTGACGCGTTCGAGGGTATCAATTTCTGAGTGCAGATATTGGACTTTGATGCCCAACTCCAGCAAATAATCAGACAAGTCTTCTGACATACGTTTGGTGAGCGTCGTGACCAAAACGCGCTGCCCCACCTCTGTGCGCTGGTAAATTTCGCTCACCAGATCGTCAATTTGCCCCTCAATCGGACGCACATCAATGGGCGGGTCTATCAAGCCTGTTGGGCGTATAATTTGCTCAACAATTTGCTCCTGATGCTGCATTTCATAAGGTCCCGGCGTAGCGGATGTGTACATCGTGTAGCCCATATGCGCTTCAAATTCTTCAAACTTGAAAGGTCTGTTATCTAACGCAGAGGGAAGACGAAAACCATATTCAATGAGCGTTTCTTTGCGCGAGCGGTCACCTTTGTACATGCCGCGCACTTGCGGAACAGTCATATGGCTCTCGTCCATGACGAGAAGGTATTCGCTGGGGAGGAAATCTAATAATGTCCACGGGGGTGTGCCAGCTTCGCGCCGGTCAAAATGGCGAGAATAATTTTCGATACCAGAGCATTGTCCAATTTCACGGAGCATCTCAAGGTCATATTTTGTGCGTTGCTCAATGCGTTGGGCTTCGAGAAATTTTTCGTTTTTCTTGAAGAATTCTATTCTTTCTTCGAGTTCGACACCAATATCGCTGATCGATTTTTTGCGTTTTTCTTCATCAGTCAGATAATGTTTGGCGGGGAAAATCTCAATGCTTTTTGGCTCGGAAAGAACTTCGCCAGTGAGGGCGTTAAATTCCATGATCCGCTCGACTTCATCGCCAAAGAAGGCAATTCGATACCCACGCTTATCTATGTAGGCGGGCATAATTTCGAGGGTATCGCCGCGCACGCGAAATCGACCGGGGCGAAGCTCGAGATCGTTCCGCTGATATTGGCCATCGATCAAGCGTCGGATAAGAGCGTTCCGCCGTGTCAACTCTCCCACTTGGAGCGTGATGGCACCACGCGTATATTCTTCGGGGTTTCCTAATCCATATATACAGGAAACAGAGGCAACGATAATGACATCTTTGCGAGACATAAGCGATGTTGTTGCAGCAAGGCGTAGACGTTCTATCTCTTCGTTAATATCAGTCTCTTTTTCAATGAAAAGGTCGCGGCGCGGAACATAGGCTTCGGGCTGGTAATAATCGTAGTAGGAGACGAAGTATTCGACCGCATTTTCGGGGAAAAAGTTCTTGAATTCGGCATAAAGCTGCGCGGCGAGGGTTTTGTTATGCGCCATGATGAGTGCGGGCATTTGCAACTCTTGGATTACAGAGGCGATCGCAAAAGTTTTACCCGTGCCCGTCGCACCAAGTAGAACTTGATGACGCTTTTGGTCTTGAACGCCTTGCACGAGTTGGGCAATGGCTTCGGGTTGGTCACCAGTGGGAATGAAAGGGGCTTGAAGTTTGAAATCCATAGGTTTTTTATGTGAGAAATAAAGAGTAGAAGAACGTGCGTTCTATTTTACCCCAAAATCTATATTTAGTAAGGTTTCCCGCACAAAATCAAAGTTTACGCTGCGAGGCGGGCTCACAGCGTATGGCGCTCTGATCGTTATTAGGGCACATCCTACCCCTGATCTTCAATATATTCTAAAAAGGTGGCAACAACCTTCGGATCAAAGTATTTGCCGGATTGCTCTTGAATATACGCCATCACCTTTGCGCGAGACCAGGCTTTTCGATAAGGGCGATTTGAACAAAGCGCATCCCAAACATCCACGATGGCAAAAATACGTGCGGCTAATGGGATTTGCTCGCCTTGCAAACCACGCGGATATCCCGTGCCATCCCATTTCTCGTGGTGACAGTAAGGAATGTCTAGGGCAGGGCGCAAATATTCAATTGAAGAAAGCCATTGATATGCATGAATTGGATGCAAGCGCATAATTTCCCATTCATCATCAGTCAGCTTGCCGGCTTTCTGAAGAACAGAATCGGGCACGCCCATTTTCCCAATATCATGTAGCAAGGCTCCCCTGCGGATATGTCCAAGTTCGTCGCCTTTAACGCCCAATTTTTCTGCCACGGCGATGGTTGTAACTACTACGCGGCGGCTATGCCCTTCTGTTTCCATGTCGCGCAGCTCCAACGCTTGAGCCCATCCTTCAATTGTTGCATCGTAAGCTTGCTTTAAGCTCAAAGTTGTTTTTTGCAAATCATCAAATAGAGAAATATTATCAATGGCAATAGCAGCTTGACCAGCCAGGGCATGCAGGTAGTCAACCCATTCGTCATCAGGTTCCAAAGGAGAGCGATGGAATATTTCCAATACGCCAACCAATGAACCTTTCGCGATTAACGGAACACCGTAATAAGCAACAAAACCTTCATCCTTAAACCGCGGTGCATCCAAGAGGCTAATTTCAGCCTGACTTAGGTCAGAAACAAAAATGTCCTGTCGCTCCAAAGCAGCTTTTCCAGCGCGCCCTTGCCCTAGTTTCAGGTTTGTATGTTGAAGAGTCGTTGTTCTAAAACCTTGCCCTTGCGTAAAAACCAAACTCTGCAAATTATCCTCGTAGAGTAAGACGGTTGCAGCATCCACTTTCAATTGTGCCAATAATTGTTCTAGCAATACGTTCAAGGTTACTCTTAGATCCATACTGTTGGAGATTACCTCGTCAATTTTATGCAACGCATCAAGTCGTCTCAAACGGCGCTGAGATGTGCGAAATTGGCGAGCATTATCAATTGCTTGAGCGGACTGGCTCCCAAAGGCGCTCACCAAGGGTAAGTCTTCTGGCTGGAAAGCATAGGGCTTGTCATTATCCAGGGTCATAACACCAATCAACTCACCACGTACAATCAAAGGGATGCCGATCCAGCTTTCTATACCCTCAAAATTAGCCCAATTCTTAAAGCGGGGGTCTTCTCTGACATTATTTAAAATTAATGGTTCTCCCGTCCGCCTGACCTCATCAAAAAGTTCGTTTCCAGAGCGGAACACTTGTCCTTTTACCGATGGAGAGATGCCTGTATCAAAAACAACACGCAAATACTCGCCTTCTGCCAGAAAAATTGCTCCACTATCGAGCGATATAACTTGTCTGATCTGATTGAGAATAAGCTCCAGAACACTATCTAATTCTAACGAAGTAGACAATGCTGCCGTAACCGTATTGAGCGTTTCTAATTGCCCTGCATATTTCGCAAGTGCCTGCTCGGTTTCTACTCGTTCTGTGATGTCCTGTTTAATGGCGACAAAATTATTCACCACACCTTCATTTGAAATAAGCGGAGCGATCGTCATCTCCTCAGTATATAGCTCCCCATTTTTTCGCTTATTTATAACCTCCCCTCGCCAAATATCACCACCAGAAATTCTCTCCCACAATTTTTTATAAAATATTTCAGTATGGTACCCGGACTGAAGCACACTTGGATTCTTTCCCAACACTTCTCTGAACGAATATCCGGTCAATGAGCTAAAGGCTGGATTAACCCATTGGATGCTTCCATTGGCGTCGGTAATCAAGATAGCATTAGCCGCCGATTCAAGAGCGAGTGACTGCAATTTTAACTGCTCTTCTGCCTGCAAGCGTTCGGTGATATCAGAAATAAAACCTTCAAGAGCTATGATCTCACCCTTTTCTCCGTAAACACCCTGCCCTTGCTCCCAAATCCATTTTTCATCCCCATCAGCAGTCTCAATGCGATATACCAATTGAAATGCTTCCATCTTCTAAGT
>Ga0233431_1006645_pt1 | contig 10288 bp, 10 predicted proteins | sample SI_118_April2016_FD_179867 | JGI IMG/M metagenome (GOLD analysis project Ga0233431, IMG submission 179867) | Seawater microbial communities from Saanich Inlet, British Columbia, Canada - SI_118_April2016_200_MG | ecosystem: Environmental > Aquatic > Marine > Inlet | place: Canada: British...
AAATATAATTGAAGAGAATACTAAAGAAGATGGTTTGGTAGGGCTTCAGAAATCAATGCCATTAAGTATGGTAGAAGTTAGATTTTCAAAAGGAAATTGGGATATAATTTCAGTTGTGGAAAGTGAAGGATTTCCAGATGGAAAAAATACTGGTACAGTAGGAGGAGATATAATTTCTGTGCTAGATGAAGATGGGAAAATTATTTCTGAACTTTCACTGGCAAAACCCAGGTTATATCTTGATGGGCACGATAAAGAAGGCAATGTTAAACAAAATGTTGAAGAAATTGAGTCCACGATTATTATCGCTTTACCAAAGACAGATGAAGATAGTCAAATTATTGTTAAACAAAAGGATAAAATTGTTGGATCCTATAATATAAAGAGATCATCATCGGAAAATATCTTTAATTATAATAGAAAATCTGTTGAAATTCCTTTAATTTATTCAGTATAAATCGCTTCCAATATTTTTTTTATTTCTTCTGATTTTTTATCTCCAAGTTGACCTATTTTTTTTAATTTTTCTGGTTTAGCATTTATTATTTTTTTCACTGTTTTGAATTCTTTTAATAGTGATTTCGCTAAGGAAGGGCCCACTCCGGGTAAAGACTCAATTATAAATTCTTGCTGTCCTTTTTTGGTCATGGGCTTTTTATCTGTTCTTATTCCAAATTCTTTATTTTCTGAATTTTGTTCTCTTAATGCAATTGATCTTATTAACTCAGCAGATTCTTGATGCCCCCTTGTTTGTATTATTGGAATTCCATATGAAATTGCTATAGTTGCTAACATTCCACGAATTGCATTTGGATGAATTTTTCTTTGAGAATATATGTCTTCATCTCCTTCAATAATTATTAATGGTTTTTCGAAATTTTGTTTTAAATCTTTTAATTGGTGTAATAATCTTTTATCTATAATTGAATCAACAAAATCCTTTGGTGTTTTTCTTTCAATCCCCACTTTTTCTGAAATTATGAAATCTGCAGTGGTTAAATTTTTCATTTTAATATTCATACCCAATTCTTTTAGATGTTTTAATAATTTAGTCCCTCCTTCTCTGCTATCTGCAAATATTAGGAATTCTTCTTTTTTTTCAATATAGTCATTTATTGTAGGTTGTTTAGAAAGTTGAACTTTCTCTTTAAGTTGAGTTAGAAGTTTATACATTCTTTTTTCTTTATTATGTGCCGTCCAATGGTATGCTTCATCTCTTGTATTTTTTGTCATTAATACTATTAATCTTCCAGATGAATGTCTAGCAGTTCTCCCCCTTCTTTGGATTGATCTTATTGCAGAAGGAACTGGTTCATAAAATATTACTAGATCTACTTTTGGGATGTCTAATCCTTCTTCACCAATGGATGTTGAAATTAAACAGTTGTAAATATTGCTTTCGAATTCTTTTAAAATATTAATTTGTTCTTTTTGTGTTAATCCTGTTCCATTTTTTTTGGCCTGACCTACAAACAATTTAGCATTAATACTTTTCAGGGAATTAAGTCTGGATTCTAGTTCTTTTGCAGAATCTCTATATTGGTTGAATATTATTATCTTCATATTTGGATCTTTTTTTAATTCTTCTTTCACAATTTCAATTAATTTTTCTTCCTTAGGGTGTTTTAAATTTCTTTCAATCATTAATTTAGATTTAACAAAAGCAGATTTTATATTCAAATTTCTTGTTAAATTTTTTGCTGCCTTTGTTTTTGATGAGTTATTATATAAATTTTCTAAATAATTATGGAGGCTTTTTATTCCTTGAGTTTCCAACATTTCTATTGAATGATTTATTTTTATTAATTCTGCAGTTACCGAGATTGCCTTGAATACTTGAAAATCTTTATCTCCTCTTGAAATTTGTTTTTGTAATCCAAATTGAATGGATAATAATTCTCTTTTTGAAATATAAGAATTTTTATTTAGGTATCCTAGGCTTTTTAGTTCGTCTACTTTTATGGAAAATGCATCATCTAAATATTTTTTTAATTCTTGAAATTCTTTTGGTAAATCTACCTTTATCCAGTTTACATCTATTTCTTGAATATATTTTTTGACATCTGGGTCTGTTTCTACCCTTACTTCAATTTCCTTTGAGTATAAATTATTGCACACTTCTGTAATTGTTTCTAAATCCGATCCTGGTGAAGCAGTTAAACCTATTATTCTTTCATAATCTGCCTGTTTATGGTATTGTTTTGCAATCCAAGTATAGGAATAGTCCTTTACTGCCCTATGTGCTTCATCGATTATTAATAGTGAAATTTCTTTTAGGTTGATTGCATCATTTATTATATCATTTTCTAAACCTTGTGGGGTACTTATTATTATTTTTGCATCTTTCCAAAGTTCTTTTCTTTTTTTTGGAGCTACAGTTCCAGTGAATAATTCAATATTTTCAATATTTGTAGAATTTTTAAATTCCCTCAAAATTTGATTTGCTAGTGGTTTTGTAGGAGTGAGAAATAAAACTTTTGAATTAGGATATTTATTTAATCTATCTATTGCGCCCAATATTCCTACTTTTGTTTTTCCCAGCCCAGTTGGTAAGACTACGAGTGTATTATCTTGTGAACAAGTATGTAGGATTGTTTGCTGATATAATCTTGGTTCAAAATTTTCTATTTTATACATCTTGTTGTAATTTTGTTTCTATTTATAAAAACTATTGCCTGTGGATGGCAAGCTTAAATATTTCTTTGTATAAAAATTACTAAAAGAATTAAGGCAGATACTATTGAAAGGATTAAAGTCAATAATGGGGAAAGAATTTGCATTAATAATGCAGTTAGGATAATAAATCCTGCTCCAAATATATATAATGGCAAGGATCCAAAGAATACCTTTGCTCCATCTAATCCTGAGAAAGGCAACATCGAAAATAATGAAAAAGTATAACCAATTGTTACTATTTTATCGAATCCAGGAAATTGATGTAATATTAAAGACAACAATAATATGGTTAATGGCCCAACTAAATGTATTTTTGCAAGTTCATATTCTGTTAAATGTTTGAATTTTTTCCCTATTCTCTTTTTTTCTATTGCAATAACTTCAGAACTCCCTATTGTAGCAAATCTAAATAAACCATTTGATATTAAAGAGAAAATTAAAGGAGAGATAATTCCCATTTTTATTGTTTTAAATTTTTTCCCAAAGAAATTTACATTTTCTATTTTTGAATTTTTTGAAAACCAAAATCTCTTCAAGCTCCAGAGTCTAAATGTGGAATGAGCATGGTATTTTTTAGCTATTAATTTATGAGAAGTTTGATAAATTAATATTATAATTAAAGATAATATTGTTGTTTGAATAAGATTTGTTAATCCAATCCCTATATTTGTAGATCCATAGCCCCATTCTCTTGCAGAAAATATAAATCCCAATATAATGGACCCTAAAAAGATACTCTTAATTTCTTGCCAATCATATATTCCTTTTTTTTGCATTTTTTAATAGGTTTATTATATCTTCTTTATGTCCTGCTCCCATTATTGAAAGAATTTTCTTATCATGTTCTTTAGTAGAAAGTTTATTTAAATTTTTTGCCATTACTTCATTTCTTTCAATTACAATTACATTATACAATGAAGGGTATCTTTTTTTAAATTCCATTGTTAATTTTTTTATTGTTTTTTCATCTGGAACTTTATTTAGATCTATTTTAATTTTTTTAGAATTATGAAAATTTCCTAGCATAAAATCGAAAAGTAATTTTAATTTTTCTTTCCAAGTTACTTGTTTTGATAATCTAGATAGTGTTATCCTCATATCTTGGTCAATTAACACTATCGGAATTTTTTTTTGTTTAGCTAATTTTATTGCAGCTAACATCTCAGCCCCAGGTTTTGTATCTACCATTTTTCCTAATTTTTTTTCTGCCCAAGCTCCCATTGTATTAAAGATTACACCCATCGTGCCAATTTTTTTTAAATCTTTTATAGAAATTCTTTTTTTCCTTTTGTTAAGTAATGCTGTAAATCTCAATATATCTAATTCTAATGTAATAAGATCTGGTTTTTCCTCAAGGATAAATTTTTTTACTTCTTCTACACTTTCTTTCGCTATATGAGAGGTCCCTATTATAGATATATTATTATATTGCATTTAGAAAAGAAAAGTATATAAAGTTTAAAAGACTTCTCTATTCTGAGTTAAAGGAGGAATCATAATGTTAAAAACTAAAAAAATAAGTGATGTTTATAGTATGGAAGTATATACTGATTCTGGAGATTATTTTGGTGATGTAGAAGAGTCTATTCTAGCCGCTAATAAAGTTTTTGGATGGAGAGTTAGGGCTACAAAGAGATCATATTTGAATAAAATCCTTGGTGGTGCTAAAGGAGTTATTGTTCCGCATCAATTAGTAAAATCTATTGGGGATATAATGATCATAAGTAAGGCTGCAGTTCCAACATATAGCGAAGAACCAATACAAGAGGAGACAGAATAAAAACATAACGTTTAAATACTTAAATTTTTATTTTCTTATCAATGACATCGGTCCTAAGAGGTACAATAGATTTTTTGCAAGACTTTGGTTTATTTGATGTAATATTACCATTTCTACTCATCTTTGCAATTATTTTTGCTATTTTAGAAAAGACCCTTATTTTGGGAAAGGAAAGTGATGGATCTCCAAAGAAAAACCTCAATTCCATAGTTGCATTGGTTGTTGCATTATTGTTTGTTTCTGCTAATAAGGCAGTTAATCTAATTACAAGTGCATTACCAAATATTGCTTTGATGCTTGTTGTTTCATTATCTTTTTTATTAATGTTAGGTATTTTTTGGAAAACTGAAGAATTTGATTTTGAAAGCAAATCAAAGGGATGGTACATTCTTTTTTCGGTTATAATGTTTATTGCGTTAATCGTGATTTTTTTAGGGGCATATGAAGTTTCTCCAGGTATAAGTGTTTTGAGTCAAATATTTGATTCAGTTGAAGGAGGAATTTTTCAAGATATATTAATTGGAATAGTTGTTTTAGCGGCTATTGCAGGAATAATTATTTATGTTACACACAAACCTAGGGCGGAGGAACCATAAGAATGACAGGATTATATGATATATTTTATACTATGGAGAGTATGGGGATTTATGAATTTTTACTTCCCTTTTTATTAGTCTTTGTTGTTGTTTTTGCTATTTTAGAAAAAACATTTATTTTTGGGAGTACAGGTCCTGAAGGGGAGAAAAAGCCTAAGACTAATATTAATGTAGTTATTGCATTGATTATTGGTTTATTATTTTTAAATACTAATTTAGCTCCTCTTATGAATAGTTATCTCTCTAGAATGTCTTTTGTTATTGTAATAGGAATTATGTTCATGCTTATTACTGCAATGTTTTCTTCAGGTAGTGAATTTAGTGGATTTCCAATGATAGCAGGAGCTGTAATAGCATTTGCAGCAGTAATTTGGTCATTATCTTCTAGCGGATTTTCTGGATCAATACCTTATTGGTATTTTATGAGCGATTCATTTATTTCCATAGCTTTTATCTTAGCGATATTAGGGGGGATAGTATGGCTAGTTGCTTTCTCAAGTAGAGATTAAATTATTGGATAATATGGCTACTTTTTGGGATGCAGGATTTTTGCAATATTTGGCACCTGTATTGATTTTTATTTTAACTTTTGTAATTATTTTTGCAATTCTTCAAAAAACTAAGTTACTCGGAGGGATGCAAAAATTGGATTTTATTGTTGCTTTAGTTGTTTCTCTTATAACTTTAATTTCAGAAAATGCAGCTAATTTTATTGGAACCCTATCAGTATGGTATATCTTAATTGCTGTTGCTGTAGTTTTAATGACATTAACAATAGGAAGTGGAATGTCAGAACCTTTTGATAAAATGCCTATTGGTCCAGGTGTTTTAATGTGGGTTGGAATCACAGTATTAGTAGTAGTTATCTCTACTGTTTTTGGACCTGTTTTCACCCCTTATGCAGCAGGATCTAGTGAAAGTTGGGTAGTATTGAGAACAATATTTCATCCCAAAATTTTTGGAATGGTATTAATTTTTTTAATTGCAATGTTATTAATAAAAAAAGTTAGTGAAGATTAAGATTACCAATTTAGATTAATTTTATAACTACTTTTTAATCTTTTCAGTAACAGCTTCTAAATCTTTAACACTTCTTGTTAATGGTGCAAGTATTTTTTCAAATATTTTTTCCATTGCTTTCATTTCTGCACCTAGGTCCGTTACACCTTCGCTATATTCTCCTAATTTTCCGAGAATGGCTTTTTGAAGATTTTCAAATTTAGATTCTGTCCTTAAGATTTCTTGTTTTATTCCAGAAAGATCAGTTTCTACTTTTTCTTTCCACAATTTCAAATCACCTATGTTCTTTAGTGCATCTTCCCATTTCTCTGCAATGACAGATTCCGCTATTTCTTCTATTGCTTCGTAATTTGCTCTTCCTGCAGGTTCCGGTGCGAAATTTGGAGATCCGCCTTGAGGGCCAACTGGAGAAGGATTTAAATCAGGATTTGATATTTGCGGCATTTCATTAGTAACATTAGTAGGTGCCAAATTTGCTGAAGGTGAAGGTACTTCATCAGGATTTAAAGCAGGAGGGCTCAATGGCATCCTTGCTGGGGCAATTTCATTTTTTACAGTTGCTTGATCAAAAGCATTTGATATTTCATTTTGACCAAATCTTTCTCTTGATAGAGTATTAGTAATTTCTCCTTCTGACATGCCACCCTTTTGTAAATCAAGAACTCTTTGAGTTGGCATATTTTTATCCTCTTTTGTGTCTAGTGGCATTTTTTCCTTTTTCCTTTTTCATTAATTCTAAGACTTCTTCTCGCGTTACAAAGTTTAATGGATTCCACATATTAATATATTTTTCTAAAACTTTTAGTTGTTCTTTTCTTGCAAAGAAGGCCATTTCTTTTACTAAGTTTCTGCTTGTTTCCTTTATAATTTCTAAAGTTTCTTTTATTTCCCCTATATCTTCTTTTATTGTTTTCATTTCAGAATTTAGGTCCTTATAGTGATCTATCATATTCTGATTTATTAATAACATCCTTTCTCTTGTTAAATTATATTTCCCCTCAATAATTCGAACCCTAGTATTTAATTCATTCATAGGGGCATAAGGGTCCTGAGTAGGTATTGGTTGATCCATTTTAAAACGAAAGTTATTTAATGAAACTAGTATATATTTTATCTATCTGTATATAAAAGTTTATGTTGTTTAAAGGAGGGGCGATATGGTATTTTCTCATAAAAAATTAAAGCCAGGGGAATATGAAATTATTCAAGAGGGCGAAGAACATATTATGAAGATAAATTTTTTTGGATTGTCTTATCCTCCTTCTATAGAGGGAAATGCCCTATGTATGGCTTCAATTATTGATAAATTAGTTGAAAGTCCAAATATTAATAGAATTGTTTTATCTGCAGATAAGAATTATCAATATGATCATGAACAAACTCAAATGTTAAGAGAGATTGCAAATATTTATGTATTTTTGACAAAACAGAAAAAAGTAATAAGTTTATATGCGGCAGGATTTGATACTCAGTTTGTTAATAAATCTTCTAATAGGTTGGCAAGTATACAATATATTGTTACTAATTTATTGAGGACTGATCCTTTGGGTGCTTATGTTGAACTTAAACGTTTAGTTAGAGAACAAAAAATAAAAATTGAAAAAATAGTAAGGGAGGATGAACTATCTTATGAAAATACATATCTTAAAACTTTGCAAGAAATGTATGATTTATTAGATAAAACCAAACTTATTCTCCTATCTAAGGATCATCTTGACGGATTTACTATTGGAAATAGGGGCCTTTATTCTAATTATTTCAGGCCTTCAATTACTCCTAATTTTATGCATACTCGTTTAATGGCAGATCCCCCTGTGAATGCAGATGAAGTAGAGAGTTATATGATAGATAGTGATACTAATGTTATGATATTTAATATGCCTAATGATGTGAATAATAGGTACCATATTACTCCTCCTGAATTTAACCTTAGTGAAGATCATTTAGAATTACTAGATTTGGCCAGGACTGTATTATCTGAGCATGAACCTGTTGCAGAAGAATTTACTAATCCAGAAAGAATGAGGCAAACTTTTTTTAATATAGGGAGAGATCTAATTGGAGAATTAGCAGAAAGAAAAGGAATGGAAATTTCTTTTGAAAAAATGGAAGAATTGGCCGCAATTTTAGTAAGATATACAGTTGGATTTGGTTTATTGGAAGTTATATTAAAGGATGAAAAAGTACAAGATTTAGTTGTTAATGGCCCCATTGGAGAGGGACCAATTTATATTGTTCACCAGGATTATGGAGATTGTGTTACAAATATTATTCCAAGTAAAGATGATGGCGAAAGTTGGGCAACCAAATTCAGATTGATTTCTGGAAGGCCACTAGATGAAGCTAATCCTGTTTTAGATACTGAGTTGATTATCCCAGGTGCAAGGGCGAGAGTTGCAATAATTGGGAGTCCTTTGAATCCTGTGGGATTGGGATATGCATTTAGAAGGCATAGGGATAAACCGTGGACTCTGCCGTTATTTATTGATAAGAAAATGATAAATCCAATGGGGGCAGCTCTACTAAGTTTCATAATTGATGGTGGAAGAACATTATTGGTGGCAGGTACAAGGAGTAGTGGTAAGACGTCTTTATTAGGAGGGTGTATGGTGGAAATTATGAGGCGCTCAAGAATTATTACTGTTGAGGATACATTGGAGCTTCCAGTTAGATCATTAAGACAATTAGGATATAATATTCAACCTATGAAGGTGCGTTCTGCATTAGCTGAAGGCGGGACTGAATTATCTGCAGAAGATGGGATAAGGACAAGTTTAAGATTAGGAGATAGTAGTTTAATTATAGGGGAAGTAAGGAGTAAAGAAGCGTTAGCATTGTATGAGGCAATGAGAGTTGGCGCTTTGGCAAATGTTGTCGCAGGTACAATTCATGGCGGAAGCCCATATTCTGTTTTTGATAGAGTTGTAAATGATCTAGGGGTGCCAAGGACTAGTTTTAAAGCAACAGATATTATTGTAGTTGCAAATCCTATTAAATCTCCAGATGGTTTAAAAAAATTAAGAAGAGTATTGAGTATTACAGAAGTTAGAAAGGAATGGGAAGATGATCCATTAAAAGAAGGAGGGTTTGTTGATTTAATGGTCTATAATCCTGAAACAGATCAGTTGGAGCCTACAGATAATTTATTAAATGGGGATTCTGAAATTATAAAGCAGATAGCCGGAAGTGTAAAAGAATGGGCAGGAAATTGGGATGCTGTTTGGGAAAATATTATTTTACGTAAATCAATGAGGGAAGATTTAATGAAAGTTGTTAGTGAAACTAAAAGAAAAGATTTACTTGAAGCTTCTTTTGTGATTGCTGCTAATGATGCCTTTCATAAAATATCAGAAGATATTTTGACAAGGTATGGGGAATTGAATAATAAAAGGATATTATTTAGATGGAGAGAATGGTTGAAAAATGAAGTACAAAAAAGAGGTGAATAATGCCTATTTCGAATAAAGAGATAGATGATATATTAAATAAATACAAATCTAAGTTGGATCAAGAAACTGGTGGAAACTCAGTTGAAGAATATAATCCAAGTTCTGATTTTTCTAAAGAGTATGGCTCATTTAGAAAGGAAGCTCTTGGAAAAAAATTATCTACTTATGAAAAACTTTGTAATTTTTCTGAAGGAATATTAAAGGCTAAACCTTCTGAAAAAGATGTAGAAAAAATTGAAGAGAGTATAGATCTTGCTCACTTATCTATAACTTCTATTGGGGCAGCTAGTTTTGCAATGTTAACTGCATCATTATTAGTTGTAATTAGTTTAATTATAGGGGGAATTTCCTATTTTATTACAGGAGAATATAATATTTTTTTCGGAGCATTAATTGTAATTTTATTATCTGTATTAATAATTGGCCCCTTAACTAGATATCCATTAAGAATTGCAACCAAATGGCGACTATTAGCGAGTAATCAGATGGTACTATGTATATTGTATATAGTAATTTATATGAGGCATACTTCTAATTTAGAAAATGCAATTAGGTTTGCTGCAGATCATATCTCTGGCCCCTTATCTTTAGATTTGAGAAAAGTTTTCTGGGATGTAGAGACAGGAAAATATTCCACTCTCAAAGAATCTTTAGATGGATATTTGGCAAAATGGAGGAAGCATAATTTAGAATTTGTTAATTCTTTTCATTTAATAGGGAGTAGTTTGTATGAACCAAGTGAAGATCGGAGAATAGAATTGTTAGAT
>Ga0233431_1006648_pt1 | contig 10283 bp, 9 predicted proteins | sample SI_118_April2016_FD_179867 | JGI IMG/M metagenome (GOLD analysis project Ga0233431, IMG submission 179867) | Seawater microbial communities from Saanich Inlet, British Columbia, Canada - SI_118_April2016_200_MG | ecosystem: Environmental > Aquatic > Marine > Inlet | place: Canada: British...
GAAAACAGCCTAGCTCCTGCAGCGTTGCCGGAGTAAGAATGGTGAAATATAAATTTGCATTATTGAATGACTATGGAGCTACTTTTCTTATGCGTAAAACTTTACAGCATAATATAATGGGTCATTTTTGAGTTATGATAAGACCTGTTTTGATAACCCATGGTGATAATGCGACACACATAACGGGGTGTGAAATGCAGTCACGTGTAATGTGCTGGCAGGTGAGAATTATTGTTAAATTTTATTGGGTACTACCATATATTTTCTAATATACGGATTACTATTTTGTAAAAGCTAAATAATATCTTAGCCTATATCATATTTTTTCAATAGCCTGTATACAGGTGTTTTACTATTGAACTTTCCAAGGCGTTTAACCTGTTCTTTATTTCCTTTTGCCTTATTATAAAGAAACTCCATGTAAAATTTTTCATTGTCTTTAAAGGATTTATTTCCAAAAAAGTTGTTTAAAGTATTTTCAGGCAGGGATGATGTTGATTGTAGCCAACCAATATCCTTTGGCATCAATGTCAAACGCTCTTCAAAAATTAGTGTTCTTAAAGCACGATAGAGTTCATTTTCTAATTCCCTGAAGTTTCCAGGCCAATCATAATTTTGAAGCCTTTCTTCAGCACTTTTGCTTATATCAATTATTTTCAATGGTTTTTCTTCTTCTGGATTATTTTTTGTGTCCGAAGAATTTTCTTCAAGGCTTTCATTGAATTGACGATATAGTTGGTTTATTTTTCTTCTGGCAATCACAGGAATTGAGTCTTTCATATCTCTTAAAGTGGGGAGCGTAATTACCCCACGGCTAATCCTAAAATATAAATCTCGTCTAAAATTATCTAATATTTCATCACCTGTAAGATGCTTATTTGATGCACAAATAACCTTCGCACAAAATTTCCTTGTCCTACTCTCTCCCTGGACCATAACTTCATTTTCTTGTATTGCTCGAAGCAACTTAGATTGAAGCCCCATATCGATGGAGTTGATTTCATCTAAAAATAATGTCCCACGAACACTGAATAAATCCTCCTGCGTAGGTTCTATTTCTTCTCCATCAATTTCAAAAAAAATCTCTTTCCGCCCTTGTGGGTTTGTTCTCCGTTGACCCGATGCATTTTTAGGCCAATGCAGAAAATAGCCTCTGTTTTTAGGATCATTATCTCTTCCGCATGCCTTAAGAAACGCTCCTAATTGAGTCCCGACATCAGTTGCGGCACTCCAATGTATCCCTTGTATTTCTGAATTGAATAAAGTTTCTGAAAAACCCCCACAATTAACTGCCCAAAAATTGTTGTCTTTTCTCTTGCTAAAGGCGTGAAGCATTCTTGAAATATTCTCTTTTCCCGTGCCGGTTTCACCCAAAATCAAGCAAGGTTCTTCATCAAATGAATATTTTATGGCATCAGTAAAGCACTTGATTAATTTAATATTATTTCCAAAAATATACAAATTGTCATTAAACACTTTCCTTGTTAGTTGTTCTGAAAATCGTTTTTTAAAGTATCCGTCCTTGTTGAAAAAATCATCGCCAGGGTTTTCCTTTGTGCTATCCCATCTGTCAAGCCATTTCGTATAGGTAATTAGAAAGTTTTTATAGTCTTCTCTAATTAAATAAAGATTGCATAGTTCGACCAATATCCGCTGTATTGCTTTTTTTGATATATTACTATTTGTTTTTTCCAACCGCTTGATTAATTTATTATTATGGTCAATTAATTCCTTGAAATATTCAGCCTTCTTATCTTCGTTTTCAGCAATCTGTGCCACCTCGAACAATAATTGATAATATATGTTTGCAGCATGTGCCGGGTTCTTTCCTGTATATCTTGATCTTGAATATGCTTTAGCCTTTTTTCTTGGATCAAAAGCATTCAGGTCGAAATTCAGAACTTCATATGTCTTCTTAATGTGTACAAGGAAATTCCTTAACTCCTTTTTACTTTGTTCACTCTCACTTTCTATTTCACTACCTAGTAACTGTGCGGCTTTTTTGGCATCTTCATCAGATAAAATACTGTTCTTTTTCTTTTCCATAATACACCTCCTGAAACCAATTTATCACTTATCAATTTAAAAATCAAGATAGTGGTACGAAAGCATACCTATAGTTCGACGAAATTGAACCATTTTAGCTATGCGTCAAAAAAACAGCAACAATAATAATAGGTTAAGGGTCGGCATTGCAAATGCATAAGTGCATGGGTGATTAGCTAATCGCCGGAAGATCCAAATTATTAACCTATTTTCAGAAAGGAGTATCAGATGAAGATTAAAGAAGTGAAGGCAGGAAAGGTTAGTGAACCATCTTTTAGTGATCGTATGGACCTTTCCTTAACAAAGGAAGAGCTGGATCATTTAGCAGTCCAGCCGGTGGATGTAATTTATTCTAAAGAATCGAAAACTTATTTTTGTGTGCGGGGTCGGCGTTATGTTCACGCTGGCAAGGAAAAGGGGATTGCTGAATTTACTTGTAACGTCATCGGGTCCGTTAAATCTGACCATGAGGCTAATGCCGAGAGGTTTATTCAAAATTTTACCGACTTTCAGCCACTTGATATTATGGAACAGACCCTGGCGGTTGATGGTTTTTACAAGCTGGTCACATCGAAAGTTGAAACCGACAGCCTATACGAAAAAGGAGGGGATCGGAAAAGTGAGGGCTTCGAACGTGACAATGTTGACAGTATTATCAGTGAGCGGCTCCCGGTCAAAGTCTCGACAATAGGCATCCTGCGACGATTCGCTGAGAACATCGGGGGGGCTGGAATTAGGGGCCTTCGTCTTGAACTAAAAAAATGGGGGAGGACTTTACCGTTGCGTGTAATACAGGCAAAGAACGCAGTCCTTAAAGAGAAGGATTTCAATGCTGTTGCCAACAAGCTTAGGGAAGATGATCTCCGAGAAGATGAGGTCATAACGGAAATCGGGGGGCAGGTTTACAATGTCATATTCACCCCGAAGCAACCAAACGGTGAAGCCAAACAACCTGATGATGGGGAGACCGATGACGGTCCTGAAGAGGTCGATGATTCCAATGAAATCATCAACCTTGAGGATGTGGAGCCATCTTCTATCGATGCAGCACAAATGACTGAATTCAAAACCGTATCCGATTCGAACCATAAACAATATATAACCTTCAAGAAATTCGTTGACTCAAAAAGCACCATGACCAAGGAAGATTCAACCAAAACCATCGAGCTGATCAAGCGTATGGAAATGTCATATAACTCCATGGTCAAGTACCTCTACAAAGCCATGCATGATAGCCAGTAACCTTTAACCCGGGGGCCAAGGGCAAGAATATCTTTGGCCCCCAATCAAGGAGATCACATATATGAATGATCTTTATCGCAGAGCCGTTTATTATCCTGTTAATCCCATGGCTGACATCAGAGCGTTTGAACTTACATCCACAGCCCTCGTTAATGCCACGGTCAGTATTAATCACCGTTTACTTCAAGCGTTATGGTTAAAGGACGTAATCTGTGATTCCGGGGGAATGCAGGTAGTTACGAAAGGGTTGTGGAAGAATATACCTGTGTTTATCGGGTCAATGTTCAAAACAACGGAAGGCGATCCGGGGGCGTTCTTCATTGGCACTTACAATAATTGCCGCATATACGCGGAGCGAAATGCTCGCCTGGCCTTCAATGTTGATATTCCGCCGTATGGAAGCGATAGCGATGCTGAGTATTACCGGAAGGCCTGCAAGAGCATCGAAGCAAAAAACAACATGTTCGATTTGGCAAAATATGTCTGTCCAAAGACCGAGATGGGGATCGTCCTACAAACCCGCCACCCTCGGGAAATATCGGATTATTTCGGCTTGATTGCTACTCCAGGCATTGAGACCTACGCCATTGTTGTTGCTAGTCGAACCAAACCCCTACACGCCCTTGGGAATGCCTATATGATGTCATTTTTACACGACATTGGAGTCAGGCGAATCCACCTCCTTGGGTCATCTTCAGTATCGGTAATCGTTCTCATTGCTCAGGCTATCGCTTTGAATATGTTCAATGGCTGTACGTTCGACTCTCGATCATGGAATGTCCTTTCCACTGCCGGTGGTTTAAAAAGCATTAATCCAGAAAATTTAACTCATATTCAAAAGAAGCACTTCCTGGCCCCAAACTCAAACCTGTGGTCAGATCTACAACAGTTTGAAGAATTTGCCAGTCGGATTGTAAAGCTTTTTGACCCACCCGCACCTTTGACAGCCTCTGAGTGGACGGGGATTTGTAATATCGAGGCCATCAACTATTTCAAAGATAAAATGCTTGATATGGGAGAAAAACATACGCTCTCAGAATTTATCATCAGGCGTTTTCCTGAAAAGCAGAGTGTGAAGCTCCTCGATGCCATGACCCTGCTGGAAGAGTCTGTGAAATTCGGTCATGGCTTTGTAAAAAACCGGTACAGATCAATCAAATAATGACGACCGCTCAATAGGAAAATGGGCGGTGGAGAGTAAAGCCAGATCATTTTTAACACGTTAAAATTGATCCCGGGTCTTCACTCCTCACTTTGTCAAGCACTGTAATACAATCCATACACACTTAAATAGTTTGGTCTCACTTTTTTGTTGCCGGCACCCTCGGTCGAATATTATGGGGACGGCTCACGGTCAAAACACTTGGAATTCAATCGGGTCTTTGTTTTTACTTCAATGAGATACGAAGCATTCTGAAGACAATGAAAATAGCCATCCTGTGGCATGGCGAGGTGTTTGCGTACAATTGAGTACATCAATGGTAGATCAGGCCGCCTCGTTGATTTCAGGGACCATGGCGGGGGGTTATCGTGGCGATTAGGGTATGGTTTTGATGGTCACACGGTATATCAGTTGTGGGCAACAGCTATTTTACTATCTTTTTTATGCTTGATAAGTATTTCTATGGCTTGATTCATAACGGGTCGATTTTTAATTGGTCACAGGTCTAAATCTTACGGTTGAACATTGAATCTGATACGTCTTTCAAGGGTGTAAAACGTAATCATATGTAATGCACAGGCGGGGATGTATTTGTTTCAAAGCTATCAAATATTATAAAGTATTCGGGTTATTATTTTAAATTTTTATACCAGGAAACTTTACGTAACTCATAATATTATCTCATCTCATCAAGTGTTGGTTTCAGTTTTCAACCATACTTTCAGGAAAATTTACAGTACATCATTTATCTAAATCGTAATCCGCCGGCGGGTTCAAAAATCCATCCTTCAACAATCGAGATTCGACAACGTAGCTGATTGACCCTTCATCTTTCAACTGGTCAATCATCCACATAGGCAGCCGGATTGCGACCACTTCACGTCTTAAATGGGCAGGTTTCTTCTTACGTCCGGAGCCTTCACGTCGTCCACCTTTCATAATCCATGCACCTTTTAGATTTCCGTAATACGTTAATCAAATAATCAGGCTGTTTTCAGGGTCCAATCTTCCATGTATCAATCGGTAATCAACCCTCTTGTTCGTATTATTAATTCATAGAACCGTAAAAACTGAAAAAAGAATCCGGGGTTTAAAATATACTCAAACACTGATCAACAATATTTATGAACCAACTTTTCATGCTCATCATCCGATAAATATGAATAACGAGTAGAGTATAAATCATAAATATGCTGCATCTGATCATCAGGTATCAATATATTTCCTTTTCGATCTCTTTTTCCTACAATAATTAACTCTCCTTTCATACACCACTCTATATAATCAACCGGAATATCCATCATTTCAGAAATTTGATATTTAGTGTATAATTTACTCATATCAATTACACCTCATAAGCATAAATAGTTTATTCTTATTATAATTCAATATATAAACAAATAGAAACATTGTATTCTCAAGAAATGAACCTGTTTTACTGAATCACTTTACAAAAATCATTTATTAAATATAAAAAACAAAATCATATAAACGACAATTGTTTCGGTTGATCTGAACTGACAACATTTTTAACCATTTTTTTATTTGTAAGTTTTTTATGAACTCTATCTGGAACAAAAGATGGGAAAAGAGATAACTGTATATGATTTCTGTAATCAGGACATTTCATCCCTTTACAGTGTTCACAAACTAATGTGTGTACTTTATGGGATTTCTTTTTTGTGCAGGTGATGTAAGACATGTTTCAGGGAATCTTATGCTCATTCTTTTCTTGCCTGGCCTTCAATATCTCTTCCAATTCCGACATGAACTCATTTACATCCTTAAATTGTCTGTACACAGATGCGAACCGAACATAGGCCACTTCATCCCATTCTTTCAGTTTATTTATGATCATTTCCCCGATCTCTGAGCTGTCAGCCTCTTTCTTCCCCAAATCCTGAAAATAGGATTCAATGGAATCTGCAAACTCTTCGATCCGTGCCATGCTCACCGGGAGTTTTTGGCAGGCATTACGAATTCCGGCTATGATCTTTTGACGTTTGAAAGGCTCACGCCTACCATCTTTCTTGACCACCATTGGTAGAATGTCATCTATTTTTTCATAAGTTGTAAATCTTCTGCCGCAGGCAACACACTCTCGTCGCCTCCTGGTGCTCATGAAGTCCTTGCTTAATCTGGAATCAATTACTTTATTATCGATCTTAGTGCAATACGGACATTTCATATGGGACACCTCACAATATCACCTCTTATTGATTTTATATTTCAAATGCCTTTATCCCTATCGTCCATGATTTTGTCAAATTCTACTCTCATGGACCGTTCCAGGGTTTTTCCTTTTAAGCTTTTGGCAAAATTATTGAGGTTTCCGTAGCATTCTTTGTAAAGCTTGCTTTCAGAGTCGGTCATCATTTCCCAGAAGGTTTCATCCCGTTCCAGTTCCCATTTCTTTCGTGACAGGGCCTTCATTTCTTCGATACGCTTTTCTTTTTCTTCAAGAGCCACCCTCTCCTGTTCAATCTGTTTGTCTTCAAAAGATTTATACCCCTTGGGCTTTGGATAAGATCCGGCCTTCTCAATAATTTTGAAAAACCAATTGAAAACATTCTCTATGGGTTTGGATTCTTCCAGATTCATGTCAACCATTTCGTATCGACAATGGCACAGGGACTGCGTGAGGTTTTCAAGATTCCCTGTTATTTTTATCCATTCTTTCATCTGTTTTGATGTGAGCCCTTTCTGTCGCCAATAGCCTAGTTCAGGATCGGTGCTCAGGATGTTTTCAACTTCGTCAATAGTAGTAGTTTCTTTAGAAAAAGAACTACTACTACTATAGATAGGGTGTACCGTAGGGTGTACCGTAGGGTGTTTATTTAAAATCAGATTGTCATAATTGACAGCTTTAAGGACTCTAGTGACTTTGTTTTCATCACCTGTTAATACGATGTTCTCTTTAAGAGTTTTTGTTGTAAAACCAAATTTACCAGCCCCGGCATGTTGACGGCCTCTATGATCTATTACATTGAAATATCTAAGTCTTTTAAGATTTGCCTTTAAAGTGTTTACAGGGATACCAGTTTCGATATTTATAAGTGTGGTAGTTGTAATCTTCCCTGTTAGCTGTTTACAGATGTAATAAAGAATGAATTGATTTCCATTTAGAACAACAGGGAGTTCGTCGAGCGTAGCGTCAGGTGTACCATTAGATATAGCGTTGGGTGTGGCAACCGATTGACCTATCGGTACACCATAAGGTATACCCGATGTTTCATCCCATGGTACGCTCGACGGTTCACCCAATGGTACGCTCGACGGTTTATCCATCTTCTTTGTTAATAGAGCAACTTTCTGTAGTGTTGTAGGAGTGTGACCGGCGGGGTCCATTTTTTTGGAAAGAAAAGCATCTGTCACTGTTTTTCTACGCTTCATTTTTTCTGGCACTTTTTAGTCCTTATTTACAGTAAACATATTGAGAAGTTCTTTTGCCAGTTGACGATATGCTTTACAACCGTTTGAGGAAGGGGCCTCTTGAAAAATTGTCATACCTTTAGATTCGGCTGTTTCAAAGGGAGCGTTTGTTGGAATCATAGTGTTGAATATTTTATCGGATGGGAAATGTTGTTTAATTTGTGCAATATTATACCGACTAATACTTTTTCGCTTATCCACCTGGTTTATTAATAATTTTAGAAAATTAAGATTTTTATTGCCAGCCTCCCTTATATTATCGATAAGTTGAATTGCTTGGAGTAAACCGTCGATACTGAATGTTGAATTTGCGAGTGTCGGGACTATTACAAAATCTGATCCGTATAATGAGGTGATGACGAAAGTCCCCATATTCGGAGGGTTGTCAATTATCGTAAAATTGAAATTTTGTTGAGCGTGTGGTCGGAGTTTATTTTTGAAGGCATCAAAGGTTTGACTGGTAATAAGACTGGGTTCAAGATTTCCAGTTTCAGGAATGTTTGGAATGCAAAACAACCCTTCATATTGGGTTGCGTGTATACATTTTTCGATTGTGGCATTTGTTTCAAGATCGAGAAATTCATAAAGGGTATTGCTTAGCTGTGAGTTCCTAGGAAGTAAAAGGCTTGAGGCATTTCCTTGAGGATCGTTATCAACCACAAGAACCCTTTGGTTTTGGCGAGTAAGAGCATGCCCCAAAGTAGCACTAACAGAGCTTTTCCCCACACCTCCTTTGTTGTTGATGATGGAAATAATAATTCCTTTCATGAGCATCTCCTATAAAAGATTGTTAGAAAGGATAAAAACACAAGATAACTAATAGAATTCACGAAGTAAAATTTTGATAATACATTAATGAAACTGTTATTAAGCCCTTATAATAACAAGACAGGTGTTTGTCAAGTCTTTTGTGGTCGAAAACAATTATGACCACAAGACAATTTAAACTCTTTTGGTGTTTGGCTGGTAATTTATGTGCCTGGCAGGTGCTTTCATCAAAATCCCATACAGCCAAATGTTAAGTTTTGGTTGAAAGTTAACATTTTGAGATGTTGAGGGTAAAATCAATGGGGTTTGTTCCTCTGGCAATCTGTGGTAGGGTGATCCCAAGTGGTTTCAGGGGGTGTATTCTGTAACCTCCGGATTAAATATCATTCATCAAGATACCATTGACCTCCTTATCTTGTATTCCAAGATACCGCATTGTTATTGATGGGCTTGAATGCCCGAAGCGTTTACATAATACCTCAAAGCCAACACCAAAAGCCGTCCTCTGTATGTATCCAAATGTTTTCCGGAGTGTATGACAACCATAGTTCCCATCCAGATTAATTGCAGATGTCCATTTCTTTATTAATTTATTGACTGCTAAGGGTTGCAGGTGTCCACCTTTTTGACTTGGAAAGAGATAGTCCCTATCATCGGGATTCTCTTTCTCCAGATAGCCTTTTAAGGCTTTGTAAACGGCTTTATTAACCATCAATACATTTTCCTTACCCGTTTTCTTCTCTCTGATGCTTATATAATCCCCCGCACGCATCTTCCGCACATCTTTGACTTTAAGCCTGAGCAAATCCCCAGTCCGGAGCCCATTATTGACCCCCATCTTGAATAAAAGAAAATCCCTTGGCTTATCACTTAGAAGTTTTGAAATTGCATTGATGTCCTTCCGTGATCGTATTGGGTCTACGGCTGTGCGAGTTCCCTTTTTGGGATGATTCTTGTTTTTCATATTATCTCCTAATAATGTTAATTAATTGGCACGGTATTGTATGAAAATTAACTTTCGACTTCAACAAAAAAAATGTGAATTTAGAAGCACGTAACATAATGTTTTTATAGAAAATATAGTTGGTAAGTTGCAGATAAACGTTGAATTTTCACAAACGTGTTGGTTGTAATATTTCGCTAATTGATGATATATCAACGCAAAGCGTTAATTATTCGGTTACTTTGAATTTTCCCACCCATAAACCACCCATTGCTATCCTGCTGAATATAGAGTAGGTTCTTCGATCATGGGCGGTCCCCCACCACTTAGTTTTTTGTCAGAAAAAAAGAAGCTCATCGTGTGAACACTCAAAAACGTCAAGCTGCGGATTGCGGTTTTTGTAAAGGATATTTATGGAACAGTATCGCTCAAAGGAATTAGAAAGCAGTAGATTTGATCAATTCGAAGATGAAATCGAACTCATGGACTACCTCAAGGTCTTGTGGAAATGGAAATACCTGATCCTGGTGGGGACCCTGATCTGTGCCGCTGGTGCAACAGTCGTCAGCCTCAACATGACCAAGGTATATGGCATAAGCACTGTTCTTCAGCCAGGGATATTAAAGGTGAGCGAAGATGGCAAGAAAAGCTACATTGATTCGCCTCAAAACATCAAGGCATTGATCGAAA
>Ga0233431_1006649_pt1 | contig 10283 bp, 4 predicted proteins | sample SI_118_April2016_FD_179867 | JGI IMG/M metagenome (GOLD analysis project Ga0233431, IMG submission 179867) | Seawater microbial communities from Saanich Inlet, British Columbia, Canada - SI_118_April2016_200_MG | ecosystem: Environmental > Aquatic > Marine > Inlet | place: Canada: British...
CGAAATTACATAATAATAGATTCCAGAACCACATTTCTTTCCATAATTGTTCAATCCATTCCAACTAAATTGCTCATAAATATTCTTCTCTATTTCCATGATAAAATCACCATTCAGATCATAGATTCTACAAAATGTATCTCCCATTGGCATTGTGATAGATCCCTTATTTTCAATTCTAACAATATCCCCATTTTCAGGATAAAAGGGATTTGGATAAACAATTGTTTCATAAAGTTCTTCCTCACTATTCATCTCTGCAGAAATCCCAATCTCAACAGAATTCATTCCCGAGCTTGTACCAATATACAAAGTTCCCGTAATTGATTCATAAGCAAAATCTGTAATTGTATTTGAGATAAGCGGTGTATTCTCTGTAGTTAAGTTAATAAATTTATCTCTACTTGTATCGAATATTGTAATACCTGCATCTTGTGTTCCTATCCAGATCATTCCAAATGGGTCAACAAATAGCGTTGTTGGATATGTTGGGATAGATCCATATAGCCTTTCTTGTCCTTCATAATACCAATATTCTGGATCAGGATTATCCTCATTCCAAAACCAATCATTATCGAACCAGACTTTCTTTTTAATTGTTGTACCAAACCAAAACCAATCAATGCCATCAAACATAAAAAGCCCTGTGCCAGAAGCTACCCAGATTTCTTCAATTCCATCAATATTTCTAGATTCCAATGCATGAATCAAACCAGTTCGTAATTCCGATGAAGGTGGGTAAACCCAGTATTGACCACTAGTAACTGGGTCAGTATCATTATCCCAATATTGTACTCCCTTATTAAGAGTTCCAAAAAATCTATAATTATCACTAATTAACGACATTATATTATATTGGTTTTCATCAAATTCTGTTTGGAAAGTATCAGAGATAGAGATATTATTTACAGTTTCGGCAATGGCAACTCCACCCATATATGAAATCCACATCCTATTATTTTCTGGAGTTAGCTTAGCTGTATAAGATGAGGGAAAATCTGTGAGAAATGAAAATTCATCCTGTCCATGACTCATTGTACTTATTCCACCATTTCCGGGTGTTATAAATTGCCAACATGAAAACCATTTTCTATTGCTACTATCAATTGCGATATCATACACATTATTGTTTCTTAAACCTGGATATTTTTCTGATGTATAATTCTTCCAAATATTACCATCAAAACTACTTACACCCTTTGTTCCTCTACCTAATTGCTGTAATCCATAATAACCTGAAGATAGCCATAAAGTACTATTGTGATCAATCTCTATATCTGTTATTAAATTGGCTGAAATACAGTTTGCTTTTACGTTTGTGTTCCACTCATTCTCAGAAAAAAAGAATATTCCTTCTCCCCATGTAAATGCAGCTATTTGCCCATTTATCTCTTTAAATCCTTTAATTTTAGATGTGGTCAATCCACTTTCATTCTTATTCCAAGTTGTAATATCTTCACTATCTGAGATCATTGTGATGGCAATATCCATAGTGTCTGTTAAAACTAACCTATCAAGATCCCAAATACCATAGCTGTACAATAAATTTAATTGATCGTCTACATAAACAGGATAAATTGCTAATCCTTCATCAACTATTACTGCCTGGGCAGGATCATTAAGGTCATTTGACAGAAATATACCGGAATCAGTTCCAAAAGCAACCTTTCCATTCCTAATAGAAATTGAAGTTACGTTATTACTTGGTAAAATTGAGTTGCCCTCATTTAAATGATACCAGTTGGTTGACACTTCCATCGAATCGATGTGCACATAATCAACTCCGGCAACACTTCCAAAATAGATGTTTCCATCAGCGGTTAATTGCATAGAAGTAATATCATCAGCGGACAAACCGGAATCTATATTAAAATTTTTTAATAAAAGTGGGAATGGAAAGCCTGGATCATCTTTGAAGCAACTGACACCAAATTTTGTTGCAACAAAGATAAGAGAATCATTGTGCGTTATCTTGTTAATAATATCCGATTGCAAACCGAGAGTTTCTGTGAGAGGAGTTAAAAAACCACTTTCATCAATTCTGTTTATGCCGCTACCAGCAGTTCCAACAAGTAATTGATGCGAATTTTCTAAATAATCTAGCGACCTTATATCGTTATCTGCCAACCCATCGATTGTTGTTAGTGTTTCACCAAACGAGTTTGTGTTTGTATCATAACTAACTAATCCACCCCATGTAGCAATCTGTATCTTATTTTCAGATTCTATAACATCAAAAATATGAGTAGTATTTGTATAAACCTGCCAATTCTTAAGTGCAAAAATACTTACAGAGATCAGCATTAAAACAACAATAAATTTCTTTTTCATTTTTTAAATTCCTTTTTGAAAATTTTATAAACGACAATAAGCAGGGTAAATAATAGAATTAATAAAATTGAAAGTAGCAGTTTTTTAGATGAAAATGAAAAACCAAATGCGATCAAACCAAAAAGTACTGTTATGAAATAACTTATCAGAGCAATATGTTTTTGAGATAATCCTATTTCATGAAGTTTATGATGAATATGTTCTTTATCTGCTTGAAATATATTCTTTTTTTTATTTACTCTTCTAAATATTGCAAACGCAGTATCCATAATTGGAATTGCTAATGCGATTATCGGTACTAAAAGAGTCATCGAAGTAATTCCTTTAAATTCACCTTTCCCAATTATAGAGATCGCAGCAATATTAAATCCTAAAAAAAGGCTTCCAGTATCACCCATAAAAATTTTTGCGGGATAAAAATTATATTTTAAAAAAGCCAGATTTGTTCCAATTAACGTTAATGATGAGAAGATAATAAGTGTATTTGATTTCATGAATCCAACAGATAACAACACTATAGCTACGATTATTGCAATTCCAGAAGCTAAACCATCAAGCCCATCAATAAGATTAAAAGCGTTAACAACCAGCAAAAACCATAATAATGTAAAAGGAAAAGAGAAGTAGCCCAATTCAAATGCTTTACCAAACGGATTAGTTAATAAATCAATTTTAAAACCCGAAAAATAGATAAATGTAATTATGATTATTTGAATTAATAATTTATAATTCGCAGTTATCTTTGTTTTATCATCAAGAAAACCTAAAAGCAACATCATTGTGCTTCCTGCTGCCAAATAAAGCAATTTAGAACCAAGCTCAGGAATTATAAAAAATATCATCAACTGCATTAGTATCATGGGAATACCAAATGACAATCCACCTGCAATTGGTGTAGGAACAATATGGATCTTTCTCTGATCTGGATGATCAACTAAATTCCATTTTTTTGATAATTTAATACTTAGTGGAGTAAATAGATAGGTTAAAATAAATGAGCCTACTATTGTAGCTATAAAAAATTTAACCATACTATTTATTTTTCCTTTGTGTATACTTCTTCATATTTTTTTACAAAATCCTTAATATTAAATTTTTCTTCAACCAATTTTCGGGAATTTTCTCCCCACTCTTTCAGTTTCTCCTTTTTATCGGGAAGAGATAATAAAACAGCTGACAATCTGTCAATGTCATTAACTGGGATCAATATACCGTTAGAATCGGATACAAGTTCATTATTCCCTTTAACATTCGAAGCAATAATTGGTAAACTCATAGACATAGCTTCTAGAATAGAAATGGATAATCCTTCTGCAATTGAGAATAATAAGTAAGCATCAAATTTAGCTAACCATTCTTTAATATTGTTCTGCCAACCAGGAAATATTATATTCTCTTCAAGCTTACTATCTACAACCATTTGGTTACATGTATCAAACAACTTACCATCACCAATGAAGTAAAAAACAATTCTTTTGTTATTCTTACATACATTAATGGCAACATTGATTGTATTAATGATATTTTTTATTTTCTCAAATCGCAAAACACTACCAATAACAAAAGTATCATCTTCTTTCTTATTAGTGATTATCATCTTTCCATCACTAAATTCAATTCCATTTAAAATAGTTAATGCTTTATCTTCCTTTACTATCTTACTATTTATTGCAAATTCTCGTTCATAATTATTAACAAAGATCATCTTATCACAAAATGGTGAAACTAATTTTTCTAGAACCTGATAGAAAACTCGAATTGGTTTAGGTTGAGCATAATGAAACGGGAATCCATGAACAGAATGAATAATTTTGGGCACTCTGGCAATTCGAGCTGCAATTCTACCAATAAATCCAGGTTTAGATGAATGTGTGTGAACTATATCAAATTTATGTATTTTAAAAACCCTGATCAATTTTATAAAAGCAAAAATATCCAGTATGGAGATACTGCGCCTGAAAGATCTGATTGGAATAAAATTATAACCTAATTCTTTAACTTTTTCTACCAATGGGCCATCTGGTTTAGAGATCACATAAATCTCATATTTATTTCTATCTAACGATTTTAAGATTTTCAGCATCACATTTTGTACACCAGATAATAGCGGTAATAGTTGTATATGAACGATTTTGATCTTTTTTCTGTTATCTAATCTCTTCTCAACAAAATCAAGGAATTTATTTGTTTGATTTTCTCTGCTAAACTTTGAATTTATTTTACGTTCTGTATTATTATTATTAAGAATTTTTATTAACTTCAGAAAATTATTAGCAATAGATTCAACATTTTCCATTTCACAAATCAGATTATGATCATTTTGTTTTAGAACTTCTGCAGCTTCACCTTTTGGGGGAACCATGGCAAGTATCTCCTTCCCACTACGTAAATACTCAAATAATTTACCGGTAAGAACACCATGCCCTTTGTATGAGGCAATAAACAATAATAGCGCATCACAGTTCATAAGTGATTTTATTGCATCTTTATGCTCGATTTGAGGATTAACTTTAATTAGATGTGATACTTTAGATCTTGTGATGTGATCGATAGTTTCTGCATAATAATTTCCGGTGAATTGAATAACAAGATCATCAGTTAATTTATTTTGTGAATGTAATAATTCTAAAGCATCTATAAAATATTTTAGGCTTCGATGCCCATAGAAGTTACCGATATATTTTATTGTTATTTTTTTATTATTATGAATAACAAAATTAGAAAAATCATCAGCATCCCAACCATTATAAATAACCTCTATCTTGTTTTCAATCTGCTCACCAAATTCACTTATAAGATCATTTTTCATTGTTTTGCTTACAACAGTGATCACAGAAGCATATTGCAAAATTCTCTTTTCCCATTTCACAGCATAACTTTTATGAAATTTAGAAAAAAAAGTTATATATGGATTCAACGTCCAATGATCTCGATAATCTACAATAAGTGGTAATTTATTTGCTTTTGCAAGTTTATATGCTGCAACTCCACTTGTATATGGACCCATTGTTGCCATTATTGCATCATAATCGTTGCTTTTAATAAGTTTTTTACCAGCGTTAATTACAAATGGAAGCCAGCCGATTTTATCATCGATAGGGAAAATGTTCCTAATAATTTTTTTATACTTTTCGGGTGTACTAAAATAAACAGCTTTATTAGTTTTAGGTTTTGATATTTTCTTAAGAATAGACATCAGATCCAAAGATGTTGTTCTAATAGTTTTGTGAGCCTTATCTTCCTTTAATAACTTGTTATCGGTTGAATGAAAAACGATATCATTAACAGTTATAACATCTGTAGAAACATCTTGTTTATGAAGATGTTTGACCAATTTTGATGGACGCTGAACACCTGGTCCTCCTAAGGGTGGATAAAAATATGCGATCAATAATAATTTTTTCATTCTTCTTCCACGATTGTTAATTTTTTCTTTAGGACTACTTCTATTTTTGAATCCAATTTAATATTGAAAAAATGAATATCATTCCCAACAATTTCGGCTTTTGCATGATTAACCTGAGCAACGTCATAATTACCAAAAACACTTATTGTAAATTTTGTGGTTTGGGAAGGGAAATAGAGATAGAATCTCTCTTCACTATCAAAAATTTCGATACTCTCTCTTTTTTTCCACCATTGTGCAATCTCCATTAGAGTAGCGATAAATACATTTTTAGGTCTGATCTCCTCAATCGTATAATTAAGAAGCTCCTTATTGTAGATAATCTCATTAAAGTTTGAAATAGAATAGTTAAATGAGATAAATCCATTATTAAATTCAACTGATTCGATAAGATGATCTACGATTTCTTTTGCGCTTTCAAATGGAATAATACTAGAGTTAGAGAGCTTTAGATGTTCATCTATAAACACGATTGGTAACTCTAGAGAATGCCACCCAAAACTACTTCGCAGGTCATTACTATGAGAACCATATTGATAAAAAGGAAATCCTAAACCATTTATAAAGCCATCTTTTTGTTTGAATCCAACAGAAGAATTATAGATGAATCCATTCTTCTTATGAAATTCATGAGTAATTCTAGAATCATAACAATAATTAGCATGACGAACTCCCATCAATTCATCACTCGTAATCTTACTTAGTTGTTTTTTTTGTTTATGAAGGATATCTTGTTTGCCTGAATTAGTAGAGGCTAATAGAGCTATTTCGTTACCTTTTGTATGATTGCTCATTAACTCTTTATGAACATCATTGCTATTTATTGAGTAGTCAACATCTTTATTTGAGCTAGATTCTGTTCCAAAGAAAAAAGTGCTTTTTATCTCGTGTTTGCTTTCAATTTGATCTATTACATCGAAGTTCCAATACTCTTCTATATTTGTTAATAGATATTTCATCTTGCTTAAAAAATTATTAAAAACATGTTTAACTTTGTAAAATATTAGAATATCTTCAAATGTACTGCTAATCATTCTTCCAAAAGACCATTTTTGAAGTTTATTAACATTAAAAGTGAACGAAGCTGCAAAAACTTCTGCTGATGGCCAATATGCTTTTTTTACCAGAAACGTAGATCCATTTTTTTCTAAAGAATCTTTAATACATCTCTCTATTAACCAAAGCAACATATTCACATAAGGCTCTTGATGAAACTCAGTAAAAGGGATATCTTCATCACTAAACCACCCGTGTTCATCTCTTTTAACTCCTTCCACTTCTATTGATGAATTGAGGTTAAACAGAATATTACCAACAATATCAAATTTGTAAATACCGTAAAATAGATCTTCTTTATGATAATATTGTATTGGGATATCCGTTTCATCTTCTGTAATTATCGGCACTTTCCGCTTCAATTTTATTATCTTTGTTTTGCTTTTTAATTTCTCGGGAGTTAATTTATTTGGATGCAATAATTCATGTAATACGGGAATATAGAAAAGTATCTTATCCATTGCAAGAATATAGGCTTCTTTAACTGTAGGTTCTATCAATCCGTAGTAAAATAGTATGTCATTTTTTTGTAGCTGATCTAGTTTATGAATATATTTAAATTCATAACCAAGTGTATTGAAAATAAAATCAAAAGTAAATTTGATCTTGTTTTCAAATCTTTTCAGCTTACTATCAACATATATTGCTACCATCTAACCTCAATTAATTTTCTTTGGATAATCAGCTAGAAGATAACACATATTTCTGTCAACTTGCATATTTACTAATATTATTTGGAATATTAAGAAGTTCTTATAATTCAAATAAGTTAAGTCCGATACTCTCATCAAAGTATCTATCCAATTTTCCTTTATACACTTCTACAATTATCTCACATGTTGCACTAACTATAGCTCTATTAAGATGACCTCCAAACGTATTATAATTGCTATCTGAAAGCGTTATATGCATGTGAAGATATGGTTTAGAATTACTAGAGCTTATATTACCAGAAATTGATAATATCTCAAAAATTCCTTTCATTATTTTAGAATTATATTCCTTATTTACTGTATCGAATACTCCAATTTCAACCTCACTTGCTGCACCTATTGCAGAGATTTTTCCTAAATTTATTGATCTCTTCATACAAAACTCAGTAAGAATATTTACAATTTCTTCTCCCTTATCAACTCGAATAAAATGTTTGTCTCCATATTGAATAGATCTCATAAGTTCCTCCATCACTTTTGCAAAATTAATCACATAAAATTATGGCAATATTCTTTGTCTAATATAATTTACAAATCAATATAACAGAACCTTTTAATACTATATTTAATTTGACACATTAACCCATAAACAAGAATTGTTGCATTAGGTGTTTATTTATTAGACACAACGTCTAAATCTTATTATTAAAATAACATAGGGAGATATAAAATGAGTACAAAACGCGTTTATACGTTTGGAAATGGAAAAGCAGAGGGTAAAACAGAAATGAAGAACCTTCTTGGTGGTAAAGGTGCAAATCTTGCTGAAATGAACTTGATTGGTGTACCTGTTCCAGCAGGTTTTACAATCACAACAGAAGTTTGTGCAGAATGGAATAAGCTTGGTGTAGAAAAAACTATTGAATTGTTAAAATCGGAAATTGAAGAAAGCATTATAAATACTGAAGAGATTATGGGAGCAAAATTTGGTGATAATTCTAATCCTCTGTTACTCTCTGTTCGCTCTGGAGCTCGTGTTTCAATGCCGGGAATGATGGATACAGTTTTAAACCTTGGTATGAATGACGATGCAGTTAAAGGTCTTGCTGAAAAATCTGGGAATCCACGTTTTGCCTGGGATTCATATCGCCGCTTTGTGCAAATGTATGGTGATGTCGTTTTAGATATGAAGCCAAAAACAAAAGTTGATATTGATCCTTTTGAGGAGATCATCGAAGAGATGAAAGAGAAAAAAGGTGTAGAAAACGATACTGAACTTACTGCTGATGATCTGAAAGATCTTGTTACAAATTTTAAAAATGCAGTAAAAGAAGTAACCGGACACGATTTTCCTGATAATCCATGGGATCAACTTTGGGGTGCAATTGGTGCTGTTTTTGGTAGTTGGAACAACCCGCGTGCTGATTATTACAGAATGATGAATAAAATCCCAAGTAATTGGGGAACAGCTGTAAACGTACAAGCTATGGTTTATGGAAATATGGGTGAGAATTCTGCTACAGGTGTAGCATTTACACGTGATGCTGGAACCGGTGAAGATATCTTTAACGGAGAATATCTTATAAATGCTCAGGGTGAAGATGTTGTTGCCGGAATTAGAACTCCTCAAGAAATCACTCTTGAAGGTAGTAAAAGATGGGCGAGATTAGCTGGAGTTACAGAAGAAGATCGTACTAATAAATTCCCATCTTTTGAAGAGGCAATGCCACAGCTTTATAAAGAGTTATCTGAGATCGAAACTAAACTTGAAAATCATTATAAAGATATGCAGGATATTGAATTCACAGTACAAGATGGAAAGATGTGGTTACTTCAAACACGTAACGGAAAGAGAACTGGTGCTGCAATGGTTCGCATGGCAATAGAAATGTTAGAAGAGAATTTCATTGATGAGAAAACAGCTTTACTACGTGTTGAACCAAATAAATTAGATGAGCTTTTGCATCCTGTATTTGATGGAAATGCAATTAAGGAAGCTGTTGTTCTGGCAAAAGGACTTCCTGCTTCTCCTGGTGCTGCTACAGGTCAGCTTGTATTTTTTGCTGACGAAGCAAATAAATATGACAATGCAATTCTAGCTCGTATTGAAACATCTCCGGAAGACCTAGAAGGAATGAATATTGCTAATGGTATTCTCACTGCTCGTGGTGGGATGACATCTCATGCAGCGGTTGTTGCCAGAGGTATGGGAAAATGTTGTGTTTCCGGTGCTGGAGCTGTAAAAATTAATTACAAAGAACGAGTTATGAACATTGACGGAAGAACTTTTATTGAAGGTGATTGGGTTTCATTAAATGGTTCTACAGGCGAAGTTTACGAAGGTAAAATTGCAACCATAGATCCTGAACTTAGTGGTGACTTTGGAAAGTTGATGAATCTTGCTGATAAATTCACACGGATGTATGTTCGTACAAATGCAGACACCCCAAATGATGCAACAGTAGCTCGCGAATTTGGAGCACAAGGTATCGGGCTTTGTAGAACAGAGCACATGTTCTTTGAAGGTGAAAAAATTAAAGCAATGCGAGAAATGATTTTAGCAGATGATGAAACCGGACGTCGTGAAGCTTTGGCTAAATTACTTCCATTCCAACGAACTGATTTTGAAGGGATCTTTAAAGCAATGAGTGGGTTTGGAGTTACGGTACGTCTTTTAGATCCTCCACTACACGAGTTCGTTCCTCACGAATCAGCAAACCAGCAGGAAATGGCTGATGAAATGGGAATTACAATTAAAGAAGTGAAAGAGAAAGTTGATTCACTTCATGAATTTAACCCTATGCTTGGTCATCGTGGTTGCCGTTTAGGAAACACAT
>Ga0233431_1006651_pt1 | contig 10282 bp, 9 predicted proteins | sample SI_118_April2016_FD_179867 | JGI IMG/M metagenome (GOLD analysis project Ga0233431, IMG submission 179867) | Seawater microbial communities from Saanich Inlet, British Columbia, Canada - SI_118_April2016_200_MG | ecosystem: Environmental > Aquatic > Marine > Inlet | place: Canada: British...
AAAAACATCTTTAGCTTTTTCCGTGTTCATCCGCGTCATCCGCGTCCCGCTAACCTAATACAAAAACCCAAAAAGCCATAAAGGGATCACATTGCCATACCCAACTTCAATATCATCTTTAACAAGATAACCTTGTTTTTCTCCCTGTATCTGACGTTGTGACTTATTTCTCCCGCCAACTTCAAACACAAACTTCCCTTGAGCAATAAAATCACCTTTACGTGCTGCTTGCAGTATAATCTCGGCATTTCTGATTTGATTTGCAAAAAAACATTCCCTAATTGTTCCTACAGGATCTTCGGGCTGAATTTCCTGTCCAATTGCCTTTAATAAATTGGTATTTTCCAGGTAGAGTTTGACTGGTTTTCTGGTAAGGGTTGCGCCGACTCCTTTAGGCATCACCCGAAGAAGAAGCCCTGCCCGTTCCAGATGGTCTAAATAACAATATACAGTTTGCCTGGAAACACCGAGATTATTTGACATCCTGTCTATATTAAGTTCAAACGGCGGCGAAGTCGCCACTTCATATAAGATTTTTTTGAGAACAGAGATGCCGCTGTACCGGATACCGGTGGTTGCCGGAATATCCTCATAAAGCACTTTTTCTATTACGTTGCCGAGCTTTGAATGATACTCTTGCTTCCCTTCCAGAATAAAAGGATAGGCCCCATGTGATAGATAGTCCTTGAAATAGCCTAGAATCGGCCCACCTTCGAGGATCTCCGGGGCAAGCTTCGGGTGGTCTTGCAATAATTCAGTTAAGGTCAGAGTCGGCCAATCCCTATTAGTTGTCAAGAGCAGATATTCCCGAAGCGACAGGACCGGCAAGGTGTAGTATACTGCCCGCCGTGAAAGATCGGTTTTACCCAGTTGAAGTTGAAGCGTAGAACTCCCTGAAAAAATTATCTGCGCATCGGGAAAGAAGTCGTACAGGTTTTTAATTTCTTGTGCCCAATTTTTGTATTTATGAATCTCATCGACCACGATAATTTTCCCGCCGGTCTGAAAAAAGGTTGTGGCGATTTCGTACAACCCTGTGGCTTCTACCAGGATATGATCGGCAGAGATGTAAAGATAGTCCTGATTTGTCTTGCCTTGTTTTGCCAGGTACTGAAGGAGTAAGGTGGTTTTTCCTGTTCCGCGGCCTCCGGTGATTCCTATAAGGCGGTTGTCCCAATTTATCCGTTCGAAAAGGAAACGGCGATGTTTTTTCGGCGCCTTTCTCAGGAGTCCGGAGTGCAGACTGAAAAATCTTGATAGATCAATCATTGGACTGAGCATTCTTTCGGTTGTCTTGTTTAGATGACAAATTAAAGAGTTTTTGGAGAGTGTACATTACATTAATAGCCATGTTTTGTCAATTACATATTACATATACATTGCTAAATGGGACGCGGATTAACACGGATTGGACGGATTCAAGAAAACAAACAAACATCTTTAGCTTTATCCGTGTTCATCCGTGTCATCCGCGTCCCATTAGTTATTCGAAATAGATAAATTCATAATCGCCGGAATAGCCAAATTCTTTGTAAATCCACACCCACTCTTCCGGGCCGTAGAATGATTCACAGGTCAACGCCCAGCACTGCAGGTTGAAGAGCTCAAGTTCACTGCGAAAACTCTCGACACAGATCAGTTTATTGCGTCCAACCCGCTCGATCTCCTGTAGCGCCGGTTTCAGTTTGCTGATCGGCAGGTTGTGCAGGGTATTGATGGAGAGGACCAGGTCAAAACTGTCAGCCTCAAATGGGTATATCTCTTCAGCCCGATGGATAAAGAGTCTGTCGGCCACCTCTTTTTTGGCATCCCCGATCCCATGTTCTGAGATATCAAACCCACTAACCTCGGAGTCAGGCAGGAGCTGAGCCAGTTCATAAAGCAGAAATGCCTTGCCGCAGCCAACATCAAGTATCCTGGCATCATCAGGAAGCTGGTAGGTCTCAATAATCCTCTGGGCTAACGCCTTCCAACGGCCATCGTAGCTGTAGCCACCATATCCATAGCGACGGTCACCATCCCAGTAGTCTGGGCCGTACTTTTTTGCTATCTCCATACAATGAACCTTGTCATCCTGCATTCTTGGCAGGTATTGGCGCTTGGTCTTTTTGTGGAGGAGACTGATGATGTTTACTAATTTACCCATTTTGAGACTCATTTTTATGGGACGCGGATTAACACGGATTGGACGGATTCAAGAAAACAAACAAACATCTTTAGCTTTATCCGTGTTCATCCGTGTCATCCGCGTCCCATTATTTTCTTTATCAAACGGAAATAGCTACTGAACAAATTGCCTGCCCTTCGTTGTCAATCTATATTTCTGAAGCCTACTCTTGGGTTTGTCTGGAATGGTGTATTCAATCAGTTCCCGCTCCACAAGTTCCCTGATGCTGCGTTTAAAAGCGCCTGTTTTTGATTTAAGCCCCAATACGGCAGTTAACTCAGCGGAGGATAGAGCCCCTGAAACCAATGCTTCCAACAGTTCCTTTGACTGGGCCCCTGGCTGGGCCCCTGACTGGGCCCCTGACCTGGTTCCATGTTGTGGCCTCAATGCGGGAAGTGCTTCTGCCAATGGAACGACAACCCTTATCCGCATGCCAATTTCCATTATCTGCGGCTCGGGAAGCTTCATTCTTTGAGCAGCAGCAAAGATTTGCGGAATACCACTTCCCCATTGTTCAATCAAATCCAATTCTCTAAAAACCCGGGCAATAACGGGGTTACGGATTTTGGATACGCCTTGTTTCATATCCTCAATGGTCAAACCAGGCAAAAGAATGCCAGGATTTTCGACCTCGATACGATCATCAAAAAATGCAACTCGAATCGGTGCTCCCCGCTGGGAATAATCAGAATGCACCAGCGCATTAATAATTACTTCACGAAGAATAACCAAAGGAATAGACCAAACATCTTTACGACGAATTTCGGAAAAATCAGCGCCACGCATAGCATGCTTTTTGAGAAACAACATGATGTTATCCACAGCTAATGGCAAATGATCGTATAATTCGATATGGTCAAAGATATCGGCCTTGTCTTTACCTATAAAACGACCACATTGAACCCAGGCATCAGGAAAATGAAGTTCACGCTCTTTTCCGAGTAGCAACACGGCTCCCTTGGTGGGCACAATTCTTCCCTGTTCACGGGTCGTCAACTTCAAAGTAAACAGTTCCTTTTCACTCAAACTACGTTTTTCAGAAAACATCGTTTGAGCCATCTCAAGATCAAGATCATCAATGCGCAAATCCACCATAGGCAGTTCATCAAAAGAAACACCCTCGGCACTGCGCCGCAGTTCAGCTAGCAATTCTCGATCTGTTTGCCGGTTGCTTGAACCGAGCCGAACATAAGATCCTTTTTCGAGCCCTTCAGATGTCAAATAATGAGGTCGCAAACCGCTGAGAAATACCTCCACCACCAACACCGTTTTGCCTTCAATGGTTATCATCCCCACATTCGGCACCAAACGTGGAGAAATCGAATCGGCAATGATGTTACATAAACGTTCTTCTTCGTCTAACGGGTCTTCAACCCCGACAACCCTCCGATCATCATCAATTCCGATAAGCAACCGGCCACCTGCTGTATTGGCGAAAGCAACCAAGGTCTTGAGTACAGGTCGAGGTGAAGAAAGTTCGCGCTTGAATTCCAGGGTCTTGCCTTCTGGGGAGCTAATGAGTTGGGTGCGCTTGATTTTCATCATTTTTGAGGGACGCGGATTTACACGGATTGGACGGATTAAGAAAAATAACTAAAAGATCTTTGGCTGTATCCGTGTTCATCCGTGTCATCCGCGTCCCATTAATTCTCTTCCACGAATGTCCTGACAGCCGTTGCAATACCATCAATATCCAGGCCAAATTCCTGTTTCAAGTCATCATATGACCCATGCATCCTAAGATAAACGTCATTCAACCCAATGCGTTTAAATGGAATTGAATGGTGGATCTCCTCAGCAATAACTTCAGCAACAGCACTCCCCAAACCGCCTATAATATTGTGTTCCTCAACCGTAACAATACACCCGGTCTCCTCTGCACAACGCAATATAGTTTCTTTATCAACAGGTTTGATTGTGTGCATATTTATCACCGAGGCATGAATCCCCTCCAGGGCCAGTAAATCTGCCGCTGCAAGGCAATTGTGTACCGAAAGACCGCACGTAACCATTGACACATCTTCACCTTTTCTAAGAGTATCAGCTTTCCCAATCTTGAAAGGAGATTTTTCATCAGTCACTACAGGCTCATTATTTCGCCCAATACGAATATATGACGGACCTTCAAGACTCATGCTCCCTAAAACAGTTTTTTCCGTCTCAACGGGATCAGCAGGACAAAGAACCGTCATACCAGGCAATGTTCGCAAAATCCCAAGCTCTTCAATGGCATGGTGCGTCGTCCCCTGCGGCCCGTAAACAAAACCACCTCCAGCTCCTATTATTTTGACCGGAAGATGCTGATAACAGAGATCAACCCTGATCTGCTCAAGGCAGCGCATGGTCACAAATGGCGCTATGGTAAATGTAAAAGGGATCTTCCCCGAAAGGGCCAGGCCGGCGGCGATTCCCATCATATTGGCTTCTGCCACGCCAACATTTACAAACCTGTCAGGGAATTCAGCAATGATTTCATCAAAATTCCGAAATCCAATGTCGGCGGTAAGAGCATACACCCGGCTATCACGGGACATGATCTCATATAATGTTTTACAGAATGCCGTTCTCATATATGCTTTTAGAAACTCGTCCCTTCATTCAACTCAAGCACAGCCTGTTTGTATTCATTTTCCGTAACAGCCCGAGCGTGCCACATGATTTCATTTTCCATATATGATACACCTTTACCTTTTACAGTTCGGGCAATAATTGCAGTTGGCACACTGGGAGTACTGAGAGTGTTATTAAAAGCACTCAAAATTTCGCTGTAATCATGCCCATCTATCTCTCTCACTTCCCAGCCGAAGCTCTTCCACTTTGATGAGAAAGGCTCCATTGGAATAATGTCATCGGTTTTTCCGATAGCCTGCAAAGAATTAGCGTCAACTATGACTGTCAAATTGTCAAGACCATTACCGGCAGCAAACATGGCCGCCTCCCAGACAGAACCCTCCTGGCATTCCCCATCGCCCAACAGGACAAAAACACGGCTTGCCTTCCCATCCCTTTTATCCGCCAATGCCATCCCGGCGCCGATGGAAAGGCCATGGCCCAGGGAACCGGTGGAGACATCGATTCCCGGCACTTTGTCACGGTCCGGATGACCCCCGAACAGCGTATCCTTTTGGTTGATGCTCTCAAGCAGTTCAACAGGGTAAAATCCCCGGCGGGCCAGCACTGCATATTGAGCAAAACAACCATGCCCTTTGCTCATGATAAATCGATCTCTATCCTCCCAGTCAGGCTGCAAAGGATCAATATTCAAAACATTGAAATAAAGTGCGGTCAATATTTCAATGCACGAAAATGCCGCTCCAAGATGGCCTTCACGCGAGGCCATCACCATCTTCAACACATCTTTTCGGAGTGTTTGAGCCAGCTTTTTTAGGCTGTTAATATCAGTTTCCCTAATGGGTTGGTTATTCAGCATATCTATTTCAGATTCAGAGCCTGCATGGTTTTTATGTTAAAATAGCGGATATCTTCCATTGGATTGGGGATTTTACCGGCATCAAAAGCATTTTTGAGATCCATTACCGCCTCTTCAATACTTTGTTTCGCGATGAACCCCAGCTCATTCTTAATTTTTTCCGATGATACATGGTACGATCTGTTATCATTGCTCGGTGTTATATCAATGGGGATATCCCCACCTAAAGCCCTGTTCACTATTTCGGCTATTTCCAATACTGTGAAATTTTGATAGCCTGCATTATATACCTTTTTATTTATCTTGTTTTTGTCCTGTTCAAGGAGAAATAAATAAAGGTCCGTCATATCCTCGATATGGATATTTGGACGCTTCTGATTTCCACCGAAAACCGTAATCCTGCCCTTGTTTATGGCGTGATTCGTGAGGATGTTTACGGTCAGATCAAGGCGAAGGCGGGGTGAATAGCCGCACACCGTGGATGGTCGGATGACGGTTGCAATAAAATCATCCGAAGCATGATCTAAAAGGACTTCCTCGCATTTTGCCTTGTATTTGGAGTAGTCCGTCAAAGGTTCCAACGGTAGATCCTCTGTTACCCGGTCTTCGTCCTTGATACCATAAACACTGGAGCTTGATGCATAGATGAATCGCTTAACGTCCGATTTCCTGGACACCTCTACCAAATTGATAAAAGCATCATAATTGATGGATTTACCGAGGTCGGGATCAAGTTCATAACTGGGATCATTAGAAATACAGGCCAAATGAATCACGGCATCATTGCCGGGGATTTCTTTTTTCAGCAACTCTCTGTCACGGATATCCCCTTCGATTTCCTTAAGATTGGAATTATTTTTCACCGAAGACAATACATCATTTCCATAGAGATAAAGATCCAGCACTGTCACACTGTATCCCTGTTCTATAAGTTTGGGCACCAAAACAGCACCCACGTATCCTGCCCCACCCGTTACCAGAATATTCCGTATTTCACTCATCCTATCTTACTCTCCCGTTTTCGCCGCCAAATCCATCCAGTGATGAAGAATGACGGCATGAGCGGTTTCAGCTTGCCCGTAGGTCTGACCGCCAACATAGAAGTTAAGTGCGCCTTCCTTTCGCAGTGCATTTCCCTGGTCCATGGCGGAAAGGGTAACGATTTTTCCTTCCAACTCTTTTGCCGCCTTAACCGCCCTGATAATGTTTGGTGAATTACCTGAAGAACTGATGGCCACCAGCATATCCCCTGTTTTCATATGCCATCGCAGGGGTTCAGCAAAGACCTCTTCGAAACAGAGATCATTGCTTACGGCCGTGAGCAGCGATGAATCGGTAAAAACCCGGCTCCTAAGACCGCAGGTTTTTGCAATATCCGTAGAGAAATGGCTGGCCATGGAGGAACTGGCCCCGTTGCCGACAAAAAAAACCCCTTTTTCTTCAGATCGCATATTTTCGGTCATCTCTATCCACCGGGCAAAGCCGTTATCAATCCCAATTTCCCGGCCATGATCATCTTGAACCGATATTGAAGTCAGCAAGCGCTGCAGATTATTAATATTTTTCACCCAGAGGTCCATATCTCCATTATTCCCTTCCACTTGATTCAAGATTCGTAATCGCCGTCCACAACTCCGGAATTGTCCGGCCGTGCTCTCCCTGAACATAATAGCCTTTCCCACTGCCTGCCAGGGAGCGGACCAGCATGGTTTTCCAGGGCCGGAAATAATAATCCGGGTTTTCTCTTTCCGCTTCGGCATGAAAAGCTGCGGGCAGCGGTTTAATGTCACAAACAAGGGTGGTAAAGTTGTCGATTTTTCTTTCTTCCTGTTTTGCGATATTGCGTACCATGGTCAGGGCCTTCAGAAATATTTCGGGGGCCATGACGGCGCTGCCGAAATTCATGACCACACCGTTTTTCAAGGATTCCATTGCGCCCGCGAAACGTAGAAAATCCGTGTAACTGGTTTTACCCCAGGCTGCTCCATCGCAGTTAGGATGTTCATACACGATATCGTAACCGATGCCCACATGCACGGTCACCGGGATTCCCAGACGATAACCAGCAGCGAAAAGGCTGATATCCTTGTGTGGAAAATCACCCTCAAGTATTTCCTTGCCGACTGCTTCTCCCAATCCCATATCTCGCTTAGCGGCCCGGTTGACGATGTCGTTGATCAGGCCGGTCTCCTGCCAAAGTCCGAATCTACCGTCGGTAATATACCTGGCGACATTTTCAGTCGTTTTACCAATCAAAGAGAGCTCAAAGTCGTGGATAATTCCAGCCCCGTTCATAGATAGGCAGGTAATCCGGCCCCGTTTCATCATATCGATCAGATAGCGTTGTACGCCCGCCCTGATTACATGGGCTCCCATCATCAGTACTACGGCAGCTTCTTTTTTTCTGGCCTGGATAATACGTTTCGCAACTGTCGTTAAATTCTTGTTTACCTGTCCCCGGGTAGTCATCGGCATGATTACCGATAAGTCGAGATTATGCTCCCGGTTTGACAGAGGGAGGATTTTCAGGTGTGTCGTGTCAAAGATGTGGTTTTTTTTTAACTTGCGACGTGAAGGTATCATATTATTTCAAGAGCGATGTCACGAACTTTTCAACGTTCATACGGTCTATGGCCTTCTGGTTTCCAAGAGATCCCACGGCCAGACCGCCGACAACATTACCTACAAAACCAATAAGTTCAGGGGACGCACTGAGACATGCGGCCAATGCGGTCAAGGCAAAAAAAGTATCTCCCGCACCGACTCTGTCCACAATTTTATGCGCCAGGGCAGGGACTTCCACAAGCTTCTCACCTTGGTTTCTAATAAAACATCCGCGATTGCCAGTGGTGATCGCGACATACTTGCTCTGCAATCTATCGGCTAATGAGTGGATCATTGGCTTGATCTCGCCTTCCATGTCGCGAAACTCAAGCCGGATTTCACCCTCGGTAAGGCTGACATAATCAGCCCTGGAATATTTGCTTATGGTATGAAACCCACGGTTACCGGCATTTGCCTGAGTATTAACAGCCAAAAATGGCGCCTTTTTGATCAGGAGATTCCGGGTTCGATTCCCTATCGCGCCATGGCCGAAATCAGCCGCCAGAATGAGATCATGCTTTGCGATTTCTTCTTCAAGCATATCACACAGCAAATTCTCCTTCTCAACCGATAGGCCGGAATCGTCCATGATATAAATTTCAAAAAGTTTGTTTATGGAATATCCTTCAACAAACCGTCTCTTTATTGTTGTAGGCGCATTGTCCTTAATGGCGAAATACGGGTCGATTTTAGAGTGCAGTTTGGAGCGGATGAAATTCTCGTGACGCTCCTTTTCTCCGAGGACCGTAACCAAGCGAACCTTCTTGGCAAAATTGGCCACATGGTTGGCAATTGCCAAGGCACCGCCCGCAAAGAGATCGTTTGATTTATATTGGAGCGCCATGGCAGGGTCTTTGGACGATATCCCGAGCGTATGGCAGTAATGGTAGTCATCCAAAATGGCATCACCAATGATCAACACTCGGAGGGAAGACATCTGGTTAAACAGTGACAGGACATCTTCACAGGCATATATGGCTCTAAAAACATTTAGATATTGTTGAACATTTTCAGAGTAACTTGACAGAAATCGGTTGATCAGGTTTGTTGAGCTGAAAACAATATCTTTTGTAAAGGCCATCTCAGAGCCGACATTTCTTGCGGCTTCTTCTTCAAGAGCCAGTTTGCCTGTAAAATCAGAGGCTGAAGTTTTAAAATCAGAACCCTTTACGTAAACATCCGGCTGGAGCTTCTGAAGTGTTTTTTCAGCAGTGGGCCATTCATTTACCGCCACATAATCCACGCAATTCAGTGAAGCCACGGCTTCGGCTCGAAGAGTCTCTGTAAAAGCCGGTCTGTGTGGACCTTTATCCACATATCGATCAGGTGTTACCGTTACTACAAGAACATCTCCCATCTCACCGGCCTGTTCGAGATATCGAATATGCCCGATGTGCAATAAATCAAAAACACCATGACATAAAATAATTCTTTTATCGTCGCTTCTGTACTTTTCCAGTAGCAGGGCTAATTCTTCAATAGTTTTAATTTTGCCGTTAGACTGCATTTTACATTTTCTCCATCCCAACACGCATTTCCGAACATGCTACGTTTTCGTTCATTGCCTTCTTACCTCGTGGCTCTTCCGCAAAAGTTCAGCTATTTCCCCGATAATGGAAGGTGTCCCATCTTCGACAGCTATGCGTTCGTGTTCACTCCCGGTCAAAATTGGAAGCAGCGTTGTCTCCAACTCTTCCTCTTTCCCGATGACAACCGGTGAAAGGCCCATCCTTCCGTAAAATACCAGGCAGTCATTATGGTGGAACTCGGAAAGAGGCCAGGTCACAGGAAAAGCTCCCAAGGCAAGGGCTTCGTAAAAACTGTATCCGAAACTGCTAAGAAAAAAACGAGCCCGAGCCAACAACTGCGGAAAATCGGAAGTGAATTCATGCACGACAACCGTCTCCAAATTGTTGCGAGTGGCAAAACGTTCAACCGCTTCCCTCTGCTCGGGCGGGTGCAGATAGGCCAGGATATCAATGTCTTTGCTCCGCTTCAAGTTTTTTGCCTTTCGAATGTCCCTCCGCAAAATAACATACTCCTGTCCCCACAGTATATTTTTGTGTGTTTCATCAGAGGTA
>Ga0233431_1006653_pt1 | contig 10280 bp, 4 predicted proteins | sample SI_118_April2016_FD_179867 | JGI IMG/M metagenome (GOLD analysis project Ga0233431, IMG submission 179867) | Seawater microbial communities from Saanich Inlet, British Columbia, Canada - SI_118_April2016_200_MG | ecosystem: Environmental > Aquatic > Marine > Inlet | place: Canada: British...
GTCCCAACAAGTCGTACGGCGCCGTCGCCTCTTGGATGGGCGGCCGGGGGCCCACCCACACCGGCGTCGCTGGATGGATGGGAGGCCGGGTCCGCACCGGCATGTACGCCTCTGGCGCCGAAGACGAGATGCTGAACGAGGACCGCTACGGCATGGTCTTCGCCATCCCCATCGCCATCGAGGCCCTGGCCCTGGCGGGGCTCGCCCTGACAGCGGTCGGTGCCGTCGCCTGGGTCAACACCGACAAGAGCGGTCTGGTACGAGCCATCGAAGAGACCTACGCCAAGGCCGCGGCCTGGGCTACGGGATCGGCAGCCATCGCTGCCAGCTACCAGGCGTCACGCCAGGTAGCCTACGCCGAAGCCACCACCGCGGTGGCCGTGGCCAAGGCCGCAGGGATCTCAATCCCCGACAAGTGCGCGTGGATCCTCAGCCCCTACCTGATCTTCGACCACGTCGTCAGCGCCTCGACTCCCAAGCTCCTCCAAGCCGGCGTCACCGAGGCAGAGATTCTGGCCGCGGCCGACAAGGCCCGTTCCGGATGGGCGATGGGCAACGGCCCCTTGGTGCAGATGATCACCAAGCTGCTTGGCGGCAGCGCTGCCAACTTCGCCTCCGGGATGATGACCCTGGCGGGCGGCATGATCATGATGTTCTTCGTGACCATCGGCACATTCAACCTGATGTACATCGCTGACGGCATCATGGCCCAGCTGATGGCGGACATGACCGCCTGCGCCGGAAAGATCAGGCCGAGCATGGGCGCAAAGGCACGGATCGTAGCGCAGCGCATCATCGGCTGGGTCAAGAACTTCAAGCTGGTCCTGTTCGCCATGCGCGCCCTGAGGTACGCAGGCCCAATCCTGGCCGTGCTCAAGCGCCTACCGCTGCTCGGATCGATCATGGCTTGCATCGGGCTGATGGTGACCGTGCTTAAACTGGTGGGCCTGATCGACAAGGAGGACGCCGACGACATCTGGAGGATGGTCGGACCCATGCTGGAAGGATTCGGTGTCACCCAGCAGGACATCGAGGACATGCTCCCAGGAGAAGACACCGCAGAGGGTCAACAACTCGAGAACATGCTCCGAGGCGCCGTCGACCAGGAGCTGGCAGAAGAAGGGGCCCTGGAGCTGGCCTACGCCAAGGGCCGTGCCCTCATCCATCAAGCCGGAGAAGGCAAGGCCCTCGCCAGGTGGATCTACACGGTCCACGATGGGATGAACGAAGAGGACCCCATCATCGATCTGGACGACGCCATGGACACCGTGCTCGTCTCCCTGTCGGGCGACGCCATCTTCGAGCCCGGAGATGTACCGGACGATTACTACCGGGTGGCTCACTATCTTCCCGGCTTCGACTCCCCCATGGTGCTCCCCGCAGACGACATCAGCCACATCCCGGGAGCTATGGAGGGACCGTCCGCGTCCGTGCAGACCGGGGGCCACCGAACGGTCGGCTACAACATGGTCCGTATCCGACAAGGGCTGTACCAGGGACTGCACGTGATGCAGAGAGGCAAGCTGTTCCTGTACAGCTGGGACTGCAAGGATGGTAGCACCCGCGGTTCGCGCTGGGAGGACATGGAGATCTGTGGCGGAGGCACGAGGGGAATCCCGGAATACTACGACAGCCCACCGAGCGCACGAAAGGTCAACACGATCCCCATCGCCCTGTCCTTCGAGGTCATCGAACGCTACGGTCAGATGTTCGGCTGCGAGATGGTGGCTGAGAATGTCCACGGTGTACCGAAGGGATCGCGCTTCATCGTCCCCTGCGAGATCCCTCCCGGCGTCTACGACCTGGTCATCGACGGGACGGTCTACGAAAACGACTTCGTGGTCAAGGCGGACCGAGCCTGCCCGATCTTCGTCAACTTCGAGTAACGCCCCCGTTCACAGGAGGGGCGCATGTCGAACCTGACCAAGCAGCTGACGGGCTTCCCGAGCCCTCCACCTCCCAAGCCTATGCAGATGGGCATGGCGCGGGTGATGGCGGCCCTGGGAGACAGGGGTGTCGAAGCGATCCGGGACGTCTGCGTCTGCCCCATACAGAAGACCGTATGGCTGCGTGGAAGCGCGAGCAGGATGCAAAACCGCCTGATGGGAGAGGACATCACGGAGACCAAGCCCTCCGGGAAGATCGTCACCCTCGCGTACAGCCCCAGGTTGAGGGTCCAGCGCGCCCTCGTCGTCGCCAGCCAAGGAAGGCTCGCTGTTCTATGCTGCGACTCGAGAGGCATGCCGTTCACCAGAAGAACCTGGGAGGATCGAGAGACCCACTGGCGTGGCCGGGACTGGATCGGGGACTACCACTGCTGGGATGAGCTCGAGTACGGCATCCTGCGCCTGATGGGGGTGGACAACCCCCCTGAGGGGCACACCGACCACATCGACTACGACGACTGGATCGTCATCCCCATCCCAGACCCCGGCGGTCCCCAATACCACCACTACTCACTCAGCGAAAAGGGCTGGCTCCCTCCGGTCGACTTCACCCCATACCGCATCTGCGACCAGCCCCGGATGGATCTCGGCAGCCGCAAGGGCGCCCCGCTGCTGCAGCTGACCGGGTTCGGGCGTAAGAGCCTACCACCCCTGTTTTGCAGCCACGGCATCGCCCTGGAGAATCTCTACAAGGTGCGACACTGCGGCTCTCTCATCTGGCCGAGCTTTGCCGTGACCTGGCAGGTGCCCCCCTCCTACGGAGACGTCGTCTTCCTCGCCGACATGAGCTGGGTCGCTGGGCTGCTGAAACCCAAGGGGAGAGAGAATCCCCGTGTGCTCTTCTCGCCCTCCGACGCCTGGACCCTGACCGTACAGTCCGTGGAGCACCACGCCAAGTCCATCAACCACGAGCTACGCGGCGACAGGGCGTGGTGGGCGGGACAGCTCGATCAAGACCAAGGCAGCCGAGGGAACCGAGGCATACAGAACGACCTGGTCACCACCGGGCTGTCCAAGCACGAGATCCGGCAGGTCTTCGCCCCCGACATCGTCGAAGAGGGTGACATCCGCACCAAGCCACAGCTGGCGAGGCGCCTCGAGGCCATCCTCGCAGAGCGAAGGCGCTACAGCGCCGATCCCTACTACTACCCGACCAAGGAAGAGGTCAAGCAGATCGCCCAGCGGTCCGACTACCAGTCCGGCGTCCACTACGGCTACATGGAGATGAAGGTCATGGGCCAGGTCCGCATCGGAAGCCTGCCCGTCTGCCTCTACCCCAGACGCAACAGCACCAGCGTGAACCGATTCCTCGACAGGGTCGGCTTCCGCGGATGGCGCATCCCCTTCACCTGGGGGGGCCCTCGCAGGAGCTCCCTGGGCAAAGGGGTCGAGCAAGGCGCCGGCGTCAGGCGTGCCTGGGCAGAGACCGTGACAAGAACCATCCTGAACTGGGCACAGGACCCCTGCGCCTACCCCGTCGACGCCGCCGCGCAAGGGGTACAGAACCCCCACTACAACGTCCACCAGTTCAGGGCTGCCGTGACCTGGGATCAGAGAGAGAAGGCGCTGGACGGCGAGCAGTGGCGAACCTGCGGCCCGCAGGGCGCCACCAGGGGCCACATCTACTCCGATCACAAGATGAATCTCCAGCCTGGAGCGACCACCAGCTGGGGTGAAGACCGGCATGCAGCCGGCATCCTGCTCACCACCGGCGACAAGGTGCTCCTGTTGAAGCGCACCGGCTCACTGGCGGAAGGTGGGACCTGGGCTCCCCCGGGCGGCTCGGCCAGCCCGTTGGCCGCACAGAGCCTCACAGGCCTGATGGGTGAGGCCTGGCGAGAGTTCTCGGAGGAATGCGGTGAGCCCCCCGAAGAGAGCGTACCAGATGACTACCGGACCGTCTCCACCTTCACCTACACCTCCCCCAAGAGCAGACTGCACCCCCAGGCCCTGGTCTTCACCACCTTCGTGGTCCAGGCCAACGAAGAGTTCGAGCCAACCCTGAACTGGGAGAACACGAAAGCGCGATGGTTCACCAAGGACGAGCTCGAGAGCGGTCGTTGGAGGGTCGAGCACGACATCAGGCTCCACCCGGGCTTCGAGGCGCTGCTGGCCAAGCAGGCAGACACCGTCTTCTTCGAGAGGTGATCGGTGCTGTACGACCTGCTCGGATACAACCTGTCGGAAGAGACGCTCGAGCTGCTGACCAAAGCCGAGCGCTTCATCGAAGACGACACGCCGCTGCAGCCGGTGGCGAGGGTCTGGAGACCCGCGTCTGGTTGGGGATCCGTGTCTCCGTCACAGCTGATGAGCTGGTCACACGCACGCCGCTTCAGTGGAACGAGCATCAGAAACATCGACGATGCCATCGCCGCGCACGTCAGGGATCCGGACTCGAAGATCATGCTCACCGGGAAGGCCTGGCACCTCCTACCAATACGGACCGTGGCCTCTCCGGGATCCCTCTTCAGGGTCAGGATCCGGCCAGTGGACGCCCTGGACGAATACTTCGCCGGCTGTACCATGATCCCCAGGGTCCCAGATGCGACGATGGCCGGAGAGGACAGGGAGATGCCGAGGATCCCCGTCGCCTTCTCCGTCGCTGGAGCGATGGCTTCCATGGTCATCTCCGAACGGATCGACGATGGCATAGACGGGATCGCCATCGAGGTGCTCTCCAACGAGGACCCGGTCGAGGTGATCCTCCCGTCCATCTTCGAGGTCCCAGACGTCTGGGCCACCGAAGAAGCTTGGATCATCGACCCCGTTCAGCTGTCATGGTGCATGCGCATCGCGGACCAAGAGGACGTGGAGGCGATCGACAGGATCGATCGTGAATCCAGGACCTACAGACTGATGGAAGACCTCGGCGTCGAGGCCGTCATGCTACGATGCAGGCTACGTCTGGACGACTATCTTCGGAGACTGGACTGATCATGCTGCTACCGCTCATCGCACCCGTGACCCTCGCCATCGCCTGGCTCGTCGACAAGAGCGAGGGTGACGAGCTCTCCGTGGCCGATGGGCCCCGCTACGGAACCCCCATCGAGCGCTGGTGCCCGAGCTGCCGAGGTGAGAGCTGCGAGGCCTTCGGGGGATGGCCATATGCGCCAGAGACCGGCGAGATCGACAGAGAGGCTGACAACCCCTACTGGGACGGATGGGAGAGGTGGGAAGATCTATACGACGATGCTCAGCAGCATGTCGAAGAGGCCGCCAGCCAGTTCCACTGGGGGCTGATGCTCAATGAACGAAGATACGGAAGAGAGACCTTCCTCGAGATGCTCTTCGACGAGCCGTGGCCCTGGAACGACCGCATCCCGTGGCGCCCCCTGATGCCCATCGACGGCAGCACCTGGGACCCCTTCGACCCCTTCCCGGAGATCGAACCCATCCCGTGGCCCAAAGGTGGAGGAGAGCCAGGATACCGAAGGCTCGTCGATAGCATCCGAAAGGGAGAGCACCCCGACAGCGACAGGTACAGCGACAGGAGCCCTGACGGTGAGTGGGTGTTCGTCAAGCAGGTGCTCCCACGTGGCTACATGCTCGACTGCTCCTACGTCGAAGAGGGCTACGGAGACGTCCACAGCGGCAAGGTGTCCTTCGACACGAACGTCGTCATCCCGTCTATCTTCGAGGGCAACCGTGGCTCACCCTGGATGAGCATGACCCCACAGGAGATCATCACCCAAGTCGAAGGCATCGACATGGCCCGCGGCCCCCATAGCTACTACCTGTTGGCCCACAGGGGAGAGGGCCCGGGAGCGCATGTCGTCGTGGGAGGTCTCGGCCTGGGGTGGCTGCTCGTCGAGATCGCCAAGCTGCCAGGCGTCGGACGGGTGACCCTGGTGGAGCGCGACCAGGCGCTCTGCGACTGGCTACTCCCCAGGCTCTGCCCCCTCCTTCCAGAAGGCAAGCCCATCGACGTGGTCATCGGAGACGCCTTCGAGACCATGAAGGGGATGAAAGCCGACGTGGCTGTGATGGACATCTGGCCGAACCTATCCGACATTGCCGATGACATGGAGAAGCTCGAAGAGGCAGCACCCAGCATCGGCTACTGGTGGGGCTGGGGATGGATGTAGGGAAAAGGTCACACCTCTCGCCCTGACGCCAGAACCCTGCACGGATGGTCGTGACCACCGGCATGGATGGACATGGACACGGCCGAGCGCTATCATCCATCCATCAGAGGTGACAGATGGCACTGATCGAAGAACCCAAGATCATGGACCCCGAAGAGATCGAGCGCTGGTGGTGGAGAGACATCATCGGGTGGATCGAGGGTATCGAGGGGCAGATCTACCTCGTTCAAGAGGTCGGAGACGACCAGGTCACCCTTGCCCCTGTCGACGATCCGGCCAACTGGGAGCGCTGGACGACCTTCATGCTCAACAGTGACGAGGCGCTCGAGTACCACGAAGAACTCTGGGAGCAGATCACGCCCGCACTCGAGGGCGACTTCGGCTACATCGTCAGGGAGCGCAACAAGGTTCCAGAGAACCTGATCCGAGCTGTCGCCAGCACCCTCGGACGGAACTACAGGGAGTACGACTTCGAGTGGACCCTGTGGGACAACGTCGAGATGGGACTGGAACGCGTCCAGCCAGGCAGCGTGAGCTCGAGCCCCGCGGCACAGATCATCCAGGCCCCTCCAGAGACGGTGGACGTCTCCTTCATCAAGGTGATGATGGTCGGCGGCCTGGACAACGAACGCATGCCCAGGATCATCAAGCAGGCCGCCAAGCGCGGGGTCTGGCTCTCTCCTGTCTACACCGACGGCAAGCCCCTACCATCGGTGCTACCCGAAGGCGTGCAGCTCATCCTGACCCTCAAGGGAAAGCACGTCACCCAAAGACAGGAGAACGACGCCCAGGCGCTGGCCGCGGCCAACGGCACCCCCGCCGCCTCTACACGCCTCCAGATCTTGAACACCGCGCTGCCAACCATCATCGGAAGACTGAAGATCGAGCCCGTCACCCGCAAGGCGCTGAAAAGTTCGGTGGAGAAGGGGCCGTACCCCGGAATGAAGGACGCGCTCGGCAAGCCGGAGATCTTCGGTGCCGACGATGTCTCCGACATCTTCGGAGCTCCACTGTACGGGTCAGGCGATGTCGTGATGGGTGGAGAGGTCCCAGACACCGTCCCGGGCGGCTGGCCAGACGACGGAACCGTACCAGGTACCCACGAAGGGATCGTCTCGAGGGACGACGGCATCGCGCTGGCGACCGTAGCCGTTCCGTTGGCCGCTATCCTGTTCAGGCGCTGATCGAGAGGATCGTTATCCGTACAGGGCTTCGTGCACGCCGGCGTAGATGGCTTCGTCCAACGAGCCCATCGACTCCGGACCCTTCCGGATCTGGCCTCCACCACCGCGCTGGGCCTGGCCACCGCCCATCGGTCCACCGCTCATGCCCGGTCCCTGCCTGCCTCCGGCAGAGAGACCGCCACCGCGCTGGGTCTGGCCTCCGCCCATCGGGCCGCCACCGATACCCGGACCCTGTCTGCCACCGGCAGAGAGGCCGCCACCGCGCTGACCCTGGCTTCCGCCCATCGGGCCGCCACCGATGTCCAGACCGTGCCTGTACTGTGAAGCGCCCTGCTGACTGCCACCGAGACCACCGCGCCTCGTGGGGCCCTGCTGCCCATGGAGACCGTTCTGGCGCTTGTCCTGGCGCTTGTCCTGGCGCCTGTCCTGGCGCATCTCTTGACGCTTGTCCTGGCGCCTGTCCTGGCGCTTGTCCTGGCGCATCTCTTGACGCCTGTCCTGGCGTCTGTCCTGGCGCTTGTCTTGGCGCTTGTCCTGGCGCCTGTCCTTGGACCTCATGGCGCGCTCCTTGCGAGCCAGTCGCTGCTCACGATCAGCCAGCGTCTGTTCGCGCTGCTGCATGGCTTGCCTGCGCTGACGCCGCTGCATCATGAGCTGCGGATCCACGGCGGGGCGCTGGAACCCGGGGCGCTGCATGGCGCCACCCGGAGCAGCCACAGCCACGGCCTCGACCTGGTCATCGGGCAGCACGCCCGTCTCGTGCCAGATCACGAGCTTCTCGGTGGCCTCGTCAGGCTCCCAGCCGCTCGCCTTGGACTGCAGCTTGTCGATCAGCCGGACCATACGACCCACGGTCTTCTTCGCCATGGCGTCCTTCCCAGAACCCAGGCGCTTGTAGGCGCGAGCGGACTTCCTACCGATTCGCCTGGCCAGGCCCTTCTTGCCTGCCCCGAGGAGCGCGGCAGGAGCAGCGGCACCTGCGGCGGTCAGGGCCGTGGTCGCGATGAACGGAGGAGCCAGCAGGCCGAGGATACCGTACTCCTCCTCTTCATCCTCATCCAGATCGTCGAAGTCCATGTCGAAGTCGATGTCACCGGCCACCTGGGCCGCGATGGCGTCCAGGGTACTGTCCATCCCTCCAGGAGGACCGTCCGCACCGCGGATGCCGGATCCGGGCATCATGGGGGACCAGGAACAGCTGTAGCCGCTGCAGGGCTGCACCGGACGACGTTGCCAGGCCGCTGACATCGTCGACCAGGCTCTCTCCGGGATCTGTTGACCCGAGGCCCGGGCTTGGAAGGCCTCGTTGAAGGCTCTGGCAGCCTCGTTGCCTGCGACGTTGAACTGACCCCAGCCAGAGGCCATCTGGGCCTTGGCAGCGTGCTGGGCAGCGAGAGTTCCGTGATCGGGAACGGGAATTGGGGCCATGAGAACCTCCTGTCAGGAGGAGCATAGCACCTGCATAGGTAAAGCGGTAGAGATCCGGGCACACTAAGCGACCGACCCCAGGCCTCGCGTCTGGGGCGCGATATGGCCTGGGGTCAAGAAAGCGTCTCTCGGTTGCACGTATGAGGAGCGCAGTCTCGAACCGAAGGTATTTCAGAGAGCAAAAAAACGCAAGAAGGTTTTCTGAAAAAGTTCACCTGCTACCGAATCCGAGCATCTCCATCATCGCCGGATCCACCGACGGGGGCTCGCTCACACGATCCGGATACATGCGCGGATCGATCTCGGAAGAATCCTCACGCCACCAGACCCGACCCGATGCGAAGGGCCCACCATCCATGTCCGGCGTCATTCGCAAGGCCTCGAGCAGCTCTGCCTCTGTAGATCCACGATGGACCAGGCCAGCGCCTTCCACCAGCGGGCGGCCGTCGCTCATCTTCCCCGACAGCGCGCCCGACCTGTAGATCCTGACGGAGGACCCGCTATTTCGGATCGAGACCCCGGGGATCTTCGGGATCTGATCTGGACGAGCCTCGACCACGATGCCGTCGACGTAGACCCTGCCCACGAAGTCCCCGGAACGCTCTGCGCCGAGCGCCACGTCCAGCGTGTCGATCAGCTCCGACATCCATCGACGGTTGACCGACGTGATCCACGCGGACCGATCCGGACGATCCATCGTCCCGGCCTCGGACGTTGCCTGTAGGCTCGCCGTGAGCGCGTAGAGTGGATGCTTCGGTCGGACAGTCGAGGATCCCAGCGCTCTGCGTCGAATCCTCACCTTTCCATCGACCCTCCGGCTGGCGCGATCGTCGAGCATGTCCCGCGGAAGACAGGCGCGGTGGCTATGAGAAGACGCGATGCGGTTCAGGGTCAGGCCACGTGCGCACTTTCCGTAGAGGATGTGCTCGAGCTTCTTGGCTGGGATGGGAAGATCGGGTTCGATCCTGCGTAGGTGCTGGATGATGCCACGAAAGACGGGCGCGGAGGTGAAGGTCACCACCCGCTTGAGCCGCTCGACACGTCCCCTACCACTCCTCTCGAGATAGGCCAGCTCGTGCAAGCACCATGTGCCGTCGAATCGGCCAAGAGGATAGAGCGTCCTCGCCCGATCGTAACGCTCACCGGGCTTCAGCACAGGCAACAGGCTCACCAGAGGGCCATCGTTCACGAACACCGTCGCCTCGGCGATACCGTAGGCAGACATGAGATCCCTGGGGCGCCACCGATCCAGGCCGTTGCCTCGGATGGAGACCTCGACAGGGGCTCCGGACGGGATGGGCTCCATCATCACCGAGCCGTAGGCCCGATCCCGATCGAGCGAAACGAAGGGCTGCAGAGACGTCCGGACATGCATCACCGGGCCACCGATGTGGGCCCTGCGACACATCATCGCCACGTCTTCTGGGAGCACCATCGGCTCGTCCTCCGGCTCGAGCGGGGCGCCCAGCTTCGTGTACAGCGCCTCGAGCCACCGGAACGACGAGGACCTGAAGGTGATCTCGTCAGCGTTCAGCCTGCGGCACACGTCGCGAATAGACTGCTGAACACGACATAGACCGTCACCGACACCTTCGTCGTCGGACAGCTCGAGCGCCCATGAGTCGGCCGTTCGACAT
>Ga0233431_1006654_pt1 | contig 10280 bp, 9 predicted proteins | sample SI_118_April2016_FD_179867 | JGI IMG/M metagenome (GOLD analysis project Ga0233431, IMG submission 179867) | Seawater microbial communities from Saanich Inlet, British Columbia, Canada - SI_118_April2016_200_MG | ecosystem: Environmental > Aquatic > Marine > Inlet | place: Canada: British...
GGATATGGGTCAGATATTGTGGCACCGCCGCGAAAGCAGGCGGAAACAGTGAAAACAAACATGGTCCTAAATCACGGAAGTCTCCTGCCTACTCGAAAATGGTGAATGTAGAATGATGGGAAAGATATAGGGCTATGGCTAAAAATCTAAAACATAGCCCGCCATTTTTTTACGTCAGTGATATAATGAATATAAAAGCATCTATTGTTTTTTCTTAAGCGTCAGCTGCATGCCGTTATGCTTTGCAGCAGCCCAAGCTGCTGAAATTCATTCTTTGGCAAATGCGCCGTATCAGAAGGCAAAACGAGTGGGGACCATCTCAAATCCGTCCATCATTGAAGCTTCGGGGCTGGCGACCTCTTATCAAAATCGCAATATATTATGGGTCATCAATGACGGCGGTAATCCACCCGCTTTGTTTGCGCTTTCAGCGCAGGGCGAAACAGTGGGTGAATTTACTATTGAAAATGCACAAAACAGGGGCTGGGAAGATCTGGCCTCATTTTGTCTTAACGATACAAACTTCTTAATGATTGCCGATGTTGGTGACAACTTTAGAATGCGCAACTTTTATTCATTGTATGTTGTCAAAGATCCGGACATCCAGAAATATCCGTCCCAAAAAGATAATTTGCTGGATATCGCCTGGCAAATTAAATTCCAGTATGAAGATGGGCCAAAGGATTGTGAAGCCATTGCCGTAGACCCGCAAGAAAAACGGATTCTTCTTTTAAGCAAACGCACAAAGCCACCCATTCTCTATGAACTGCCATTAAAGCTTAAAACTACCGATACCATATTGACTGCCCGCCGAATCGCCAGGTTGACCAATATACCTCCACCCACCAAAGGTGACTTAAAAGGCAGAAATGGAAAATATAGATCCCTGCCAACGGCAATGGATCTATCGCCTGATGGGAAAACACTTATCATTCTGACCTACCAGCATGCCTACTACTATAGGCGCGATACGAATCAGACCTGGAAAGAGGTGTTTTTAAAAAAGCCCCAAATAATCCTGCTTCCGCATCCCCATACAAGCGAACTCAAATTAAGAGAGGCCTTGTGCATTGACCCTATAAATGGGGAGTTGTTTGTAACTTCCGAGTACGCATCGGCACCGATATACAGCTTGAAACCATCGGGGCAATAGGGTCGACCAGCGTTGCTTCCCAACTGCTAGTATATCAACTTGCCTGTCATCTGTTCGGTGTTATTTTGAGATAGCATCTAATATTATTTCCCACGGGGATTTAAACGTGGAATTGATGGCTGATTGGCATGGATCAACATAATACGCAGGTGATGCGATGAGCGAGCAACTGCCGGATATTATCGAACAGGTGCAGCAGGACGACCAGGAGCAGACCGAAGAACCGCCCCTGTTTCGGGTGCTTTTGCATAATGATGATTATACGCCCAAAGACTTAGTGGTGGAAATCCTGGTGGTTTTGTTTCACAAAGAGCGCGCTGCGGCCATGGAATTGATGTGGCGGATTCACAAAGGAGCAGCCGGTGTAGCGGGCGTCTACCCCCATGAAATCGCCGAAACAAAAGTGTTGGCGGTAACCACAGTGGCGCGTGAAAGCGGGTTTCCGCTTAAAGCAACCATGGAGCCTGATGTGTGACGGACCCCGCAGGTTGTGGTGGATCTAGATTGCAAGTGCACCACGCGCAGCTTTGTAAAAGACTTCATGAGGCGTCTTTGTGAATGATGAATTATGAATGCAGAATGGTGAAAAGGGCAAAGGGTCAGAGCGTTAATCACAAATCAAGGCCCGCCCTCCTTTTATCTGATCCGATTTAGTTTGGCGTCGTCATCGTAGTGTACTTGAAATAGGGCTTATCAGTCCCCCCGTGGGCGTCAATGTATTCGTTGTAAAAGGCGTGGCGGTTGACATTCCGATGGGAACAATTTTTCGTGGAATCATTCCATTCTGGCTGGCCATGTTGGTTTGCCTTGCGATTATAGTTGCGTTTCCAGATATAGCCTTATTTTTGCCGGAAAGGATTTTATAAAAGGATTAACTCCCAGCCCTGTTAACTTCGTTTGGAATTATCCGAATGTTGCTAAAGAGATTTACCAACTGTCATTAAATGCGCCTCAAGCAATTGAATAACCACTTCCCGATCTTTTTTAATAAGAGCATCTAATAATTTCTCGTGCATTTTAACCGCTTCACCCGTTACCTCTAAATTTACCGAGCTAAGGCTGCGCAATTTTTGATTAATCGTATTTATTGTTTTCTCAAGTATAATAAATACCTTGTTTTTTGAAGCGCAAGCTAACAATGAATGGAATTCAAAATTTGCATCTGTGGCGAACTCTTTGTTAGCTATTAATTTTTTGGCTTTAGTGATGTTGTTTTTAAGTTTTTCAATGTCCTCTTTCGTGGCATTATCGATAGCATCATTAATTACAACTTTTTCAATCGCCAGCCGAGCAGCAGTAAATTCCTCAACTGTGATATTTTCCATCTGGAAAGCATCTAAATAAAGGTTGCTGATTGTGGTCATAATCGTATCCTTTACGATTGGCCCACCGGACACGCCTGTTCGTATCTTGAGAAAACCAGACAATTCGAGAGTCCTCAATGCTTCGCGGATCGTATGACGACTCACACCAAATTGACTGGAAAGCTCATTTTCTGAAGGAAGTCTTTCTCCCGGTTGCCAGACACCCTTGAAAATCGATTCTTTAATATTTAAGGCCACTACTTCAAAAGCTCTCTTGTTTTTTTTAATCGGCTTAAAAGATTTGTTTTTTACAACCATATAAACCCTCGCAACTTCAACTCTTTTCCTTAAAAATTAATTTGTGACTATCAGGATATCGATAACTCCGGAAAATTTTCTATCGAATCTCTATTGCATATTATACATATTAAGTCAACATGTGCGAGGTTGGACCCACCTCAATGATGATTCTATGAAGCGATAAGTTCAATAAAAATTCATGCCTAAATCATTAACAATGAGTTGCCCGGTAATGTTTCTGCTATCCTCGCTTGCTAAAAAAACTGCTGTACCAACGAGATCCTCGGGGTAAGGTGTCCTCTTCAGAGACCTCACCTGCATTTGCAGATCTTCAAGGGATGTATCGAGCAGTTTACTACTCTGCACAAATTCGTCACCACCGACAGAATGTGTGAAACCCGGAGCAATTGTATTTACATTGATATTGAATTCTCCCAGCTCCCGAGCCATGGCTCTGCTAAAAGCCACGATTGCTCCTTTTGAAGCCACATAGTGAGGGACCCCTGGGACGCCTTCGAATATGATCGCAGAACCCATATTGATGATCTTTCCGCCATTTTCCTTCATGTACGGAAATACGGCTTTGGTGCAGTGGAAAGGACCACCAATATTGACCGCCATGACCTTGTTCCATTCTTCAGAGGTTATTTCCATAAAAGGTCTTTGCACAAGATTGCCGAACATGGCTGCATTGTTGATCAGGATATCAATAGTGCCGAAGCGATCGACGGCCGCTTTGGCTAAAGTATCGCATCCATCCTGTTTGGTGACGTCGGTCTTCACATAGACGGCCTCACCACCAACCTTTTGGACAGCCTTAACGACTTCGCTTCCGTCAAGAATATCAGCAATTACAATTCTCGCCCCTTCTCTTGCAAAGCCTAAAGAAAACGCTGCCCCGATTCCCTGGGCCGCGCCTGTAATAATGGCGACCTTATCTTTTAGTCTCATATCCAATCACCTTTTCCTTAAAGTTGTTGGTCCGTGTTTAATGAAACGACGAGGCAGCTTAATTGTTTATCCAGTCGTATTACCCTCCAGTTGCTGAAAGATAATAAAAGTCCAACGTCTCCATTTTGAAACACTGTTTTTACATTAATGATGAATCTACCCCAAAGACGCAAAAGTTAGAGGGTTCCAGACTAAAGGCGAAAAAGGATGAAGCTGTTGCAAACAACCGTAAGCCATAATCAGTTAGGGATCTGGAATTCTCCGATTTACAAAGATGATAATAATAATTACTCAAAAGAAAATTTTCCGGAATTCACATAAAACGACAGCTACAACCTATTGTCCAGCAACTTGCAGACACTTATCGAGCATTCAGAATTTTGTCACGTTTTTCGGGAAAATTGGTGCCTAAAACCTCGACCCCTCTTAACAATAACGATATGGGTTGATATCTACCACTATTTTAGCCCATTAAACGTTACACCAATCCATTTTCCCATGCTTTTTTATTTCCTCAGAAAACTCTCAATCTGTTACCAACTCAGAGCTTTCCTGCAACATAATCATAATATCCGCGAACAACGCGATATTTGGATACTTGTACCCCTCCCAAATATAGCTGGGTTACATGGGCATCCCGGAAATATTTTTCAAGATGGTACTCAGGAGCGAGTCCGTTCGATCCAAGCAATTGAAGTGCCTGATTTACCACAAACACACAAGCCTCAGAAGCAAAAACCCTCAAAGCGGAACCTTTTGAAATCATGGTATTCGTAAATGGGGCTCCGTAATCCTCAGTGTGATCTACCATCCATGCAAAATTATAAGCGGCCCCTCTCAGCATTTCTATACGTATAGCCATATCGGCAATAATTCCGGCCGCCAGGCTCCATTCCCGTACAGGCTTCCCCCCGCTCTTTCTTTCCTTTGTATATTCCAGTGCGATATCAAAGGCCCCCTGTGCGATTCCAAGAGAGAGTAATGAAGAAGCCCATTGAGCAAGTCCCATGAGCCCTCCATAGTAAAAATTGGCGTCATGCCCGGGACCGGCCAATCGGTATTCTTTGGGGACTCTTACATTGTCGTAGAATATACTGGCGTTAACGGTCGTTTTGAATCCCATTTTCGTCTCCGGCCTCCCGAAGGAAAGCCCTGGTGCGTCGGCAGGAACGTAAATCATGGCAATGCCTTCATTTCCCGCAGCCGGATCCGTTGTACAGATGGTCAGATAAAAATTTGCAAGACCGGCATTGGTCGGCCAGGACTTACCGCCGTTTATGACCCACTCATCGCCTTCCAATCTGGCTCGTGTAGAAATGCCCCTGCCTTGTAATAAAGGATTTTCGGAATCTGCCCCTGCGGCGGAATCCGTCATAGCCAGGCAGGCGTAACAAACCTTGTCTTCACAGAAGGCCGGTGCGAATTTGTCAAGCACCACCTTGTTACCTGCGATCATAGCCGGTCCCAAGAGTTCACCGGCATTGATACCATTGGTCATTGCAATCCCCGCATCCCCCCGAGCCAGTTCTTCCTGGATTATTCCCCGTGTCGTCATGGAATAGGGACCCGCCCCCCCGTATTCGTGCGGCAAACCACCTTTCTGGATTCCGAGATCCGACAGTTTCTTAAGTACGCTCTTGACCAGGTTGCAATCTTTTTCCATTTCTTCCCTGATGGGCATGATCTCACTGTCCACGAATTTCCTAATCATCTCCTTGATTGCCTTCTGCTCATCGGTTAGCAGGTGTGTTAATTGCATGTTATTCTGCTCCTTCTATCAAGGTTAAGTTAATCGCTTTCCCCATAATATACCTCTTGAGCGCCCAGAACATAAAAATTCTCAACCCATTTTGAGAACCACTGAGGACGAAATTCCTCGGCATAAGCTTTCGATCCTTCACTCTCCTTCTTCCAATCCTCTAAACTGGTTACATCCATGATACCGATAAATCTATAAGGAGATTTCGTTTCTTCAGGCGGGACACCCTTTTGGCCGTTCCCCGTTACGCCTCCTAACATACTTAAAAGTAAAAAGCTCTTACCCGAGTTCAGTCCCAACAATAAAGGACCTTTATACTCTTTACACCATTTAATATAGTCTTCTTCTTTAACATCGTCTCTCAAATTATAGAGGATAAGTTGTTTAGGCATAATCGTGATCTCCTTGAAGCGCGGTTTGCGACAACTCTTTCTGGTTAAAGCTAAAGTGAAATCAGATGATCTACTAGTTTGTCAGGTGCCGAAAAAAACGGCGAATGGCTCGTTTCCATTGAAATGACTTTCTGGCACGAAATGGCGGTATACATTTTCTTCTGAAAGGCCGGCGCTATAGCCCTGTCCTTGAGGCATTCAATGTAGATACGCGGAACGCGGCCAAAGTTCTCTGCGCTCGTCTCGAGCGGGGTACCCACCGGATCGTTGGGTTCAGGCGTCAAGAGAAACCGGGCCAAGATCAGGTCTTCGTCGGAACAGTCTGCATACAAAGCTTCCTTCAAATATTCTGGATTTAACTCATGGTATCCTTGTTCTTCGTTGACAATCAGATTCGGTGTAACCAGTGATTCGGTGTCGCTGAGCGCATTGGGGAGCATTGCTTCTCCGTCGGGGATAAGAAAAGCGGTCAGATATACCATCATTTTGATTTTTTCAGGTCTAACTTCAGCAACTTGTGAGAGAATAATACCGCCACGGCTATGCCCCACAAGGACAACCGGCTCGGGCTGAGCATCAATAACCTTGCAGACACAGTCAACATAGGATTGCAGGGAAATGTCATGGACAGATGTCAGATCACGTCCATGACCCGGCAGGTCTATTGCCAGCGCTTTGTGCCCCGCTTTCTCCAGAAGTGGGACGACCTTATACCAGCACCAAGCAGCATGCCAGGAGCCGTGTATCAAAATATATGTACTCATAATATTCTCCTTCGGCCTAAAATACCATGACTAAAGCCCCAATAATTTAACGGCGTTATCTCCCATGACTTTTTGTCTGAATTCCTCGCTGATGGAGAGGCTTTTCACCGCTTTTAACGCCTCCTGTGGAGTTTGCCCGGCAGGGTAGTCGCTTCCAAAAAGAATTTTATCCGGAACTGTCTCTTCAAGCAATTCCCATGGTACTAAATTTATATAATGGGGATTGAGGGGCCAAAAAGATAGATCGGCGTAAACGTTGGGATGACGGACAAGCATACTGTGCACATCCATATAGTCCCAGCCTCCCAGGTGGGCGCAGATTATCTTAAGGTTGGGGAAATCAAAAGCGACGTCGTCCACCATCAGGGGGTGGACATGCTTGACTCGTGATCCCATCATCAGGCCTGTACCGGTATGCATCATTATAGGCACCCCCAGTTCTTGCGCCTTGTCATAGCAGGGGTAAAAAGCTCTATCATTAATATCCAATCCCAAAAGTGCCGATACGGCTTTTATTCCCCTGAATCCGAGTTCCTTTACGGCATATTCAATATCGGCCACAGCCTGTTCTCCGGCATTCGGGTCAAAACCTGCAAAACCGATAAAACTATCAGGAAATTTGTTGAGCAAGTCTGCTACTTGCTCATTTATTTGACTGACCGGATCTCCCTTTATCGGCGCCACCTGGAGTGCGACAATGTCTATGCCGGCGTTTTTCATCCGAGATTTAAAATCGACAAGAGAGTAAATGTCAGGGCTTCTGCCAAAGTAGTTCCGAGAGGTGAGATCTATGGCCTGAGCCACGGAACTCGGGTCCGAAATGATGTCAAGAACTTGACTTGTGGGGCTTGCTTCGGGGGGAGGAGGCGTCCTCTCAAACATTTCCAAAAATAAGGGATGAACGTGGATGTCTATAATCATGCCTTAAAACTCCTTTCTTGAGAAGGGTTCTCCCAGTTTGCCCGGTAAGGCGGTGAGGGTTTCCTAAATATAAGCCTAAAACTGTTTGAGGACGTTGTTAGTGTAGGGTGAAATTGCAGCCAGTCACGCTTGTATAGTCGATTTATATTTAATCTGAATGGCCTGAATTTATCACCGCCCACCTGCCCGCCTTACGATCACACAAGGGCTGTCGCGCAAAAATAACTCCACATTCTTTCATCTTTTCTTCAGATTATTTTTACGCGAGCCCTTTGGTTTTATGTTTTCGTGGTTGATATGAGATTCTCCCTCGACGGCTAAACTACCTGTTTTGGGGATATAGCCCTGTTATCGATTATCCCAGGGCGGTGCAAGTTTTGTTACCTGCGCGTCTTTAACAAAAGGTTCAAGTGCAATAAGCTTTCCATCCAGCCATTGGAATGCAGATAAGGCAAGGATTGAAGTCCCATTCGGGTTGTATTTTACGTCACCCATCACGGTGTCCTTGAACTCATACTTGAGCACTGCTTCTCTAACCTTTGCGCCATCCAATGTGCCCGCCTTTTCTATTGCTTCAAAAAGTGTCTGGCAAAGCGCGTAGAACATCCCTATGCTGACAGACTGCTTTTTATATTTTTTAAAATAAGCCTTTCCTATTTCCTTACATTTTGGAAAAGGGAAATCTTCATGCCAGAACCCATCTGCCAGCACATACTGGGCTTTGTTTCCTAAGGCGTTCCAAAACTCGGTGCCCCAGGTTCCCTTAAACCCATGAAGTAACTTCCAGTTCAGGTCAAGCTCCTTGGACTGGCGAACAAAGGTGACGGAGTCTGTATTCGAACCGAAAAGAATGATCCCATCGACACCCTTACCCTTCAACTTCATAATCAGCGATGAGTAGTCCTTTGCTCCAACTGTCCAGGGCTCATCCGCAACAAAGGAGTATCCGAATTTCTTGGCCTCGATTTTGAAGAAGGGGCCAAAACCCCGACCGTCCATGGAGTCTTCATTCAAAAGGGCGAGCCGTTTCGGTCTCTGAGCCTTGGGGATCGAATCCAGGATATCAAAGGCTGTGCCGGCCGCCTGATTCGGATCCCAGAAAAAGAGCGTGGACCACTTGAACTTGGATGCCGCCCATTGAGGTGTAACTATTGTAGTGGTGTGATAATATGTCTTTAATTTTTCAGCGGCAATACAGGTCGGCAGGGTCAACTGGCCGGTTTGGCTTGATAACATTAAATCAACCTTGTCCACCTTAACAAGCTTTTCAAATGCTGCCACGGCCTTGCCAGGATCGCTTTCAGCATCTGCGATAACGAGCTTGACCGGAAGTTTTTTGCCATATTCCTTGACAAAAATGCCGCCCTCTTTATTGATGTCGGCCACAGCCTGTTCATAGGCCCATCTTTGCTCTCGACCCAGCATCGATAAAATGCCGGTCACAGGGATGGGAGCGCCTATGCGAATCTCTGTCCTTTCTTTTGCATAAACGGTTCCAAAAAACATAAGACACACTGCCAGGAAAATAAGGGCCACACCAAATCGGATTAATGTTGATTTCTTATCCATGTAAATTTCCTCCTTTGGGGTTATGATTTTTAGCCTATGGTTCACATTGTCTATTTGCCTTGAAAGACGCTTCTCCATTTCAGTTTGACCAGTCCGTTGGGTAGAAATAACACTACGAAAATAATTATCAGACCAGAAAATATCGGATGGGCCTCCGGTATCCAGATTTTGGCCAGCTCGAACACACCGGTAAGAAAAAAAACTCCCACAATAGGGCCTGTTATGGTCCCGGAACCCCCCAGCATGCACATAACAACGGGGTAAATCAGCCAGTTAAGACCAAAAAACCCGGCGGGATGAATATGAAAAACGTAATAGGCATGCAGACCCCCACAGATTGCTGTAAAAAATGCCCCCACTGCAAAGGCCAGGACCTTGTATTTCAGGATACTGATGCCGTTTGCAGTGGCTGCCGTTTCATCTTCCCGGACGGCTATCAGGGCCAATCCCATGCGGGATTTGATCATGAAATAGGTCACGCCGGTGGCGAGTAGCGCGAGAAACAGCGCTGTGAAATAATAGGGGACCATGGAGGTATAAGCGGAAGAGGGAAGCATCAGGCCGGTGGGTCCGTTGGTTATAGCCCCGCCCTGAATGGTAATGACCTTCAACATCTCTCCCAGCCCCAGCGTCCCCAGAGCGAAGTAGTCTCCCCTGAGTCTTGAAAGAAGCGGAATGCCGACGGCTATGGCCAGGACCACTGCGGCCAAACCTGCCAGGAGAAATCCTAAGGGATCAAAGTATCCGGTGATACCGTGGAGCCAACCAATGGCGACAACATATGCGCCCAGACCAAAAAACCCATGGATGCCAAGGGACATCTGGCCCGCATAGCCTGCGACAAGGTTCCAGCCCTGGGCCATGGTAATATAGGTAAAAGCCAGGAAAAGAAGATAAACAATATAACTGTTTTCAGGATCAAAAACAATGGGGACGACACAGAGCGCCAATACAATCAGGGTGGGCACGGCGATGCGTACTTTTGGCCCCATTTTCGAAGCTTCGGTCCCAGCCTGAGACGGTGTAACATCCGGAGCTGTGGGCATCACCCCATCTCCGGTTTGGTTGGAAGATCGGGTAAAGAGACCTTGCGGCCGTAAAAGTAAAACCAGAAGAAAGACGCCATATGATATAACGTTAGCCCAGCCACCGTTGGTCCAAAAAGCC
>Ga0233431_1006656_pt1 | contig 10275 bp, 11 predicted proteins | sample SI_118_April2016_FD_179867 | JGI IMG/M metagenome (GOLD analysis project Ga0233431, IMG submission 179867) | Seawater microbial communities from Saanich Inlet, British Columbia, Canada - SI_118_April2016_200_MG | ecosystem: Environmental > Aquatic > Marine > Inlet | place: Canada: British...
CTTTGAACGATGCATCATACCGTTTCCTTGTAGCTCCCATAAAAATCTCCTCTCTTAATAATTATACTACTTTCTAAAGGAGATTTCACACCTTATTTCTCTGTCCAGTTTATGGGGTACATTATAATCTCTTTAAGGTTTGTTGACTTATTTCCAAGGCTTTTTCGAATCTCAAAGAGAAGAGTCCCGAATAATTCAATTATTAACATTGGATTATTATTTTGTTCTTCTTCAGTTAGGGATGCAAGCTTAATCATATTATTGAAGGCTAGCACAACTTCATCTGATCCAAATAATATTAGTTCAAATGCATATTTTTTATATTCATAAGATGTAATAAATTTTATTACTTTTTGAGTTGAATATTCTGAGTTTTTTGATTTTACTCCAGAGAAAAGTTTTATATATGGATCAAGTATTTGAATATATAATTCTCTTCGTTTTTCTGATAATTTTTTTTCTATAGCTTGCAATTCTTCAATTTTTGATTTTATATACCATGTAAAAATACCGCCAATACCAAGAAGTGACGGTACTCCAAAACCTATTATCCATTCCATATTATTCTCCTCAAAAAATAATTAGCGAGACAGCTCATACTATTATGTATCACCAACTGGTCACATGTACTACATGAAACGAAAAAATATTCCCCTTGTCAAGAGGAATATTTTAATAATTCAATTACAGTATATACTTAATTGTTATTTTATCACCCGCCATACCCGCTTTGCGCCTTCGCGGTATCGATGAACGCGAGCATGTTCTCAAGCGGCACATCGCCCTCGACGGAATGCGCGGGTGAAAGGATCACGCCGCCGTCCCTGCCGATTTCGATGAGTTCGTTCGTTGCCGCTTTCACATCTTCTACAGTTCCGTACGGCAGTATTTTTTGCGTGGAAAGTCCGCCGTGAAACGCGAGCCGTCCGCGGTATTGCCCCACAAGGCTGCGGGTATCCATGACCTCCGGCTGAAACGGATTGAAACAGTTCAGGCCGATATCCACAAGATCGTCGAACAGCTCGTCAACATCCCCGCACGAATGGATCGACACATATTTCCCGGCATCGGACACAACTTTGTACATCCTCGCGAGCACCGGGCGTATGAACTCGCGCCAGATATCCGGTCCCATGAGAAGCCCGTGCTGCTGACCCCAGTCGTCTCCGAAATGCACTGCGTCGATATCGTATTTCATCGCCTCGGTGACCTGTGCGATGTTGTAATCGGCAATCGAGTCGAGAAGTTCGCGCACAAATCCGGGATTATCGTAGAAATCCATCATCAGATTTTCCATACCGCGGAGTGTCCACGCGCGTTCAAACAGCGAAAATCCGAGCTGAAACATGCGGAAACAGTCGGGATTTGAGTCTATTTTTCCAGGGATATCCGCGAAAAAGCGGGTGTCGAGCGGATCGGGAAAAGCGTATCCGTCAAGGGTGGGTTCAGAGAGGATGAATCCGCTGACATTTCCGATATCCTTGTCGATGCTTCTGTCCCATACAACACCGAATCCGTCGCGGAACAGGTCGTCACCGAGATAGTCGAAAAATCCGATATCGCTTCCGAGCCCGAGGATATGATTGTCCACAGCACCGAACAGATCGCCGTGCCCGAAATGCGCAGTGAGTTTGTCGATCGCCTCGACCGTAAAAGAATATGACCACGGCACATAGGGAGGAACGCCGCCGTCATAGACGCATTGTATGATCTCACGTTTCGTCATGACTCACTCATCGTAATCGACCCAAAAACATTCCGGCAAACAAAAATACGATCCCTGTCCCGTTCTGGAAAAATATATTTGCCGCGGCAAGCATCCATTCGGACGACTTTACCAATTGGCCGGTATCGAGAATGAACGCCGAAAACGTCGTAAACGCGCCCATAAATCCGACAAAAACGATCAACCGTGTTTCCGCCGAGACCTGCCAGTGATTCTCATACACCGCCCACAAAAGACCTGCGAAAAAACATCCGGTGATGTTTACCGCGAGTGTGCCCCACGGAAAAGCCGATCCGCCGAGCCGCTGTGCAACTCCGGCCAGCCAGTATCTCGCAAGCGTTCCAAGCGATCCCGCTACCGCAAGCATAAGTATTTTCTGCACGTGATTGCATTCCTTTCGATCAGTCATCAGCCGAAAACGGCAGACATAAAAAAACCGCCCGTAACCAAGCGTATATCGAATATACTCTTTGCTGAGGATATTTTCAAGGTGATTTCGAATGCCCGGGGAGCATGCCGCTGATTACAGAGCGTCGAGTTTTTCTTTGGCCTGTTTAGCCTCTTCTGATTTCGGATAGGAACTCGAAAGTTTTTTCAGCGTTGTTGCGGCACTTTTGGGTTTTCCGGTTTCGATCTGCGCCAGACCTTTCATGAGCAGTGCGGCCGGAATTTTCGGGGATTTGGGGAACTGTTTGATCAGTTTATCGATCTCGGTAATTGCAAGGTCATATTTTTTCTGGTCGAACGACACTTTCCCGAGGAAGAACTGAGCGTCTCCGGCACGTTCGTGTTTTGGGAACTGTATGAGAAATGTCAACAGGCGGCTTTCTGCGAGGACATGGTTTCCCAGATTAATATCCGAAACAGCGGCGTCAAACAATTCCGCGGCTTTGGTGCCGTTGGGTTCGGGTGTGTTTACAGGGAGCAGTGTCGGCTGGCCAGAAGCGGTTGATGGTGCAATCGCAGGTTTTTTCTTTGCGGACGGCGATGCGAGCGGTATGGGCGCCGCGGGAGGAGCCTGAGCGCTTATGCCGCCGTAGAGCTGAATTGCCTGAAGTTTATCGAGGAGTTCGCGAAGCTGATAATTAATATCGTCTTGCCGGGCCATGATCGATGCGATCTGATCGCGCTGTTCGCTTTCCTGCATCCCCATAAGAGCCCGGATATCCTTAGAAAGCGTCTGCTGTTCAAGTATCATGCTGTCAATGGAGCCGAGGGACCTCTCGATATTGTCAAACCGCGCATCGACAACAGCGTTACGGGACGCGAGGCTGCTGTTAAGCGCAAGCATATCTTTATTAGTCGCGCACGATGACAGAAAGAGTGACATGACAAATATGACAGATACTGCGGATAATGTGTGTGATCTCAACGTGACCATGACTGCGCCCGAATATCCTGTTAAATGAAACAAACGTGACAGTCCGGCAATAATTCTACCGGCACAAAAGAAAATAGAAAGAACACTCACCACCGTCAAATCGATGGTGAGTGTTCAAATGCTATTATAACTGCTGCATGAGATTATTACCGAGCGGTGATGCTGATTTCCGCGCGACGGTTTTTGGCCCATGCACCGTCGGAATGTCCGGAATCCGAAGGACGCATCTCGCCATAGGAGATCGATCTGATCCGTGAGCTCGAAATACCATAATTGGTAAGGTAATTTACAACTGCGTCTGCACGGCGCTGTCCGAGAGCAATATTATACTCTTCGGTTCCGCGTTCGTCACAATGTCCCTCAACTCTGATTTTCACTGATTTGTATCTGGACAGAAGCTGAGCATTTTTGCTTAATGCTGCACGCTGGTCAGACTTAAGATCAGATTTGTCAAAATCGAAGTATATGGTTGTAAACGCAAGATCTCTTGGAACTGATTCTTCTGTTCTTTCAGGAGCCTTGGGAACAACTGCCGGAGCTGAAGGCCGCTGTGTCTGAGTCTTTGTTTCCTGTTTAACAGGCTCGGTGGTTTTTTTCTTGCTCGAACAGCCAGTAAGACCCACCAGTGAGACAGCAAGCCCTAAAGCGAAAATCATGAGCACTTTACTTTTGAACATTGTGATTCCTTTCTTGAAAAGTTATGGTACTTAATCCTACCTTCTGGAAGAGACCCGTGTATCATTTCCCGAAGAAGCAGGAGCCCACGCCGGTGAAAAATTATTTATACCTTTTGTCAATAATCGTACATTGGAACCGTCGGAATTCATAATATAAAGATTCTTCGAACCGCCGACAGTCGATGTATACACTATTTTCAATCCATCTGGCGACCATCGGGGATTTTCCTTCGATCCCGGCCCGGAGGTGAGAATTACAGTATCGTCACCGGAAGGGCTCGCTGTCGCAATATCGAAACTTCTGTCAAACAAAACTACAAATACAAGCCTGTCTCCACGCGGTGACCAGCAGGGAGACCCCTCATAGGCATTGAGCCTGTCGGTCAAACGATGAACACCGGATCCGTCGCTGTTCATCACATATATCATCGGCTGACCGGATCTGTCCGATGTAAATGCTATCTTTTTGCCGTCCGGAGACCATGTCGGCGACAAATCAAGTTTATAATGATTTGTCAAACGTCTCAAATTCTTACCGTCTGTCCGGCATGTGTAAATCTCGTTGTTCCCGTCACGCGAGGCTGAAAACGCGATAATATCGGGATTAACCGGTGAAAACGACGGCGATAAACTCTGCCCCGGCCAATCTGATATATCCTGAGTCCGGCCGGTGCTGACATTGATCGTCCGGAGCACCCAGTTTTCCTCGGTAAGCGTCGAGAATACCAGATTTTTGCCGTCCGGCGACCAGTTCGGCGATATACTCAGCGAATTCGAATATGACAGCTGACGATTTCCCCTGCCGTCGGCATCAATCAAAAAAATCTCGTTATTCTTTGCCTTATACGGGGTCATATAAGCAATTTGAGATGCGGTGCTTCCCCGCAGACCGCCAAACAGCTCGATAAGGTCGTCCGCAATAACATGAGCGGTGTGCCACGGCCGGTCCTTATGAATGATATACTCTTCGCCGAGTATTGTCAACGCCGTTTTAAGATCGACAAGATTAACATTTACCGTAGTGCCGTTGTTGCTCGTTTTTCCGAATAGATAATATTTCGCCCCGGAGTTCCTCAGCTGGGCAAATAATCCTCCGGTCTGCGATTTCAAACTGTCATGCAGGGCGATAATTTTAAAAATACCGCTCTGATCCAAATCATTCGCAAGGGTGTTACGCACTGCCAATATTGGCACGGAGTCGCCGGTAAATACGCCGGAGGTATCCTGAACCGCCTCGAATCCGTCGATGTTGACTCCGACATAATCCGAGCCGCCCGCCCGTATGGAAAGATGCACCTCGGGCTGAGCAAAAGCTTTCCCTGCAAATATAAATATAATTAATAAAGAAAGAAGATAAAACGAATTTTTTTTTTGTGCAATAGATTTCTGAGCCATAGTCTTAATCAATTTTCATAAATAAAGTCAAAATGGACGCCGAGATTATCATTTTCGAAATCATCCGGCAGCGGCGCAAACGGATTACTCAGACTTACCGCTTCATATGCCGACCTGTCAAAATTCATGTTCCCCGTAGGTTTTTCGATAAAAACCCGCTGGATTTTCCCGTCGCTGCCGATTTTAAAAAACACGCGTGTGGCCAGCGATTTAGTGCTGTTTGGCGGCCGCCAGTTCTGCTCGATACGGCTGCGTAGTTCGAGAAGGTACTCAATATCGACTTCGCTGTCAACCTGTAATCCTTTCAATCCGGATGTTTTTGACTTAGACTTGGTTGCAGCGACCGTGTTGCTTTTCGGCGTCGACCGCTTGACAGTCTGCGCTTTTTTTCTATGTTTCGTTGGCAGCGCTTTGGCTTTTGTCTGAATCTGCGGCACTTTCGGCGCCGGCTTATCGACCGTTTCATTTTTCCTGATCAGCTCTGCTATCGATTGCGGCGTCACCGTCTTAACCTGATATACGTCAAAACTTTCAATCTTCGGCTTACGGTTGAACAGCGACGCAACAGCGAGCACCACAAAAACAACCGTATGGCCTATTGAGGAAAAAATAATGTCTCGAAACATGATCCGGCCTTCCTACCGTTGAACTACGTCCCCTATTTTTTCTTCGCATCCTCAATCACCAGCCCGACATTTTCCCCGCCTAATTCTTTCGCAATTCCTAAAACGTCTATAACATATCTGTATGGGACATCACCGTCCGCACGGATAAATACTGGCTCGCCGGTACGGTTTTTCCAGATATCCGCGAACCTGTCGCCGAAATTTTTGAATTCGATCTTTTCACGGTCAACATACACGTCGCCCTTTTCCGTGATGGAGACCACTATTCCCTCGGTAATTTTCACTTTCGATACCTGAGCGGACGGCAGATCCACGTCGATCCACTGCTGTATCGTCGGCGCGGTCATCATAAAAATAACCAGCAGCACAAGCATTACATCGATCAAATTGATTATCGAAATGTCCGGATTTGTCGTTCTTCGTTTCATCATTTTATCGGCTCATCTGCAAAAAACGAAATTGCGAATTCGGTGATACGGTCTATATTGTCCAAACAGCCGTTTATCCATACGGAAAGAAAATTATGCCCGACCATCGCAGGGATCGCAACCAACAATCCCGCGATCGTGGTAACCAGTGCCTCCGCTATTCCCGGAGCAACAACAGCGATGCTCGCCGAGCCCTGCTGACTGATATTGATAAATGAGAACATGATGCCCCATACCGTCCCGAGAAGCCCGATAAGCGGGCTCACATTTGCCGTGGTCGCGAGCACACCGAGCCCCTTCTGTAGTTTTGCCATCTCGCTCATAGCCGCGTTATTGACTATCGCGCCGGACGAGGGGACAGCTCCGCCCTGATTTTTAAACCGCAGTATTTTCAGCATGATCACCGGCAGCGTTTTCGCCGGCCCTTTGCTGAACGGCATAAGCGTATCCTCCATCAGCGCAATATTACCCTTTGAGGCCAACGTCCTCGAAAAAAGCGATATCTGATCCTTGTATTTTTTAAGAAACAGATATTTGTGTATAAGAATTCCCCAGGACGCAATCGAGATGGAGAGCAGTATCAACAGAATGGTTTTTGTGAACATGCTCGATCCGAGCACTAATTTCAGCACAGAAAGTTCAACGGATGTTTCCACGAATTTATCTACCTTTCATAACTTATTTTCTTTCACAGGATTACTGAATCATTAATTATAATAAATATTTCTCAAAACATCAACAAAACTTTCACTATTACATTGTTATTAATTTGTTTATTTCGTTATTTGCCCGTTTTTTGCCTGTCCGGCGTCATGCGAGTGCTCCCGGAATGTATTTCTTTGAGCGGGATTGAGTTAACCTGCCCGCAGGCATTAATCAGGATATACTGATATACACGGCAAAGCCGAACCGGAATTCTCCCCATCATTTTATGATCAAAACGGCAAAAAAGTATTCGGGATCGAAAGAGTAACGTACTTTTCATTATTTTTGACGCCATTTTTTCCATTATCAGTTGAATCCTGCTCAATTTCATAATAAAAAAGGACAATTATGAGATACTGTCTCAAGTTATTTTCATTTACTCCGATAATTTATATAAACGTATTAATAAATAACATGTTTTATTTTTCATGACCATAAATATTTTGAGGATCCGGAGAGTATTTTGTTCCGCTAAAAACATTAAATGATATAAATATGAAAAAAAATCAAAAAAAGGCCGAAAAACACCTAAAGCTTTCAATTTTTCCACCGATAAACCTTATATGGATCGAAAAGACATGTATATATAGAGTAATTTTGAATTAAAAACCTTTTACGTTATACATTTTTGAGGAGGTGATGGTCAGACCAACATGATAAAGGCCTGAGTCAATTTAGGCTTAGCAGATAATTACTGCTTTAAAATGTTAACTAAAGAAGTGGATCCCTAACCGGGTCCGTATGGAGGTTACAAGTCATGAGTTTAAAAATTAACCATAATATTTCCGCGATGAACACGCACCGTCAGCTTCTTACTACTGACAGAATGCTGTCAGGTTCGCTTGAGAAGCTTTCAAGCGGTTTGCGTATTAATCGTGCCGCGGATGATAGTGCTGGTCTCGCTATCTCCCAGAGATTAAGATCTCAGGTCGATGGTCTGAAGATGGCATCTCAAAACGCAGAACAGGCCAAAAACATGGTACAGACATCCGAAGGTTTCCTTGGTGAAATCCACAACATGCTTGGCCGTATGCGAGTGTTGGCTGTACAAGCTGCTTCCGATACTGTCGGAGCATCCGACAGAACTTCTCTGCAGGCTGAGTTCGCTCTTCTGCGTGATGAAGTTGACCGTATTGCAGCCGCTGCTGAATACAATGGTGAAAAACTTCTGGACGGTACCTTTACCGGTCAGTTCCAGATTGGTGCCAATGCAGGCGCTAACGACAAAATCGATATTGCGATTAGTTCCGTTAGCTCAGCAGATTTGTCAATTGACGCTACCGTCGCAGGAACCAACATCAATACTTTAACTGATGCGGTATCTGCACTTACCGAAATTACAACTGCTATTGATTCGGTATCGACCATTAGATCGAATCTTGGTACAATTCAGAACAGGCTGGCATACACTGTTGCTAGTGTTGACAATGCTGCTGAGAACCTTTCAGCTTCTGAATCTTCAATTCGTGACCTTGACATCTCGGAAGAGATTACAAGTTTCACTAAATCACAAATTCTGGTTCAGGCTGGTATGTCGATGTTGGCACAAGCCAATGCTGTTCCTCAAAACGTGCTCGCGCTGTTTAGATAATAAGGTCGTCCCTATGTAGTAAGTTAACATAGGGGTAAGGGGTGAAAATAATGGAAATAAGAAACGACAGTCATCTGCAATCAGTGACTCTTGGCATGCAGTCAAATGCTGACAAGAGTGCTGCGGCAGAACGACAGATTCCAAATACCTCTAGGCCGAATAGCAAAAAACCCCGGGCCATACGTTTTGAAGCCGAAAGTTCCGGTGTTAAACTCAAAAACACAATGGAACAAAAGAAGATAGACGTGAAAGAAGCTGTTGAGAAATTAAGCAAGTTGGCTAAAGCTCAACAAAAATACGTCAACTTTTCGGTTGATGAAGAGACTCATTCCACTGTCATAAGGATTTTTCAATCTGAGACAGGGAAACTCATCAAGCAATTCCCGGCTGAAGAAATTCTGGCCATGATTGCTAATATTCGTAAAAATGTGGGCTGGCTCATTGACAGCAGCGCATAAAAATTATGAATAAATAAAGGTGGTTGGAAATGGCAGGTATAGGTAGCATCAATTTCGACGGTCTTGCCTCCGGGCTCGACACGAAAAAAATCATTGAAGATCTGATTAAAGTCGATTCTCAGCCGTTAAGTCGGCTGGGGCGGCAGAAGGAAGATCTACATGAAAAAACCGATGTCTACAATACCATCAAATCCAACCTGTTAGAGTTGAAGGAAAAGGCTTATGAGGTAAAAAACACTTCAACCTTAGAAGTACTCAGTGCCTCTTCTTCTGATGAAGAGGCACTGTCAATTAACGTTTCGTCAGGCGCGATCGCGGGCAATTATTCTTTAAAGGTCCTCACACTTGCGCAGGCGAAAACACTTTCCGGAAATACGTTCGAAGCTACAAACACCGACCTTGGATTCTCCGGAGACATTCTGCTGAACAACAAAAGCTTCTCGGTCGGTACAACCGACAGCCTGATCGATATCCGTAACGGGATTAATGCTCTCGATACAGGCGTATCCGCAAATATCCTTAAAATTGCAGAATCAGACTACCGACTGATCGTATCCTCCAGCCAGCAGGGCAGTGAAGGATTTTTCATTGCGAATGCCGGTAACAACGATATTCTATTCGATCTGGGATTGGCCGACGGCACAAAAAGCGTCAGATCCATACAGAATGGCAAAGTACTTTCCTCCGGTTTCGATTCCTCCGGTTCAACGATAGGAAGTCTTATAGGACTTTCTGCCGATGCATCGGGCGATGTTCAAATCCGAAACAGCACATTATCCATCGATCTGTCCTCCGACACTCTGTCTTCAATTCGGGATAAGATCAACGGACTGGGCGTAGAGGGTGTCTCCGCCTCGGTCGAACAGGTAGAGATCGACGGCGACACACAGTACAGGCTTGAAATATCCGGCACAGAGGCTTTTACCGATGACGGAAATGTTCTCGAAACACTCGGTATCCTTGTGAGCGGAACATCCGGTACTCAGGCACAGTATGAGACAAGCACACTCTATCTCACCGGCTCTGATACGGTCGCCCAGGAAAACACGAAACTGAATAAATTGGGCGCGGTCACCGACGGTATTCCCGAAACGGTCACAATTTCCGGGACAAATATCAACGGATCCGAGGCATTAAGCACGATAGAAATTTCCCCGAACACAACTGTTGCTGACGTTATCGAGGGTATAGAAGATACATTTTCAGGTAATGTCACCGCCTATATCGATAACGGGAAAATCTCTATACGCAGCAATATCGCCGGCGTTACAACACTTGACGTCTCCCT
>Ga0233431_1006657_pt1 | contig 10271 bp, 7 predicted proteins | sample SI_118_April2016_FD_179867 | JGI IMG/M metagenome (GOLD analysis project Ga0233431, IMG submission 179867) | Seawater microbial communities from Saanich Inlet, British Columbia, Canada - SI_118_April2016_200_MG | ecosystem: Environmental > Aquatic > Marine > Inlet | place: Canada: British...
AGTTTTCCATCTGCACCCTGAGTGATTCCTCCAACAATCTCTTTGTCAGTTAAAACTTTTCCTGTTTCCTTGTCAATTACTCTGAAATAATCTTTACATTCCCCGCTATCTTCTCTCACCGAATAGAATTCATATATTTTTCCATCAGTCGTAAACTGAGTGAATGGTCCCATTGTACTCATAGATGTATTGAAATTCTCTACTTTTTTCTGTCCTAATTCGTCATTTGGAAAAGCCATTGCTTCAAGTTCTATAGCTGGTTGTTCACAACCATTATCTGGATCAGCTATAGTAGTTTTCTTAGCATTCAAACCAGCTACTTCGTTGTTTGTTAGAACTGAGTCTTTGTGTTGTCTCAACCAAACAACTAATTCATTAGTTTCTTTGTTTAGAACAATCGAACCATTCTCAAAAGCCATTCCAACAAACTTACCAGAATCAATTACTTTGTCACGGCTAACTTCTAAACGCGAATTCCAGAAACCATCTATAATGAATTTTGATGCTAGATCGCCTTGTGCCCTTGGCCCAGAACCTTCTAAGTGGATTGCATTATCCCGAACAAATACTTTTTCGTACCCTGCCGTGTTAATTGTCTTTAGTTTTCCAAATACTTGTGCTAATTCGTTGCCTGAATAGGTTATTCCTGATTGATTTTTTATTGCGCTAAGAATACATGCTAACACCATGTCTTGTCTTACAAATACTTCTCCAACACCATTTACTTCAAAAACCGTTTCGCTTGAATTTGGTGCACTAACTGTATTAACTCTTCTTGGAATCATTGTTGCAGGCGCACGCATATCGTTGCTAGCCAAACCAACAATTTCTTTTTTATTATCAATAACTTTTTTACCATTAACATATACATCTCCGTTCTCAAAATCTGCTCTGAATTCTTTGTTACCATCTTTTACAACCATTTCTCCTTCTGTTTTTAGTCCAGTTGGCATCATATTTCCTTTAGTCCAAATATAGAATACTTCTTCTCCACTAACAGTTCCTTTGCTTGGAGGAAGCAGGTCAATCTTTGCTTGCAAAATACCTTGTTGTTTTGCTTGTCCTGCAAATTGTTGGAATTGTTCAGTCATGTCCCCAACCGATTTTGCAATTGGATTATCAGTATTTGAAATTGATGACTTTAGGTTAGTCGCCATATTACTTACAGTATCCGAAAGTGTTTCGCTTGACAAAACTTCTTTTGTCTTCTTTTTCTGTGCAGTTGCTGGAGGAGGATCATAGAAATGAATATAATAACCTTCTTTGTCATCAACACAATCCTGTATTTTTGGAGTTAACAATGTTTGTTGTATTACTGAACCAATTATCCCTGGACCTAATCCAACAACATAAAACATACTTTCTCCACCCGCTAAGATTAAACCAGAAGCATTCCCTGCCCAACCAAGACCAAGTTCACTAAGTTTTTGATCACAAGTATTTCCTAACTCTCGGTCTGTAACTAAATCAATATCTCCACCTTCGATTTGACCACTCTTTCCAGCTAAGTCACTGTGATGAGTGTAAGCAATTATTGTCGAACCTTTTTGTCCAGCGGTTTTACTATCAGTTGCTTCTGCAACAAACGAATCAATTTCTACTGGCGAGCTAACTGTTAAACGCAAAATGTTTTCTTCGTTTAAAGTTATATTTCCATTACAACCCGAACAGCTCTCGTTATGCGAATAGAATACTAGATCTTGTACTTCATCTCGTGTAATAGCTTTTGCAACAAATCCTTCGGGTTGTATTCCTTCGCTTGAACCAGTTATTCTTGTTACCCAGTCTCCTGCGATAGTATTATTTTCTTCAGTGAATTTTGTTGCAATAAAATTGTAAACCGAAATAGGCATATTAATTGCTCTTGCAAACATGTCGCCTTGATCAGAACCTTCGTTTGCAAAAAAGTCTATATAAGAATCGTTGTAAATATCTTCTTCTCCTTGCGAAACTGTTATTGCTGTCCAAGTATCTGGAAGCATGTAAGCAGAAACTGACTCAATACCTGCTCCTTTTTTCAGATTCCAATAAAGAACCGGAAACAAAGTTCCTTTTGTAAGACCCGTTTGTAATGGTTGTTTATAAAAATTTTGTATAAAATCTTTTTCTTTTGATAATTGTGCATCAAGTAAAGACCAATTTCTTCTTTGAATAAACTCTGGATTTTCTCGCAAAGCGTAGTACAAGTCATCCATGTTATTTTGTGCCGTACCAACCCTACCAAAAACCCTCTTTTGAGTTAATATTGGCGCTAATTCATCTGAACCAAGATATAATTGATTTCCAGTCGCAGAATCAACTCTTGGTTTCCATGCAGTTTCAACTAAATCAAAGTTTCCTCCCCAACCACCACTTCTAACCAAATCAATATTTTGTTGGTTAAGTGTTCTAACTTCTCCAGTAAGATTATTTCGAATTGCTTTTGCTCCTGATCCGCTTGTTCCAAGATAACTAACCATGTCATCTGCACTAGCTCCAACCTTTATTACTGCACCTGCTTTATCAAGTTCGTATAAAACTAGTTTACCCGAATCTGGCAATCCCGCTCCAACCGCTTTAAATGTTGTCGGGTCTCCGCTTCCTGCCCATTTACTCCAATCACCATTCTCACTAAATTGAGTCATCATCCCTTTTGCATTAAATGAACCTTCATCAGCCAAATTAATGAAACCTTGTCCGGGCAAAGTATTATTTCGTTTAAGTGTGAATTCTTTAAAACCAGTTAAATTACCCGAATCTTTTATCCATTCTGGAAAATCAAGATAAACAACATCATCCCAATACGCGTATTCACCGGCTAATTTTCTTGCAAAATCAACTTGCGCTGCCTCTTCTAATGCTCGATTTCCTCCAGCAGCTTTAAACGCGTCACCATAAGCCGTATTCCACATACCAATTTTTGTATTACTTGCTCTTGTATATGCACGAAAATCATCAAGTGATTGGAAAAACTTTTTCTTTTGTGCAGGAGGCAATTTCATTATTGCAGAATCTGCTTTCATTAAGTTATCTGTGTAACCACCCATTCCTGACGAAAATGCTTTTTTATTAATTGTAATTTCTTTCCATAAATCACCCAAACCATTTTCTTTTAAGTTATTTTGGAATCTTCCTATTCTATCTCTACCCCATGCTTCAACAGGAATATCATTCCATTTTTGTCTTGTTTTTTCTAACCAATCATTAGTTTTTTTTACCCACGATGTTTTTCCTGCCCGTCTACCAAAACCAAATAATTTTTTTGATTGATGTAATAGCGTAGGACCAAAACTTGATACAACCATTTCGGTTGAAAACCAAGCATTATAATATTTGTCAAATGCAGAGTAAGTTGCTACGACACACTCACTACTTAAACAATTAGACGCTTGTTTTGCAGTGTACTTTTGAGTCATAAAAGAATTTTGTATTTGGTCTGTTGGTTGTACACTAGCAACCGTGAAATTGTTTTGATCATCATCAAAAATATTGTTTTGCATACTCTTGTATTCTTCTTCGCTAACACCTAATGCAATTCTTCCGCTTGTATCTTTTAGAGAAGTAAAAGCGTTAACTAAATCTGATCTAAATCCTTTTCCACTAGTCCTATATGACAAACCGTTACCATAAACTCTACAACCTTCTTGTTCGGTATCTTCACATCTTCCAACTCGCAGAGTATCTTCTAAAACAATTCCTATTCCAAATGGCCCGTCAATTCCTCTTTCTGCAAAAATACGAAATCTATCAGCTTTTGCTGCTTGGTTCGGAGCTTCTTGTTTTACCGCAGTTTTTCCATCAGTTGATTCTCCAACAAGTTCTACTGTGTCAAGTTTAATCCCATCGGCATTTCGATCTTGTCCATCACCAATATTGTCTCCTTGGAACCCTGCACTTGTCAAATCCATTAATGCTTTAGCTTCTTTTAGAGAAAGCTCAGTAACATCACACACAACAGGTGCTGCGAGCGGTGGAGACGTAGTCGTCGTACCCTCGGGCGGCGTTGTAGTTGACGTGGTTGTAGTAACTGGAGGAGTAGCCGTAGTTGTTGAAGTGGTCGGGAACGTTGTTGGTGCAATTAAAGTCGTGTCAATTGCGTCCTCAAAAGACGCTGTTTGTATTTGTGCATCAACAGAATACGCTAATGCTGGTTGACCAAACACCAATGCTAATAGCATAACTGCAAAAACAAATGCTCTTGTAACTTCACTCATACAATCATCAACTCAAATCAACCTGTAAATATAATTCATAATAACCAATATATTGCTATTGGAATTGGTTTTATTCCCCCATAGAAAACATACACAACTAATCCTAATGGTGCCCAGCTAAAAAAGAAAAATAATAATAGCAAAAACAATACTGCAGAAATCAAAACCGCAATAATTTGTTTAATTGTTTTTGAATACTCTTTGTCTTCTTGCAAATCTGTAACAAAACCAGTTAAGAATTCAAAGAACAACAACGCGAGTGCAAGTATTACAGACGCAATAACTACCCTTGCTAAATCACCAAGTGTTAACAAAAATTGTTCTCCCAAAGTTAACGCTAGCGCAACATCCATTGGTTGTGCTAATGCCCCGCCAAGCAAAACAAAGTACGCATACATTGCAAACAAACACAAAAAAGATATTACAAAGTTTATTAGCAAACAAGTTTTAATCCATCCAAGTTTGTATTTTTTCATTAATTTTTCTTTTATCGGAGACAATAATTTAAAGGCCGCAAAAGAGATTATCGTTAACGGAATAAGGTAAATCAAAAAATCGATTATCGCGAACACTAATGCCATTAAAATATCCATTTTTACCAGAAAAATAAATGTTTTACAGGTATAATAATGTTTTCTAAGCGTAAAATACCCAAATAAGAAAAATCCTTTCGAGGCAAATAATTAATAATTGGAAAACAATTCTAATATCAACGCGAATTGAATTAAAATTAGATTAAATTAGATAACTTGGTGGAAAGAATGTTTGAAATGTTTATTTGGTTATTTGCTCTAGCACTGGTTGGTAGTTGCTCGGTCGGGTATTCTCTACTTAGGTTAATCTATCCTGAAAAACAAGACGCCGGTTTTGGAGAGAAAATCGGTTACAGCTATGGAATGGGATTACTTGTTTTTTTACCAGGAATTATTTCGGTTGCAATGCTTGGAGAAAAATTATTTTTTATTGTTTCAGGAATAGTTTACGTAATTTTGTTCATTGCATTTTATATCAAACGAAAACAAAGTGGTTTGGAAGACAATGTTGAACTTGTTGCCAACAATAAAAAAACATTTATTCCAAGAAAAGTTTTAACCGACGAAGAAAAAGCAGATAAAGAACAATACAACTCAGTTTCTAAAAACAATGTGCAAGTAGATAATAGGCTTTCACAAAAAACAATTGACTCAGTAAAAGTTAAAGAACAACTTTTTAAAGAAAAACAACCTAATGTAATCGCAAAATTAAGAGAAAAAACGCTTAACATTGAAACACAAAAAAAAGAAGAAGACCGAGAAAAAACATTAGCAAAGTTAAAAAGTTTGGAGAGATCGATTACCAAAAAGAAAATTGGCGAAACAGATGAGCTTGAAGAAATAAATGAAACTGAATTAGAAGGAATTGGAAAAGATTTTTGAAAGGAGCATGTGGTTTATATGAGTGAAAGAGTTCCAAGAAGATTAAAACGATTCTATCGCGACAAAGACAAACAAGCAGCTATGGACCGCGAAGAATTTGGAGATTATGAAGACACAAGTTTTCGTGGGAAAAATGATGTAACCGAAGAAGAGATTGTTACACACATCCCCGACATGAGTTACGAAGATATTGATAACAAAAATCTAAAAGATATAAACAAAATTGAAAAACAAAATCTTGAACAAAAAATTGCCACTCTTGAAGTAAAAAAATTTAAGAAAGAAAATAAGCGTTTACCAAACCGACACGAATCAGAGCAATTAGCCGGTTCATTGTTTAAACAATTTCAAGAAAACCCTGTTGATGACAATGGCGAGTTTAGTTACGAAGGCAATGGCGACGAAGAAATTTCAGATAGACGAGGCAGACATAGAAATCGACGAGCGCAAAAAGACGCGGGTGAAGAAAAAGATCATAGGCATGGTCGACGTGGACGAAAACAAAAAGAAGAAGTTGCAAGCATTGATGCAGGTGCTAGCAACACACAAGCACAAAGCAACATAAAAGATTTGATGGGCGGAGATGACTCTGGCGCTAATAGCAAAGAAAAAGCAGGCAGTGAATTTGATCTAGGCCTTGCAGATGATATGAGTGAAGACGTGGGAAGCGTTGAATCAGATCTTGACGAGTTAGAAGAACTAGCTGATTTTGACGGAAAGAAAAAGAAGAAAAGCAAAAAATAATTACTATTCTTTTTTTGTGCAGTTCAAAAGATTAATATATTCCTTTTTCCTTCTTAAACTATGAAATTTAATTCTCGTGGACAAATGAGTGCTCCGTTTGAGTTGCTAGTTGCAATGATAATCATGGCTTTTGTTGTAATTATAGGAACACAAATGATTGCTAACACTGAAACCCAAATGTGTTTGCTTAGTATTGACAAAGAACTAACTGAATTCAAATTAAGCATTGAAGAAACTGCACAAAAAAAAGCTTCGGTTAAATTTGATTTTCGTCCAGAAGATTGTTTTAACGAAAAAAAAGTTACAATCAAATTACATCAATTCATTGACGATCCAGCTACTTGTGCAGCTAGGTGTGGAGACCCACGCGATAGTTGTTTTATAATATTTTTTAGCGCACCAAACCTATCAAACGGTTACAAACAAAAATGCCTTGATATTGCAGAGTACACAACTTTCCTAGGAGAAGACGCTGATTGTGCGACCACCGGTGCACTCGAAGGATATACTGCAATGAAACCTATTGGGGACGCAGCAGATGTGTTATTGCCAGGGACATATGTTTTACGAGATGTTTCTCCCGCAGGAAATGCTTATCCAAAAATCTGTGTATTTAGGAGAGCTTAGGTGCGCGTGGTGATCAAATGCTAGGATTTATTATGAGCAAAATGCAAATGTTGCTATTCGCAACAGGCATATTAATCGTTGCATTAATGATGTATGGTTTTGTATCAGATATAGAACTAAAAAATGTTTCAGCAGGAGTACTTGAAACAAGTGCAACTATTATCGAAGCACAAATGACTATTGACTCTTCAAGTTCTTACAAAAAAACTGCTATCCCCGAAATATTAAGATACGGTTTAAATGGTTCTAGTAGATTATTTTATGACTTGCATTTTTCAACGGGAAAAGAAGGGTCCGCCAGTTTTTTGATACTCTCCGTTGCCGAACACAAACGCGAAAATATTATTGATTCAAAAAAGCTTTTTTTAGATGCAAAAATTGTTTTAGTTGATCCGGGTTTCATCGCAGAAAATGAGCCTCTTGATTCATATTATCGTGATGGCGAAAACGAGCGAATTGTGTTATACCCTCGTTCAAGTGCAAGCGGTTTGCTAGCTGCACCAAATGCTTTTGTTGCATTAAAAGAAGTTGATTCACTAGGCGAAACAACAATGTATATTATCCCGTGTTCTTCAAGAAAAAACGAGATTCCGAATAACTGTATTGCAAATGTTTTACGAACGGGTTGTTATTTACTCGGCCAAACTAGCCCCGCGGATGATGTGTATATTAGAAAAGCATTTGATATTACAAGAGACGTGCTCGACATAGGTGATAGAACAGATCCTTTGACATGGAGGAATTGTAAGGACCTCTATGGGTTGTCGTAAAAAGTTATTGATTATTTTTAGGTGTTTTGGATTTTGAAAAAAATAAAAATGCATTTTTGCAAAAAAGGTTTTATCGGACCAATCGGAGACGATCTCCCATCACTCGTTCCAATCATGATTTCGTTGTTATTGTTTTTCTCAATTTTTTCTTTAACCTTAAATATTTATGATACACAAAACATAGCCATACGAAAACAGATTACTATGATCTCTGTTGCACGATCACTTAAGGGAGACTCGTTAATTACAGATTATACTTCTTTTAACGATAAATGCGATTGGATAAAAGAGAAAAAATATCCACATAGTTTTATGGTTGCAATTTATCCTGCGACAGGAAATTTTGATACAGTTATACAAGACTTTGTTGACGCAGGGCGAGGTGATTTTTCAGCAGACAATTTTTTACAAGGAAAAGACGAGTTTGATGCAGACCAACCATATTTTTGTAAATACCGAAAACTTGGCAGTTTAGAATTCTCTGAGAAACGCGCAAAATATTCCGAATTAACTTTTCCTATTGCCGTGCAAAGAGAACGTGAAATTGGTGGCGAAGACTATTATATTATTGAACCCGCAGTAATGCAAATCGAGGTGTGGGACTAATGTTTAAAAGAATGCGAATGAATCACAAAGGACAAGCCGCTTTGATGGACTCAATAATTTTTCTAACAATCGTTGCGAGCATTACTGCAGGAATGTTTTTTTTCACGATTAATTATGGAACACAAACAAAAGACCAAGTAAATTCTTTTTACGCAAGTGATTTCGCAGTTGACTCTCTCAAAGTTATTACATACATTAACGTTTTGAGAACAGGAGATGATTTTGGTTATCTTGCTAGCGGAGAAACTGTAGAACTAGATTATTTACTCGCGCTAATAAAAGAAGATTATGCAGACACAAAAACACTTTCGCCAGAAACAACAAAAGCACTTGTCGCCACGCTTAGTGCAACGATGAAACCATTTGATCGAGCATACGACTATTCGTTCTATCTTGTTAACGAAAGCGAAAAAAACTTTTTGTTTGCTTTATTCGCACTCCACGAATGTACTTCGGATCCTAGTATTTGTGATGACGCAACTAACCCAAATAAAGAAATTGACAGAGTATTTTATTATTGTACGCCTGGCGTAAGTGATTTCTTAGAAAAAGAGGTCTTCCCTCGCGCGGGCAAAATCAATTCAGGTTATGGCAAAGTAACTCTGTCAGAAAATATTGGCACGAGCACCGAATCACGAATATACATCATGGGTTTGCATACTTGGAGCGCAAGAAACATTTCTTCACTACAAGATTTAGAATTAAATGTCGACCTTGACTGCACAAAAATTGTTTTAGCAACGCCCTAAAATTAATTTTGAATTTTACTAATGTTTTTTTGCTGTCGAATTCTTTTTATACCACTTATTGTTATTATTAACAGTCATGGGTAGAAAAATTAAAGCAAGCGATTTTGGTTCTTCTCCAGGAAAGATGTATAGTAGCATTACTGCAACTGGAGAAAAGTTTATCCCAGAAAAACAAATGAAAATAGAGAAGGATCCACCCTTTGTTTTGTATTGTAAAAAGATGGCTAAAAAATTTCCTTCTTTCAAAAAGCACGCAAAGTATTCTGACCAACACAAAAAAGCAATTGAGTTTTTAGGTTGGAAATTAACGCCTGGAGAATTCATGGCCGCGATAAAAGGAACTTTTGTAACCGGCATTATACCAATCATAATTGTTATCGCATTAATCTATGTTTTTGGAATTGGACTTGAAATTGGTTCAATTGATTTCGCAGGTTATATCGGCGGACCATTCTTGTACACGTTATTTGATTCGGAAATGGTGATGACAATTTTCTTACTCCTTAGTGCTTTACTAATGGGTGTGCTTGGAGGGATGGTTTATTACTTTTATTCTTATCCGATTGGTGCAGCGACACAAGAACAAAACAAAGCACTCACATATGTCCCGGAAATGATTGGGTACATGATAATGTCGATGAAGTTAGTTCCTAATCTTGAAAAAGCAATTGAGTTTAGTGCTAAGCATGGTCGTGGAAAAATTGCTGTTGATTTGAAACGACTCATATGGGATTTTCAAATTGGTTTACACGAATCTATTTCACAAGGACTTGATGCACTAGCATATAATTGGGGTGAGTACTCAGGCGAACTAAAAGAAGCGTTAATGAAAATACGTGCGTCGGTTCTCGAACCCAGCGAATCACAGCGATACCAATTACTTGACAAAACAATGCTAGAAGTTTTAGCAAGAGTAAAATCAAAGATGGAAGATTACGCAAGAGGATTAAACCAACCAAGCGTAATGCTATTTTATTTAGGTGTTTTGTTACCACTTATTTTGATAATTATTTTACCTGTTGGATCCGCGTTCTCAGGAAATGCTTTTGCAACAACCGAAATATTGTTTATGATTTATTGTGTGGGAATCCCTTTAGCCGCATTTGTCTTTGCAAAAAGTATTGTAGCAAAAAGACCACCAACATACGAACCGCCAATAATACCTGA
>Ga0233431_1006674_pt1 | contig 10259 bp, 8 predicted proteins | sample SI_118_April2016_FD_179867 | JGI IMG/M metagenome (GOLD analysis project Ga0233431, IMG submission 179867) | Seawater microbial communities from Saanich Inlet, British Columbia, Canada - SI_118_April2016_200_MG | ecosystem: Environmental > Aquatic > Marine > Inlet | place: Canada: British...
ATTAGGTTTTATGTTAACCATATATTCATCAGAAGGCCAGATATTCATCAGAAGGACAGGATTTCTGGTCTAAACTCGATTGCGATCTGTTTTGATTCGATGGGAGAATGATATGTTGCAGCAACTGTTTCGATTGACCGTTTTTTTGGTACTTCTGGTTCTTGCTCAACCGGCATCCGGATTTCAGCCTGAAGATCTCACCCGGCTGATCAACTCCAAACAGTGTCGCCGTTGCGATCTACTGCAAGCACAGTTGTCCGAAATTGAGTTGAACAATGCCGATCTAAAAATGGTCATTCTCAGCGATGCCGACCTCAGTTGGTCAAAGCTCAATCATGCTGACCTGGAAGATGCGGTCCTGGAAAATACCAATTTCAGTTGGTCTCAACTGAAATCAGCCAACCTGAAAAGAGCCTACCTGAAAAATGCCAATCTCCAGCTGGCCGATCTGGAAGCCGCAGATCTTCAAAGTGCATATCTTGATCAGGCCAATCTCAGCTGGTGCAACCTCAGAGAAGCACACCTCAAATCGGCCAGTCTCAGTAAGGCCAACCTGCATAAAACCAACCTGCAGGAAGCAAACCTGGAAAGAGCAAACCTCAAAGATGCCAATCTCCAAAAGGCTAACCTGTCCGGCGCCAATATCGAGCATGCCTTTTTTGAAGGTGCCAACCTCAGTTCTGCCATTTGGATCAATGGAAGACCGTGTAAAAATGGGTCGGTTGGCCGTTGCGTCCAATAAAAAACCGGAAACTGTAGTAGTGCCGCCTCAGATTAAAGATGTCCTGTGAAAAATGAACGTTCGCTCTGTATTTTAATGGGAATTGACTTTGTAAAATTGAACCTTTATGATTAGTTCCATCAGGTGATGGATATCGGGCAGCTCCCTTTTTAAGAAAACGGTCCTTCTTCGAATCCGGTAATTTTCTACTCTCCGCTCTATGACACTGTTTAATTGAAAAAACCCAACCGAGCACGATAAAATTTGAAATGATGATCGAGACTATGGATAACAATAATGAGGAAAAGGGTTTGTTGGATGAGTTTACTGTTCCTGCCTATGAGGAATGGTTGGCTCTGGTTGAGGATCAACTTAAGGGCGCACCCTTTGAAAAAAAACTGGTTAGCCAGACTGCTGAAGGCATTTCAATCCAACCTATCTATTTAAGAAAAGACGTTCAGAACCTGGCCTCGCAATTATCACCGCCAGGGCAATTCCCTTTTGTCCGCGGGACAAACGCATCAGGGAATACCCATGAGAGCTGGGCGATATCCCAGGCAAACCGGTTCCCGACAGCGGAAGCTTTTAATCAGATTGCAAGCCGGGATATTGCGAATGGACTCACCAGCCTGCAAATCACGTTGGATGATGCAGGAAGGGGGGGGCAGGACCCCGATCAATCAACTTCGGGAGTTGTGGGGAACAACGGACTGTCGATCATCAATAGTGAAGATATGATACAGGCCTTCAAGGGGATCGACCTGTCATCGATTCAAGTTCAGTTGGAAGGGGGCATGAATGGCTATGCGTTGTTGATGCTGATGCTTGAGTATTTGCGGAAACATAAAATTCCGTTTGAGGCGTTGTGTGGCGGTATGGTTTTCGACCCCTTGGCAGAATTGGCGACTTCGGGGGCATTGCCTGCCTCTCTGGCAACACTTTTTGACCGGATGGCACAACTCGTTCAGATGACCCGGACGATTGTACCGGGCCTTAAAAGTATTGGCATCGATGCACGCCCTTACTGCGAAGGTGGCGGAAGCTCTGCCCAGGAGTTAGGCTTCGCCATGGCATCCGCAGTAGCCTACTTCAGGGAACTTCAACAAAGAGGGCTGACCACTGATGAGATCGCACCTGCGATGAATTTTACCTTCGCTATCGGTTCTGACTTTTTCCTTGAAATTGCAAAAGTGAGGGCGGCCCGGCATCTCTGGGCAAGAATCGTTGCCCTGTTGGGCGGAAGTGAATCGTCCCAGAAAATGACCTTGCACTCCGTATCGGCGCGCTACAACAAATCTATTTATGATCCGTACGTTAATATGCTGCGGACAACCACCGAAGCATTTTCCTCTGTCATAGGGGGGAGTGACATCCTCACCGTGTCGCCATTCGATGATCTGTTTGGCCTGCCTGATGAGATGTCCAGGCGGGTTGCCCGCAACCTGCAGATCGTGTTGAAGGAGGAGTGTCACGGAAATCGTGTCATCGATCCGTCAGGCGGTTCCTGGTTTGTGGAAAATCTCACCGATCAACTCGGCCAGGCTGCCTGGTCCGTTTTTCAAGATGTGGAAAAGGCAGGTGGAATGGCAGAGGCATTGAAGACCGGTTATGTTCAGAACGCCATCGGCGAAGTCGATCAAAAACGTCGTCAGAAATTCGGTCAACGACAGGATGTGGCGGTAGGAACAAACATGTATGCCAACTTGTCTGAGGTACTGCCTGAAACACGACAACCGGATTTTGATCCGTTATGGCAGACCCGGGCCGCTGCGGCCAAAGAGGTTAAATCCCGTCACAGTGCCACATCAATGCTGGCACAATTCGCAAAACTGGCAGGCGACAGGGCGGCGAAGATTACGGATGTAGTGGACGCAGGAATTCAGGCTGTTGAACAGGGTGCTACTCTGGGAGAACTGTCGGCATGTATATTAGGCGAGGCACCAGGTCACGAAAATATCACACCCATCACAATTCAAAGAAAAACCGAGGCGTATGAGACCCTTCGGAAGAAGTCAACTGAGATAGCGTCGCGAACTGGGAAGGCACCTACTGTATTTCTGGCGAATATGGGTCCTCTCAGACAGCATAAATCTCGAGCCGAATTTTCAACCGGATTTTTGCAGCCCGGCGGTTTTTTCATTATCAATCCTGATGGATTTGACAAGATTGAAGATGCTGTTTCTGCAGCACTGGAATCGAAAGCCCCGATTGTGGTTATCTGCTCTACGGACGATACTTACCCGGATCTCGTCCCTGCATTCACAGAAGAAATAAAAAAGCATAGGCCGGATGTGATGGTCCTTGTGGCCGGATATCCCAAAGAACATGTGGCGCGGTTTCAGGAACTCGGCGTCGATGATTTTATCCATTTAAAAGCGGACAATCTTCAAATACTGACAAAACTGCAGGCCGCGGCCGATATTTAATTACTGAGGAGTTCAGACATGCAACACTTTCCCGATTTTACACAAATTCCTTTTAAGGATGAACAACCCGCAGGAGATATTGGAAAGTGGGAAGCCGGTTTTCAGGATGAAACCGGTCAAACCCCAGACGCCTTGAGTTGGGATTCTCTGGAAAAAATAAAGATCAAACCACTCTATACTGAAGCGGATCTGTCCTCTTGCGAGCATTTGGATTATCTTCCGGGGATACCTCCTTATTTGCGCGGTCCCTATCCGACCATGTACGTCACCCGACCGTGGACAATCCGTCAATATGCCGGTTTTTCAACTGCGGAAGAGAGCAATGCCTTCTACCGCCGCAATCTTGCTGCGGGTCAGAAAGGTTTGTCAGTCGCCTTTGATCTGGCAACCCATCGCGGATATGATTCGGACCATGAACGGGTTGTGGGGGATGTCGGAAAAGCGGGTGTTGCCATCGATTCGATTCTCGATATGAAGGTCCTGTTTGACGGGATTCCGCTGGACAAAATGTCCGTTTCCATGACGATGAATGGCGCGGTTTTACCTGTGCTGGCCTTCTATATTGTCGCGGCCGAAGAACAGGGAGTCAAACTTGAGCAACTGACCGGGACAATTCAGAACGACATTCTGAAAGAGTATATGGTGCGAAACACCTACATTTATCCTCCCAATCCCTCGATGAAGATCATTGCCGATATATTTGGCTTTACATCGAAATATATGCCCAAATATAACAGTATCAGTATTTCCGGTTACCATATGCTGGAAGCTGGTGCCACTGCTGATCTGGAAATGGCTTATACACTGGCGGATGGATTGGAGTATGTTCGTACAGGAATCGAGTCCGGAATTGACATCGACGCGTTTGCGCCAAGGCTCTCGTTTTTCTGGGGTGTCGGGACGAACTATTTTATGGAAGTGGCCAAAATGCGGGCCGCCCGCATACTGTGGGCCAAGCTGATCAAACAGTTCAACCCTAAGAATATCAAATCAATGGCCCTGCGGACCCATACCCAAACATCCGGCTGGAGCCTGACAGAGCAGGATCCTTTCAACAATGTTGCCCGAACCTGTATCGAGGCTATGTCTGCTGCACAGGGGCACACCCAGTCATTGCATACCAACTCACTGGATGAAGCCATTGCTCTGCCCACCGATTTTTCAGCCCGGATTGCACGAAACACGCAGCTTTATCTCCAGCATGAAACCGGCATCTGTAACGTCGTAGATCCCTGGGCCGGTTCATACTACGTCGAATCGTTGACCCACCAGATTATGCACAACGCCTGGAATCATATCAAAGAAGTGGAATCTCTGGGCGGGATGGCAAAAGCCATCGAGACTGGGCTGCCGAAAATGCGGATCGAAGAGGCTGCAGCCAGAAAACAGGCTTTGATCGACTCCAGGCAGGAGACCATCGTCGGGGTCAACAAATATCGCCTGGAAAAGGAAGCCCCCATAGAGATTCTTGAAGTGGACAATACAGCTGTTCGTGAATCCCAGCTCAAACGTCTGCAAAAGTTACGTAAGGATCGTGATGAAAGCAGGGTGCAGGGGGTTCTCAATGCGATTACCCAATGTGCTGAAACATCTGCAGGCAATCTGCTGGAGTTGTCGGTGGAGGCAGCCCGGGCCCGTGCATCCCTTGGAGAGATCTCATATGCCATGGAGAAGGTTTTCGGACGGCATAAGGCTGTCATTCGTTCTATTTCAGGCGTATACAGTAAAACTTTTGGTGAAGAGGACGCTGTGAACGATGTTGTGCAACTTGCGAACGAATTTGAGAAAAAAGAGGGCCGCCGGCCCCGGATTATGGTGGCAAAACTGGGTCAGGATGGTCACGATCGCGGGGCAAAGGTGATTGCAACGGCGCTGGCCGATCTGGGATTCGATGTCGACATCGGTCCGCTTTTTCAGACACCGGCTGAAGTAGCCAAGCAGGCGATCGAAAATGATGTGCACATTGTCGGGATGAGCTCCCTGGCAGGCGGTCATAAAACATTACTTCCCCAATTGATCGCTGAATTGAAGAAGTTGAATCGGGAAGATATTGCCGTTGTTGTGGGGGGCGTGATACCCGCTCAGGATTATGATTTTTTAAGGCAGAACGGTGCGATTGCTATTTTTGGTCCGGGAACTGTCATCACGGTGGCAGCCAAAGATATGCTGAATGAGCTGCTTCACCGCCTGGACATTAAATAGTTTTCTGAAAGGGATTCAGGTGATAAAGCAGCAAAAAAAAACAGATGGGATTCCCACTCCCAAATCTCTGCGGAGAAAAAACCTCACGCCAGAGGAATATATCCAGGGTGTACTTGATAATGATCGTACTGTATTGGCACGGACGATCACGCTGATCGAGAGCAACGCCAGGCATCATCTCGAACTGGCCCAGGGGGTCCTCAAGGCGATTCTTCCCCACACAGGAAATGCTATCCGTGTTGGTATCACCGGCGTTCCCGGTGCCGGGAAAAGTACCTTCATCGATACATTGGGTATGATGCTCTGTCATAAGGGACTCCGAGTAGCTGTTCTGGCTGTTGATCCCAGCAGTTCGCTGAGTCGTGGCAGTATCATGGGCGATAAAACCCGCATGGAAAATCTCAGCCAGCAGGCAAGCTGTTATGTCAGACCCTCACCCTCCGGGGGGGCGCTGGGAGGTGTCGCTCGAAAAACCAGGGAAACGATGCTGGTTTGTGAAGCCGCCGGATTCGATGTGATCCTGGTGGAAACAGTCGGCGTCGGACAGAGTGAATCCATGGTCAGCACCATGGTGGATTTCTTCCTGCTGTTGACACTGACGGGAGCGGGAGATGAACTGCAGAACATAAAAAAAGGGGTGATTGAACTGGCCGATGCCATTTTAATCAATAAAGCCGATGGGGATAACAAACTGGCAGCTCAACGAGTCCGGTCAGAGTTCGATCAGGCTCTGCATTACCTGTCTTCAGTGACAGAGGGATGGGAGACATCTGCCTATTGCTGTTCTGCTCTGACCGGTGAAGGGATTGAAGAGATATGGGATGTGATCCAGTCATTCAAACAACAGACACAATTATCCGGCCAGTTCCAGAAGCGTAGGCAGCAGCAATCTCTCAACTGGCTCGATGAAATGGTTATTGAACAAATCAAAACCAATTTCTATGGGAACCCGCAAATTCAGGTCATCCGGGATGATATTGAACGAAAAGTTTCTGCGGGAGAACTGCCAGTGACCACAGCTGCAGATCTGTTATTGCAAAAATTTTACAAATCCAGGGAAGGGCTCGAGTAAATATTTAAAAGACACTACAACGTCAGCATGACGCACTTTTTTGCTGGGAGAAAAACCGTCCCGAAGTCAACAATTAGACAGCTTAAACCAGATACTTATTTTAAGATAGGGGAACAGAATGTTAAAAAAAATTGATCACATCGGCATCGCTGTCACATCTCTCGAAGAGGCGATCCCGTTTTATGAAAAGGCTCTTGGATTAAAGTGTGAACATATCGAGGAGGTCGCATCTCAAAAAGTTAAGACCGCTTTTTTTGCGGTGGGTGAAGTCCACATTGAGCTTTTGGAACCTACAGCCTCCGACAGCCCGGTCGCTAAATTCCTTGAGAAAAATGGATCCGGGGTGCACCACGTCGCATTTGGTACTGATGATGTGCCAGATCAGTTGAAACAGGCTAAGGAAGCGGGATGCCGACTGATTAACGAATCACCCATCGATGGTGCTGGAGGCAAACAAATCGCATTTTTACATCCTAAATCCACATTCGGGGTTTTAACAGAGTTCTGTTCCAAAAAATAACAGAACGAACTGTTATCCGGCATTATTTTATCTACAGTGAAGCACAAAAATAATGGAATCAGTTATTTTTTGGTTTCCTGAAATTGGGTGTTCACGAAGTTTAAAAAATCATTTAACCTAATCTATCAACCTATATTTTTAGCCTGTTATCAACTGACAGCGATTGACGGCGGTGAGAGATGTGGAAAAACTGCCTCAAGGCTGTTCATGGATTAAACAGGACGGATAGGTATGCACGGCGGAACGACACAATCCGTGTGATGATCAGTTTTGTTACATAAGCATACGCTTTATTGAAGGAGAGACATCGATGGCAATGCAGGAAAAAGTAGATGAGCTGATGGAGTTGAGGAAACAGGCTCGCGAAGGTGGTGGACAAGATCGTATTAAAAAGCATCATGAAAAAGGCAGGAAGACTGCCCGGGAAAGACTGGCATTGTTGCTTGATGAAGGCAGTTTTGAAGAGTTTGACATGTTCAAAACCCATCGCTGCCACCACTTTAATATGGAAGAGCAGGAATTTCTTGGAGATGGGGTCGTAACCGGTTATGGAACCATTAACGGTCGGCTGGTCTACGTTTTTTCGCAGGATTTCACCGTTTTTGGCGGTGCGCTATCTGAAACCTTTGCAGAAAAGGTTTGCAAAGTCATGGATATGGCGGTAAAAAATGGCGCACCTGTGATCGGTCTGAATGATTCAGGCGGGGCTAGAATTCAAGAGGGGATTGAGAGTCTGGCTGGATATACCGATATCTTCCTGAGAAATGTCATGTCATCCGGTGTTATTCCTCAACTATCAGGTATTTTCGGACCTTGTGCCGGAGGTGCCGTCTATTCACCTGCCCTGACAGATTTTACCGTGATGGTGGATAAAAACAGCTACATGTTTTTGACAGGACCCAAGGTGGTAAAAGCTGTCACCCATGAAGATATTGATACGGATTCGCTGGGGGGTGCCGGGGTGCATACCACGAAAAGTGGCGTGGCGCATTTGGCAGCAGACAGTGAAGAGCAGGCCATCGATTATCTGAAGCAGATATTCGCCTTCGTGCCACAGAACAACATGGAGCAGCCGCCCAAGCTGCCCACCAATGACCCTGATAATCGTCAGGAACTGTTTCTGGACGAGATTATCCCGGACAACCCGAACATTGCCTATGACATTAAAGAGGTCATAAGAAACACCGTGGACGACGGCTATTTCTTCGAAATACAACCCAATTACGCACCTAACATTGTGGTTGGGTTTGCCCATTATGGTAGCATGTCGGTCGGAATTGTCGCAAATCAGCCAAACCATTTTGCCGGTGTGCTGGATTGTGATGCTTCTATTAAAGGCGCTCGCTTTGTCCGTTTCTGCGATGCATTCAACATTCCAGTGGTTACTTTTGTGGATGTGCCTGGCTTTCTGCCTGGAACCATTCAGGAACATGCCGGCATCATCCGCAACGGCGCAAAAATACTGTACGCATACGCTGAGGCAACCGTACCCAAGGTAACGGTGATCACCCGCAAAGGATATGGCGGTGCATACTGCGTCATGAGTTCCAAACACCTGAGAGGTGATATCAATTACGCCTGGCCGACTGCAGAAATTGCCGTCATGGGAGCCAAAGGGGCCTCAGAGATTCTGTATGCCAGAGATGTCAAAAATCACGATGGTGATAAGGAGGCGTTTCTGCAGGAAAAAGTGGATGAGTACGCCAAAAACTTTGCTAATCCTTATATCGCAGCGAAAAGAGGGTATGTGGATGACATTATCCAACCCAGCCGAACCCGTTTCAGGATCATCAAGGCCCTGGTCATGTTGGAGCATAAACAGGACAGCAATCCTCCCAAGAAACACGGCAATATCCCATTATAAACAAGCTGAGACTCGGAACCTCACCTGGTAAAACGATCTCCTTTTCAGACGTAAAGAGACAGATCATCTCTGGGTAATGAATACAACTTAACGGATAGACTATGGAAGCGTTCAACGTTCAAAACATTGTTCAAGGAAATGGGTTGGCCATTAGTGTCACAGGTATGGCTATCGTGTTCAGCGGACTGCTGTTTATTACGATTTTTATTCAGCTGCTGCCTTTCCTGCTGGGGCTGTCTTTAAAAAAACAGCAGCAAGAGACGACATCTTCGAAAACCGAGACAGCCCCTGCTGTGGAAACTGCCACAACGGAGTCTCTGGATACAGATGCTGATGAGGGTGAAGATAAGGACATTGCAAGCCTGATTGGACTTGTGCTGCACCTGGAACAGGAGCGGCATTTTTATTCTGATAATCAATATATCACCATGGACAGGAATAGCGGTCAGAAATCCATGTGGGGCCTGACCGGGCGGATGAGATCAACACCGCACAGGAGAAACTATGCAAAAATATGAAGTGACAATCAATCAGAAGGACTATTCGGTACTGGTTAAGAAATTTACCCTGGAAGACGCTGAATTGGAAATCAATGGCAAAACCTATTCTGTTAAGCTCGATGGTCCGATTGAGGCCGTCTCAAACAGTGTCCAGCAGGTAATGGCTCCTGCGCCACAGGCTCCTGCGCCACAGGCCCCTCGTCCAGTACAGGCGCCTGCTGCTGCAACCACTTCGCAACCGTCTGCACCCCAACCAGTTGTTTCTGCGGGTAGTGGTGATATAGTCACAGCGCCCATTCCCGGATCGATTCTTGAGGTACTCGTTAAAGAAGGTGATCAGGTCGAAGCCGGTCAGACGGTGGTCAAGATGGAAGCCATGAAAATGGAAAATGACATCAATGCCACTTCGAGCGGAACGATTAAATCGATCCAGGTCAGTGTGGGTGATGCCGTCAGCCAGGGGCAGGCATTGGTGGAAATCGGGTAGCACAGGCAAGATATTTCTGTAAGAAATCCGTTTACTCACCGGTTTTTCAATTTGAACCGGGGAAATCGAGAAGCTCGGAGATTGAAGGTCTTTACCGACCGTTCATCGATTAGAATTTAATACTATTTTTTGAATTACGGAGGAAATTGATGGAAATGCTGCAGAGTTTTTATTCAGCATCGGGGGTTGGATTGATGTCGTGGGGCTACGCCGTCATGATTGCGATTGGTATTGTTTTCGTGACACTGGCCATCGTCAAGGACTATGAGCCCTTGTTGTTGCTGCCGATTGGATTTGGAATCATGGTGGGGAATATTCCTCATATATCCAGCATGGCATTAGGTGTATACGACAAAGGCAGTGTTTTGTATTACCTCTATTTTGGTGTCAGTCAGGGTATATTTCCACCGTTGATTTTTTTAGGTCTGGGAGCCATGACCGATTTTTCCACCATGCTTTCCAATCCC
>Ga0233431_1006675_pt1 | contig 10257 bp, 8 predicted proteins | sample SI_118_April2016_FD_179867 | JGI IMG/M metagenome (GOLD analysis project Ga0233431, IMG submission 179867) | Seawater microbial communities from Saanich Inlet, British Columbia, Canada - SI_118_April2016_200_MG | ecosystem: Environmental > Aquatic > Marine > Inlet | place: Canada: British...
TCCGGCGCTGATAGAATCGGCTGCTCTGCTTCTGTTGCTATCGTTACAGGGGCGTGATTGAGGGGTTGGGGCTATAGGTCTAGCGACCTCTACCTGCAAGATGAATAGAAAACTTATACCTTGTTGCATCAATATAGGCATCATCAACAGTGATGATTTGGCCTTCACTATAAGAAGTACGTGTAAGATGCAAAAGAGGTGATCCGATTGGAATTTGCAAAAGTTTCGCTTGAACCAAATCTGCAGTGTTCGCTGTTATTAGGTCGTGAGAAGCATCAATATTTATGTCGTATTCAGATTCGAGAAATAAATAGAGCGAAATAAACTGATCTTCAAAATCACGAATGTTTGGAACTAAATCAGATATAATATAATTTGTCATTATTGAAATGGGCTTATCGTTTGCAAGCTGCAATCTTTGTATTCTAATTACAGGAGTGTTTTCAGTTAAATTTAATTTATCTGATATTCTTTTTGATGGAATTATCTCATCTATGTGCATATTCTTTGTTGTTATCTTATATCCATATGAAGCCATTGTTTCAGACAATGATGTAACAAAACTCAATTTCTGCATAGCGCCAGGATCCAAAACTGTAGTACCGTATCCTTGTTTTACGCGTACGTATCCATCATTCGAAAGTAACTCGATTGCTTTACGTATTGTAATTCTACTTACATCATATTTATCTTCTAAAGATGGCTCGGTAGGGAGAAGATCAGATACCTTAAATTCACCGCTATCTATTGATGCTTTTATTGAGTTATATACTTTAAGATACGCAGGATGCTTTTTCAAAGTAAAATTTCATCTCCTTTCAATTCACAAAACATTATAATGAATATTGTTCTATAAAACATTATAATGAATAATTAGAAAATAGTCAACATAATAAGTCAAGTAAGACATAAAAGAGACTAATTAGAATATAAAATATAAAATCTTTTTTTTCAATTAGACTATCATAAAAATATAGATTTTCTTTAATAAGCTCTAAATAAGCAGATGAACTTAGATAAAAAGTAAATTTCAAATCATTTAATTCATTATTATAAATGACTATACAAATAGTGAAATAATTAACACTTATAATTAGATTAGACACTTAAAATGTATCGAATTAGTGGCTGAAAATAATGTAATTTATAATTAATAAGAGTGCAAAAATAAATATTATGCACTAATAGTTAAGGTATATATTCACTTTTAAAAACTATTATTTAATTTTATGTTAAAACTTTCCAATATGATAAAAATAAATTTAAAAAACAGGGCAATTTGTAAATTAAATGTTTGACTACACACATTAATGATGATAGAATAACACCATATCGCATGATTAAGTGAGAATCTATTAGCTTATTGTTGCTGTGATAACATTTATTCACATTTTACTGCAAGATTAACAATTTTTAATTAAAACAGGAGGTTTTTTAGATGGCTAGAAAAGTTAGAGTTGGTTTAATAACAATAGGAGATGGGCGAGATTTTCTTCAAAAGGAAGTAGATCCTGTAAATGAAATGTTCCAAGTAAAAGTTAAAGAGAAGTTAGAAAAAGAGGGTTTTGAGGTTATAGCAGCACCTAAGGCAATATGGAAAAACTCTATGGCTGTCGAATATGGTAAAATGATGGCTAAAGAAGATGTAGATTGTGTAATCTTTAACTACTGTGTTTGGGCATGGCCTGGATTCGCGAGAATGGCAGCTCAATTTTGTCCTCAACCTATAATTTTATTTGCAAACTATTACCTTGACAGACCTGGTCTGGTTGGAATGATGGCAAACTCTGGTTCTCTTGACCAAGTTGGTATACCATTTTTTAAACTTTATGGAGATATAGATGATGCTGATATTCTTAAAAAGCTAAAATCTCATATAATGGGAATTTCAGCTTTTAACAGACTTAAAGGACTAACATATGTTCAAGTAGGCGGGCGTTCTTTATCAATAGACACAGCAGTAGCTGATCCTGCTCTATGGATGAAACAATTTGGAATTGATGTTGACCATGTAGGTCAAATGGAATTAGTAAGAAGAGCTGAAATTGAATTAGAGAAAGGTGATAAAGTCGAAAAGGCTTTTGAGTACCTTAATAAGAATCTGAAGAAAATTAATTGGCTAGATCCTACACCAGACGGCAAATATCTGCTTACAGAAAAGTTAATCAAACGTTCTATAGCAATGTATTACGGTATGATTAGTTTAATAGAAGAGTTTGGTTATGATTTTTGCGGTATAAAAGGACAAAGAGAATTAACAGAACACTATGCAACTTCTGATATTCCGGAAGCTTTCCTAAACGATAAATATGGACCAGAAGGAAAACCACATGATTCGATAGTTTGTGCGACTGAGGCTGACATGGATGCAGCACTTACAATGCAGGTATTCCAATTCGTTTCTGACGGAAAGCCAGTACTTTTTGCAGACATAAGAAACTATTATGAAGAGCAAGGTTTTTGGGATTTTTGCAACTCTGGTTCTCATGCAACTTATTTTGCAGGTAAAAGTGATGATCCTATAGAAAACTTGAAAAATGTAGAATTTAGACCTGAAGGAGATTATTATCCTGCAGGAGGCGGTTCTGTATATCACATTGCAAAACCAGGCGAAGTAACATTGGCTAGAATGACAAGGAGTAAAGATACAAATAGATATCGTATGGTAGTAGTAAAAGGCGAGTTTATAACATTTGGACCTGAAAAAGATGAAGAGTATGCATGTGCATCTCAGGATAATTGGCCTCATGCTTTTGTTAAACTGGGTTGTTCTTCAGACACATTTATACAACAACTTCATTGTAACCATATCCATGGTACATACGGAGATTATGTTGAAGAACTACGTACGTTCTGCATGGCTTCAAAAGTTGAATTTGTATTACTTGAAAAATAAACAGGTCTTTTTAAAGATGTTCTTAAGTGCTGTTTAATTAAAAAAGCAGCACTTAAATAATTTTTTAATATTACACTTATAGGAGAGAGACTGTGGCCGCAAAAACGGTAAGAAAAGAAGCAATTCTAGATTTTTTAAAAAACAAGAACATCATAACAGTTAAAGAGCTGGCGCAGCATTTTTCAGTTTCTGATATGACTATTCGTAGAGATTTGTATACATTAGAAGAAAATGATAGTGTAGAGATCTTTTTTGGCGGAGTTTCTCTAAAAAATAAAGAGCCGATTAATAATGGAGGCTATTCTATTGAAAATGAGCTTGAAGAAAGAACAGAACAAAAGGAAAGAATCGCTAAAAAGGCAGTATCCTTGATTAAAGAAAACGATGTGATTTTAATTGATACTGGTTCTACAACAGGCTCAATGCTTAACTATATAGAAGATGATATGTTTCATACAGTATATTGTTATGCATTGAATATAATCAATGGTGTTTGTGCAAGACCAAACTTAAGAGTTGTGGCTTGCGGTGGCTATTTTCACAATAACACAAGAATGTTCGAAAGTGAAGAGGGCGCATCATTAATCAAAAAAACATATATAAACAAAGCTTTTTTGGCAGCCAGAGGAATAACAAAAGAAGTAGGGATTACTACAGCTGAGCCGTATGAGATTGAGATGAAAAAAGCGGCTATAAGTTCGAGTGAACAAAAAATACTACTAGTGGATTCAACAAAATTCGGAAAAGCATGGTATGCAAAATATGCCGACTTATCTGAAATTGATGTTGTTATAACTGACACTGATGTTGATAAAAAATATATAGAGCTTTTAAAGAAAATGGATATTGTTTTATACATCGTTTAACAATTTTATTAGTTAAATGACTTACTAAGACAAAATATATGCGCAGAGTACTAAGCATATTTTACGAAAATAATAAGTTTAAGAAACATACTTGACAACAAAATAACAAAACATTATAATGAATAAATAAAGATTATCAAATAGGGGGCTGTATTTACTAGTTTTTTGCAAAACATTATAATGAAATATGTATTATATTGTACATATTAAGATAAATCCTCAATAAATCAGTGCTGTTAGAGAAAAAGCGTTGAAATATTGCGCCGTTTAAGACAGCTTGAATAAAATAACATTAAGATTCAATGTACATAGCAAAATAAATACAATTATAAATATAATATTCTGCAAAATAAATTATTTTAGCAAACAAAATGTAAAGTGAGGAAGATATGAGTATAGTATTAGAAGCCAAAAATATTGTAAAAGATTTTCCCGGTGTTAGAGCATTAGACAATGTTTCGTTTCAACTCAAGACAAGGCAGATCCATGCTTTGTGTGGGGAGAATGGTGCTGGGAAATCTACACTAATCAACATCCTTGGTGGAGTTTATCCCCATGCAAGTTATGAAGGCGAGTTGATTATGGACGGCAAAGAAATTATTCTTAAGAAAATTAATGACTCTGAACACTTGGGAATTGCCGTAATCCATCAAGAATTGAGCCTTTTTAAGGAACTTTCAGTAACAGAGAACCTTTTCATGGGCCATGAAATTCACAAAAATGGAGTTTTAGATTGGGATGCAATGTATTCTCAAGCAAACGAATGGATTCAAAAATTAAAACTAGATGATGTTACTCCAAAGTCAAGAGTAGGTGATTTGGGTGTTGGTAAACAACAGCTTATAGAAATTGCACGTGCACTGCGTTTAACAGATGTACGAGCACTAATTCTAGATGAGCCAACAGCATCATTAACCGAAAAAGAAACATTGATATTAATTGAAATTTTGTTCCAGCTAAAAGAAGAAGGAACGTCTATTATTTATGTTTCACATAAACTTGATGAAGTTATGCGAATAGCTGATAGTGTGACTATCCTTAGAGATGGAGCATCAGTTGGTTATAGCGAAATTTCTGATATAACTGAGCAAGATATCATTCGAATGATGGTTGGTAGAGAAATCAGCGAAATGTATCCAGAGCGTGATAGTGTCAGAACAGACGAAAAAATTCTAGAAGTTAACAACTTTAATGTTTATGAACATTTCACAGATAAAGTAATAGTAGAAGATGCTTCCTTTGATTTCAAAAGAGGTGAAATACTTGGTTTATTTGGCCTTGTTGGAGCAGGAAGAACAGAACTGATAAGTTCAGTTTTCGGTGATCCTACTTTCAGATATGAAGGAGAGGTTATTGTTGAGGGTGAAAAGAAAAATATTAAAAGCCCATATGAATCGATGAATATGGGGATTACATATTGTACAGAAAATCGAAAAGAGAGCGGAATAATACCTACTATGGATGTAAAAGAAAATATTTCTTTGGCATTTTTAGAAGACTTCAAGGCTGGCTTAGCAGTTGATGAAAATAAAGAAATAACATCAGCTAATGAAAAAGTGAAAGCAATGAGTATAAAAACTCCAAGCCTAGATACACAAATCATTAATCTAAGCGGCGGAAACCAACAGAAAGTATTGTTGGCACGTAACTTAATTGGTGATGTTAAAATATTGATTCTTGATGAACCAACAAGAGGTATTGATATTGGAGCTAAACAAGAAATTTACGTCATAATGAATGAACTAGTCAAAAGTGGTGTATCCATAATAATGGTCTCCTCAGAGTTATCTGAAGTCATTGGTATGTGTGACAGAATAGTGGTTATGCACAGAGGGAAAATCAGAGCTGAGTTTGACAACATTGATAAAGCGATTACACAGGAAACTATTATGACCAGTGCCACAGGCATGGAAAGGAAGGACTGAAAATGGAATTAAAGGAAACGAAGAGAGGGAGTTTTTCTCTAAAGAAAATTAATCTACGAGACTATATGATGGTTTTTGCTTTACTGGCAATTTGGTTAGTTTTTTCAATATTGTCAAAAGGGAGTTTCACTGGTCCAAGGAACATGTCGAATTTGTTTAGGCAAGCGACATTCGTAGGAATTTTAGCAATAGGCATGATAAATGTCATCATATTAGGTGGCATAGACTTATCAGTTGGATCATTAGCTGCATTGTGCGGTGGTGTATTGGCAGTTTTAAATGTAAGACTTGAATGGTCGATTTGGCTATCTGTACTAGGCTGTGTTTTAACCGGAGTACTATTAGGGCTTTGGAACGGATGGTGGACTGCATATAGAAGAGTGCCTGCATTTATTGTAACTTTAGCAGGTCTGCTGGTATATAGAGCAGTTTTACTCGGGTTAATTAGCGGAGTAACAGTTGTTGCTTTAGACGAAGCGTTTGTTTACGGTGTGGCGGTTTACACTTTGCCAAAAGCTTGGGGGCTTATATTAGGTGGAATATTGAGTGTAGTTATACTGTTTTTCCAATGGAGAGGTCGAGCCAGAAAAAAAGTATATAATTTAGAAGTTTCGCCATTTGTAATTGAATTGTTAAAGTCTATTGCTGTGGTTGCAATTACTGCATTATTTGTATTTTGGATGAACGAATATAAAGGAATACATGCATCGATGTTTATAGTTATGGTACTGTTTATCGTAGTCTCTTTTATTATGAATAAAACGGTATTTGGGCGTCACATCTATGCTATTGGCGGCAATATGAAGGCGAGCCGCTTGGCCGGTATTAACATTAAGCGTACAACATTGCTTGTATTTGCACTAAACGGTTTTATTTGTGCAGTAGCAGGAATATTTCTAACATCTAGATTGGATTCAGCTTCGGCACTTGCAGCCACCTCAGCAGAACTATCTGCGATTGCTGCTTGCGTTATTGGTGGAACCAGCTTAATGGGAGGTATAGGAAAATTACCAGGAGCACTCATTGGTGCATTGGTTATGGCAAGTATAGAAAATGGAATGAGTCTTCTACAATACCCTGTTTTCTATCATAATATAGTACAAGGTTTAGTTTTGCTCTTAGCTGTATGGTTTGATGTTTCGAAAAAGAGCGAAGAATAATTTAAATTTAATATTTAGCATGCGAAGGCGAAATAAGAATATTATTTTAAACTATGGCTGACGCAGCTAAAAAAAAATATTCGGAGGTAAGAAAATGTTCAAGAAAACTGTATCATTAGTATTGGTAGTTATGATGTGTCTAGTAGCTTTCGCTGCATGTACACCAGCTGCCGAAGAACCTGCAATGGAAGCTGCTGAAGAAGCAGTTGAAGAAGTAGCGGAAGTAGTAGAAGCCAACGAAGAAGTTATAGTTGGTGTGGCTATGGGTGACTTGAGACTTGAAAGATGGGCTAGAGATTTAGGATATATGGAAGATGCAGCTAATGCAGCTGGCATAACAGTTCTATCTCAGTCTGCTGATGGCGACGAGCAAAGACAAATGCAGCAAATCGAAGCTATGCTTACTCAAGGCGCTAGCGTTATAATCTGCATGCCTGTTCAGAGTAAGACAATGTCACAAGCAGTTGATGCAGTACATGAAGCTGGTGCAGTGATTATTGCTTATGACAGAATTATTGAAAACGCTGACCTCGATTATTACATCACATTTGATATGCGTGGCGTAGGAAGACTACAAGCAGAAGCTATCTTGGCTGAAGTTCCTACAGGTAATTATTACCTATTGGGCGGACAAAAAGGCGACAACAACGGTGACTTATTCCAAGAAGGACAAAAGCAAATTTGGGAAGCTTATGCTGACAGAGGCGACATCACAATCGTTGCTGAACAATGGGCTGAAGGCTGGTTGGAAGAAAATGCATTTACAGTAACAGAAAATGCTTTAGTAGCTACTGATGAAGCTGGTACACCAATTGATGCTATCATTGCTACAAACGATAGTACAGCTGCTGGCGCAATCGGAGCACTTAAAGATGTTGGCTTAGCAGGAAAAATTCCAGTTAGCGGACAAGATGCAAACTTAGATGCATGTCAACGTATTGTTGAAGGTACACAAACTATGACAGTTTACAAACCTTTAATTAAATTGGCAACAGCAACTATGGAAGCTGCAATTAAACTAGCTAAGGGCGAAATGATTGAGACAACAGGAACTTATCCTAATGGAGAAAAAGATGTTCCTTCAATCGATCTTGAAATCTATTCAGTTAATATTGGCAACATGATGGACACAGTTATTGCTGATGGATTCCATAGCTATGAAGACGTTTACAAAAATGTTCCAGAAGACGAACGTCCTCCACAAAGCTAAATTGTAAAAAAATAGTAAAGTTATGAGGGGGCTGAAAATGCCCCTTTATATCTAAATTCATTAAACATAATATAATTAGTAATTTAGAAAGTAATAATGGGTTTTGTGGTTATAAAAATAAAACAACACAACAAATTAATATTAAAATATAGCTTCACATGTTTTTAACCAAAATCCGATTCATATATGATAAAACATATGTTGATGTAAAGAAATTAAATTTTAGTATCCACATGAAAATACTCACTGTTACTCATTTATACGAGTGAGCAGAGAGGTTTTTTATCGTTTGATCCAATAATATCTAACTAAACTAGAAAATTCATCGAAAGATTTAATATATAGCAAAAGCTCTGAACAAGAAAAATTATAAATAAGTATATTTACGATAATGAAGCTGCATAGGATTAATAAAGACCTACATAAAAACTATTAAAATGCTGAACTGAATTATCGTTAAAGAATTTTAAAAAATGAGAATGAAAAACTAAAGAATGTTTGTGTATGAATGCAAACGTGACTTGAAAAGAAAGGGCTATTAAAAAAATGATAGGGAAAATGAAAGCAGTAAGAATGTATGCTCCAGGAGACTTGAGGCTGGAAGAAGTAGAAATTCCTCAGATGAAGGACAATGAAGTTTTATTAAAGGTTATGGCAGTCGGAATATGCGGATCTGATATACCAAGAGTTAATAAATATGGCGCTTATATTTCGCCTATTACTCCTGGTCATGAGTTTTCTGGCGAGATTGTAGAAGCTGGGAAAGACATTGATAAATTTTCAGTTGGCGACAGAGTGACTGTTCCGCCTCTAATGCCGTGTTATAAATGTGAGTATTGCAAGTCTGGTCATTATTCATTATGTAAGGACTATAACTATTTTGGGTCTAGATGTGATGGAGCATTTGCTCAATATATCGTTGTACCTGAGACTAATCTGTTAAAAGTAGAGGATAATGTTAGTTTTGCAGCTGCAGCTACAGCAGACCCATTAGCAAATGCATTGCATGTTGTTAAAAGAGGTGCTTTTAAAGCTGGAGATAGCGTATGTGTAATAGGAACAGGTCCTATAGGACTATATATATTACAGTATGTTGCTGCGAAAGGTGCATCAAAAGTCATAGCTGTTGATGTGGATGAAAAGAAACTTAAGGTAGCTAAAAATTGCGGCGCTCAAGTATGTCTAAATGGCTTAGATAAAGATATTGTAAAACAAATACAAGATGCTACTAATGGCGGTGCAGATTTAGTTATAGATGCATCAGGCGCTCCACCGGCTCAGCTAAATGCGATTATGGCAACAGCAAAACTTGGAAGAATGGTGTTTTTAGGTATTTCTCATAAAGGTCTTGATCTTACTGAAGATGCAGTTAACCAAATCATGAGGGGCGAGAAAACAATTATCGGTTCCTGGAATTCATTTTCAAACCCTTTCCCTGGATGGGAATGGACACATGGAGTAGAAAGTTTGGCAGATGGTGTTATTGATGCTGAAAAAATCATAACGCATAAGCTTGGGCTTGAAGACGTATCAGAAACATTTAAAAAAATAGATAATAAAGAAATATTCTTTAATAAAATTTTGTTTTTGCCATGGGGTTAATCAACACTGAATGAAAGAAGAATTTTGGTTAGTGTTTGAAAATAAATAAAATATAGAGAGGTAAAATTATGAATAGTTTTGAATTTTATAATCCTACACGTATCGTGTTTGGAGCAGGTACAATAGACACAGTTGGAGAGCATACAGCGAAATATGGGAAAAAAGCTTTAATAGTAACAACAAGGGGATCAGTAAAAAAACTTGGAATCTTTGATAAAGTAAAAGGATCACTCGAAGCACAGGGAATCAAAACAGTAGAATTGTCTGGTGTAGACCCTAATCCAAGATTATCTACAGTTTATGAAGGTGCAGAAATATGCAGAAAAGAAAATATTGATGTCGTAGTTGCTGTTGGCGGCGGAAGTGTTATTGATTGTGCAAAGGGAATTGCGTTTGCTGCATTTGATGACGGAGACATCTGGGACTTTTGGGCATGTAAGAGAGTTGCTAAAAAGGGACTTCCAATTATAACTGTGTTGACTTTATCTGGAACGGGATCTGAAATGAACACGAACTGTGTTATCACTAACACAGATTTAGACCAGAAATATTCAACGCATTATGCGTTTAGTTTTACGAAAGTTTCGATTATAGATCC
>Ga0233431_1006679_pt1 | contig 10251 bp, 3 predicted proteins | sample SI_118_April2016_FD_179867 | JGI IMG/M metagenome (GOLD analysis project Ga0233431, IMG submission 179867) | Seawater microbial communities from Saanich Inlet, British Columbia, Canada - SI_118_April2016_200_MG | ecosystem: Environmental > Aquatic > Marine > Inlet | place: Canada: British...
AAAACTCACAGATGCCACAATAATTTCAGCAGGTTGAATAATTTGGAAAGTGTCTATTATAGTATCGCCGGCGGCATCATTTATTGTTAGATAGTATGTGCCTGCTGGTAAATTTGAAATATCTTCGTTAGTCTGGCCATTGCTCCACAAAAAAGCATATGGTGGAGTACCATAATATGGAGAAATATCAATAGCAGCATCTGAGCCTCCAAAACATGAAACATTAAGTATATTATCTGATATATAAAAAGATTGCGAAAGTTTTAAAATAAAATAATCATAGCTTGAAACCGGAGTCAAGTTATATACTAAAGGTCCCGGATCAAAATCAGCAGTTCCATAAAAAGAACCAATTGTATAAATATTTTGGCTAGTATCAAGAAAGATTAAACCTTCGCCTTCAGAACTATTTCCACCAATGCTTTTAGCCCAAACAAAATTTCCAAGAGAATCAAACTTTGAAATGAAAATATCATCATACCCAATTGATGTAAGATTAAATATTCCAAGTCCAGGGTCAAAATCAACTGTTTCACCATACTCTCCTGCAATATATATATTTCTTGATGTATCAAGAGTTAAAGAGTAGCCTAGATCATGTTCAATTCCGCCTATTCCTTTAGCCCAAACAAAATTACCAGCAGGATCAAACTTAGAAATGTATATATCATAGAATCCATTTGAGGTAAGATTATATACACCTGATCCAGGGTCAAAATCTACTGTTCCTTCAAATGAACCTGTAATATAAACATTCCCTTTTACATCAATTTTAATAGACCACGAATAATCATAATCAAAACCACCAATGCTTTTCGTCCATAACATAATGCCAGAAACATCTAGCTTAGAGAGAAAAATATCGGATTCTCCATTTGAAGTAAGATTAGAAGTTCCAATAGAATCTGGGTCAAAATCAACTGTACCATTTAATTCACCAGTGATATATAAGTTATTTTTATCACCAATAGCTAAGTCATAACAATAAGCATTAAATTCGCCAATACCGAGCATACAATTTGCCCAAATGAAATTACCGAGTGAATCTAGTTTGGTAACAAATAAGTCATATCCATAATAATTTGTAATAAGATTATATACTCCTGGTCCAGGATCAAAATCAACAGTATCATTAAAATATCCTGAGATATAAATGTCTCCTTCATCGTCTATAATAATTGAATTACCTCCATCTGTACTATTGCCACCAAAACTTTTAGCCCAGATAAAATTGCCCACTGAACTTAATTTTAAAACAAAAACATCATAGTTTCCGTTTGAAGAAAGGTAATAAATCCCAATACCAGGGTCAAAGTCGACAACAGACCAAGCATAAAAAGAACCAGTTACGTAAATATTTCCAATAGAATCTATAGTTATCGAATAACCTTCCTCCGGACCTAATGATCCAATTCTTTTTACCCAAACAAAATTCCCAGCACTATCAAATTTAGTAATATAAATATCTTCCATTCCATTTGAAGATAGATTAAAAACTCCAGGACCAGGGTCAAAATCAATTGTTCCTTCAAAGCTTCCTGAGGTGTAAACATTGCCTACATTGTCAATTGTGGCTGAGCGAACAGATAAGTCGTTTGTCACTCCCAAACCAACAGCCCATTCGAATTGCACATCTTGAGCTATAAGGCTGGTGGTAATAAAGAGAAAGGTTAAAAAAGAAAAAAATCTTGTTTTCATAATTTTTTTTAATAAAAAAATCATTGATCAATTATTCAGCTAAAGTAATAATAAAAAAGGCAAAATGCAATTTATTTATTTCTATTTTTTCGAATTGTATTTGTCAAAATATTTGGATGATATGAAAAGACCTGACAGGTTTTCGAAACCTGTCAGGTCTGTTTGAAACACCCTGCTGGTGCAGGTATGCAAACCGTGTTAGTGGGACTAATTAACAATCTTCACACTAAGGGGATAAACCTGTATTTTTTGCTTTTCCAAAATATTTGGGATTGCTTTCAATAATTGAAGATTTGTTTATTACACTACTATTCGGCGGATAATAAAATGTTTCCGGGTTTATCATATTTATTAAATAACCTTTTCCTGGCTCCATATCGCCAATCATATTTATATAATAGATTGGCCAGAAAATATTTCCTTCATCGTTTTTCACTATGCTAATTGAACTTGAAATTGGAGATAGAAGTAATTCTATCGAAGCTGCTGAATTACGTAAATATCCAAGCATATTCCAGTTTTCGTATAAACTAATTTGTGTATTTTCAGGAACTAAAGCAGTACCTCCAATTAGTAAATTATTAGCGAGGTTCATTTTTATATAGTATGCTTGACCGGTGCTGGCATCTCCAATTGAATTGATAGAATATAAAGGCCAAAATACCTGCCCTGAATTATCTTTAGCAATAATAATATCGCTTAGGATTGGTATAAAAATATCATTAAAATCGGGATTGCCCGGAGATATATAAGTTGAGAAAATACTCCAACCCTCGGGCAAAGCAATTTGTTGAGACTCGTATCCTGCAAGAGCCGTTAATTTGCTTAATCCATTAGCATTAAAATATCCGGTGTCGGGCATAGTCAAGTCATAGTTTGCATCTGCATAATATTCTATATCGTCAGTCGATTTCCAGATTTTCCATTTAAATTGTTCGCCAATTGTGAAACCATCGTTTCCAATATTTTCGCCATAGGCAATTACTGAAGTATTAATTCCTACCCAAACTTGATAGCCTGCACACACATATGTTCCAAGCGAATCGTAGAAAACTCCAATAAAATCCCCAATTTCTATTTGCAAGCCACTTATTGTGATTGGGGTAGTGTCCGGTATTTGAATCTCGTGGCTTGTTCCTGTCTGAGTGTATGGCCATGGCGGGAAAACTACATCGGGTTGAATAATTTCAAAACTTTCTATTATCTGGCAATCTACATTATCCGAAATTGTAATTTCATATATTCCTGCACCAGTATTTATAAGGTCTTCAGCGCTTTCACCATTGCTCCAGTTGAAAGTATATGGCAAAATTCCGCCAGTTAATGAAATGTCAATTGAACCGTCCACAAATCCATAATATGTTACATCAGTTATGGTAACATTTGTTAACTCGAAAGAATCTAAAGGTTGTTCGATAGTTGCCGATGCTAATGTGCTACATCCGTTAATATCCGAAATTGTAACTGAATATGTGCCGGCTTCGAGGTTAGAAATATTTTCGTTGGTTTCTCCATTTGTCCATACGAAATTGTAAGGGACAGTTCCTCCGCTAACTATAGGATTAATATAACCATTGTTCATGCCGTAGCATAAAAATTGGTTATAATCTAAACTCAGTGAGATACTATCCGGTTGTGTTATCGCTAATGAACTTTCGGCCGTGCAAGCATTTATATCTGTAACTGTAATATTATAAATGCCAATATCTAAGTTTTGTATGTCTTCGTTTGTTTGCCCATTAGCCCATAAATATGAATACATTGGGGTTCCCCCCGAAACAGTAATGTCAATTGCTCCGGTATTATCTTCAAAACACAATAGATTGCTGATGTTTGCTTGTATTGACACTTCTGCCGGTTCTGTGATTTCAATGCTTTGATTTGCAATACAAGAGTTGAGGTCAGTAATTTCTATGCTATAAAATCCGGCAGGCAAATTCGAAATATTTGCAGTAGTTTCTGCATTGCTCCACAAGTATGTGTAGGGCATAGTTCCACCTTGTGCAATAATATCTATTGAACCATTGGTTTCTCCATTACATATATTATTCGTAGCGTTAAGAATAGAAATTTGAAGAGTATCGTTCGCTTGATTTATGCTTGCCGATTCACTAATTGTACAAGAGTTGGAATCTGATATACTAACAGTATATGTTCCTGCTGGCAAGTTTGAAATTGTATGGTTGGTTTCGCTATTACTCCAAAGATATGTAAATGGAGAGGTCCCTCCACTTGCATTTGCAACAATTTCTCCATCGAAAGTGCCATAGCAAACATTTTCAGTATAATTTAAGTTTAGAATAATTGGGTCAGGTTGAGAAATTGTTGTATCAATGTTTGCTATACAAGCATTTTCATCTACCACTGTAACGCTATAAGTTCCAGCGCTCAAATTAGAAATGTCCTGAATTGAACTATTGTCTGACCAAATGTAAAAATATGGTGAAATTCCACCCTGAACCTCTAAATCTATAGAGGCATTACTTCCACCAAAACATAAAACATCTACTGTATTGTTTATGTATAACGACAATAAATCAGCTTGATTTACAAAAAAATTAGCTTCGGCAAAACAGCCGTTAACATCACTTATTGTAACGCTATAATTCCCCATAAATAGACCTGTAATATCTTCCGTTGTTTCCCCATTGCTCCATAGAAATGAATTTTGCCCAAAACCGCCAATCGTAGTTATATCAATTAGTCCGTTGTTGCCACCAAAACAGGAAACATCTGAAATGTTTGCATAATCAACTTGCAAGGAATCGGGTGCTTGGAAAATAATTGCAGTTTCAATTTTAGAGCATCCATTGACATCTGTAACTTTTACAGAGTGAATGCCCGGCCAAAGATTATTTATGGAATTGTAAATATTTGTTGAGTCCGATGACCATAAGTAAGAATATGGACTTATTCCACCTGAAGCATTTGCTAATATTTGCCCATTATTTTCACCGTAACAAATTTGTGATAAGTAATTTAAAGAGACTGAAACAGAATCGGGCTGAGTAATTGTTCCGTTAAAATTGTTCTGGCAATTATTGGCATCGGTAAAAGTCAGTTCGTAAAATCCAACTAGTAAATTTGATATATCATCATTTGTTTCTCCATTGCTCCAAATATATGAGAAAGGTGCTGTCCCGCCCGTAACTTCAATGTCTATTGTTCCTGTACTGTCGCCATAACATAAAACATTACTAATAGTTGAATTATCAATAATTAATAAATTAGGTTCGCTAATTGTAATATTTTCAGTTGCCGAGCAAGTTGCCTCAGCTGTGGAAATTGTTGTTACAGAATAATTTCCTGCCGGAAGATTTGAAATATTTGCACTGGTTTCGCTATTTGACCATTGATATGCGTAGCTCGCATTTTGCCAGCCTCCGAAAACTGCCGATGAAACTGAAGCTGTAGAATTTGCATAACAATCGACATTTGTGCCCGTCAAACTTACAGAAAACTGAGAGTTAGGTTCAGCAATTGTAATATTGTCAAAATCCATGCAAGCATGATTATCAGTAATTGTTAAATTATAATCTCCGACAATAAGCCCTGAAATTGCATCAGTAGTTTCCCCGGTGCTCCAAATGTAAGAATACGGCGGTGTTCCTCCAGCAGAATTTATTGAAGTAGCCGTTCCATCATTAGTTCCAAAACAGACGAAAAAGTTTCCGTCAATTTGTGTATTTAAAGGAGCATTTGGTTGAATAAGGGTATATGTTTCAGTAAGTTGGCATGCTTGATTGTCGGTGATTGTTACAGTATAATCCCCTGCAAACAAATTGCTTAAATCTTCTGAAGTTTCGCTACTACTCCATAAATATGAATATGGAGTTGAACCGCCAATTATTTCTATATCAATAGCACCTGTATTTTCGTCGAAACACAAAATGCTGGTGAGTGAGAAATTATCGATAAGTAATAAATTAGGTTCGCTAATTGTAATATTTTCAGTAGCCGAGCAAGTTGCCGCAGTTGTGGAAATTGCTGTTACAGAATAATTTCCTGCCGGAAGATTTGAAATATTTGCACTTGTTTCGCCATTCGACCATTGATATGCATAGCTCGCATTTTGCCAACCTCCGGAAACTGTCGATGAAACTGAGCCGGTAGAATTTGAATAACAATCGACATTTGTACCGGTCAAACTTACAGAAAACTGAGAGTTAGGTTCTGAAATTGTAATATTGTCAAAATCTATACAAGCATGATTATCAGTAATTGTTAAATAATAATCTCCGGCAATAAGCCCTGAAATTGCATCAGTAGTTTCCCCGGTGCTCCAAATGTAAGAATAGGGCGGTGTTCCTCCCGCAGAATTTATTGAAGTAGCCGTTCCATCACTTGTTCCAAAACAGACGAAAAAGTTTCCGTCAATTTGTGTATTTAAAGGAGCATTTGGTTGAATAAGGGTATATGTTTCAGTAAGTTGGCATGCTTGATTGTCGGTGATTGTTACAGTATAATCCCCTGCAAACAAATTGCTTAAATCTTCTGAAGTTTCGCTACTACTCCATAAATATGAATATGGAGTTGAACCGCCAATTATTTCTATATCAATAGCACCTGTATTTTCGTCGAAACACAAAATGCTGGTGAGTGAGAAATTATCGATAAGTAATAAATTAGGTTCGCTAATTGTAATATTTTCAGTAGCCGAGCAAGTTGCCGCAGTTGTGGAAATTGCTGTTACAGAATAATTTCCTGCCGGAAGATTTGAAATATTTGCACTTGTTTCGCCATTCGACCATTGATATGCATAGCTCGCATTTTGCCAACCTCCGGAAACTGTCGATGAAACTGAGCCGGTAGAATTTGAATAACAATCGACATTTGTACCGGTCAAACTTACAGAAAACTGAGAGTTAGGTTCTGAAATTGTAATATTGTCAAAATCTATACAAGCATGATTATCAGTAATTGTTAAATAATAATCTCCGGCAATAAGCCCTGAAATTGCATCAGTAGTTTCCCCGGTGCTCCAAATGTAAGAATAGGGCGGTGTTCCTCCCGCAGAATTTATTGAAGTAGCCGTTCCATCACTTGTTCCAAAACAGACGAAAAAGTTTCCGTCAATTTGTGTATTTAAAGGAGCATTTGGTTGAATAAGGGTATATGTTTCAGTAAGTTGGCATCCTTGAATGTCGGTGATTGTTACAGTATAATCCCCTGCAAACAAATTGCTTAAATCTTCGGTAGTTTCGCCACTACTCCACAAAAATAAATAAGGAGTTGAACCTCCGATAATTTCTATATCAATAGCACCTGTATTTTCATCGAAACACAAAATGTTGGTGAGTGAGAAATTATCTATCAATAATTCGTTCGGTTGGTAAATGGAGAAATTCCCCACAGTTGTACAGCCGTAGAAGTCATTAATTGTAACAAAATATTCGCCGGCAAATAAATCGATTATGTCTTCAGTAGTTTCGCTATTGTTCCATAGGAAAGTATTCTGCCCCCAACCACCTGAAACAGAAATATCTATTGTGCCATTGTTTGCATTATAACAGAATGTGTTGCTTACACTTGAGGAATTTATGTATAAAGAATCGTCGGCTTGAAAAACATTTATTCCCGACAATAATGGTCCAAAAGCAGTACCGGTCAAACTTTCGAGAGAACTAATTCCATTATCAAAATAAGTATTTGTATTTGGGAAACTCGTAGCATCGTAAGTTGCAGTACAATTAAATATTTGACCATCTGATGCTCTCCAGACTTTCCATTGAAAGGCTTCGTTGTTTTCAAAACCGTTTTTTATGCTATCTTCGGTACCTATCGCCGGTACAACTATGTTCTGGCCTGTCCAAATTTTATATCCTCCGCAAGTAATTGTTCCGAGCGAATCGTAAAAAACACCAATGTAGTCGCCCACAGAAATTGTTGTTCCGTTCAGAGAAATATTTACTGTGTTCTGTATCAAAATAGTGTGGTTGCCATCTGTGAACATATATTGCCACGGCAAGGATGGATTCCCTGAAATACTTTGGTCTAATACGCACAAGCTGTCATCTGTTACTGTTACTTTATAGTTTCCAGCTACCAAATTATTAACAGCATTAGTATTTTCCCCATTTTCCCAAAGATAAGTATATGGTGTACTGCCACCCGAGGGGGATAGATTTATTGCCCCATCTGAAGTTTCAAAACATGAAAGATTTGTTACATTGGCTACTACCTGTGGCTCAGAAATAATAAAATTCTGTATTACTGTTTGAAGTTGATTGTCTCTCACTGTGATTGTATAATTACCGTAATCGAGGTTCGAAATATCTTCAGTAGTTTCGCCATTAGACCAAATGTATGTGTAAGGAATTATGCCATCGAAAGTAGTAAGATCTATACTCCCATCGTTGGCATCGGGGCAGCTAATATCTTCATAAGTGCTTGTAATTGTCAAGGGAGGTTTATCTATAGTAATGTAGTTTTCCACAACTAAAGTATCGGATTGTGCTCCTCTAAAAATTATAAATTGAATTGAGAAAACATCATCACTCTGATAAATGTGGGTCGGATTTTGGAGAGTTGAAGTTTGTCCATCGCCAAAATCCCATTCCCAGGCTGTTTGTGTTCCGGGAGATAAGTCAATAAAATAAAGAGTGTCGCCAATTATTCCAACTGTATCTGAAACTGAAAAGTTTGCCTCAACAGGAAATTCCTGAAGATATAAATACGATCCGCCGTCTTCTTCTCCAATAATAAAATCGACAATTCCATCAGCATTAATATCATCAAAAATCATTTTGGCTCTCGAATAACTAAGGTCTCTAAAATCGTCAGTAATTAAATTAAATCCAGTTGAATCGTTAGTAATTTGCTCATAATAATTTACGTTAGGATTGTTTTCTGGAGCCAATAAATCTAATAATCCATTATTGTTGAAATCGCAAACAGTTGGGGCACATCTCCCACCAACATCAATTCCATTGAATTCTGATGTTATTAGATTAAATATTAGTGAGTTTATTGCAGATTGTTGGTAATGATAAATCTTACCATTATATTCACCGACGAGTAGGTCTAACAAAGCATTATTATCAATATCAATAAAAAACGGAACTGCCATGTTTCCAATATCTATTGAGTTAAAACTGCTCGTAATTTCACTAAAACTAAGAGAATTTGGTGAGTCTTGCTCATAGTGGTTCAAATTTCCTGATTGTTCGCCAATTATTAAATCTAACAAACCATCGCCATCAATATCAACAAATGTAGGAGTAGCATAACTGCCAATATCAATTCCGTTAAAATTATTCGAATGAAGTTGAAAAGTTTCAGAACCAAGCGAATCTTGTTCGTAGTGAAATAGTTTGCCTCCATCTTCACCAATAATTAGATCTATCAGACCATCACCGTCAATATCGACGGTTGTTGGTACAGTATTATCTCCCAGATCGGGAACATTAAAAGTAGTTGATAAGCTAAAGTCCTGAGATTTTGCTCCAATATTTATAAAAAGCATTAAAAATAAAAGGGTAGAAAGTTTATTTTTCATAATTTAGATTTATTATATATCAGTATTAATTTTATTAAAATTCATAAACCATTAAATATCAATTTTTCTCAAAATTACATTTTTTTGCTATTAAAGCAAAGACTTGGGCTATATTTGTTTTTCGGAATATTGATAAATGATTTACAATTGCAAAAGTTGGGAAATAGTATTTGCATTTCGCAGAGAGTAAATAATAGCTCGCTTGAGCGGTTTTGCAAACCAGCTCGCACAGATTTGCAATCCGTGCCCAACAGCATTAAATTAAGCTTAATTGTTAAGAATAATTTTTATCTTTGCTAAATGTCTGATAAATATAAAACACATGAAGCTGATAAAGCATATTTTATTACTATGATTGATGCACGGATTGCAAATCCTCGCAAGCGGGGTTGCTCCACCTGTTGTACCAAGATATTAGGTGATGCAGTATGAAAACTTATAGATACTTATATTACAAATTATATTGCATTTGGTTAAAAAAGAAAGATGAGCCAGAGAATGCCCGTATAAATGCTGTCATTACAATAACCTTCTTATTGTATGTTAATATTGTGAGTATCCCTCTTATTTTGCTGGCAATACATAAAAATGAAATTATCAATTTGCCTGAGATTGGCTCTAATGTAAAAATCTGGATAGGCTTAATTTTAGTAGGAGCTGGTATTATGAACTATTTTATACTAGCTCGCAAAAAGGAGCATGCTAAAATCATTGAAGAATTTAAAATGGAAAACAAGAGTAAAAGAAAGAAAGGAATGGTTTATACGATACTTTATCTTATTGTATCGTTTGGAATCCCATTGTACATATTTCTTTTTACAACTCCAAAATAAAATAAGAAGCCCGAGCAATCGGGCTTTTGTTTTATAATAAAGTTTGCAATCTTGTTTTAGTAATGAATGCATCTAAGAAAGTATAAACCATTTTTTTTTCTTCGGGCTTCATTTTATTCACTTCATCATTCGGTTTCTTTGTATCTTTATGAAACCGCTTCTCTGTCCATTATTTTTTGCCTCGGTCCTGAAGGAAGTAAATAATGGACAGAGAAGCTGCAT